>Ga0206852_1179_pt1 | contig 10671 bp, 10 predicted proteins | sample Alteio_BWOrgCont_14_FD_152849 | JGI IMG/M metagenome (GOLD analysis project Ga0206852, IMG submission 152849) | Enriched cells from forest soil in Barre Woods Harvard Forest LTER site, Petersham, Massachusetts, United States -... | ecosystem: Environmental > Terrestrial > Soil > Temperate forest >... | reverse complement strand
GCGATGGTAATGCTTCGGGGTAATGTGCGGCTCAATGTCCGCCCACGTCAGAATCCCCCGCTCCCCGGGAATCGTGCGCGGCACGCAGCCGGAAAACGCCGCCACCATCGCCATTTCCCAGTCCATAATGTGCGAACGCGTCTCGCAAATCACCTCCTGCCCATGCTGCGTGTGCAGCCGGATCGCCGTCTGGTTCCCCATCGTTCCTGTCGGAACAAACAGCGCCGCCTCGCGCCCAAAAATCGCCGCCGCCCGCGCCTCCAGCGCATTGATCGTGGGGTCCTCGCCGTACACGTCGTCGCCCACTTCCGCCGCAGCCATCGCAGCGCGCATCGCGGGCGTCGGCTTTGTCACCGTGTCACTGCGCAGATCGATCGTGTCCACAGAAACAGCAGCCCCGGAAGCGTCTTCAGCAAAAGCAGCAGTATGAACAGACATGTTTTTCCTCTATTGTCCCAATCCTAAACTTCGTTCAGCAAATGCATTCCGCATAGTGTCAGTACAAATTCGCAGCTTGCGGAAAAAGCCACATCTTGTATCAGGGCACGAGTTTACTCGTGCCGAAAGATGCACAAAACCAATGGGATTTAGCCCCTGCGGCTGCACGTCGAACCACCTCTAATCCCCATTGAAGATAAACATAATGCTGAATCGTCTACGCGACCGCCGGCTCAGCCCCCGCCGGCTCACTGATGAATCGCGCGAACACTTCATTCGACAACAACCGCCCCCTCTGCGTCAGTGTCACTCGATCGCCATCCGCAAAATGCAGCAGCCCTTCGCCCTCCAACTCCCTGACCGCCGCCAAACTTCCATGAACCGCCGGCGGCGAATAACGCCGCCGCAGTTCCGACAGGCTCACTCCCTCATTCAAACGCAGGCCGAGGAACCACGCCTCTTCCAACTCCTCTTCCTGGCTCAACCGCCGCGGCCCCGCCCATCCCGGCTCGCCCAGAAACTTCTCCAGATCATCGCCCGTCGCAAACCGCACTGCCCCGCCCGACCGCACCCGCAACATCGAATGTGCATCGAGGCCCAAGCCCAGATACGGCTGCCGCCGCCAGTACTTCAAATTGTGCCGCGACTCGCACCCGCTGCGCGCAAAGTTTGAAATCTCATACTGCGCCAGTCCGTGCCCTGCCAAAAATCCAATCCCCTCGGCATACAAGTCAGCAATCAAATCGTCGCCCGGCACCGTCTGCGCGTGGTACCGCGCCCCACTCGCCAGCATCTCGCGCCCCAGCCGCGACTCATCGTCCACTTCCAGCATGTAAATGCTCGCGTGATCCACACCGGACTCCACAAGCACACCCAGCGATTCATACCAGGATTCCACCGTCTGCCCCGGCAGCCCCGCAATCAAATCCGCGTTCACGCTCGCAATCCCCGCAGCCTGCACCCGCCGAATGTCCTCCAGCGCCACCGCGTGCGTATGCAGCCTTCCCGTCAGCCGCGCTTCGCTGTCCACAAACGACTGCACCCCAAAACTTATCCGATTCACGCCGCATTCCACCAGCGCATCCAGCACCGCCGCGCCCAGCTGTCCCGGCGCGCACTCCACCGTGATCTCCGCCGTCGGCATCACCGCAAACTCGCGCCGCAAATCCGTGAACAACCGCCGAATCACCTCAGGCGCCAGCAACGACGGCGTCCCGCCCCCCAGATAAATGCTGTCCACCGCATTCGGCAGCTTCGCGCCCCACTGCTGCGCCCGCGCTCGAATCCCCCGCAGATCCTCTTCCATCCGCTCCACGTAACGCTCGTGATAGCTGGCCGGAAATACTCCTGAAGCAAAATTGCAATACGTGCACTTCGAACGGCAAAAAGGAATCGATAGATAAAGCCCGAGTTTTTCCATACATCTCTATTTTCCCACCGTCGCTCTCGCAAATCCATTCGTCCCGGTGCACGGCACCACGTCCCGGAGCACGGCAAACTGCAAATTTCTCCAGCGCGACCGCAACTTCAATCCCCTCGCAACCACATAACATTTCCGCAACAATTCGCGAGCATTCGCGTTCATTATGCCCAGAGACAACAAGAGGTTCCGGGATTCGAGAGAAGTTCGAAACGGAACACAGGAGGTCTCATATGAAACGGTTCCTTCGCGCATTGGCTTGCACCGGTCTTCTGAGCATCGCCGCAGCAGCGGCTCAGGCTCAGGTTGCTGTTGTCCGTGTCCACGCGCCCTTCCGCCCCGCGGTTGTGGTCGCCGTTCCGCCCTGCCCAGGAGCAGGCTACATCTGGACGCCCGGCTATTACGCCGGAGCCGAATGGGTTCCAGGCGTCTGGGCTTATCGCGGCTACGATCGTGGCTATGTCCGTGGTTACGACCATGGCTACGCAGTGCGCGACTACCGGCATGACTACCGCTTCGCCCCCCGCGGTTATCGCCGGTAAGCAGAGAGGTTAGTGGACGCGCCTCCCAGGCCGCGTCTGAAAGACGCACCCGTCTGAAGCTCCCCGCTTCCGGGTGCGTTTCCTTTTGCCCCCCATCAATTTTCGCTTCCCGCCTTCAAAACCGGCGCTACCATATGCATACCTGCTTCGGGAACCGCCAGCCCCTTTTCTTCGTATTGGTTCCTGTTGCATCCTCGGAGGATTTCGATGGCCGGTCTGGTCGGTGTCGGACTCTATTTCCTGCCCTCGCTCATTGCCGTCGCGCGGCATACCCACAACTCGACGGGCATCTTTATGTTCAACCTCTTCCTCGGCTGGACTGGCATTGGCTGGTTCATCGCGCTCATCATGGCCCTCTGCTCGTCGTCGTGCCCGCCCTACTGGCACTACTATTACCCGCCACCGGGCGCCTATCCTCCACCGCGTCAATGGTATTGACCCCATTCGCAGGAATTACGCGTAAACTTGGCGTCATCAGGCCCTGCAAACGTTAGAACCGCGCAACATTTTGCCGCGTCTAACGTTAGTAAAGGTAGCCGCTATCCGATCCGGAAAAGGAACTCGAGTCGCGGCGTCAGATCGAGTAATTTCGTGGGCGATCTGACAGGAGGTTTCATTATGCGCACATTGCGCTACGCCTTGATGATTGCACTGTTGGCCACCCCTTTCGCGCTGGCTAAACCGGCCCAGGCTCAGGTGGCGGTCGGCATCGGTATCGGCCCCGACGTCGGCTATCCGGCGCCTTATGCAGTAGCCGGTCCCCCGGTCTGCGAGTGGGGCTATTACTCGTACTACCCGTATGACTGCGCGCCCTACGGCTTCTATGGACCTGACTGGTTCTACGGCGGCCTCTTCATCGGCGCCGGCCCCTGGTACCACGGCTGGTATGGACGCGGCTGGGGCTATGGATACGGCCACGTTGGCTACTACGGTCGCGGCTTTGGCGGCTACGGATACCGCGGTGGCTACGGCGGATTCCGCGGCGGCTACGGTGGTGGATACCGCGGCGGCTATGCCGGCGGATACCACAATAATGTTTACGGCGCTCGCGGCTACGGTGGCGGATACCGCGGCGGCTACTCCGGCGGTTATCGCGGTGGCGCAGTCGGCGGAGCCCGCGGCGGAGCGGTCGGCGGCTTCCACGGCGGAGCAGCCGGCGGCGGATTCCACGGTGGTGGCGGCGGCGGATTCCATGGCGGCGTTGGTGGTCGCCGGTAAGGAATCAAGCCACTGGCAAGACTCGAAGGCCTGCTCCACGGAGCAGGCCTTTCCTTTTGAAAGAACAGAAATGTCATCAGATAAAAAGAAATGTCATTCCGAGCGAAGCGCCGCCACGAAGTCATCCATCGAGCACCGCTCTGAACCGGCGCACAGCCGAGGGACCCCCGCAGGGGAGTTGGTCGCGAAGCGGCCAATAGAAATCCAGGCGCGGACAGCGAAGAGCCCACCAATTCATCAATCATTTTGTAACAACAGAGATGTCATCCAGAGCGAGGAGGCGCCACCACTATCTCCATCGCGCACCGCCCAACCCGGCGCGCAGTCGAGGGACCTCCCGTACACCGTCTGAAAACCTCGTTGACAAGCTCAGGCGACCATGACAGTCCCCGGAAGGAGCCAGTTCTTCTGCGAGTTCAGAATCCCCGGGCGACCCTGATATCTTTACAGGCACACCATGAAGGTACGCATCTTCCCGGAGTCAGTGGTCTTTGTGCTCGTGCTGCTTGGCGCGCTTTGTCTCATGGACGAAGCGTGGCGAGGGCCAGCTCCCCTTCCACTGGTTCGGTTTCTTCTGGCTCATCACCTATGGCAATTCTGGAACGCACTGAGGTGGCAACATATGTATTCGCATGAGGTTCTCCATTTCCTTTCCGGCATGTTCGGCTCCGTGTTGGGCTGCTGGATTTACTTTGCAGTCCAAAAGAGGAAAGCTCAATAACGACAAATGACCTGGTCGACGACACAGAGCGCGAGCACAATGATCTGGCGCAGCTCAGGCTTCCAGTCGAAATAACAGAGATGTCATCTCGAGCGAAGCGCCGCCACGAAGTCATCCAGCGAGCGCCGCTCGAAGCCGGAGCGCAGTCGAGGGACCCCATACGCCGGGGTCACCGCCGAGCGAACTGGCGCTGGCCTGGTGGCCGGAACGGGAATCGGTCGCGAAGCGGCCGAGAAGAACGCTCGCACGGACGGACTATCCAACGCGTCGCGAAAGCTTATGCCCCGCGCGCCAGCCCCATCGCCATCCCCGCAATCCGCTCCGCAGCATCCGGATGCGCCAATCCCCGCGCCCGCTCCGCCATACCCGCCAATCTCTCTGGCGCCTTGAGCAGAAGCACCAGCGCCTCCAGCAAGTTCTCCTGCGTAAGATCCGCCTCCAGCAGCACCTGCGCCGCGCCCGCCTCCGCCATCACTTCGGCATTGTGCCGCTGATGATCGTCCGCCGCCTGCGGAAACGGAATCAGCAGCGCCGGTTTCCCCGCAGCCGCCAGCTCCGCCACCGTCGAGGCCCCACTCCGCGCCAGCACCAAGTCCGCAGCCTCAAACCGCCGCGGCATGTCATCCAGGAAAGCCGCCACTTGCCATCTCTCCGCCGGCGCGCCACTCGCCTGGTACGCCGCCATCGTCGACTCCGCATGTCGCGCCCCCGCCTGATGCAAAATCGTCAGCCCCGGCATCGCATCCAGCAGCGCCGCCGCAATCTTTGGCATCCTTGTATTCAGCACCCGCGCTCCCTGGCTCCCGCCAAACACCAGCAGATGCGGCGCAGCCCCCGCAGCCCTCGGCGTCAGCCGGAAAAACTCCGCCCGCACCGGAATCCCCGTCACCTGCGCGCAGCGAAAATACTTCGCCGCCGGAGCAAAGTTCACCGCCGCCGCCTTCACCCTCTTTCCCACCAGACGGTTCGCCATGCCCGGCACCGCGTTCGGCTCAAAAGCCAGCGTCGGAATCCCCAGCAAAATCGCTGCCCCCATCACCGGACCCGAAGCATACCCGCCCACACCAATCACCACCTGCGGCCGAAAGCTTCGCAGCAGCCCCACGCACTGCAAAAATCCCCGCGGCAAATCGAAGACCGTCTTTAAGCGCGTTGCCAGCGATACCTGATTCAGTTGCCCCACGCGAATCAGCTCCAGCCGGTAGCCCGCCTGCGGTACCAGCCGCGATTCCAACCCCCGCGCCGTCCCCACAAACAGCACTTCAGCCCCATGCCGGGCCTTCAGCTCATCCGCAATCGCCAGCGCTGGAATGATGTGTCCGCCCGTGCCGCCTCCGGCAATCAAAATCCGCAACCCGCCGTCACTCATGCGGAACCTGCGCAGCCACAATCGCCACCGGAACCGAGAAGAAAATCTTTCCGCCGTCGCGCCGCGGCAATACGTCCATCGCATCGTCCTCAATCGCGCTCGCAAACATCGCGCGAATCCGCGCCTCATCCCCTTCGCGCGGATACGACCGCCCCAAAAACTCATCCAGATCCAGAGCCAGCCGCGTTCTCTCCACTCGCACGTCCACCAATCCAGATGAAGCAAACAGCGCCGTCAGATCCTCAACTGCCAGCGCCCGCGTATGCGAAGGATCGCGCATCTTCTCCATAGCGTTGAACGCCGCAGCCTTCCCCTGCTCCGGCGCGCTGTCGGCCACCACAATGCGTCCGCCCACGCGGGATACGCGCCGCATCTCGCGCAACACCGGCAGCGGATCGGAAAAGTGATGAAAAGCAAACCGGCAGGTCACAATGTCGAACGTCCCGTCAGCATAAGGCATGGCCGCAACGTCGCCCTGATCCCACGAAACATTGTCGACACCCTGCGCCTGCTGAGTCCGCCGCGCCTGCTCCAGCATGGCTGGCGTCAAATCAATCCCTGTCGCATGCCCCACATGCCGCGCCATCCCGCAAACCAGCAGCCCCGGCCCGCAAGCCACATCCAGCGCCCGATCGCTCCCCTCCGGCCGCGCCAATCGCACCACGCGTTCCAGAATGTCCTCACTCCGCGCCGTAGGCGAAGCCGCAAACTGCGCCGCCTGCCGCGTGAACTGATCAACAATCTCTTCGCTGTGACTCATGTTTCAAGAATGTTCGGCGAACTGGGTTCCCTGTGCCTTTACTGACTACCGATAACTGACAACTGCCCTCTGCCCTCACTCCACTTCCTTCGTGATATTCAGCAGCACGCCAATCAGCACCAGCATGATGAACAGCGAAGTCCCGCCATAAGAAATAAACGGCAGCGTAATGCCCTTCGTCGGCACCAGCGCCAGCACCACGCTGATATTGAAGAAGGCCTGAATCAGGATCGTCGCCGTAATCCCAAACGCCAGAAACCGCGCAAACGGGTCCGTCGAAAGAATCGCCGCCCGCATCCCCCGCCATCCGATAAAGATGAACAGCGCCACCACCAGCAGCGCGCCCAACATTCCCAGTTCCTGCGCCACCGTCGCGAAAATGTAGTCCGTATGCGGCTCCGGCAGATAAAACAGCTTCGCCGTCCCATCCATGTAGCCCACGCCCTTCACGCCGCCCGAGCCCACCGCAATCAGCGACTGCAGAATGTGGTAGCCCTTCCCCAGCGGATCCGATTCCGGATTCACAAACGCCAGCAGCCGGTCCCTCCGCCACTTCACGTGAAACAGCATGAAGTACAGCACCGGAGCAGCCGCCAGCGCTGCGTAGCCCAGGTATTTGAAATTCATGCCCGCCAGCCACAGCATCAGGGCCGTCACGCCCGCGCACACCAGCGCCGTCCCCAGATCCGGTTCTTTCAAAATCAGCGCAATAAAAATCAGGCTGGGTAGCGCGGCCGGCAAAATCGTTTGCCGCACGTTCTCAATCGTCCCCATGCGGTTCTGCAGAAACCACGCCAGAAACAGCACCAGCGCCGGCTTCGCAAACTCCGATGGCTGGAACGACAGCGGCCCAAACCGAATCCAGCGATGCGTGTTGTGCGAGTCGCGCATCAAAAACGCCGCCAGCAACAGCATGATCGTGATGCCCACCATCGGAAACACCACGCTGGGCCGGTTATAACGCCCGTAATTCACCTTCATCAGCAGCGTCATGCACACCAGGCCGCCGCCCGCATAAACCGCCTGTCGCGTCAGAAAATAGTAGGGCGAACCGAAGTTCTCCCGCGCCATCACCGCCGACGCGCTGAACACCATCGCCAGGCCGATCACCACCAGCCCCAGCGTGGCGAAGTACAGCCATTTGTCCACGCCTACAGTTTGCGCCATTCCGCCCCGCCCGTCTTCGTCAGCCCGCCTTCGTCCGCCAGCCCTGGTCCGCTCGCCTTCACCTTACGCCAGCGTCTTCTCGCCCCGCCGCGCCTGCACCGTTTCCTTAAACACCCGCCCCCGATGCTCGTAATTCTCAAACTGATCGAAGCTCGAACACGCCGCCTTCAGAATCTCTCCCGCCTGCGCCACCGCGCCCGCCCGCGCCACCGCCTCTTCCAGCGTTCCCGCCGTCACAATCGGTACCGCCCCGTCGATGTGCGTAAAAATCTTGTCCGCCGCTGCCCCAATCGTGTACACCGCCTTCACCCGCTCCGTCAGCAGCGCCCGCATCTGCCGGTAATCCGGATTCTTATCCTTGCCCCCCAGGATCAGGTGAATCCCGCCCGGAAACGCCGCAATCGCCTTCATCGCCGCATCCACGTTCGTCGCCTTCGAATCGTTGTAGTACTCCACGCCGTGGATCGTCGCCACAAATTCCAGCCGATGCTCCACCGCCTGGAATTGCATCACCGCCGCGCGAATCGTCTCCGCATCCACGCCCGCCAGCCGCGCCGCACATACCGCCGCCAGCACGTTTTCCACGTTGTGCGCGCCCTTCAGCGGAATCTCTTCCACCTTCAGCACCGGCTCCGCAGCCGACTGTTCAGAAGCACGAAACGCAATCACTCCGTTGTGGACAAACGCGCCCTGCCGCACCACCTTCGCCCGGCTAAACCAGAAGATCCTCGAGCTCGCCCGCGCCGCCGCGCTCTTCGCCGCTTCATCGTCCGCGTTCAGCACCAGTGCATCGTCCGCTGTCTGGCGAGCAAAAATCCGCTCCTTCGCCGCCGCGTAATTCTCAAACGTCCCGTGCCGATCCAGATGATCCGGCGTGATATTCAAAATCACCGCAATCTCCGGATGAAATTCATACGTCGTTTCCAGCTGGAAGCTTGAAACCTCCAGCACCGACCACCCATCCTCGCGCGAATCTTCCACCAGCGCGATCACCGGCACTCCGATATTGCCGCCCACCTGCGTCGGCAGCTTCGCCGCCTTCAGAATCTCCCCGCACAAAGAGGTCGTCGTCGTCTTGCCGTTCGATCCCGTAATCGCCAGCACGTGCCCGCGCAAATAATGCGCCGCCAGCTCCACTTCGCCGATAATCGGCAGCCCGAATTTCTTTACCTGCACCAGCTCCGGCGTATCGATCGGAACGCCCGGGCTTACTACAATCAAATCCTGCCGCCGGAACGTCAGCAACCCGTGCCCGCCCGCTTCCACCGCGATGCCTTCATCAATCAGCGCAGGGATATCCTTGGCCAGCACATCGGCGCTCCGCACGTCCGACACCGTCACCTGCGCGCCCTGGTGCCGCAAAAACAGAGCCGCCGCCAGTCCCGACTTGCCCAGACCGACGACCAGTACCTTTTTTCCTTTGATTTCCATGCACTCTCGCGGACAGGACAAACTATTGTCCCACGCCGTCTCTACCCTTTACCGCAGCTTCAGCGTGGTGAGTGCAAAGAGTGCAAACACCAGCGCGCCAATCCAGAATCGCGCAATCACTTTCGACTCTGACCAACCCGTCAACTCGAAGTGGTGATGCAGCGGCGCCATCGTGAAAATCCGCTTCCCGCCCCGCAGCTTATAGCTCCCCACCTGCAGAATCACCGACGCCGCCTCCAGGTAAAAAATGCCCCCGATAAACGGCAGCAGCAGCTCCTGCTTAATCACCACAGCGACCGTGGCCAGCGCGCCGCCAATCGCCAGCGACCCCACGTCGCCCATAAAAATCTCCGCCGGATGCGCGTTGTACCACAGGAACCCGATGCTCGCCCCCGTCATCGCCCCGCAAAAAACGGTCACCTCGCTCACCAGCGGCATCCGCTGCAGTTCCAGATAATCCGCAAACGTAACGTGTCCGCTCACATACGTCAGCATGGTCAGCGCGCCCGCCGCGATAATCGTGCACCCGATCGCCAGCCCGTCCAGCCCGTCCGTCAAATTCACCGCATTGCTGCTCAGCACAATCAGCAGCATCACAAAAATAATGAACGGCAAAAACGCCAGCACCCCCAGATGCGGAATATGCGTCAGGATCGGAATCGTCAGCCGCGGCCGGAAGATCTTGACGAATGGCACCATCAGCCGCGTCGAATAGCTGCCCTGCAAATCCATCAGCACCAGAACCACGGCCACCACCGCCGACGCCGCAAACTGCCAGATCAGCTTCGCCCGCGCCGTCAGCCCCAGATTCCGCCGGTGCACCACCTTAATGTAGTCATCCGCAAATCCAATCGCGCCGAAAGCCAGCATCGAAAACATCACCAGCCAAATAAATGGATTCGATAAGTCCGCCCACAACAACGTCGGCAGCAGGATCGCTATACAAATCAGCACCCCGCCCATCGTCGGAGTCCCCGCCTTCTTCTGGTGTGCCTTCGGCCCCTCTTCGCGAATGTACTGCCCCACCTGGAATTCGCGCAGCTTCTCAATCACGTAAGGTCCGATGATGAGCGTGATCAGCAGCGCCGTCAGCGAAGCGAACGCCGTGCGAAACGTCAGATACCGGAATATTCGAAAGGGCCTGAAATAAGGGAAAAGCTTTTGATAAAGGAGCCAGTAGAGCAAACTTCCTCCGGCGGCGAGTGGATTGCCGCTATCTTATCGTGCCGGGCTGTGCTTAACCCGCGTCTTTTTCCGCGTGTGCCAGGACCGTCAAAGCCCGCTCCAGCCGCACGCCCCGCGACGCCTTCAACAGCACCGCATCGCCCGCCTTCAGATGCTCGCCGAGCCACGCCCCCGCAGCCTCCGGCGTCTCCACAAACAACGCCTCCGCCCCGCCGGCCCGCGCCGCCTCCACAATGTGCACCGCGTTCCCGCGCACGCCCACCACCACGTCAATCCCCGCATCAGCCGCGGCCTTCCCGCACGCCGCATGCAGCGCAGCCGCCTCAGGACCCAGCTCCAGCATCTCGCCCGCCACCAGAATCCGCCGCTCCCCCGGCGTCCCTTGCAGCGTCGCAATCATCGACTTCAGCGCCTCCGGGT
>Ga0206852_1177_pt1 | contig 10739 bp, 11 predicted proteins | sample Alteio_BWOrgCont_14_FD_152849 | JGI IMG/M metagenome (GOLD analysis project Ga0206852, IMG submission 152849) | Enriched cells from forest soil in Barre Woods Harvard Forest LTER site, Petersham, Massachusetts, United States -... | ecosystem: Environmental > Terrestrial > Soil > Temperate forest >... | reverse complement strand
TCGCAGCGATCGTATGAACAAGGCTGCCGCGAAGTCTTTCGGCAATACACACCGCTGCAGCAGACCGGCTTGAGCCCGCGATTCCTAAAATTCATCAGAGAAAACGGCGAGCGTGGCGGCGAGGAGCGTGCTCGGATCCTCGAAAGGCTCCAACGATATGCGCTATCGGACCTCTCTACGCACGATCCCATGCTCAACCGAGAGTTCGACGCTGCCCTCCTGGAGGACAAGCTTGCAAAGATTGCGACCGCTGAAGTCCCAGCAAAGCCGCGAAACGAAGGGCTGGACAGCGCCGGGAGCACCTAGGATGACACGAAACGATCTGCCCAAGATTGCCCAACTCTGCGTTGAAAAGGTGGACGCTATCGCCGACGCAGAAGGCTTTATTTCACTGAGGAGGCTAGCCACCGAGTTTCGAGCCGAACTCGAGTTTCGACCGCTTTTGGTCGAAGCGCTGATAGCGGCGCCAAGGAAAGTGTGCAGAACCAGGCGATCGAAGTGATCGAGGCTTGAGCCGAGCCCGCATTCAATCACCAGGTCGAAGTTTGCGTTCTCGAGCAGCCGTCGCCCGCTCGCTGAATCAAATCCGCAGAGCGCCACCCGAGGCTCCTTCGGGCCGCAGCGCGTCAGCTCGTCAAAAGGTCGTTCGAGGAGTGCAGTCCGCACTCCTCGCTGCTCGATCCAGCGGGCACCGATCCTTGTCTTGTACGCGCCCATATCCGCCTCCTCGCACAGAAGGCCCGCGCTCCCATTTCCCTCCGTGATCCGGTCGTAGTCCTGGAGGAAAAAAGTTGCTGACTGATCGGCCGGAAAGGGCAGGAATCCGAGCGCCCAAAGATAGGCTTGCCCCAAGTGCCCCAAGCCCAAGAGCCAAAGCTTGGACGGCAATCGGACGAGTTCTGGCCCCGCGGCTTCGGGTGAGCGCCACGGTAGCCCAGGCTCCCACAGCGAAATCCCAACTGGCTCCCCAGGCCTGAGGAGGCTGATACCAGCAGAGTCAAGGAAGAGGCGTCCCACGGCGAGAGCTGCACCCAGTACTCCGGCAAGGGGTACCGCGGGACCAAGTAGGAACGGTGACGCAGCCTCGGGCGATAAGAGGGCCGTCCTCCATGTGTCAGCCGCGACCACCAAATCAACCGCCTTTGCTGGGCCGATCCCTAAAGACCGAGCTCCTTGGGGAGGGTTTGTCGCCCTCGTGCCACCCAGTGAGAGCACGACCTGACTGAGCGACAGTCCACCCCAACCCGGCAGGACGCAGTGCACGTCCTCTGGGACAGCGACCGACACGCCGCCGAGAAAGGCGCGCTTTCCGGTGTTCACCGCAGTGAGGAGGGCAGCCTGGTATTGCGGGAAAGCTGCGACCTCCGGGCTAACAGCGATAAAAAGCCGGAACGAGGCGAGCAAGCGAAGTGCCTCCGGGTAGTCGACCCCGTGACGTTGCATGATGGCCTTTGCCAATCGATTGAGTTTTTCGACAGACGGAAGTTCGGTTTTCATAAGAAGGATAAGGCGAAATCGGCGCGGGCTTTCGCGGCATGCCACTGGTGATTGCCGAGGTAGCGGTGGACGCCGACACCGCGCAGCGACCCGACGTTTTCCCGGGCGAAATGGGGAACGATGAGCGCGAGATGTCCGGCAACGCCGACCATCGGATGCGTCTGGTCGGAGCCGCTCTGCTCGGTCCAACGGCCTGGATGCGTGTGCACGTCAGCGACGACCTTGTGGTGCGTTTTGAGACACAGTTCCCATAATGGAACGTAGCCACTCCCGCGAAAGACAATGATCCCACTATCGAGGCATTTGGGATCGAGGTCGTCGTAGCATATATACAGGTCGATCCGCGTTCGATCGGCCGGCGCCAAGAGGAAAGCGCCGCTTTCCCGCCGTCCTCTACCGCGCCGGCGAAGATCCAGGATCAACTTCCGCCACAACCAGCGGGAGATAGTCAGGCAGTTACGATCCATAGCCAGCGGGGTTCAGGCAGCGATGGACGAACCGGAGGTAATCGGTGATTGTTCGATCCGGCGTCCACCAGGCCTCAGGAAACTGTGGAATCCAGCTTTCGTGGCGAGGCATCGCCGCCCGGTCGCACGGGGCGTAGAGCGCCGCGGCGTTCCACCTGGGATTGAAGACCTTGCTGACATTGCCGGGGCCCTTGGGCCATTTGTCAGTCGGTAGCGCCACGTCCCGCTCGAAATCCCACGGCTGGGCGGTCGGGGCTACCGCTGGATAGTTGTCCACCCTGAACCGCAAGCCGACCCGGCCGGCCTCGATGAACCGTGTTTGGGATTCGACCCAAATCCGGCAGTGGGGCCAGCGCTCAAGCTCGGCCTCCGAGGCGAGGCCCCATGCGCCCCGGGCGACACCCTCGGTGAAGAGAGCCTCTTCAAGATGGCGCTTGAAGAGGCAGAGGTCGGGCAGCGCCAGATTCATCCGTTCACCTGGACGATGTCGGTCAGGAACAAGAAGAGGCTGCAATGCGGATGCACTGCGTAGCTCCCGATCGGGGCCTCGTTCTGGAGGATCTGACCGGTCGCGGAACCGAGTCGCAGTTCCTTATTGGCCGCGTCCTGGCCGGTAAGGCCGAACTTGTGCACGGCCCAGTGCAGGACGCGGCTCACATGGGTGCTGGGCGCGAACGCCCTCTCGTGCTTGAGCCCGTTAAACGTTACCGCGACCCCGATCTCGCGGCAGCGGTGGCAGTGGATCGGATGCCGATGACTGCCGCTTTTCGGATCGTGGACAGGACGGTCGTGGGCGACCGGCTCCTCAACGTCCAGGATGAAGGCAACGAATTCCGTGGGGGCGGCCCCGGCCGGCAAGGCCCCGGCTTTTTGAGCGGCGATGATCAATTCGAGTACGGTCGCGCCTTCGTGCAAGTCGATGGCGATAGGGGTGGGCTGGCCCTCCCCGTAGAGATGAATTTGCTGTTTCATAGGATTTGGCTTAATGACTGGTTGGCCATTAAGTAGCCATCTTCTATATGTTTCGTGGCCATTAAATCAATAAAAATGTTGAAATTTTGTTGACTCCACGTGGATTTTTAGTGTAACCAATAATCAATCAATCTATTGCATATGGCCGAAAAACGAACAATGACCCTCAACCTCACCGACGTAGAGATGAGCGCGCTTGAGGAGCTAGCGGAGAAAAAAGACCTGAATAAAACTGCCGTAATCCGCCAGGCGCTTCGACTTTACCAAATGGTAGACAAGCGGATCCGAGATGGCGAAAAAGTCTTCATCGAAGACATCCTGACCAAGGAAAAGTCTGAACTCATGCTTCTCTGATCTCCTGTGGAAAAGTCCCCGGTCCATCTTGTTCGGAGGGAGACTGGCGAGGCTGTCGAAGCCGAGCTTTGGGACGACATCGCCGATGAGCACGTGGAATTGTGGCGAGCCCACTGGAAACCGCAGATGGACGACGTCCGACAACGCATGATTCGAGACAAGGTTCCCAGGAGCGACTGGCCCCAGGATTTTCATTGGGACTGGGAAAAGAAGACTTCATGGAGCCGCGAGCTCCTTTCGTTCAGTCGCTTCGCGCTGACTTGCGAGCGGAAATTGCAGGGATTGATGCTCCTGAATCTGACGAAGATTCAGGTGACCGGCCGGGCGCCATCGCAAAAAGGGAAGGACCTGCTTTACGTCGAATTTTTATCGACCGCCCCCTGGAATCGTCCCGGCTTCATCAAGCAGCCTGTTTTTCGCGGTGTCGGTCTGAACCTGATGTATTCGGCCGTGGCCGTGAGCCGAGCCGAGGGTTTTCGCGGAAGGGTGGCGCTCCACGCGCTCCGTCAAGCGGCGGAGTTTTATCGGGACGCGTGTGGAATGACCGATTTCGGCCCGGACGCCACTCATGACAACCTCATCTATTTCGAGATGACGGAAGCCCAAGCGAAGGCATTTCAAAGCAGAATTAAGTAAAATGACGTTTTGGCTCATCAGCCCTCAACACCTCCTATCAGCATGAAGATCGACATCCCAAAAGAGTGGCTCCTCGAGCGAGCCCATCTCGAAGAGGGGCTGGAGGTCGGCGCCGGTGGTCCACCGGCGACGCCGACAGGTTTACGCTGGGATCTATTCCCAGTGAAGGAAATGTACAAACGCGGCTGGTTCGAGGGCTTCACCGGCTCCCTCTCCGAGGCCGTCGCCGAGGCGGACGCCCTGGTGACAACCTTCATGAGGCACGTCAGCCGGCGTCCGGTGGTATCGTTGCAACGGCAGCACATCAGAGCCGGCTCCAAGTCCAATCCCTTCGCTCTCCTCGCGTGGCAGTATCGCGTCCTAGCCCAAGCCAATGCCGCCTCCCTGTCTCAGGCCTTCAAGCCAGGCACACTCACCGAAGGCTGGTTCAAGGCCCTCGTTCAGTTTAGCCGGCTTTCCGACGGTCCAAAGCGGGCGAAGAAATTCGTGGAGGAGGCCGGTATAGCGGTGGTGATCGAGCCGCATCTCCCATCGACTTTCTTGGATGGGGCCGCCCTCCTCGGAGAGGAGCGACCGGTCGTCGGACTAACTTTGCGGTACGACCGGTTGGATAACTTTTGGTTCGTCCTCCTTCACGAACTCATGCACGTAAAACTGCATCTCAAGAGAGGGTCGGTCGAAGATATCTTCGACGACATTCAAGGCGAGCCTGACGACATCGAGCAAGAGGCTGACCAGAGGGCCGGCCAAACACTGATTCCAGATGCCTTGTGGAAAATCGCACTGGCGCGCTATGTCCGGACGGAAGAGTCCGTCAGAGCCTTTTCTTCGGCAAATAAGATAAGCCCCGCAATTGTCGCCGGCAGGATCCAAATGGAGGCGGGCAATTATGTCATTCTCCGCGATCTCGTCGGACAGGGCGAAGTAAGAGCACAGTTCCCGGAGGTCCATTTTGGATTGTGAACACGAGCTTTGATCACCGTCACTATGTCCCTTGCCTCCGATGGAAGCAGGGAGAGTACAAGGCGGTGTCTCTGCTTTCGGCGCCCGCACGGGACCTGATAACCCCGTTGATCGAAGTTCCTGAAAAGGGCTACGATTTCGAGACCCAATCGGACAAGAAGACAATCGACGAACACCTAGCGCCGTTTGCCAAGCGCGTTCGGACGACCTGGCAGCAGCGCCCCTGTTTCGTTGACCTGAAACTCATATCCCCGGAAGAGCGGATGGACAGCGGTATCCATCCTGTCAAATACGTCTTCGAGGAACTGAATGCCCAAGGCTGTGCCGCGATCCCCGTGACGGCTCCCGACCGCGACTTGCTCTATCAACGCGCGGTGCGCCAAGCCGCAACGCGGGACAAACGAGGACTCTGCGTGCGTGTCGGCCTAGAGGAGGCGGCAAAACCGGATTTCAAGAGCACAATCGGGACCCTGATCGGAGAGCACATCGCCGTCGAGGAGTGCGATCTCATTCTGGACCTCGGGGCGCCCAATTTTATTCCTTTGGACGGCTTCGCGGAACTCGTTGGCGCCGTCGTCGATCGACTTCCATTTTTGGCAAGATGGCGCACCTTTGCTGTCATCGGCACCGCCTTTCCGCCAACGATGGCCGTGATTAAGACCAGCCCGGTCGAAGTTCCGAGGAACGAATGGCTCCTCTTCAAGAAGCTGGTTCGGAACTTGACCAAGGCCAAGCTCCGGCTTCCCGCATTCGGCGACTACGTCATCAATCATCCCGCCGTGCTCCAACTGGACATGCGCTTATTGAAGCCTTCGGGGACACTGCGGTACACGGGGGATGATTCCTGGACGATCCTCAAAGGACCCAATGTCCGCGACCACAATTTCACTCAATACGTCGACCATTGCAAAAGCCTGATGGGCCTTCCTGTTTATCGCGGTTCCACATTTTCAAAGGGCGACGAATACATCTCTGAATGCGCCAGGCGCCGGGTCTCGACAGGAAACCTGTCTACTTGGCGTTGGGTCGGGACTAACCAGCACCTAGAGAAAGTGGCGCGTGATGTCGCCAGTTTGTTCGCCGCCTAAGGCACTCCCTAACTTTGCTTCGCAACTGAACGAGGTTAAGCGCATCCACTAGTTTTTCATACAGAACCGAACGTCGCTGCCGTAAGATATTCGGCGGCTCTCCCAAGTTTTTCAGAATTTCGACCGCCTCGATTTTCCAAAGCAGTTGTGCAACTGCTACCGGGTCGACTTGTTCATTACGACCGGCGGCTCTCCAGGTTTCAAACCGAATAGCGCCACGTTTGCCATGGTGGCAAACAATGATGCCCCACCAATTCGGCAATGCCGAAATCACGGCTTTCTTATGCTTCGGGCCTGTGACCACCACTGCCCGATCAAATACGGCGCTATACGTGTCAACCTGGTCGGTCAGCCGACCCAGGGAGTCTTCGTCGCTCTTTATCTCGTAACCAACAAGGCTGCCGTTAACAACGGCAATATCGGCCCGACACTTGCCGTGCCGGAGACCAAGTTCATCCACAACGAGGGAATGAGACGACCGGTGATGCCGTATTAGTACCTGGCGATGAAAGTGTTCCCGTATGAGCGCGTCATTCATTCGGCGGATCTTCCGATCCAATTCGCTCCGGTTCCACTATTCAACCCCGAACGCTCGTGCCTTTTGTCTTTGCCAGCCGGACGGCCGGTCAAACCGCCGACTGGTTGGCTATGGCCTCGACTCCCGCGTTCTCTCAAAGCTGCGCGAGCGACTCGACTCTTCTCGGCGTATATTTGGTCGCTTCGGCCGCGGAGAATTCGGCCAAAAAATCTTGGAGCAACAGTGATAGTGCTTAGTTTCAAAAATCAATTGCCTTCACTTCCGAGGATAGCGGCTCGATGACTCTGGCTAACCCCAATGCGTCAAGAAGGTTATCCCGGACAGATTCCCATGTTTCCACGGTCATGGATTGGAGTTTGGTCTTCAGCTCCTCACGCTCAATCGGTTTCGGCTCGGCCGTACCGCTCAATAGAGCAGGGAGTTTGGCCGTCAGCGTACGTCGGAACTCCTCTCTTCCGGGCTGGAAGTAATGCTTCATCACGACGTGCGCAGTCCGATGGCCGGTAACCTTCTTAACGAGTTCGAGGGGAACCCCGGCGCTCAGCGCCAGTGTGACCCAAGTTACCCGAAACGAATGAAAGTCGCGGACCGAAGCCCGTCGGACGCCTCTTGGCCGATCCTCGTGCACAGCGCCGCGGTGCGGCATCGACTCGGACGGCTCTCCTTCATCGAAAAATCCTGCTTTGCGGAAGACCTGCCTGACCCGATACGTGATTCCATCGGGGTTGTCTTGGTACATTTCTGCCTGTTCGGGGAAAATGTAGCCCGTCTTTCGCGGCCCCATTTTCGTTAAAATCTCCTGGAGCATGGGGAAGAGGGGAATCGAAACCATCTCGCCGGTCTTCGACGTTTTCACCGCGATAAACCGACTCACGAGGTCAACAGCCTCCCATCTTAGAAGACAGCAATCTCCCTTGCGCATCGCGGTGCAGATTCCGGTCACAATGACCGGATGGATGAAGTCATCGTCCTTGCCAGCTTCGACTATCGCGCCGAGCTCGGCTTCGGTGAACGGCTTTCTAAAAATGATCTGTTCGGCCTGGGTTTGCAGGCCTTCAAAGGGATTTTGAACGAGTCCGGCTTCTTTCCGCAGAGAGTGGAAGCAAGACCTCAAGAGAATCAGCGTCGAGTTGTAGGTCTTCGGCGATACCCCGCGCTCGGCTTCACTCTTGAGAAAATTCCGTGCCATCCTCGTCTGCACATCGGCCATTTCCCGCGCCACGGGATGATGCTTGTTCAAGAACCCAATGAAACGTTCGAGCAGACTCACTCCTTGAGCGAGATAGCGGTCGCTCGCAGGCCGAGGCCGAGACACCGCTTTCCAAGCCTGGGGCATGGCTGCCAGGGATAGCGACTGCACACGTTCGCCCGTCCGGATTTCGTGAACTGCCTGGACCAGTTCTTCGGAGGTCGTCCGCTTTTTCAATTGAAGCTGAAGTTGCTCCAAGACCATCTGCGCCTTCATCCGTGAGCGCTCAAAGGCGGGTTCGCCCAATTGCTTTAAGCTCGGTGGAACAGAGCCGCGAATTTCAACCCCTAGGTTTTTGCAGATATTGCGGCCGTTAGCCATAACTCGGCCATACCACCACTTACTTCCCTTTCGCATCTCGAGTGGCATGGGTCACCTATCGAGAGGCGCTTCGAATCTGTCGGCAGAAAGCGGAACGTGTTTTTCGACCACATCTAACACTGGTAACCTCGATGCCCGTTCCCAACTTCGTATTTCACAACCTATTGCGAAAGAATATAATAAAGTCGAAAGACCCATCTTTTCAAAGGCCCCTGTCGGCTTTTGCCGGCCAACGAATCAAGCAGTCAGCTGGCGGAGGACTGGCTTTAGACCTACGGCCATTTCAGTGTTCCACTGTTCGGCTGGGGGCGATAAGGGAAACTGCTGGGCCCGCTATGGGAGAAGGGTCGAGTCGCACGATACGAGGCGCGACCCGTTAAGGTTTCGTTTCAGCTCAATCCAATGACCCAGAATCGGGGGACCGCGGAAATGCGGCGCCAGTGATTGTGCCCATCGTCGGTGCGGTAGTCTCGGGTGTTGGGCCCACGCTCGGCGTCGGCGCCGCATCGGATCCCGTCCGCTTTGCGCGGTAGAACACGAGATAGCCGCGGTCCAATTTGGCGTGCGATTTCTTCTTAATGCGGTTCTTCGCTTTGCGGCAGGCTTCTGCGAAATCGTCGAAGAAATCCTCGAGCACGAGCACCAGCAGCTTCCGCGCCTCATAATTTACGGCTTGAAGGTTGGAAACTCTCATTTCACGCGCTTCCGTGCGGCCGATGAAACCGATCCGACCCTGCGGGCGCAACACGTGCGCCATTCCGCAGCGCAGGTCCTCGTAGAGATAAAATTCCGCCTCTTTCGTGCTATGTCCCGTGTAACTCTTAGGAAAGAGTTCGCGCAGGGCGGTTCGGAAACGATCCTCCGATAAATTGGAATCATTGAATTCCTGCTCATCAAGTAAGGCTCCGAGCAATTCAATGCCTTGGGCAATGAGGGAGAACGCCAGATAACCGGCACCACCTTGAATGACGGTCCACATGTCGCGCACAAGAATTGTATCGATGAACCACTCGATCGTCTGTTCCTCTCGGACAAGATGGTAATCGCTCATGACGTTATCTACCTCCCAAACGACGGCGCAACAAACGCAAAAGCAGCTACGAGGACCATTGGTCACGTCCTAACGGTGAAAGCGGCCGCCAAGTAGCTAGACGGTGTGGTCAGGCAAAGTTGGGAGGGAGGCTAACTTCTTGGCTATTTGCTCCTTAAATTTCATGTCCGACGTAAGGGCATACGCCGCCCGGAGGTCGGCGATCCAGGCGTCACGCTTTAGCCGTTTCCCGATGGTGGCCCTATTGTCGAGAAATGCAGGACGGAATCGCTCTTGATCGCCACCCAGCTTATCGATGGCGGCGGTGGCGGCTTCAAACGCTTCGGGCCGCTCCAATCCATCCAGCGCCTTAGCGTATTCGAAGAACTCGAACGGTCCCCATTTGTTCGCTGGGATTTCTTTCAAAGTGCGTTCCGATTCTTCAAAGCGCCGGAGAAGATTGAACACCTTGGCCTTTGCGCGAAGGACAAAGGGTTTTGGATTTTCAATCGACTCATAGAAACGCACCGCCTCATTCAGATGGATTGTCGACTTTAGAGGGTCATCTTCAGCTTGGCCTGCAGCTGTGAGAATTGAGCCCCAAGAGGCGCGGTCATCGGTTGACATCTCTTGCGTTTGAAGCGGCGGCAATTGCGCGAGCCAATTCTTGAGTTGAGCTGGATCTTTCCATTGCAGATTGCGAGCGCACACTGCGAACGCATGATATGCCTGATCGAGGCCGCGTGTCGCCGAGTCTACGATCCACGCACCGATCATTAGACCAAATTCAGCCCACAAATCATCGAACGACAAATTTAGAGCCGGTCGATTGAGTTCAGTAAATGCCGCTAGTGCCACCGAAACCTCGCTCTTTGTGCTAGACGATTTGGCTTCACGCAGAAGCTCATAAAAGAGGATCCGCGCAGCGTTTCGTTCGTCAGGTATTTCTACGAGCAGACGTGCGAGCAGCAGTTTCGTGGCCGCCGTACCGTAAGGCCCGGCTAGGAGCTCGCGGCAAATCGTAATCGCTTGCTCAGTCTCTCTCAGGATTTTGAGCGCCTTGGCCTTATGGTGGAAAATTCTGGCCTTGGCAGGAGACGAAGTGCCATGAGTCTCCCCGAGCAGATCAAAAATGCGCAACGAGTCTCTGAGATATTTGCGCGCAACGTCTCCGTCCTGAAGCTTGCGACGGCGATACAATGCCTCGACGGCCTCTATCACTGCAAAGACAGCCAATTCATCAACTGGCGCATTCGAGGCAGCCAATGCGCTGGCGGTGTCCATGGGATTTCCCACAAGAGCCTCAGGAAGTTCCTTGGGCGACCAGATTTGGAGCAAGCAGTATAAATACGGCGATGGGTTTGTCGCAGTCCGGGCCATCGCTTCAAGCTTTGCGCGATGGAGATCACAAAAATTGTGAAAAGCGATGTCGTCGTCCGCGCGAAGCGTGAGCTGACGAATATAGTCCACCAGCTTCGAATCGAACTCCTTAGAGAGAGCATCTGGGCACGGACCGATCCGACTGACACTGGAGGCGATAATGTCGTGTAACTTCAGCACATCAGCCCGATCATTCGCGAGCAGGCAAAACTCATCGAAGCGATGAATGCCCAATGGCCCAAGT
>Ga0206852_1176_pt1 | contig 10756 bp, 16 predicted proteins | sample Alteio_BWOrgCont_14_FD_152849 | JGI IMG/M metagenome (GOLD analysis project Ga0206852, IMG submission 152849) | Enriched cells from forest soil in Barre Woods Harvard Forest LTER site, Petersham, Massachusetts, United States -... | ecosystem: Environmental > Terrestrial > Soil > Temperate forest >... | reverse complement strand
TCCTTCTCCCGGTTCTTCAAATCGGTCCTGTTGGGCTAAATAGCCTACCTTTAAACCCTTGCGAGCCGAAATCACTCCCTCATCAGGTCTTTCAAGACCCGCGAGAATCTTCAGCAATGTGGATTTACCTGTTCCATTGGGGCCGATCAAACCCGTGCGCTCTCCCTCAAAAAGCCCAAAGGAAAGGCCCTCAAAAAGCGGGCGGGATCCGAAGCTTTTGGATAGGTTTTGACAGCTCAGCAGAATTCCCACAGTCATGATCCTTTGGTTTTAAAGAAGATAAACGGGCACAAGAATAAAGGCGGAATGGGCAAAAAGAAAGGCTTTTCAAACGCAAGGGGACTTCTTACAACCCCACCCATAAACCGGCGTGAATGGGGACATCCTGAAGGATCACCGACTGATCAAAGGTTAAATTATAAAGACCCTCCAAAAATAAGTGGGTTCGATAACCCATATCAAACTGAAAACCCAGCCCTGCACAGGCGTCAAAATCAGCCGCGGAATTTCCGTGAGGAGAGACGAACCGCAAATCCAACCCGGGCCCCAACAGAAGATAGGGTTGAAATCCCTTTTGGACAAAAGTTAATTTAAGCTCCGCCAAAAACCTTGGATTTTCAACAAAGATTCCGTCACCCGCGAAGAAACCCTGTTCCGCCAGGGCTTGAACTGAAAACATCGGGGCCAACTGATATCCCATAAAAAAATTCCCCAAAGCTCCCCCCGGAAAATTCTGGTCCCAATTTCGGGTAGGTATATCCGCTCCAATGCCGAAACCCAGATACCAGGGGCTGTTCGGATTACCGTAAGGATTTTTAGGAACAAAAGACGTTTTAATGGGACTCGTCGCCGGAAAAGGATAAAAGGGATAACCCCCCCAGGCTCCAACGGTCGCCAGCCAAAGTCCCAAAGATAAAAGTAATATTCTTTTCAAAGCTTTTCCCCGATGTTTTCTCTCGGCCCGATCATCGCCGAAGCGAAAGAATCCGTAAAGTCATAAAATGAAAAAGCCGGACCCTTTGGGTCCGGCTTTTTTCGACGGCATTCCCGACACCAATTCTCCCACTCGTTAAAAAGTATTCGTGAAAACCTGGATATTGCCGGTCGAATTGGCGTCGTAATCCGCCACGAAAATAAGATTATTATATAAAAGCAAGGCGTCAGGCCCTACGAAAGGTGTGGCACCACCAGCGTTACCATTCATCTCGCCAATAATCGTTCCACTGCTGTTGAGTACCTCCACCAAACCGGGAATATTGCCCGAATTGGAACTATTCGAACCGGGTGAATAAACCGCCACATAAATATTACCCGCAGAATCGACGCTCAAGCCATAAAAGGGATCATTGGGTGAACTGGCCAGTATCGGAAAACTAGTGGCGGTCCCGCTGATACCCCCCGTCAACTTCCAAACCACCCAATTTCCAGCGTCCACCACATAGATGTTGTTGGAGCTATCCAAGGCGATGGCGGCCGGTTCGAAATTACCATGACTCCATTCTCCCGCCGTCGCTCCGCCTGAACCAAATTCGTATATCGCGCCGTTGCCAATATCCGAAACATAAACATTCCCGCTGGAATCCAACGCGATCCCCGAAGGATCGCCAAAAGCCGTGCTCCCATATCCTCCCCAAGAACTGACTCCCACCGCCGAACTGGTCTGGCCCAATTCATAGACCGCCGCGCCTTGGCCGTTGGAATTCCCCTCATCCAGCACATAGACGTTCCCCGTTCCGCTCGGGCTTACCGCCACGCCATCCGGGAATTGAAAGGACTTATTCCCGTCCCCCGTCCATTGGGTCACCGGAGCATAAGTGGAGTTATTAAACAATTGGACCTGCGATACCGAACTGCCATCCGCTTCGGCGACATAGATAAAGCCATTGCCCTCGGTCATCGCGTTGGGGGCGTCCACCTGCCAAGCGGCTACAAAAGGAGCCGGGGTCAGGGTCAACGCCACCGTGGGGGTAGTCGATGGAACGGGATAGTAACCGCCTTGGTTATTACGGCCGCCAGCACCACCGGGGCTATAAGGCGCGGGTCCATTGCAAGCCCAGGAAATTAACAAACCGGAAGTCAGAACCGCCATCCACAAGATTTTTTTCATTTTTCCCCCCAAACTGAAAAATCAATCATCGGGTCATCCATGGTTTAGACGAAAACGGCAGGGAGAATGTTACAAGCCCCCAAGGCCTGTCAAACAGGTTTTTGAAACCTATCCAATTGATAGGAATCCCGAACAAAAACCCAAAATACGGGGCAATTGGTCTTGTACAGCGAACAATCAAGGCAAAGGCGGCGTGGCGGTAGGAACCGCGTTGGGATTGGGGATAGGCGTTGGCGTATAAGCCGCCATTCCGTAGACCACCGAAGAAGAACCGGTGATTGCTTTCTTATGGTGATGCCGCGGCGGATGAATCGGGGGCGCGGGAGTCGCTACTACTGAAGTAAAAGTGGTTCCCGTAGTCGTATCAGCCCCAACCGGCGCCGAAACGCCGGCCAAAAACAAAACCGTCAAACCTAAAAATATTTTTTTCATCAAATCCTCTTTTCAGTTTTAACTTTTCTTAGCTTGTTTTTTTAAAAGATCCCGTATTTCGGTCAGCAACAATTCCTCTTTGGTTGGTTCGGGCGGAGCCGCTGGAACCTCGGGCGCGCGGTGCAGGCTGTTAATGGTTTTAATGATCAAAAACACGGCGAAAGCGACGATGGAAAAATCCACCAGCGATTGGAAAAAATTGCCGACGTTGATGGTGACACCCGGGACGGCTTTCCCAGTCACATCCATGGCCGCCGCCTTGAGTTGGATTTTGATATCGGTGAAATTGATCCCCCCGATTAAATAACCTAACGGCGGCATGAGAATATCCGAAACAATGGAACTCACGACTTTCCCGAAAGCTCCTCCGATAATGATACCCACGGCCAAGTCCACCATATTTCCCTTCACCGCGAATTCCTTAAATTCCTTGATAATACCCATGATTTTTCCTTTCCTTTTCAAAACAACTTAACAACAATCCCCAAGGGGTTATCGCCAACCAGAGAATGCCATCTTAGTCCCAAAAAGGGTTAAACGAAAGAACCCTGGCGCGGCCGGCAATTCGGGCCGGACTCAAAAACAGGGGTAAAATTAAGGTAGGAGGTGGCTATGTCAAACCTACAAGAATCCGATCCAAGGGATGTGGAGCTGGAAAATGCCGTTAGCCGGGCGATTCACGGCATGGCCTCCAGCATCCATGTCAGCGTCAAAGCCGGCCATGTGACCGTTTCAGGCGTGGTGGATGATTTTTCCGCCAAACGGGAACTCACCTCCGCGGTCCAAAGCGTGGCGGGAGTGAAAACCATCACGAATTATGTGAAGGTCACGCCCATCGGGGATTAACCGGGGGAGATTTTCCGGTTTTCTTTTCTCCATCGCGTTGCCTATTGTTTCCAACCAAAAAAAATTGGACAATGCGGCCCATGTCAACCGCCTCCTATCCTCTGCAAGTCCAGAATTTAACGAAGCATTATCAGTCCCGCCATGGCGGCGGCGACATTACCGCCGTAAATGGCATTTCCTTTCACGTGGCCCCCGGCGAATGCTTCGGCCTCCTGGGTCCCAATGGGGCTGGAAAATCCACCACGATCCAGTGCATTTCGGGTTTTTATCCCGCCACCAGCGGCCAAGTGCTGGTCGAGGGTCATAATGTCCATGTGGAACCCAAACTGGCCCGAAGGGTGCTGGGAGTCTGCAACCAGGAAGAAACCCTCGACAGCGACTTCACCGTCTTCGACCAATTGGTTCTGCACTCGACTTATTTTCGTATCCCCCGGGCCGAGGGCAAACGCAGAGCCCAAGAGCTTTTGGAAAGGTTCGGCCTCAACGACAAAGCCAAAGAAAACGTGGAGGCGCTCTCGGGCGGCATGAAACGCCGTCTACAGGTGGCCCGGGCCCTGATTTCCGACCCGAAGGTTCTCGTGCTGGACGAACCCACCACCGGATTAGACCCGGACGTGCGCCGAATGTTGTGGGAAGTTTTGGTGGAAGCCCGGAGCAAAGGCACCGCCATCCTGCTTTGCACCCATTACATGGACGAAGCCGAGCGGCTCTGCGACCGGGTGGCCATTCTTCATCAGGGAAAAATCCTGGACATTGACTCGCCCGAAAAGCTGGTGGCCGCCCACATCAACCGCGACGAAGTGGAGGAAGAGGTTCGGCCCGGCGTCATCTGGAAGCGCAAGGCCAACCTGGAGGATGTTTATTTGAAACTGACCGGAAGCCGTCTAGGGGTAGAGGGCCTATGAACATCCCCGATTCGCTGTGGGGCGTCTGGTGCGTCTGGCGCCGTTACTATTCGGCCTTCATGAAAAGTCTGGTCTATTACCTGTTGACGACTTTCCTGGAACCCATTTTTTATCTGCTTTCCTTCGGCATCGGGGTGGGCGCTCTGGTAGGAGGCATCACCACCGAAGGCGTGCATCTGACCTACCGCAGTTTTATCTTTTCCGGCATCATCGCCCAAACCGTTCTCTTCCAGGGCTTTTACGAAGGAGCCTTCGGCGCTTTCGTGCGCATGTATTACCAGAAAATTTTCCAATCCATCGCCGTCACGCCCATTACTTTGTCTGAGGTGCTTTGGGGGGAACTGCTGTGGGATTCCACTAAGGCCTGCGTGGCCGCCGAGGTGGTCGCCCTCATCGGCGTTTGTACCGGTGATTTTCACATCCATTGCCTCTTGACCCTTTTACCGGTCTGTTTCGCCAGTTCCTTGCTTTTCTCGGCGATGGGTTTGGCGGCGGCGGGATTCGCGCGGAGCATCGACGAGCTTTCCTATCCCCAATACCTTCTCATCTTTCCTATGTTCCTTTTTTGCGGGGTCTTTTACCCGATCGAGAGCTTGCCGCACGTCTTGCAAATCTTCGCCTGGGTTTTCCCTCTCACTTCGGTGAACGCCATCATGCGGTCCTTGTCGTTGGATTTACCCCTCCAGCCCCAAGCCGTGCCGCTTCTTTTATTGTGGTTGGTCGCGACGGTCTTCATCGCCCGGCGAACCATGTTTAAGCGATTGATCAAGTAATCCAAACGAAAACCATTCTCTACAACACAAAAGGCCGTGAAGTAAAAACTTCACGGCCTTTTCACGTCTTTTTTTAATTTACGGTTGAGTCGTGGGAATCCGTCCGTCATTGAGGCTCACCGTGGCGAAATTCAAATAGGCCTCAAACGTCACCCATAGCCAAACCGGCGCCAAAAGAAACAAACAAGGCGGCGAAAGATAGGCGAAGCCGATCATCGTGCCCAGGAGAGTCATCCACATGATGAGCAGCTCCACGTAGGCGATGAAAGGATGCCGCATCTTCAAAAAGAAAAAAGGCCAAAGAACACTAAGAATCAGTTGAAGGGCGAAGAGAATCAAAGCGATCTTCCGGCCCGGAGCGTCCGACGGCATCCGCCAAACCAAATAAAGGGCGGCGCCCATGAGCGCGTAAATCCCCGCCCAAATCGGCCCGACCACCCGGCCCGGCGGTTGGAGTACGGGCTTTCGCAGGCTTTTAAACCAGGCGCTTTCCGAAAAGGCCGTAAAGATCCCGCCGATTCCGCCAGCCGCTTCACAAACCAAAACACAAACGATGAGTAAAAGTAGATTGAAGTGCATCGCGAACCTCCTTCTTCCTCTCAAAAACTACAACTTCTAGTACTAGTTTTCGCCTATCGAAAGCCGTTAGCAATGCTTAAGAGTGGGGCCGGAAGTAATCATTTACCCTGGGTCGTTTTGGGCGGGTTTACCTTCAATCGATTTTTGATGAAACTTATTCAACCGTGAACGGGTCTAAATAATAGGGCCTCAAAATCCGATCTTTCTACATCTTCCGGCCCATTTTTGATTCCGGAGGTTCGTTATGAATACGACTTTAGAACAGGCGCCGACCGTTCCCCAAAGACCCGTTGAGATTTTGCTGGTCGAGGATAATCCCGGCGACATCACTTTGATTCAGGAACTGCTGAAGGATTCCCATTTCGCGGTTCACTTGTCGGTTTTACGGGACGGTGAAAATGTCCTCGCCTTCCTCCAGCATCAAACCCCCTACCTGACCTCGCCCCGGCCTGATTTTATTTTATTGGATCTCAGTCTTCCCTATCGAAGCGGCTTTGAAGTCGCCTCGGACATTAAACACTCTTACCATTTGAAACAGATACCCACCTTAATTTTGACGGGGTCCAATAATGATATCGACCGGTGGAGCGCCGCCCAAGTCCGCGCGGACGCCTATCTTTTAAAGCCAAGAGAATTACCGGAGTTCAGCGCGCTTTTGAACTATCTGGAAGAAAACTGGATGAAGGATGTTCCCCTGGACAACCCGCCCAACTAACGAACAGATAAGCCGTTGGCATCAATTGGGTTGTATGTCAAACATAAAAAAGCCCTTTCCGAGATTGGAAAGGGCTTTTTGAAAAGTTAATTTTTTTAAAACGACTTTGGAAAACTTCCGGACTATTTCTTCAGCACGGCTTCCTTGAGGCTTTTCACCACGCGGAACTTGACGACTCGCTTGGCGGCCACCTTCACCATTTCGCCGGTGCGGGGATTGCGGGCCATGCGGGCCGGGCGGTCTTTCAACTGAAACACACCGAGGCCGTCCAGCTTGATCTTGAATTCTTTTTTCAAGGTTTTCAAAATCAAATCTTCCAGGGCTTTCAAAACTTCCTCAATCTCCTTCTTCGTCCTGCCCGTGTTCGTCGCCAGCGCCGATAACATTTCGCTTTTCGTCACAAAACCACCTCCTGGAATTTGAGAGTCGTCTGGGGGTCATTTATACAAGATATGGCGTGGTTTACAACAAAAAAGGCTGGCCCTGGTGGGCCAGCCTTTTAATCTACGGGTCGAAAGGCTTACTTTTTAAAAAGTTTCAGGTACTTTCCATAGCCTTCCTTTTCCAAATCCGCCTTGGGGATAAACCTCATGGCCGCCGAGTTCATGCAGAAACGCTGTCCCGTCGGCTGGGGGCCGTCGTCAAAAACGTGTCCCAGATGGCAATTGGCGTTCTTGCTGCGCACCTCGGTTCGGGCCATAAATAAGCTATCATCCGTCTTCTCGGTGATATTTTCCGGTTCCAGGGGCTTGGTAAAGCTGGGCCATCCCGTTCCCGAATCAAACTTATCCAGCGAGCTGAACAGGGGTTCTCCCGAGACCACATCCACGTAAATGCCCTCGGCGTGATTGTCCCAATATTCGTTTTGAAAAGGCGGCTCGGTGCCGTTTTCCTGGGTCACTTGGTATTGGATCGGCGTTAGCTTTTTCATCAGTTCCTCCTTCGAATAATGTTGGTAAACCGGCCCGATGGCCGGCGTGGGAGCGGATTGGGCATTAGCTTGGACCGGATGCGTCTGAAAAACAAGAACCACCAGGCCCGCCATCACCCATTGAATCTTTTGTTTCACCGCGTCCTCCTCGTTTTCCTCGAATCATTCAGACAGTTGTACCCGAATCCGGGCTCAAAAGTTACCGGTGAATCAAGTATCCTAATTTCCCGCCTGGGTAAAATATGCCCGCTTCCCCGGCCTTCCCCGCGCGCCGGATGCCTAATACAAGGGCTTTTCGAACTCTATCCCTTGGCACAACCCATGCTTTATCTAATGTCAGCCGGTAAGGAAACCGCAAAAGGATCGGTCCGTTTCAACGGGCGGGTCTTGGTTCCCCGGCGCAAACTCTAGGCATGGAGGCGGTTCATGGAAACTTCAAAGGTGGTCTTACTCATCGATACCGACAAGAACGCTAGGACCCTTTTATCCTTCCGCCTCCAGGACCAGGGCTTCAAGGTTTTGGAAGCGGGATTTCTTTTTCAAATCGACAAGGCCATGACCGAAAACGAGGTGGACGTCATCGTCACCGACTGGTCCGTTCCCGGTTTCGAGGGTGAAGAACTCATCCGGTTATTACAGCCCCGCCGCCAGCCCGTGCTTCTTTTCACCAACCATCCGCTGGAAGATCCCTCTTCTTTCATGGCCCAAACCAGCGTGAAAGCGGTAATTCCCAAGCAGGACCGCGACGATTGGTTGAGAACCATCGTTCAAATCCGCCGTTGGGCCTTTAAAACAGGTTCGCCTTTTGCCGGTTCCATCTACGGTTGACGCCGCGTTGATCGGTTGGCTGGATTAAAGCCTCAAGGAGGTGCGGGTAGCGACGTTGTTTTAAGCTGGTCCCATAAAAAAAGCCTTTTCCATGACCCGGAAAAGGCTTTTTGTTTTCGATAACTTTTTTGTTAAAGAATTCCCACCACGCGCAGAAGCACTACGCAGACACAGATCACAATCACCCAAACCAGCACCGTTCCCGCTCCGTCGTCCCCCGCTTTGAGCGTGGACAAGGCAGGCGATCCCGCTTCCAGGTTTCGCAAGGATGATTCTTCCCTCGCTTCCATCGGCTTCGGCGCGTTGGGGAATGACCCACCGGCCTTCAGCGTCAAGAGACCATCGTTAACGGCCAGCGCGTTTAATTGCGAACCTTCCTGCGCCGATATCGGCACGGGTGCCGCCATCACCTTTTCGGCAAAACCCACCAACACCAAACCCATCGCCATCACCAAAACAATAATCTTTTTCATCACACCACCGCTCTCTGAAATTAATTCTTTTATTTTTTCGCGCCTTTCACCGGCATCACTTTCGTTTTGCCTGGCGCCGTTGATATCCATTAGGGACCCTTTTAAAAAATAAACAAGGTTCCGTGAATTTTTTATTTCATCGCTATCATTCTGATAGTTTCTTTTTTCAAAAATATTTTCGCGCTATATTTTTTCGACCGCCGCCGAAGTACACTCGAGACTCATCTCAAATCGATCCGCCTCACGAAAGCCCGAATCTTTGAAACCGAGAATTTTCACTCATCCCAAAAGAGCCCAAACTTTTCTGCTCCTGTCCCTCTCATTCCTTTCTTTGAGTTGCGCCACCAGCAACGGACTCAAAACCCTTTCCGACCAAGCCGTTCTTTTGGATCTTCCGGTCGTGCGCCAAACCGCCCCCAACCTTTGCGGCGAAGTGGCCTTGGAAATGCTGACCCGCTATTACAACGTTCTCTTAACCCCCGAACAGGAAGCCCAACTCAAGAAAGAAGCCAACCAGAAAAAAGGCATCCCCGGTTTGACCTTGAAAAAGGTTTTGGAAGAACAGGGTTATTTCGTGGCGGTCTTTTCAGGCACCTTGGACCGCAAGGTTTCAGGGCTTTACCGCCATTTAGACTTAAGACGGCCTTTGATTGTGATGATTGAGGGCGATGGGCCCGATAAGAACCATTATGTTTTGGCGGTGGGTTATGACGAAGGTACGAACACCATTGTCCTGCTGGACCCGGTCCGGGGCGAAATCGCCATGCCGCTTATTAACTTCAAGAAGGTTTGGAACAAAGTGGATGACTTTACCATGCTGGCCGTGCCCAAGAATCTGAAGAAGGAATAAAAACAGGTTTTTGAACTATCAGCCATCACCCTCCTTTAACTCCGGTCATTTTCGAATCCACAGTTTTTGCCTTTTATTTCTGGCCGGGATTCCACCCTTTTCCGATCTCACCACCCGCAGATTGGAACCCTTTCGGGCAAAGGGCGACTCGCCGCCTTCCAACGCCCACAATAAAAGCTTTTCAAAAAATGTCGTAAACTTTTTCATATTTTCCACTCCTGTTTCACTGGTGTTGTTTTCCGTCATTTCCATCCAGCTATCTCCAACAACCTTTGATTTTGATTTCGAATTGGACCCAAATGAAAAATACAGGTCAGGAAATCTCCCGACCTGTATCTTCCCGTTAAATTTGAGCGACAAGCCCTTACGGGGTAATGGTATCGCCGCCGCCCAAGATGATGGTACCGGCTCCGGTGGCTCCTCCGACGCCCAGTGCCAGAGCCTGGCCGGCCAAGGTGGCGCCGCTGGCGATGGTAATGTCGTCATTAGCCATGATGATTCCCGAGAAAGCCGAACTGGATCCTAAAGTGGCGCTGCTGCCCACCTGCCAATAAACATTGGCGGCGGAGACGCCTCCCGTCAAAGCGACCACCGTGCTGCTCGCGGTCGTCAAGGTGGACCCGATCTGGAAGATAAAGACCGATCCCGAACCCCCGCTCAAGGTCAACGTGCCCGCGCCGATTTGAAGCGAGCTGGTCGCCTGATAAATACCGGGAGTCAGTGTGGTGTTGGCCAAATTCACATCACCCGCGGGATAAATGGTGTTCGGCGTCCGTCCAGCGGCGTCGGCATAGGCCGTCGCTAAGTCGTATTGGGCCATGGACGCGGGGCCGGAATTGGGGCCCGTATAGGTGGCTCCCGAACAGCTCGTCTATTCGCCGATGAGCCCGGTGATCGTGTTGGCAATACCTGGAAACACTCCGATATCCCCGCAAACATAGTTTTGAGCTCCATTGGCGTTGATTCCTGAATAAGCCAGAACCGCGTAGGTCGAAGCCGTACCCAAATCAACCGTAGATGTGCTCACAACGGTTGTTGTGGTCACGGTGGGCGTCGCTGTGATCGTGGGTGTTAACGTGATGGTTGGTGTCAACGTAATAGTCGGCGTTAACGTGATCGTATTGGTGATGGTCACCGTCGATGTGCTGGTAATAGTCGGTGTCACGGTGATGGTGGGCGTGGGCGTTTGGGTCGGCGTGACCGTGACCGTCCGCGTGACCGTTGGAGTGAAGGTCGCCGTCGGCGAACCAATGGTACTGGTGGCCGTCTGCGTGGGGGTAGCCGTCAATGTTGTCCCTCCCGATCCGCCGGGATTCG
>Ga0206852_1175_pt1 | contig 10788 bp, 9 predicted proteins | sample Alteio_BWOrgCont_14_FD_152849 | JGI IMG/M metagenome (GOLD analysis project Ga0206852, IMG submission 152849) | Enriched cells from forest soil in Barre Woods Harvard Forest LTER site, Petersham, Massachusetts, United States -... | ecosystem: Environmental > Terrestrial > Soil > Temperate forest > O... | reverse complement strand
TCCTCTCTACGACCTGACCCGGACTATTGCGGGTGAAGCCGCCGATGTTTATTCCATTGTCCCCCTCAATGCCGAGCCTCATGAGTATGAGAATTCCCCCCAGGATCTAATTCGGCTTACCCAGGCCAAGGTTTTTGTGACGCTGGGTGTGCCTAAGGGATTCGCTCCCTTTGAGGAGAAACTGATCGAATCGGCACCTTCAAACTTAATTCTGATCGCGGCTGGTAAAGGAATCACCCTGATTACACCCCAAGGAGAGTTTGGGGACGTTTCGGACGACCTTAAGTTCAATGGGTTTGATCCGCATCTCTGGGTTTCGCCCAAGAACGCTATGGTGATGGTTAAAAATATCAGGGATGGGCTGATTTCGGCGGACCCGGCCAACGGGAAAATCTACCAGGCCAACGCTGAAGCCTTACTGGCAGACCTTACGAAACTGGACGCCGACTACACCCAAGGGCTCTCCAATTGCGGGGTTCACCTGATTTTGGCGGCCCATGACGCCTTTTCTTACCTGGCAAGGGACTACGGGTTCAAGTCCTATTACGTGGACGGGCTTTCACCTGAGCAGGAGCCCAGCCCCCGGCAGATCGCCCGGTTGATTGATGTCGCCAAACAATACCAACTCAAGTATCTTTTTTATGAATCGACCATTAATCCGAAGGTTTCACAAACGATCGCCGACCAGATTGGGGCTAAGACCCTTTTAGTGAGCTCGATCGAATCGACCAATGATCCTCAGGAGACTTATTTAGACCTGAGCCGGAAAAATCTGCGAAGTCTCACGACTGGAATGGGCTGTCCCCCGTGAAAAAAGAAAAGCCGAAACCGATGATCCAAGCGAAAAAGGTCTCTTTTTCTTTTGATGAGCTATCGGTATTAAAGAACATCTCGTTTGAAATTGAGGAAGGGGATTTTGTCGCGATCCTGGGACCCAACGGAGCGGGCAAAACCACCCTGGTCAAACTGATCACCGGACTTCTGCCTTTGCAGGCAGGGGAATTGGAATTAGGCGGCGAATCGGTTCGGTCCATCAAAGACCGGACCTTCATCGGTTATGTGCCCCAGCGCTATTCGATCGACAAGCTCTTCCCAGGCACGGTTAAGGAAATTCTGGCTTCCCAGAAAAGCGGCAGTTTAACGGCGGGTTCGGAATTTGGGGTAGGGTCCCTGCTTTCCCAGAAATTCGTGGAGCTCTCCGGCGGCCAACAGCAAAGGGTACTGATCGCTCTGGCCCTGCAGAACCAGCCCAAAATCCTCATTTTGGATGAACCGACGGTCGGCATTGACCTCAAGACCGAAGCGGAGTTTTTCGCGCTGCTCAAATCGATGAAAGAAAAATACCGAATGACCATCCTGATGGTTACCCATGATGTGGGGATGGTGCCCACGGTGGCGGATAAGGTGCTCTGCATCAATCATCATGTCTGCTGTATGGGCAAGGCCTCCGAAGGAAAAGAACTTCTCAAGAAGGCTTACGGATCCTATGAAGTTCACCACCATCACGGGAGCCACCATGCTCGAGTTATTTAACTATCAGTTTATGCAGAAGGCCCTGCTGGGAGGGCTGGCTATCGCCGTGATCACCAGCTTGATCGGGCCCTTTTTGGTTTTGCGCAAGCAGTCGTTGTTGGGCGACGGGCTGGCCCATTTGGCCTTCGGCGGGGTGGCACTAGGCTTTTTAATCGGCTGGAACCCCTTTGTGGTGGCTTTGTTGGTAGTAGTGGGCGGGTCTTTCTTTGTTCAGCGGCTTATCCGCAAAAACATTTATGGGGACGCCGCCATCGCCTTGATCCTTTCTTTTGGGGTGGGGATCGGCGTGATCATCACTGGAATCTTCCACGGTTTCACGGCGGACCTGTTTAATTACCTGATTGGAAGCATTCTTACGCTGAATTCGACAGATATGGCCCTGATTTTGGCGGTTCTGGTCGTCATGGTTTTGTTTATATCCATCTATTACGAAAAGATTGTTTTTATCACCTTCAACGAGGAACTGGCCCGCCTTCAGCAAAAGGACAACGCCCTGGTTAATTTTATCTTCACCCTTTTGGTGGCTTTGGCGGTGACGGTGAGCATCCGGGCGGTAGGAATCCTTCTGGTTTCGGCCTTGCTAGTTTTGCCCACCCTGATTGCTTTGAAAATCTCGAAATCATTCCGGGGAACCATGGTGGCGGCGGTAGCCGCCAGCGTGTTCGCCATGGTGGTGGGTATTTTCACTTCTTTTGGCTTGAATCTGCCGCCTAGCGGGATGATCGTGATGACCTTATTCTTTTTGTATTTCTTCGCTTCCCTCAAATCGCTGGCCGGTTGGGTGAGGCGGATTTAACCGGCCTATGGGGATTGGGTAGGGAAAACTGGGTCAACCACGGTTCCGGCAAATAGGATCGACTTTGTTCGCTGATCGACGAGGGCCATCAAGAAGGGCCGGTCGACGGTCATGACTTTTGGGGGACGCGGGGAAGCCATAACGATATTCGCTCTCATGACAATCGCTGTCGCGGCAGCCGCTTCAGTGCCTTCCTCGTCAACCAGCATGTAAGTTTTTTGGATGGCTTGGCTGATATACAGCCTTTGATTCAAAGCAGAGACGGCGCTGAAATCGGCTTGCGACTTATCAAAGGCAATTCCCATTCCTAAATCCGTCAGCGGTTGTTTGAGATTCTCTGAAAACTCGATTTTGAATTTGGGCAGGCTCAAAACCACTTCTTGCCTCCTCCATTGATCCATCCAGTGGTTCCAATTTTCCGGCGTGAGACCCGCGCAAAAATCTTTAAGGCTAGAATCTTTGGCGGGAAGGAAAACCATCAGGCTTAAGTTGCCGCGGCCATAGGGAAGCCGAACCGCTTGAAATTTGGGAGTTTCAAAATAATCGAATTCGTTTTTTTGATACATCATGGGCCGGTCTTCCACTGTGCCGTTGGACAAATGAAAAGGGCGGGGCAGGGTTGAATCCTTTTTAAATTCCGAAGTCCATACTCCTTTAAAGTAAACGGCGTTGACCAGAACCAAGATATCCTGGGGCGTTAGAGAGCCAAGGATCTTTGTTATTTTTCCTCTAGTTTGGGTTGATACCCATTGATTGACCACGTCCGAAGCCGCGGGCTGGGAAAAATCCAGGGTTTTTATCTCGGCTTGGTAAAAGGTTTGGTTGGTTTGAAGGAAATCAGGCTTAAATTGAAAGGAGTTATTTCCCCAAAGGGAATTAGCAATGACCAATTGGATGGAAGGATCGGTGTTTTGAAACGTTTCTTGAAGGACCCCGTTTTCACGGTTGATTTCCAAGTTTTCCATGGAACCCAAACCTAAAACCAGTGCCATGGCTTTTTGAGTAGAGCCGGAAGCGCCGTTATAAAGCATGCCTAAGGCCTCGGAGGCGCTGTAGGGGGAGATCAGTATGTTTTGATTGGGGTTGTCTTTGAGGACGGATTGAAAGAACTGGAGTCCGAAACCGGCTTGGGCCGAAGCCAAGGGACCATAGGATTGAGGAGTCGGCACACTCGCTACGGGTGAGGGGATTGGGTTGCTCATTAAGGGGAGAGTTGATAGCCAGGTCACTCCTAAAAGAAAAATGCAGGCCTTGTTTGAGTTGATTAAAAATTTCATTGGGGCTCCCTATGATTTATTGATAGCAGTCTATGGGACACCGACCGAAACTAAAAGTTCCCTAAAATCGGTAGAGGGTTATTTTTATTTATTTTTCTGGGGTTAATGTTAATTTTGGGGGGGATTAACGTCTCTTTTACACGCCTTGCCCTGGAAAAAATCAAGGGAACGTATGATGCTATATGGGATTGGATTTTGAAGGAGGAATTTTATGGGTACGGAAGAAGTAATGGAAAAAAATGACCATTGGCCCCTGAATGAATTGAAGATCAAGGGATACCTTTCCCAAATGTCGGGTTGGGAACATTCGGGTGAGGCGATTGTGAAGACTTTTACATTCAAGAATTTCTATGAAACGATTAGCTTCGTAAACGCGCTGGCTTTTATCGCCAATCAGGAGAACCATCATCCCGAATTGGCAGTAGGCTATAAGACCTGCCGGGTGAGTTATACGACCCACAGTATCGGAGGTCTTTCGGAAAAAGATTTTGTCTGTGCGGCGAAAATCGACGGGCTTTTGAAATTTAAAGCCTAAGAGAAAGTCGGGATGGAGCGGGAATGGACGAGTTGGTTTGTCTTCAGTGCGGTAAGGAAATGGATTATGATTGGGCGCCATGTCCCCATTGCGGATGGAAAGCGCCTGGCCCTTGGGACGCATCCGCCGAAGAACTGGAAGAGGGAACGCCTGCCTCCCGCCACGCAGTGTTGGCTAAGCCGAAATCCTGGATTCGATGGATGGTCTTGGGTCTTCTGATGTCCGGGCTGTTGTGGTGGATGATGAAATAAAAAAAGCCGAGATCATTTGATCTCGGCTTTTTTTATGGTTGAAGCTTCAATGCTTGGTTGGGCTGGCTACCGTTGCAGGCGCGGACATGGTTGACAAGGCCGCATGGTGATGGTGATGAACCGGTTCGGGCGTTGGGACGGGTGTGGGCAAGGGATAGTCGGTTTGAATATCCGTCCGCGCGGTTTCGGTGAATCCATATTTCTGAGCCAGATCCGGCGCGACCCACATGCGCATGTTATAGCTTCCCAAATCGGACCAAACTTCCCGGTAGAGAATCCAATTTTTTAAGTCGTTCCAATCGACCATGTCCGTGCGGGCTGGTTCAATGGGAATGAAATTCCGGAAAAGCCAATCGATGAAGAGATCGGGGGTCATGTCGGAAGAGGGGTAGCCCGATTTGAACCAAGAGGGCACCCACCAAACCCGAAGTTTATACTTGCGGTTCACATAACCCGCTTTGCTGAGGATGGGATAGGAGACCGCATCCGATTCGGTCGCCGTCAAGATGATCGGATTGTCCGCCGCCGTGATAGCGGGAGGATGGCCCCGCTTGTTGTAGTCTCGCAGGGACCAGGCGAAGGGCCAGGAACACTTGTCCTCAATGGTTAGGCCGATATCCTTGCCGCCAGTTTCGCCATAAGAAATTTTGTCGATCCAGTTTACGACTTCATTAGTGTCGTCCCCCGATTGAACATAGACTAAGCATTCCACTGGGTTTTCCTCGTGATAGAAACTTAAAAGAACCGCTGAATGCACCGAATATGTCAAGAGAACGCCAAAAATCAACAAAAGGGCGGTTCGGGCGGCCCGGCCTAATTGCTGGGTAGGTTGGGAATCCCAAACGTCTCCAATGTAATAAGCGGTCAAAAGAAGTGCCGGCAGCAAAGGGTGAAGGATGAGCCAAGGCATTTTTTCGCCGGCCCAAGAAAAGAGCGCTAGGGAACCAACATACCAATAGGCAAGGAAAAGAGGCATGTTTCGGCGTTTGAACAGACCGTAATAAACAATCGCCACGCCGGCAAAGAAGAAGGACACCATTTCGTTGGCCGGGAGCAGAAGCAAATAATAGTAAAAGGGCTCATCGCCGCGGTGAACGTCATGTTGCTGCCACCAGTATTCCAATCCCCCGAAGGCGCCGTTGTAAATGTCATAGACCAGCGAATGGATGCGGGAACCAAAATCGGGCTGGGCTGAGCCTACCGTGAAAAAGGTGGTGAAGAGAAGAGTGAAGGTGACAAGCGAAATAGTGATAGAACCAGTCATGGCGGGAAGCACATTTTTTAACCATAGCCAGGCGAAACGGAAAAGGATCGCCATGTAGGCGATAAAGAGGAATGCATCAAAAACTCCGTTAGAGCCAACAACATCCAGGGCGGGAATTTTTAAGGTAAGGATCGCTAATACCCACCAGCCGGTGAAAGCTATGATTTCCCATTGGATTTTTTGAAATCCCAAACCGCAAATGGTGGACCACAAGTTACTATCGGTTCCATTCTTTAGGTTTAATTTCCAGAGCTTATAAAGCTGGTAAACGGTATAAACAAAAGCGAGTCCCACAAAAAATAAGAACACATAAAGGCGGTAGCTCTGGTCTTTGGGAATGGCTACTTGGCTCAGGATTCCGGCGGCGGTGAGGCCGCCGGCTACGATCACGTCAAACCAGGGAAGTAACCGTATAAATAAATAGGTGCCAATGACCGCGATTGTGAGAAACATGGATTCTTTAGTGCAAAAAGCGATGGTGAATCCTAGAGCGGCGATCCAAAGATCCACCGGTTCTTTTGACCGCAGGTATCTGAAAAGAAAGACCACCATGGCGAAAGTGGCACCCGCGATATAGGCGTCCTCCCGGCAGAAACGGTCAAAGTACATAAAACTAGGAGAGGCCACAATGAGAAGGGTCGCCAGGAAAGTGGCCGTTCGCCCAAGAAAGGGACCCAGGAACATGGCAAGAAGCACTGTGATCACTCCAAAGGTGGCTGCCAGGTAACGAGAGGTGGCGTCGGACACGCCGAAGAGATAATACATCAAGGCGTTTCCGTGGAATTGAAAGGGGCCGTGCATCATGGGGTTGTATTCGTAGTCCCCATCCTTATAGAGCTGATACGAATAAAAGGAATGCATGCTTTCATCATGATGATGGGGCTTAGCACCCAAGTGATCAAAACGAGTGAAGACAGTCAATAAAATTAAAACCGCGTAAGCGACATACATCCAGTTGAAAGAAAGGCTGAAGGAAGAGTTGGAAATTGGGGAAACTGCTGGAGGGTTCGCCTTTACTTCAGTTTCGGCGACCATGGAGTTTTTGACTGGCTTGGGGGGGATAGGGGCTTTCGCGATTGGTTTTTCAGGCGAGCCAGCTGTAAGCTTTGCGCCGCATTGCTCACAGAAATTATTGGAAGCTGGATTTTTCGCGTTGCATTTGGGACAGATTTTACTCTCGGACATAACGCTCCTTGGAAGAGGCGAGGTTTTTTATTCGACTTTAGACAGCTTTTAAAAAATGGCAGACCCAGCAGTTGGTCGACAACCCACGGATAGTTTGCGGATAAAACAACTAGTTAAAAAACGATTTTTTGTGGCAGTTTTTATATTTTTAAAGACTTCGCAGTTCAAATGGGTCCGATAAGCGGGTCAAATATAACCATCGTTTCCGGTTCTTGTCAACAAATCGACTTGCCGGAATTCCTTGTAAAATAAAGGATTCAACACCTTTATGTGATGAGTAAACGTTGTTTAAATGTACCGAAAAAGTGAATTTCGAGTTACTCGATAAGATAAATTCTTACGGGACAACGAACGATGTTCCTTGCAAGAATATTTTTAATCTATTGAAGTTAAAGAGGATGAAATTGGTTTATCGTAAAATTCTGAAAAATGAGCTCTTTTACCAAATCTTTAATCGGATACATCCCAAATCAAATTGCATTTTTTCTCAAGTTTGCTAAACTTATTTTGGTTGTGCTCCTTCTTGTTTCCCGACCTAATTCCTTTTATGAGGTGATAAAACCTTGGATTCAAAACGATTTAATGTTCTGCGGGTTGTGTTTCTTTTTATTGCTTTGTTCTCTCCGAGTTTGCTTCATGCGCAACAATTGAATCCAGATTACGCCGAAGAGGTTTTGTCCATTGGAGTGGGTGCCCGCGCATTGGCGATGGGCGGAGCTTTTGTGGCGGCTGCCTCCGACGCGACGGCGGCTTATTGGAATCCGGCCGGACTTTCCCTTATCGACAATCTTCAAATCTGCACCATCCATGCTACCCAGTCCTCTCTCCAAAACTATGATTTCGTAAACATCGCTTTTAACTCTCAAGACATCGGTTCCTATGCCTTCAGTTATGTCCGGCTAGGTGTGGATGGTATTATTCAAACAGGACCATCCGGTCCGACCTCCATCGGTACGCTATCGGACACGGAGCAAGTTGAAATGATCTCAGGTGGGTGGAAGTTGGGAAATCAATTCGCATTGGGAGGAACTATTAAGTTTTTGGAAAATAATGCCGGTCCGTCTTCGGCTTTTGGTTTTGGCTCGGACATTGGACTTTTGTATAAGCCCATTAAGGAGTTGTCTTTCGGTGTAACCGCTCACGACTGGACGGGCGGTTCTTTTATCCAATGGCAGAATACTCCCACCAATCCTACTCAGGTTTTGGCTCCTAGCTTAACGATAGGAACCTGTTTTACAAAGGAATTGGGGAAGAGGGTCAGTGAAAATGGCATTATGATTCCCGACAGCACAATCACTGCTGATTTTGATGTGAGTACTCTTTACGCCAGTCAAGGTTTGAACACCTATCATTTTGGCGTGGAATATTGGTATCGGCAGTTTGTCGCGATACGCGGTGGGCTTCAGTCCAACGGATTCCAGTTTGACAGCGATGACTTAACCTTGTCGGCTGGAATTGGCGTTTGGGTTTATTTATTTGAATTTGATTACGCATTTGTCAATTATCAAATCTCACCCACTCAATACCTATCCTTGATTACGCGCATATAAATTAGGGCCGGATGATTGTTAGAATAAACAACTATTCGGATTTTTCTGATCATCCTTAAAAGTTTTCACATTGTCTTTGTTTTGTTTTATGATGACCGAGCTGGCAGTTTTTAATAATTCCTCCGAGGCCTGTCATGAGATTTCTTATTTTTTTGGCGGCGACAGTTTTCATTTTTTTCAGTTACTCATCGGTTTCGGCTTATTATGACACTAACGAAGATAATTCCGATCTCTCCGCTTTACCTTATTCCGTTCAAACGAAAAACATTTTGAAACCCTTGTTTGACAATCGAACCATTGTCGGGGGACAGATTATCGCCCTGAAGACGGATCCCAATAAGCGATTCAGCGCTAATTATTTGGATATTGGTGCTATGGGCGGAGTGAAAAAAGGTGATGTTTTTGCCGTTTTTAATCCTGAAGGTCAACCGGTTGGATTTTTACGAATTGTTGAAACTCAAAATTATACTTCTTCATTTGATTTTGTCGAATTAACCATCGACCCTTCTGAAAATCTCATCGTGAAAAAGGTTCCCGAGGAAGTTCGTCGTAGACTTCCCGAGAATCAATGGATTTTCCCAAAAAGTTATCATTCACACATGGCTATGAAGAAAAAAATTCCATCGGCTCCTATTTTGCCAATGCAATCAAGCGCATCGTCTACCGTCGCTCCTCCGCCTATAACGGTTGCCAACGGAAATGCAGGATTTCCCCCGTTGCCTTCGCAAGGAACTGCAAGCTCGTCCTTGCCTGCCTTACCCAATGCGGCTCCGGATAATAGCGGTCTTCCGCCAATGCCAAGTCAGGGTAATGTGCCTGTGGCAACGGATGATTCAGGGCTACCGCCACTTTCGACAGATGCCGGAAATAGCGGGGCGCTTCCACCTTTGCCTGCTGATAATACCAGCCCGAACACAGCGCTTCCGCCTATCGACAACAGTTCTGCCGGAATGCCTCCTTTGCCAGGTGACAATGGAGCCGTTGCGCCCGGAATGTCTGCTCCGGCGGCTTCTGACACAGGCGGATTACCTCCTTTGCCGACAGATAATTCGGTGGCACCCGGTTCTGGTATGCAACCCGCCACTCCATCATTGCCAGCGGCTGGTGATTCTTCTTTGCCGGCGCTCCCTGACTCTGCTTCTACTGGAGTGCCGCAGGCCGTTCCCATGCCCGATAATTCTAATTTACCCAGTTTACCTGCGGGAAATCCGCCGGACTCATCACTTCCTCCGTTACCCAGCTCTCAATTACCAGGCGTAAATCCTTCTGCGGACATGGCTTCTTTGCCGACTGATAATTCCGTGCAGACTGTTTATACGACAGGTGCTTCGCCTGATGTTGTGGTTTCAACAGGGAACACTGGCATGGATAATAGCCTTCCGGCGTTACCGGGAGATACTTCTGCGCCATCGGCAAACACAATGGTTGCTTTGCCTCCGGACACGAGTACGCCAGCGGGGCTTCCTGGAATGGATAACAGTCTTCCAGCATTGCCCGGAGATACTTCAGTTCCTCCTGCCGGTACAATGGCCGCTTTATCACCGGATACGAGTTCACCGGCCGGACTTCCTGGAATGGACAACAGCCTTCCAGCGTTACCGGGAGACACTTCTGCGCCGGCTAACACAATGGCCGTCTTATCTCCAGATACGAGTTCACCAGCGGGACTTCCTGGGATGGATAATAGCCTTCCCGCTTTACCTGGTACTGATAATTCACAGGGATCCTTACCGGATGGATCTATAGCTGCTCTGCCGCCAGATGTAAGTTCCGCTGTTCCGCCACCTACAATGGATGATAGTCTTCCGTCCGTACCAGGAACACCTGATGTGGCCTCGTTGCCTTCGGTTCCCGCGGCCCAAACACCACTTCCTCCGACCTTGCCAACAGACACCACTTTGTCTTCTGATTCCATGGCGCAACTTCCTCAACCGGCTGGAGTGGCCCCTTTGCCTGACGCTTCTTTACCCCCTGGCATGAGTGATTCATCTTCGGTTCCCCCTTCAACAGACTTGGCCCAATTGCCGTCTACTCCTGCTGTTGCTCCGATGCCCGATGCTTCGTTGCCGCCAGTGGGGGAGCAATCTTCCGTGCTTCCTCCCGATCTTCCGGGGCAGGCGATGCCTGCTGGTTCGTCTAATCCGGATTTGACAGCGGTTGGAGAAATGCCTGTAGTTTCAAATGTTGCTCCGGCAGGAAAGCCGGTGGATAATCTTCAGCTCAATATTCCGGCGGTTCCTTCCGGTACCCGAAGCGCCTATTTGCAAGATTTGCCCACGCTTTCGATACCCCAGAAGCCAGCCGTCTAAAGCGAAACCTTTTCTCCAAGTTCATCGGCCAACCCTCGATATAATATCCAAATGTTTTCATCACGATCTTTCATAGACTTTTACGTTG
>Ga0206852_1174_pt1 | contig 10959 bp, 6 predicted proteins | sample Alteio_BWOrgCont_14_FD_152849 | JGI IMG/M metagenome (GOLD analysis project Ga0206852, IMG submission 152849) | Enriched cells from forest soil in Barre Woods Harvard Forest LTER site, Petersham, Massachusetts, United States -... | ecosystem: Environmental > Terrestrial > Soil > Temperate forest > O... | reverse complement strand
CCAAAGAGGCATTGCACCTGAAGGGCTTCGCGACCCTTGCGCTGTTCGCCCGGTTTGGACTGGTAGGTGGCGTCGCTGCGGTCGGCAGCCTGCTGCAGGAGCACCCCCACCAGCGCGCTGGCGGACTTGAAAACGGCGGTGCGCACCAGCAGTTCCAGTTCCTGCACCAATTGCCCGTGGGGCACCTGGCCTTGGAAGCGAGCCATCAACTCTTGGATTTCCTGGTCCCGGGCGAGGAGGATTTCGGGTGCCGGGTCTTTTTTTTTAACCCCGCCTCCCGCTCGGCGCGGGTCTGGGCGACCACCAGCGCCGCGTAGTCCCCCACCAACGTTTGGAACCGCCGGTAGTTGGCGGTGTGTTCCGTCACCATGGCCAATTGGTCGGCGGACACGTAACGGCTAAGGGTTTCCCCTTCCTCCCGGCACTGGAGGTTGTAATAAGGGCCGTTGGGACCCCGGCCGATGACACAGAGTTTGCCCGGTTCCATGCGCTGGATTTCGGCAATTTGTTTGAGCACCGACTGGGGCGTGGTATTAGGATTCATAAACACACTATATACGTATGTATATATAATACCACAAAAATAGGGCCGAAAACCGTCCTTACCTGAATTTTGTCTCACACCCTATGCTCGATTTATGCTGATTTAGTACTTGCTCGATGGTCTCGCGACGTTCAGTCTGGTCCGCATGCCCGCAAACTCGGACAACGAAGTTTTGATAATTGTCCTTACCGGTAAAAACCGGTCAAAAAGGCAGCTAACAGAGGGGGGCAACCGGGACTCTTAGATATTTGAAGAATATCAAGCGGCTCCGTCCTTGCAAGATTCTAACAAGGTACGCGTCGAATGATTGAAAAACTCGCCTCCACTGTACTTCGCCATCGCACCATTGTAATCGCCTTGCTGGTCGGGTTCGTATGCATTGGCATTAACGCGTTTCGCGAGCTGCCAGTGGAGGCTTACCCGGACGTCACCAACGTTTCGGTCCAAATCATAACGTTGTTTCCCGGCCACGCGGCCGAGGAAGTTGAGCGCCTAGTGACCATTCCGCTGGAGAACGTCATGAACGGAATCCCCAAACGGGTATCCATGCGCTCCATCTCCCTGTTCGGACTTTCGCAAATCACGATTGTCTTCGAGGACGACGCGGTGAACAAGGAAATCCGGAATCTGGCCAACCAGCTTCTTGGCACCGTCAGCCTTCCACCCGGCGCCCAAGCCGGCCTTTCGCCGGACGCGACGCCAATTGGCGAGGTTTACCGGTATACTCTGCGCGCCTCACCCGGTTTTCCCGCGGAGGAGGTTCGCGCGCTGGAGGATTGGGTGATCGAAAAGAAATTCCGGACGGTGCCGGGCGTGGTGGATGTCAATCCTTTCGGCGGGCTGACCAAACAGTACCAGGTGCTGGTGGACCCCGCCAAGCTCAAGTCCTACAACCTCACGCTCCAGCAAGTCTTCACCGCGCTCTCCAACGGCAACAGCAACGCCGGCGGCTCTTACGTGGAACACGGCTCGGAATTGTACGTGGTGCGGGGACTAGGACTCGTGCGCAGCGTGGCGGACATCGAGGACATTGCGGTGGACACCCGCAACGGCACTCCCATCCGGGTCAGCGACGTCGGCAAAGTCATCATTGGCCACGCCATCCGCCTGGGCCGGGTGGGCCGGACATCCGCCACGCTGGACGAGGATGACGTGCCGGAGGGAATTGTGGTGATGCGCCGCGGCGAAAACGCTATGCAGGTTTGCGCGCGGATCGAAAAAATGGCGGACGAGATCAACCGCCATTACCTGCCCCCGGGCGTGAGGCTGGTGATGTATTACGACCGGACCGCCCTGATGGACCGCACCCTGCACACAGTGAGGCACAACATGATCGAGGGCATCGCGCTCGTGTTGCTGGTGTTAACGATGTTTCTGGGGTTGGGCAACTACCGCTCCGCGCTGGTGGTGGCTCTGGCGGTTCCGGTGGCGCTGCTGGGCGCGTTCGCCATGTTGGATTTGCGGGGCATCCCGGCCAACCTTATCTCCATGGGGGCGATTGATTTTGGCATCATCGTCGATTCGGCCGTGGTGGTGATCGAAAACATTCTCAGGATCATCGAAGAGCGCAAAGGGAAGTACAAGTCGCTCTCATCGGTGATCGTCGAGGGTGTTTCGGAAATGGGCCGGCCCGTTCTTTTTTCCAAGGTGATTCTGCTCACCGCTTTCATTCCGCTTTACACCCTGCAACGCGTCGAGGGCCGCATTTTCAAACCCATGGCGCTAACGCTCACCTATGCCCTGGTCGCGGGGACCATCTTCGCGCTGGTCGTGGTTCCGCCGCTCGCCTCGTTCGCTCTTAAAGGAAAGATCGCCGGTCACGAGTCGTGGATCGTCCGGTTGCTGTTACGGTGGTACCGCCCGGCGCTGGGTTTGGCGGTGAGGTTCCGGATGGTGGTTTACGCGGCGGCGGCGTTTTTATTAATCGGCAGTGGCGTGGTTTACACTTTTCTGGGCAGCGAGTTTCTACCCAAGCTGGACGAGGGCGATCTGTGGGTGCGAACGTTCGCGCCGCAATCGATCTCCCCCTCGGAATCGGCCCGCCTCAGCCAGCGCGCGCGCCAGAAGATGGCCAGTTTTCCCGAAGTTCGTTTCATGGTCAGCCAGCTTGGCCGCCCGGATGATGGCACTGACATTAACGGCTGGGATGTGACGGAATACAGCGTGGCCTTGAAACCCAGGGGGGAATGGACCACCGCGCACAATCGCGACGACCTTTGCGACGCCATGGCGCGCAAGCTCAAAGAAATCCCCGGAATCGACTGCCAGTTCAGCCAGTACATTGAGGACAACGTGAACGAGGCCGTCTCCGGCGTGAAAAGCGAGCTGGCGATCAAACTCTATGGCGATGACCCCGAGCTGCTCCAAAAGTATGCGAATCAGATCGTTGAAAGCGTCAAAAAAGTGCGCGGCGCCACGGATGTGGGCACAGACTTATTGATGGGCCAGCCGCAAATCCAAATCATCGTCGATCGCAAGACGGTGGCGCGTTACGGGCTGTCCGTGCAGGACATGCAAAATGTCATAGCGACGGCGATGGGCGGCCAGGCGGCCACGCAAGTCCTGGAGGGCGAGCGGACTTTTGACTTGGTGGTCAAACTCACGCCGCACTCGGTGTCCGACCTGGAGTCCATCCGTAACATCCCCATATTTGGTTCCAATGGCGAGCGCGTCACGCTTGGCGTGCTTGCCAAGGTGGATGTCCATCCCGGCCTGGCGCGGATTGTCCGCGAGGAGAACGCGCGGCGGACCTCGATCAAACTTTCGGTGCGCGACCGCAGCCTGGGGGAAGTGGTGGCCGAGGCCCAGCACAACGTGGACACGGAAGTCCACCTGCCCGCAGGTTACCGGCTGGAATGGACGGGATCATTCGAGAACGAACAACGGGCCGTCCGGCGGCTGGCGGTCATCGTGCCGATAACCATCGTGATCATTTTCTTTCTGCTTTTCGCCGCGTTTGACTCGGCAAAGTTTGCGACCCTGATCCTGATCACCGTGCCTTTTTCCGCGGCCGGCGGCATCCTGGCCCTGCCGGTCGCGGGACTAAACCTGTCGGTGTCGGCGTTGGTGGGGTTTGTGGCTTTGTTTGGCATGTCGATCCAGAACAGCGTCATTCTGGTCACTCGAATCGCCGACCTGCGGCGCGAGGGACTGGGGACGCTTGAGGCTATCATGGAAGGCGCGGCCTCGCGCGTCCGGCCGATGGTGATGACCGCCCTCATGGCCATGCTCGGTTTGCTGCCCATGGCGCTTTCCAATGGTGTGGGAGCCGAAACCGCCCGGCCGTTCGCGGTGGTCATCATCGGCGGGCTGATTACTGGCACGGTCCTGACCATGTTCATTTTACCGCTCCTCTATCCCCGCTTCGAGCCCAAGCCCTCGGTTTCCCAATCCTAACATTAGTCTGGCCCGGCCGGGCGGTCTTTTGTAAAATCCACCTATGAAAGACAGTGCAACTTCCGAGCAGTTGAATGCGTTGACGAAAATCCTCGAACAGGGCGGCACCACTTCCGCGCGGTTCCAAGAAGTCCTGGACTGCGGAATTCTAGAGGACATTCTCGACCCGGAAGCGGAACTCGGCAACCGCGAGGCCGTCCGCGAGGCGCTCAAACTGGGACCGCTGAAGCCGGGAACCAGGCCTGGCGCCACAGAGGGATTCAAGCTGGAGGTGGATTATGGCGCGAGCCTTGAACAGATGATCGCCACCGGGAAGTATGACTGGCTGAACGACGATATTTCCCAGAAACAATTTCAAATCACCGGTGCGGGCCAGGCGGAGTTTGAAGCCCGGCTATTCAACTTTGAGCGCGGCATTTCCTCGGAGGACGCCGAGAAGGGAATCCGGGAAGCCGACCACGCCAACCCGTGGGAGCCCGCGAAAATCGAGCACCTGCTCGCCTTCGGCGCGAAATATCCCGAGGCGCAGCGCGCGAACCCAATCATTGCCCTGGGATCGGTGACCGCAACCCCGGTTTTCGGCCACCGCAGCGTTCCTTATCTCTATCGCCGGGTGACCGGACGAAGCCTGCACCTGGATTGGTGGGGAAACGGCTGGCATCCATTTTACCGCTTTCTGGGCGTGCGGAAAATCGGTTCTTAAGCCGGGGTTGTCCCACGTAGCGAGGGCGGGATCAAAACACCCGGCCGTGAATTACGGCTAACAGCGGTCTCAAAAGCAGATCCGGCGCGCAACCGAATATCACCACCCCCAGCGCCAGCAAACCCACCAGCGCCTTGGTGACCATGGGCGGGCGGCGCTTCGCGGTTCGCTCCGGCTCGGGGAGGACGTAGATTTGCTTCAAAACTTGCAGATAATAGTAAAGCGAAACAGCGCTCATGGCGACCGCGAGGACGACCAGCCACAACCAACCCAGATTCCGCGCGCCGCCAATGATCGCGGCGAACAAATAAAACTTGCCGAAGAATCCCGCCAGGGGCGGAATCCCCGCCAGCGAAAGCATGAAAATCATCATGCAGAACGACAGTAGTGGTTCGCGCCGGCCCAGCCCGGCGAAATCAGTGAGATTCGAGCCGCCCTCCCGGTCTTCCACGGCGGACACCACGGCAAAAGCGCCCACCAAGGTCAACCCATAGGTTATCACGTAGTAAACCAACGAACTGACTCCGCGCGGATCATTGGCCAGCACGCCGAGCAGCGCGTAACCCGTGTGGGCCACCGCCGAGTATGCCAGCAGGCGCTTCACATTGCTTTGCGCGATGGCCGCCAGATTGCCGATCACCACCGAAAGCCCGGCGAGGATCGCCACCAACGGCATCCAACCCGCGGCGTAATGGTGCCAGGTCCCGCTGCCAGCGACCGGCGCAAACGCCACCATCATCACCCGGGCCAGCAGGAAAAAGCCCGCCACCTTGGAACCAGAGGCGATCAACGACGCGCTGGGCGCTGGCGCGCCCTCGTAGGCGTCCGGCGCCCACAAATGGAAAGGTGCCGCGGCGACTTTGAATGCAAGGCCGGTCAGCGTGAGGGCGAGGGCCGCCGGCAACAGCGCATCCGGCCCCCTCCCGGTATCCGCCAATCGCACGGCTATTTCCGCCAGGTTGGTTGAACCGGCCAGGCCATAGACGAGGCTCAGCCCAAACAGGGTAAAGGCCGCTGCCATCCCGCCGAAAAGGAAATACTTTAAAGCGGCCTCGGAAGATCTCGGATCGCGAGGGTTGAAAGCCGCAAGGATGTAGAGCGGCAGGCTTGTCGCTTCGAGCGCGATGAAAATCATCAGCAGGTCGGTAGAACTCACCATTAGCATCATCCCCACGACAGACAGCAGCACAAGCGAGAGGTATTCGCCCACATGGGCGGTGAAATTTCCCTCGGTGGCCAGGAGAATGGCAAAAAAGCCGAGGGCCAGCAGCGCCACTTTGACCAGGCGGGTCAGCGGATCATCCACCAACATACCGCCAGTCGCAAACGGTGATGACGCCTCAGCCGAGCCCGCGATGGCCAGCAACCAGGCTGCGGCCGCCACGCAACCAAGTCCGGAGAACGCCGCGCCAATCCGCAGCCGGTTGCGCAACGGTTCTTCGCGCAAAACCAGCAAGTCCAACCCCAGCACCACCAGCGCCGTGATCACCACGATGGTTTCCGGAGCGAAGCGACTCAGCAGTTCGAGGTAGCTCAAAACGCCCCCTTTGCTCTCAGCCCGTCAAACAAGGGCGAGTAAAAACTTGGCCCGATCAAATCCAGCAGCAGCTTCGGATACAGCCCGACCACCACCGCCACCGTAACCAGCATGATCGCGCCAATTTTTTCCGGCAGGGTGATGGGCGGCAACGGCGGGTGCGCTCCGCTCCGGCTTTCCGCGACCTCGCCGTAAAAAGCCTTTTGCAGCGCGCGCAGGGTGTAAGCCGCGCCGATGACGATGCCAAGCCCGGCCAGCGCGGCGAAGGTCGGAAAGGCGTACCACGCGCCGATGAGCACTTGCAGTTCCGCCACAAACCCGCTGAATCCCGGCAGCCCCATGGAGGCGAACCCGGCCACCGCAAACGTGACCGCCGCGAACGGCAGCGCCCGGCCGAGACCCATTTCCTCGAGCGCGCCCAAGTCGCGCGTGTGCGCGCGGTCATAGACCATCCTTCCCACCACGGCGAACAACAACCCGGCGATGATCCCGTGCGAGAACATCTGCAACACCGCGCCGCTCAAACCGACGGCGTTGATCGTCATCAACCCCAGCAGCACAAATCCCATATGGCTCACGCTGGAATAGCCGATGACGAATTTGAAATCCGTCTGCACCAGCGCCACCAGCGCGCCATAGACAATTCCGACCACGGCCAGCAGGGCGATCGTGTCGCGCCAGATGGCCAGTCCCTGCGGGAAAAGCGTCATCGCCACGCGCAACGCGCCGTAGGCGCCCAGCTTCATGACCACTCCCGCCAGCAGCATCGAGGCCGCTGTGGGCGCGGCCACATGCCCGCCCGGCGCCCAGGTGTGAAACGGCCAGAGACCCGCCAGAATGGCGAAGCCGACAAAGACCAGCGGGAAAGCCCAGAATTGAAATGACTCGGGGAACGGGTATTTGGCCAGCTCGAACAAATCCATGGTCCGGCTGCCGGCGACCACATAAGCCGCCACGATGCCGAGCAGCACCATGGCACTGCCGATGAACGAGTACAAGGCCAGCTTCATCGCGCCGTATTCGCGGTTGGTCGAGCCCCAGATCGCGATCAAAAAGTATTTGGGGATGATGGCCAGCTCGTAAAACACAAACAGCAAAAACAAATCAAAGCTAAGAAACACGCCATACACGCCTCCAATCAGCGCGAGGTAGAACGCGAAGAACTCCTTCGCGCGATGCTCGATATTCCACGAAAACAGGATTCCCGCCGTCGCCGCGATGCCCGTCAGCAGCACGAGCACCAAGCTGATCCCGTCCGCGCCCAGATAATAATCAATGCCCAGGCCGCGCACCCAAACATGTTTCACAATAGTGGTCATGGAACCGTCCAACCCGTGCCGCGCGATGCCGGCGACGGCCAGTCCCAACCCCGCCAGGGCCGCGACCAGCGCGACAGCGCGCGTGGCGCGAACCATCCGCTCCGGCAGGCACAGCACCGCCAGCACACCGATAAATGAGATGTAAACCGTCCAGGCGAGCATGAGTTCAGTTCGGGGTGGTCATGGTTTAGAATTTCAACTGGTCCGCCATGAGCATCACCGTGGCGTTGATCTTGCCAATCACGAGCTGCGGGTAAATCCCGAGCAAAAACATCAACGCGGTCGCGGGCAGCACGATCCAGCGCTCCCGCCAGGTGAGATCCGGGAGCAACGCCCACCTCTCGTTCAACGGCCCGTTCCAAACGCGCTGCATGACCGTCAACAAAAAGACCGCCGTCACCAGCAGACCGATGACCGACAGCGCCGTGGCCCAGGTGGCTTGCGGGAAGGCGCCCTTGAAGATAAGAAATTCGCCAACGAACCCATTCAGGCCCGGCAGGCCGAGCGACGCGAAAACCGAGATGCCCATGAGGCCGCAAAATATCGGGGCGACCTTGCGCAATCCGCCAAACTGGTCGATCCCGCGCAATCCGCCGCCGCGCTCCTCCAGAAAGCCGGCGAAACAAAACAACAGGGACGCCGTCAATCCGTGGTTGAACATTTGGAGCAGCACGCCATTGAGCGCGGCGCTTCTTTGCAGGCTCCAGGTCGCGTCACCGCCGGTGTATTTGAGGCAGGCAAAGATTCCCAGCAAACAATAGCCCAGGTGATTGATGGACGAATAAGCGAACACGCGTTTCAAATCTTTCTGGGCGAAAGCGGCGCAGGCCGAGAGCACAATCGTCGCGACCGCCAGCCAGAGCAGCGGCGTCAGCACAATCCGCATCTGCTCGGGAAACATCGGCACGAGAATTCGCAGAAAACCATACACGCCCATCTTGGACATGACACCGGTCAGCAGCATGGTTGTGCCCGTGGGCGCCTCGCTATACGCCGTGGGCAGCCAGGTGTGGAATGGGATCAACGGTACTTTTACGGCAAAGCCGAGGAAAACACCGGCGAAAATCACCAGTGGGAATTCGCGCCGGGTCAAATCCGGCCAGCCGTCGATCCGCACGTTCAGCAAGGCGGCCAACTCGCCGGAGCGGCCTTTTTCGGCGAGTTCCAGAAAGTCGAACGATTTCGTGGCCCAAAAGATCGCCAGAAAGGACAACAACATCGCCACGCTGCCGACCATGGTGTAAACAAAAAATTGGGTCGCCGCCGCGCTCCGGTTCGGTCCGCCCCAGAATTTGATGAGGAAGAAAGCGGGCACGAGACTCAGCTCCCAGAAAATAAACCAATGAAAAAAGTTCAGCGCCGTGAAGGTGCCGAACAATCCGGCCTGCAAAAAAAGCGTGAACGACTGGTACAGCGGGACGCGTTCCCGAATACTTCGCGAGGCCAGCAGGGCAATCGGCGTCACCACGGCCGCGAGCAGGACCATCAGCAGGCTCAGGCCGTCGGCGCCCACGAAGTATTCCGCGCCAATCGTGGGGATCCACACATGGCGTTCCTGGAATTGTGGCGCGGTGGCGGAGGAATCAAACTTGGCCCACAAGAGCACCGCCCAGAACAGCCCCGCCGCGGCAAACGCCAGGCCCAGTCCGCGCGCCAGTTGCTTGCGCCCCTCGGGAATGGCGGCGAGCACCAACGCGCCGGCCAGCGGCGTGGCAGTCAAAAGCGTGATGAGGGGAAAGCCGTTCATTTTGCCCAAACCAAAAACAACACCAATACCGCCACCGCCAGCCCCAATACTTGCAAATACCGCCGCACCTGGCCGTCCTGACAACGGGAGAGCCAACCCCCGCCCCGCCTGACCTCGCGGCAGCCCTCGTCGAAACCCAGGTTCACCACAAATTGATCCACGGACCGGCTCACCCACGCGAGGCCAATAACGAGATAGCCGGCCACCACCACCGCGCCGTTCCAGACCCAATAATCCAACACGTCACAAAACTCCGCCCACCAGGCGTTAAAGCGGATGACGGTCGCCTCATAGAACTCGTCCACATACAGCTTGTTTCGCAGCAAAATGAAAATGTCCGGCCGCAATTTTTCGAGCGGGTCGGTTTCGTTGGCGTTGGTGGCAGGATGACGGCCATAAAACCACCAACCGAGGCCGATTCCTGCGAATACAATCAAGCTCGAAAATACCAGCAATCGCAGAGTCGCGGGATGAGTCAGTTCGGCGGGATCAAAAGCCAGCTTGGTATGCTCCAGATAGGATTGAAACCACGGCCAGGCGGGCGTGCCGATAAACCCCAGGCCAATTGCAAACACCGCCAGAATGGCGAGCGGAACCGTCATGACCGGCGGACTTTCATGGGCATCACCCTCCGAGGCGTGCGCGTGATGGAGGCCGCCATGTTCCACCACTGAATCATGGCGCGTTCCATTATGCGCTGACGCGCGCCGGCTTCCGAAAAAGACCAGGCAAACCTGACGGGTCATGTAAAACGCGGTCAAGAGCGCGCCAAACGCCCCGATATAAAACGGCCAGCGCGACACACCCCAAAGGCTCGCCGCTTCCAGAATCCCATCTTTGCTCCAAAACCCGGAGAAAAACAAAGGCACCCCGGATAGTGCCATCATGCCCACCGCGTAAGTGGCGAAGGTCACCGGCATGAACTTGCGCAAGCCCCCCATCCGCCGCACGTCCTGCTCCTCGTGACAGCCGTGGATGACCGAACCCGCCCCCAAAAAGAGCAGCGCCTTGAAAAACGCGTGGGTGATCAAATGAAACATCCCCACGGCCACACCACCCATGCCCAAGCCCATCATCATGAAACCCAGTTGTGACACCGTCGAGTACGCCAGGATACGTTTGATATCCGTCTGGGCGACCGCGACGCAAGCCGCGAACACGGCAGTGATGGTCCCCACCCAGGTAACCACCGTCAAAGCGTCGAAACTACCCGGCACACCAACCGAATTTGGGTTCAGCAAGGGGTAAACCCGCGCGATCAGAAACACGCCCGCCGCCACCATGGTCGCGGCATGGATCAGGGCGCTCACTGGCGTTGGCCCCTCCATCGCATCCGGCAACCACACATGCAGCGGCACCTGGCCGGATTTTCCGATCGCGCCGCAGAATATGAGCAGGCCAATGCCGGTGGTGACAGCCATTCCGCCGATGGTGGTGCGCGCGGCCATGTCCGCCACCGCGGAATGTTCGAGGCACCCCGCGCCATTATCATAAAACAGCAACGTCCCTGCTTGAGAGTAAAGCCAGAGCATTCCCAGGAAAAAAACCACATCCCCGATTCGCGTGGTGATAAAGGCTTTTTTCGCCGCCGCCGCCGCCTCCGGTTTGTGATACCAGAAACCGATCAATAAATAGGACGCCAGCCCCACCAACTCCCAGCAGATGAAGAAAAGCAAAAGGCTGTTCGCGATGATCAGGCCCAACATTGCCGCC
>Ga0206852_1173_pt1 | contig 10996 bp, 7 predicted proteins | sample Alteio_BWOrgCont_14_FD_152849 | JGI IMG/M metagenome (GOLD analysis project Ga0206852, IMG submission 152849) | Enriched cells from forest soil in Barre Woods Harvard Forest LTER site, Petersham, Massachusetts, United States -... | ecosystem: Environmental > Terrestrial > Soil > Temperate forest > O... | reverse complement strand
GCAAGATATAAATCTTCGCCTTTGTCATCCACTAATTTGAGGATAGGTTTTAATTCCTTACCGCTGGAACCACGTTGTTTCTGATCCGTGACCACAATACTGGTCAAGCCGGTTAATTCATCGGTTTGACGATTCATGGTGACGCTTTCAATCAGGTCAACAAACTTGATATGACCTGCCACTTCAGTGATAACCGGGTGACTATGTGGATCCCAATTTGCAACAATCTGACCGGCACTCACTTTGGCACCATCCTTGACACTTAATTCAGCACCATAAGGAAGCTTGTAACGTTCACGTTCACGACCATGATCATCCTGAACGGCCAGGGTTCCAGATCGTGATACGACAATGAGCTTGCCATTTTCACGTTCAATGGACTTGATGTTATGCAATTTGAGCTTGCCAGGGAATTTGACTTCAACCTTATTCACAGCTGTTGTACGAGATGCCGCACCACCGATGTGGAAGGTTCTCATGGTTAACTGTGTACCAGGTTCACCGATGGACTGAGCAGCAATAACGCCGACTGCTTCACCAATATTGACACGATGTCCACGTGCAAGATCACGTCCATAACAGGCGCCGCAAATACCAAAGCGTGATTCGCAGGCAATTGGTGTACGCACATAAACCTGATCGATAGTCACGTCTTCCAGTTTCTTGATCCAGTTTTCATCCAGCAAGGTTCCTTGCGGAATAATGATGGCATTGGATTTTGGATCGTAAATATCCTGAACGGTGACACGACCTAAAACACGTTCGCGCAATGGCTCGACCACATCTCCACCTTCAATCAGTGGTGTGACTAAAATGCCTTGCGTGGTTCCGCAATCTTCTTCAGTGATAACGATATCTTGCGCAACATCCACGAGACGACGGGTGAGATAACCGGAGTTTGCTGTTTTTAATGCAGTATCAGCAAGACCCTTACGCGCACCGTGTGTGGAAATAAAGTATTGCAATACGTTTAACCCTTCACGGAAGTTCGCTGTGATAGGTGTTTCGATAATGGTTCCGTCTGGTTTGGTCATCAAACCACGCATACCAGCCAACTGACGAATCTGTGCAGCTGAACCTCTTGCGCCTGAATCTGCCATCATGTAGATGGAGTTGAAAGATTCCTGTTTGACCTTGTTACCTTCCTTGTCTTTTACCGATTCAGCAGATAATTCTTCCATCATCGCTTGTGCAACCAGATCATTGGTACGTGACCAGATATCAACGACTTTATTGTATCGTTCAGCCTGGGTAACCAGACCGGATGCAAACTGCGCCTGAATTTTACGGACTTCATCTTCTGCCTGTTCAATAATGCCAGGTTTCTTTTTGGGTACGAGCAAATCGTTAACACCAATGGAAAGACCAGAACGCGTCGCGTAATGGAAACCGGCATACATCAGATGGTCAGCAAAAATAACCGTTGCCTTTAAACCAACTTGTCGATAGGAAGCATCGATCAAACTGGAAAGCGACTTTTTGTTCATGGTGCAATTCACCAGATCAAAGGAAAGTCCCTTCGGCAATAATTCAGATAAAATCGCACGACCGACGGTAGTTTCGACAAAACGAATCTTTTCAACAAATTCGCCTGTTTTTTCATTTAATGGGTATTCCTTGATACGTGCACGAACTTTGGCATGTAAATCCACAATGCCATTCTCATAAGCACGATGTACTTCTGCCACATCTGCAAATGACATACCTTCGCCAAGTGCATTCACGCGTGTACGCGTCAGATAATAAAGACCGAGAACGACGTCTTGTGTTGGCACAATAACTGGTTCACCGTTTGCTGGTGATAATACGTTATTGGTGGACATCATCAATGAACGTGCTTCGAGTTGCGATTCCAGTGACAAAGGTACGTGAACTGCCATTTGGTCGCCGTCGAAGTCAGCGTTATAAGCCGTACAAACCAGCGGATGCAATTGAATGGCCTTACCTTCAATCAACACAGGTTCAAATGCCTGAATACCCAGACGGTGCAAGGTAGGTGCACGATTAAGCATGACGGGATGTTCACGTATGACTTCTTCCAGTACGTCCCAGACTTCTGGTTCTTCACGTTCTACCATTTTCTTTGCAGCTTTAATGGTGGATGCAGAACCTAACATTTGTAATCGGCTATAAATAAAGGGTTTGAATAATTCGAGTGCCATTTTCTTTGGCAAACCACATTGATGCAAACGCAGGGTTGGACCTACCACAATGACGGAACGTCCAGAGTAGTCAACACGTTTACCTAACAGGTTTTGACGGAAACGACCCTGTTTACCCTTGATCATGTCAGCCAGTGATTTCAGCGGACGCTTATTGGAACCTGTAATAGCACGACCACGACGACCATTATCCAGCAACGCATCCACAGATTCCTGCAACATACGTTTTTCATTACGGACAATAATGTCAGGCGCATTTAAATCCAGCAAACGCTTCAGACGGTTGTTACGGTTAATCACACGACGATATAAATCGTTAAGATCAGATGTCGCAAAACGACCACCATCCAGTGGAACCAGAGGACGCAAATCAGGTGGTAATACTGGTAATACTGCCAGCACCATCCATTCTGGTTTGTTGCCAGATGAAAGGAATGCTTCCATCAGCTTCAATCGCTTGGACATTTTCTTGAGCTTGGCTTCTGATGTTGTCTTCAATAATTCTTCACGTATACGTGGAACTTCAGTTTCAAGGTTAATACCACGTAACAAGGTTTGAATGGCATCAGCACCCATCCTGGCTTCAAACTCATCGCCATGTTCTTCAATAGCATCGTAATAAGCTTCTTCTGACAACAACTGGCCTTTTTCCAGTTGCGTCATGCCAGGATCAATTACCACATATGCTTCAAAATAAAGTACACGTTCCAGATCACGTAAAGTCATATCCAGCATCAAGCCAATACGGGATGGCAACGAACGCAGGAACCAGATATGTGCAACTGGACTTGCGAGTTCAATATGACCCATACGCTCACGACGAACGCGTGCAAACGTCACTTCCACACCGCATTTTTCACAAACCACACCGCGATGTTTCAGGCGTTTATATTTACCGCACAAGCATTCATAGTCCTTGATCGGGCCGAATATTTTCGCGCAGAACAAACCATCTCTTTCAGGTTTGAATGTACGATAATTAATGGTTTCCGGCTTCTTCACTTCACCAAATGACCATGAGCGGATCATATCGGGTGAAGCGAGGCCAATACTAATGAGATTAAACTCTTGTGGCTGATTTTGTTGCTTAACCAGGTTTAGTAAGTCTTGCAAGGTGAATCCCCCCAATATCAATCAAACTCAATATTAATTGCCAATGAACGAATTTCCTTAATGAGCACGTTGAATGCCTCAGGCATATTGGATTCCATATAGTGCTCACTATCCACAATGTTTTTATACATCTTGGTACGACCTGTTACGTCATCGGATTTCACCGTCAGCATTTCCTGCAAGGTATAAGCTGCACCGTATGCTTCAAGTGCCCACACTTCCATTTCACCGAAGCGCTGACCACCGAACTGTGCCTTACCACCTAATGGCTGTTGCGTTACCAGACTGTAGGAACCCGTTGAACGTGCATGCATCTTGTCATCGACCAGATGGTTTAACTTCATCATGTACATGTAACCAACTGTCACAGGACGATCAAACGCTGCACCAGAACGACCATCATGTAAAATGGCCTGGCCGGTTTCAGGCAGATCTGCAAGCTGCAACATGGTTTTGATTTCTTCTTCACTTGCGCCGTCAAATACTGGTGTAGCAAATGGAACGCCTTCACGCAGATTATTGGCGAGTGTCATCAAATCATCATCATTCAGACTGGTCAGGCTTTCCCTGGTTTTACCAATGCTGTAAATGGAATTGAGGAATTGACGAATATTTTTTGGTGATTGGCGAGCATCAATCATATGCCCAACCTTTCGACCCAACTCTTTCGATGCCCAGCCCAAATGGGTTTCCAATACTTGTCCCACGTTCATACGGGAAGGTACGCCAAGAGGATTGAGGACGATATCAACCGGTGTGCCATCCGCAAGATACGGCATGTCTTCGACAGGCACGATCATGGAGATAACACCTTTATTACCGTGTCGGCCCGCCATCTTATCGCCAGGTTGTACGCGACGTTTAACAGCGAGATATACGTTAACAATTTTCAGTACGCCAGGTGCCAGATCATCACTTTGTGTAATTTTCTGACGCTTGGTTTCATAAGCTTTTTCAAAATCCAGACGAATTTTCTTGATCTGCTTTGCAGCTGTTTCCAGTTGCTTGCTGGCAGCAGTATCTTTCATATGAATCTCAAACCATTTTTCACGCGCAATTTCAGAAAGATAAGCCTTGGTAATCTTGCTACCTTTTTTCAGCTTGTTTGGACCACCTTCAGCGACGCGATTAACCAACAGTTTTTCGATACGATTGAATACGTCGTTTTCCTTGATACGCATTTCATCGCTCAAATCCTGTTTGGCTTTGGCTAATTCATTTTTTTCAATTTCAAGTACACGTGCATCTTTCTTGACGCCTTCGCGCGTAAATACCTGAACATCAATGACAGTTCCTTCCATGCCGGTCGGAACACGCAGGGAAGTATCTTTAACATCGGATGCTTTTTCACCGAAGATAGCGCGCAATAATTTCTCTTCTGGTGTTAACTGGGTTTCACCTTTTGGTGTCACCTTGCCGACAAGAATATCGCCTGAATTCACTTCAGCGCCGATATAAACAATGCCGCATTCATCCAGTTTGGAAAGTGCACTTTCACTGACATTTGGAATATCAGCTGTAATTTCTTCTGGCCCTAACTTGGTATCACGTGCAACGCAGGTTAATTCTTCAATGTGAATACTGGTAAATCTGTCTTCCTGTACGACACGTTCAGAAATCAGAATGGAATCTTCGAAGTTGTATCCATTCCATGGCATGAACGCGACCAGCAAGTTTTGACCTAATGCCAATTCACCGGTATCAGTCGACTGACCATCACCCAATACGTCATGGCGCTCAATGATGTCACCTTTGGCAACCAATGGACGCTGATTGATACAAGTATCCTGGTTGGTACGGGTGTATTTGGTTAACCCATAAATGTCTACGCCGGTGCTGCCTGGTTCTGCTTCTTCATCATCAACACGAACCACGATACGCGAAGCATCAACATAATCGACAATACCACCACGTCTTGCAACAACTGTTACACCCGAATCTTTTGCAACCAGATGCTCTATACCTGTTCCCACTAATGGTTTTTCAGTTTTCAGTGTTGGAACAGCCTGACGTTGCATGTTCGAACCCATCAATGCACGGTTAGCGTCATCATGTTCAAGGAAGGGAATCAATGCTGCTGCCACCGAAACAATCTGCTTGGGTGACACATCCATGAACTGAACGCGATCAGGTGTGGAAAAAGTAAATTCATTGCGATGTCTAACAGGTACGAGAGTATCGATCAGCTTGCGCTTTTCATCCACCGTCGCATTTGCCTGCGCAATAACATAATCACCTTCTTCAATCGCGGAAAGATAAACAACTTCATCTGTTACCTTGTTGTTTACTACTTTGCGATAAGGTGTTTCCAGAAAACCATACTCATTTGTACGCGCATAAACAGCCAGCGAATTAATCAAACCAATGTTTGGTCCTTCAGGTGTTTCAATTGGGCATACACGACCATAATGCGTTGGATGCACGTCACGCACTTCAAAGCCGGCGCGTTCACGTGATAGACCACCAGGGCCTAATGCAGAAACACGACGCTTGTGTGTGATTTCAGATAACGGATTATTCTGATCCATAAATTGTGAAAGCTGACTAGAACCAAAAAATTCCTTGATAGCTGCAGAAATCGGTTTGGCATTGATGATATCCTGCGGCATTACTGCTTCGATATCTGGCAAACTTAATCTCTCTTTCACAGCACGTTCTACACGTACCAGACCAATACGGAACTGATTTTCAGTCATTTCACCAACACAGCGTACACGACGGTTACCAAGGTGATCGATATCGTCAATCACATCTTCGCCATTACGAATACGAATTAATGTCTTGAGAACATCAACAATATCCTGTTTGGACAACACGCCAGGACCTGTGATTTCATTTCTGCCAACACGACGATTCAATTTCATGCGGCCAACATCAGACAAGTCATAACGTTCAGGCGTAAAGAACAGGTTCTTGAATAGCGCTTCTGCTGCTTCCTTGGTTGGTGGTTCGCCTGGGCGCATCATGCGATAAATTTCCACTAATGCTTCCTGGGCATTCGTCGTGGAATCGATACGCAAGGTATCAGAAATATAAGGACCACGATCAATATCATTGATATATAAGGTTTCAACACGTTTGACACCGGAACCAATTAACTGTTTCAGAATATCGCCGGTGATAATGTCGTTAGCATTACCGATGACTTCTCCTGTTTCAGGATTAATCACTGTCTTCGCCAGTACTTTACCCAGCATGTAATCCGCTGGTACTTCGAGTTGCTTGATGCCAGCTTTTTCAAGCAGATTAATGTGACGTGTGGTAATACGTCGACCTTTTTCGATAATAATCTTGCCTGCTTTTTTCACTTCAAATGAAGCAATTTCACCACGTAATCTTTCAGAAACCAGATGCAATACGAATTTGCCATCATGGATATCAAAAATATTATTCTCAAAGAATGTTTCCAGAATTTCTTCCACTGACATGCCTAATGCACGCAACAGAATGGAAACAGGCAATTTACGGCGACGGTCAATACGCGCGTGCATGCAATCTTTCGGATCGAATTCAAAATCAAGCCATGAACCACGATAAGGAATAACACGGGCAGAAAATAACAATTTGCCGGAAGAGTGTGTCTTGCCTTTGTCATGTTCGTAAAACACACCAGGAGAACGATGCAACTGCGAAACAACAACACGTTCGGTACCGTTGATAACGAAAGTACCATGTTCAGTCATGAGTGGTACTTCACCCATGTAAACTTCCTGCTCCTTGACGTCTTTAATCGTACCTGGTTCTGCTTCACGATCGTAATGCACCAGACGCAATTTCACGCGCAATGGCGCAGCATACGTCAAGCGTCGCATCTTACATTCCTTGACATCAAAGATAGGTTCGCCAAGCTTGTAATCCACATATTCCAATGCTGCATAACCGGACATGCTGGTAATAGGAAACACGGATGAAAATACGCCGTGTAAACCGCTGGAACCAAGCTTGTCGGACTCGCCTTTTGCTTCAAGGAAGCGGCGGTAAGACTCCATCTGGATCGCAAGCAAGGATGGCACATCCACTGCGCTTAGCATCTTGCCAAAATTTTTGCGAATCCGCTTTTTCTCAGTATATGAGTAGATGGGTTGCTGTTTTTCAGAATGTCTTTCAGTTGATGAGTTTGAACTCATGTGTGATTACCTCTGTGTCTGCGAATCAGCTACAAAGCGAAATAAAGGAAAAGCCGGCGACAAGTAAAATCACCGGCCATAAAAAACACTCAATAAGAAACTTGAATCAAGGCCTTACTTGACTTCAACTGTCGCTCCCGCTTCAGTTAATTTCTTCTGGAGTTCTTCAGCTTGAGCCTTTGGCACGCCTTCCTTCACTGGTTTTGGTGCACCTTCAACGAGATCTTTTGCTTCTTTCAAGCCAAGGCCTGTGATTTCACGAACAACCTTGATGACATTGATCTTGTTGTCGCCGGCTTTAACCAGAACAACGTTGAATTCGGTTTTTTCTTCAACTGCAGCAGCACCACCGCCAGCAGCAGGAGCAGCGGCAACAGCAACAGCAGCGGTTACACCGAATTTGTCTTCCATGGATTTGATTAATTCAACGACATCCATGACGCTCATGTTTGAGATTGCGTCTAAAATTTCTTCTTTACTTGCAGCCATTTCAAATACTCCAACTTTAATAAGTTACAAATTTATACGTTACGCAGCAGCTTGTTTCGCATCGCGAATTGCTGCAATCGTTCTGACCAATTTTGCCTGAGGCTCTGCTAGTGTACGCACCAGTTTCGCAATCGGTGCCTGCATGACGGACATCAGCTGGGCAATCGCTTCTTCACGCGTTGGCAAGTTTGCCAAGGTATTCAAGCCTGCCGGTGGCAATACCTGGTTATCCAGGGCTAATGCCTTAACCTTGAGCTTTTCGTTATCCTTGATAAATGCCTTGATAACGCGAGCAGCAGCACCTGGGTGTTCTTTCGAAAACGCCAGTACTAATGGCCCTACCAATTCATCCTGTATGCATTCAAACTGTGTACCTGCGAGCGCGCGTCGTGCCAGGGTGTTTCTTACTACACGCATATAAACACCTGATTCACGTGCAGATTTTCTGAGATCAGTTAACTGACCAACAGTTAATCCACTATATTCCGCTGCAATAAGGGATACAGCTTGCCTTGCTACATCAGCAACCTCATTGACAATGGTCTTTTTATCATCCAGCTTTAATACCATCTTTTACCTCCACTTGGATCATTGCCATTTGAGTTACAGTTTCACAAAACTTTCGTTTTGCAGTTAACAGTAACACCATCTCCATGGCACTACCGTCTGCGTAGGTTTACCTTTCGGCTGATTAAGTATTGCTCAATATCAGCAACAACACACCTACGGTCTCTGACGGGCACTGGCATAAAGCTAGGCCGCGTCAAAACTTGTTACACCGCGCTAATGCGGCTTTCGGGTTGCCCCGGGTTAATCGAATTTACAACGCAAGATCGGAGATATCGAGTATCAAACCCGGTCCCATTGTTGTAGATAAGGTAATCTTTTTAAAATAATTTCCTTTGGAAGTGCTTGGTTTAGCCTTTTTGATAGCTCCGAGAACTGCCTGAAGATTTTCAGCTAATGCATTTGATTCAAAATCAACCTTGCCAATCGTACAGTGAACCACACCAGCCTTGTCTGTTCGATAACGAACCTGGCCCATTTTAGCGTTTTTCACAGCATTAGCAATATCTGCCGTCACTGTTCCATCTTTTGGATTGGGCATCAAACCACGAGGACCAAGGATTTGACCCAGTTGTCCGACAACGCGCATCGCATCTGGCGTGGCCAATAATACATCAAATTCAATCTTGCCTGCTTTTACTTGTTCTGCCAGATCTTCAAGACCGACCAGATCTGCTCCAGCATTTTTTGCAGCATCTGCATGTCCAGATGAAGTAAATACCGCGATGCGTACGCTGCGTCCAGTACCATTTGGCAACAAAATGGAACCACGTACCGCCTGATCTGATTTACGCGGATCTACGCCAAGATTCACAGCCAGATCAACGCTTTCACGAAATTTGGCTTTTGGAATTTTCTTGATAACATCAAATGCTTCATTGGCAGTGTACAATTTGCCTGGCACCACTAATTCGTTAATAGCACGTGCACGTTTTGATAATTTTGTTCTGCTTAATCCCATCTTATACACCCTCCGAATCAATACCCATGCTGCGAGCACTACCTGCAATGCAACGCACTGCTGCATCAAGATCCGCTGCTGTCAAATCTGCCATTTTGATTTTGGCAATTTCTTCCAGCTGCTTACGAGTTAGCTTGCCCACTTTATTGGTTTTGGGTGTGCTGCTACCTTTTTGCAGTTTTGCTGCTTCCTTAATGAGATAAGAAGCGGGTGGTGTCTTGGTAATGAAGGTAAAACTTCTGTCTTCATATACCGTGATAACTACTGGCAAAGGCTTGCCTTGTTTCTCTGGTGTCTGCGTCAGAGCATTGAATGCCTTACAGAATTCCATAATGTTGACACCTTGCTGACCAAGTGCAGGACCTACTGGCGGGCTAGGATTTGCCGCTCCACCGGTAATTTGCAACTTGATAAGGGCTTTCACCTTTTTCTTTGATTTTGCTGCTGCTGTCATATTACCTCTCTCGGGTACAAACGCCTCACGGCTCCCCATCATTTACATTTACAAAATATTTTCAGAAAAAAAACCCTCTCTGCTGGGCATTGCCCAGCAGAGTAAATTCACTTAACCTTTTTCCACTTGATCGAATTGCAACTCGACTGGAGTTGAGCGGCCGAAAATCATGACTGCCACTCTTAATCTGCTCTTTTCGTAGTTAACTTCTTCAACCACACCATTAAAGTCAGCAAATGGTCCATCAATAACACGCACCACTTCGCCCACTTCAAACAAGACTTTTGGTTTTGGCTTATCAGTACTATCCTGCATACGCTGCAAAATGGTTTCCGCTTCTTTTGCCGTAATTGGTGCAGGCTTATCGCTAGTACCGCCGATGAATCCCAATACTTTTGGCGTAGATCTTACCAAATGCCAGGTTTGCTCATCCATCACCATTTCAACCAATACATACCCTGGAAAAAATTTTCGCTCACTTTTTCGCTTCTGGCCGCCGCGCAATTCTACCACTTCTTCTGTTGGAACCAGAATCTCACCAAATTTCTCGTCGAGACTATCTGTTCGAATACGTTCACGCAAGGCTTGCATGACAAATTTTTCATACCCAGAATAGGCATGCACAACATACCAGCGCTTTTTTGGCGTTGCCTGATCTGTTGTCATATATAAAAATCCTCCAAATGCTTAACCACGCTGGCCAGTTAACCAGCCAATCAGCCACACCAAAATACCATCCATGCCCCAAAGAATAAGAGACAGGACAATCACCATGGCTGCCACTACTAATGTTGTTTGTATGGTTTCTTCACGTGTTGGCCAAACAACTTTCCGCAATTCAGCTCTGGAATCCCGAAAGAACTCCAGCACCCATTTGCCTTTTCTGGTTCTTGATGCAACAAACCCCGAAACTGCCAGCACTCCAAACCACGCTAAGGTACGTACCAGCAAAGAAACTTCGCTATAGTAATAATTACCGATCAATCCAGCAAGCAATAATGCAATCGAAACCAACCATTTAAGCCAATCCAGTGCCGATTCTTCCTGATTTTCGGGTTTGAACACCATTATATTTGCCTTTGATTTCACGCTACTGTTTCTCTTTAACTATTACAAAATGGTT
>Ga0206852_1148_pt2 | contig 11092 bp, 3 predicted proteins | sample Alteio_BWOrgCont_14_FD_152849 | JGI IMG/M metagenome (GOLD analysis project Ga0206852, IMG submission 152849) | Enriched cells from forest soil in Barre Woods Harvard Forest LTER site, Petersham, Massachusetts, United States -... | ecosystem: Environmental > Terrestrial > Soil > Temperate forest > O... | reverse complement strand
AGGCCACAACTGGCAAGACCCAGTGTTGTTAGCGTTTGGACTTTGCCAGGGCCTACCGAGCCCGAAGGCAATATCAGACATTCTCCGATTTAGCCCCTCGGCAAGCCCGGTGCTATAGCGGTGAGCGAAGTCGAACAGCTTATGGGGGCCTCCTTCGCTAAAGCTATGAAGCCGGGAACCCCTCGCCCTGCCGACTAAACCAGCCACGCATCTATAGAGCGTCGTCTTCCGGGCAAAGTTTAAAAATCAAGGAGTGGGACGGTAAGCATGCGGTTCCTGAACGTTCCCCACCGCCTTATCTGACGCGGTTGAAGTTTATCCGCCGCCAGACTGACTTTCCCGCTCCGCTTAAAAAGCAACGTCACTTCACTTCAGTGTGCGGCAGCCAATGCTGGATGACCGCAGAGAGATCTTTCAAACTGACCGGCTTGGCAATGAAAGCGTCCATGCCCACCGCGAAACACCGTTCACTTTCGCCTTCGATGGCGTTCGCCGTGAGGGCGATCACCGGAGTATGCTGTTCGTTGCGTTCCTCTTTTCGAAGTTGGATGGTAGCCTCAAATCCATCCATTTCCGGCATCTGGCAATCCATCAGCACGATGTCATAATGAATTCGGGAAAGTGCTTCGAGCGCTTCCCGGCCATTCGCGACAACGTCGACCCGGTGGCCCAGCTTTTCCAGCATCCTTCGTGCGACCAGTTGATTCACCGTGTTGTCTTCGGCCACCAGAATCAACCCGCTGGCGGCGGCTTCCAGCGGCCCGGTCGGCGTGGCAACTTTGGATTCCTCTGTTTTTTCATCGCCACCGGCTTGGCTGCCGATCCACAGTTTTCTCATGGCTCTGAACAATGTGGCCTGCCGGGTTGGTTTTTGCAGGGTAGCCGCGATACGGTATTGCACCAGCTTTTCACGGCTGTCATGGGTGAGCGCAGAGCTCAAGAGAATGAGTGGCAGCTGCTTTATCGCTTCGGTGGCCCGGATCAACCCCGCCAGTTCCATGCCGTCCATTTCCGGCATTTGATAATCTAAAATGCCGACATCGAAAGGCCTGCCGGCGTGCGCGGCCGCACACAGCTTTTCAAACGCCACCTTCCCGCTGAACGCTTCTTCCGTAATGACTCCCCAGCGCTGGAGAAGTTTGCCGAGCAAACGCCGGTTAGTTTCGTTGTCATCGATGATCAAGGCGCGTTTTCCCATCAGGACGTCGGTGTCCGTACCTTCCGTCGGGTGCGGGGTGCCGCGGGCAAAGGAAACCGTGAACCAGAAAGTGGAGCCGCGGCCGGGTTCACTCTCAACGCCAATGTCGCCGCCCATCATTTCCGCCAGCTGCTTCGAGATGGCCAGGCCAAGGCCCGTGCCACCGTGGCGCCTCGAGGCCGAGGCGTCGACCTGGGTGAATGAGCGGAACAGGCGCGCCCGGGCTTCCGGCGTAATACCGTTTCCGGTGTCTCGCACTTCAATGCGCAAGTCCAGGCGATGCTCTTTCGATTCCATCGCCGAGACACTGACGAACACTTCACCCTCGTCGGTGAACTTGATGGCGTTGCCAACCAGGTTAATCAGGATCTGGCGGTATCGTCCGGGATCGCCCATGGCATCGGTTGGAACGTTGTCGTCAAACCAGCATGCCAGTTCGATCTTCTTGCGCCGCGCTGCCTCGCCGAGCAATTCAAGCACGTCTTCCACTGCTTCCTTCGGGTTGAAATCCACGTTCTCCAGCTCAAGTTTTCCGGCTTCGATCTTTGAAAAATCTAGAATCTCATTGATGACACTCAGCAGGGCCTCGGCGGATCGGCGGACGGTGTCCGCAAATTCCCGCTGCTCGTCGTTGAGCCGAGTATCCAACAGCAACCCGGTCATGCCAATCACGCCATTCATCGGCGTGCGGATTTCATGGCTCATGTTCGCGAGGAAAAGGCTCTTGGCCTTGGTCGCAGCCTCCGCATGCTCCTTGGCAACTTGCAATTCCTGGGTGCGCTCGATCACGCGTTGTTCGAGGCGTTCATTTTCGCGCCGCAGCAAACGTGTCCTGACGCGATAGGCCAGCACGCCGGAACCGACCACACCCACCGCGACTAGTCCAAAAAACCACCACGTCTGATAAAACCACGGCTCCTGCACGATACCCAAGGTGGCACCCTGCTCGTTCCAGACCCCGTCATCGTTGCAGGCGATGACCTTGAATCGATACGAACCGGGCCCCAGGTTTGTATAGTAGGCGGTGCGTTCGGTCTTGGCATTCACCCACCGATCGTCATACCCCTCCAGCATATACTTGAACCTGACCTGGCTGGGCCGGGTGAAACTCAGCGCGGTGTATTCAATCGAAAGCGAACGCGTCCCCGGCCGCAAACGAAGCCCGTCTTCAAAATTGGTCTTCGCGAGTAACCGCGTTCCGCCCGACCTCGTGCCGGCCGTCACGCGCAGGCCGTTTTTAAACTTGATCTCGCCGTCATCAACCAGCGCTCTTTCAATATAGACGGGCGGCGCGACTCGATTGGTCCGAATATGCCGGGGATTGATTCCCACCAGGCCCTGCCTCGAGCAAAACCAAAGCGTTCCATCATGCGCCTTCCAGGCGACCGGCTGGTATTGGGACCAGATGGCGGAATCACGCACCCCGTCGGTCGCGGCCAGCACGTGGAAATCAGCCGGCGGACCGCCCCGCGCCATGGCCAGGATATCCGCCTTGGGCGCCTCCATGACTCCCTTCGGCGTTCCCAGGAAAAGACGGCCGTTGTCATCCTCGAAAATGGCAGAAACCGTGAAATCAAACAGGTCCGCAAACTCCTGCGGATTGAGCCACTGCCCATGGTCCAAAACGGCGAGTCCCCTTCCCTTCATGCCGATCCACAGGCGTCCCTGACGATCGGGATAAATGGCGCGAAGGTCGTTCGCCGGAAGACCGTTGTCTGTATCATATACCGTCACCTTGCCGTCCTTTACTTTGGCCAGGCCCGCCCGAACAAATCCGATATATAATGCATTTTCGCCGTCTTCGGCGAAACAGACTCCGCCCGCCGCCGGCAGGCCGTTCTTGCCTCCCATTTGTTCAAAATGCCCGTCCTTGTACCGGACGACGGGGGCATTGTCGGGAGCCAGCCACATCGCGCCAGTGTGATCGCGATACATGCCCCGGATGCTCGGGTACTCGGGGTGGTTTTCAGCGATCTTGCCGTCACGAAAAATCTGCATCGATTTGTAATACCCTATCCAGACGCTGCCGTCCGGCCCGATGCCTTCACTCCAGACATTGGAATCGAAGCCATCCTTGGCGCCAAAGCTCGTGATCGTGCCGTCCGGCGCGATGCGCGCCGGGCTCTCGCGATCAAACGCCGCCCAGAGATTTCCCTCGTTGTCTTCCGTGACGATCCTCGCGGACCGGCCCGGCGCTCCGTTTTCGCGCGTAATCAGCCGGAATCCGGTTCCACGCAGGCGGACCAGACCGTCCTGCGACGTCCCCGCCCAAATATTGCCCTCGTGATCATCGATAAGGGGCTGAAACGAGTCCTGTACCTGTGGATAAACCTGGCCAAAGCGATCCGGCCCTCCCCGACCCAGGAGGCAGATGCCGCCGGCTACCGCCCAGACATGGTCAAATTGATCGACGTGCACGGCCATGGCGTTATTGCTGCCCAGGCCCTGGTCGGGGCCATATTGTTTGAGTTCACCAGTGCGCAGCCGGAAAACCCCGTCGTTGTTGGTCGCAAACCAGAGGGTGCCGTCTTTATTCTGCGCCATGGCAATGGCGTCTTCAATCCGGCGACCGCCCTGCTCAAAAACGTGGAACGTGCCGTTCTCATAATAAGCAACCGGCGTCTTGTACATGGCCACCCAGACGCGCCCCTTGGCATCTGCAAAAAGGCCGTGGATTCTCTGCCCGCCCACCACTGGATCCTTTTGATGCGAAAAAAAATGTCCGTCTCTGTATTCAAAGAGGCCCTCTCGCGTGGCAATCCACAACGAGCCCTTGAGATCCTCCGCAAACGCCTCGACGAAGGCGTCAGTGCCCGTCATTCGCTCGAACACCCCATCGCGATACCGGGACACGCCCCGGTCCGTGCCAATCCACAGGGTGCCGGAACGATCTTCATAAAGGCTGTGGATGGCGTTATGCCAGAGGCCCGGCGTGTCCGACACACGGTACAAGGTGAACTTTACTCCATCGAAACGGGTCAGTCCCATGCTCGTGCCGGCCCAAATATAACCATCATGGGCCTGAACCAGGCTCTCCACGGGAAGCGGCAGGCCCGCATCCCGGCCAAAGGCGGTGGCGACATACTCTTGCCTGAGATCCTGCAACTCTTCCCCTCGGGCCACCTTCATCATGAAAACCAAAAGAGCGGCGAGGACGCCGCATTGCATCATTGAAGCCAGCTTGGCCGCCTTCCCGGCGGGGATTATAATTTTAAGCGATTCAATAATGGCTTTGGAAAAAACAATTCTTTGCACCAGCTGGCCTAGGCGCACAAAACCCCGTTCCGATTTTTTTACTGAAGCCCAATAGCGTGCACTGCGTCTCGTTAATGACATGGCCGGTGGCGTTACAGGATTTTAATCGGGCAGGGTTCCCCAAACTTTAGAACCAGACGTGTCCAGCCTGACATAAAACCGAAACCAACGCCTGGGACTTTCCACTGGAGAAACGATCGTTGATGAATGTCCAAAATTGCAGGATGAAAACGGAGGCATTCCGAGGCGCTATCGCAATGCCGCTTATATCGCATGCTGGATTTTTCCCGACTGGCGGACGCAGGAATCCACCCATGGCAAATGCTGATGCCGAAATGCCTGACCAGAGAAACCGGAAGCCATGGCTCCGAGGCGAATAAGTGACGGTCAATCAATCCCATTTTTTGAGTCATCATTGGATGATCGTCATCGGTGGATGTTGTTTATGGTGGCTCGTCATTTATTAATTGTCCATATAACCTTTTAGGGGGTTTACCCCAGATGAGAAATTACTGTATTTATCTATTATCCTTGTATCTTTCGTTCGTCCTAAAGAATAATGGCGAGAGAGCAGGCGAAGCATGTTTTGCTTAAGCCTGAATTTCATTGAATTGGACATACCTAAACCAGTGATCCTAACCCCTATGAAAAACCGCACGCTCCGTTTGGCAATCGCCATAGTATTGCCGTTGTTGGCCGGTGTACCCAACGCCCTGAGTCAAGACAATGTTTCCACTGTCACGAACCCATCGCAAGACGAGACCATCAAGCTGCCTTCATTTACTGTCTCGTCCGAGAAGGGCGATCCGTACCGGCCGGTTGAAACCGTATCGCTGGCTCGCGTCGCCGGCCAGCTGATCGACACCCCTTTGTCGATCTCCGTTGTCCCCAAGGAGCTGTTGGAAGACCTCGGGGCTAACAGCATGCTCGACGCCACCCGCTACATGTCGGGCATCACCAACGGCCGGGCCGCGGGCGCAGGCGGCATTCTGGATCGCGAGGATTTTCGCGGATTCGAAAGTTTCACCCGCACGGTTGACGGCCTGTCCATGTTCCTGATCCCAGGTAACAATGGACCCCAGGCAAATTTCGATCCGGCATTTATCGAACGCGTCGAAGTCGTCAAGGGACCTGACTCGATCCTGTCGCCCACCGGCAGCCCCGGCGGCTCGATCAATGTCATCACCAAGTCGCCGCTTTTCACCCGGACCAACGACCTTTCGGTGGAAATCGGCAATTACAATGCGGGGAAAGCGATCATCGATTCCTCCGGCCCGATTGGTTCCGGCAAACACTGGGCTTATCGCGTGATCGCCGACTATCAGGACGGCAAGACCTACGTTCCGGGCAGCATCCGACAGCAAAATTTAAGCACCCAACTCACCTACAAGTTCTCCGATACAACCAAGCTCACCTTTAAATACTTCGGCCAGCAGTGGGCCCTTTTCGGCGCGATCGCCAACCCGAATGATAACGGTTGGTATGTGGTGGATCCAAGTACCCTGGGCACCACCATTGGCGACAAGCCGGTCGCAGGAACAGGATTTACCTACAATGGCTGGGATGGCGATACGACTTGGAGCCATCGTTACGACCGGGTTAACATCGGCACCACGGAGTTTACCACCGCCATCGCCGAACGGGTCATCATGCGGCTCGCGGCGGCCGTCGTTTATGATAACTTCAACCAGGACGCCGGATATATCACCCAGGCTGTTCCGGCCATAACCTACAATGCCGCCGGCCAGCCGGTTGCAATCGGCGCCTGGAACCCGACCAGCGTGAAGGAAACGGCCACTCACGTGAAAAGCCAGAACAACGACGAGCAAATCCAAAATGACTATGCGGCCAACTTCCATCCAGGCGTGGTCTCGCTGCAGCCGGTGGTCGGCTGGACCTATCAACAGGGCTCAAATCCACCGAATTACAATAAAACCGCGCCCTTGCCCAATATCAATCTGACCAATTACACCATAGCGACTGCCCTGCCGGGACAGCCGGCCGTTGGCAGCTATTATGCCCCGGTGCATCCGGACAACAGCGCTTATACCGCGCTCGGTGTATCTGGAAAAGCCAACGCCTGGCAGTACCAGGCGTATGGTTTGACCAAGGCTGGGTTTTACGATGATCGCGTTCTCCTGACCGGTGGCGTATCGCGTCTTTGGACCAGCAATACTTCCATTAATTTCTTGAAAAACCCGACGGTTCCAAACTCTGGCTACTCCGTCACCTTGAACGGAAAGAAAGACACGTACCTGGGCGGTGTTCTGTTCAAGCCGGCGAAAAATGTCTCCCTCTATTATACCTACTCGAGCAACGCGGCCATCACGTCCTTCAACAGCACCCCGCTCTGGCAGACGGGCAAGCAACACGAGTTCGGTATAAAGACCGAATTTTTCAATCAACGGCTTTCGCTCACCGCGGCGCACTTCCAGATTACCCAGACCAATCTCTCGTCGCCCAATCCCCTGTTCAATATTGATCCGACCCACCAGCCGTCCAACATCCTCGCCGACGAGACCAATCATGGTTTCGAATTCGATGCGGTGGGTGGTGTGACCAAGAATCTCTCGGCCATCGCGAGCTTCACCACCATGAAGCTGCGCGATGCCTTTGGCCGCCGCATACGCAATGTTCCCGACAACACGGCGAATCTTCTTCTCAACTACCACTTCGGTGAAGGTGCGCTGAAGAATTTCAACGTGTTCGCCGGCGTACAGCACCAAGGGGAAACGGCGGGCGATTCCGTCACGACTTTCACTGGAACCGTGCCCGATGAGCCCAGCTTTTATGTCAAAGCTTGGACCGCTGTGAATGCCGGCGCCGGTTACACTTGGCGCCGCTACCGCTTCAATTTGAACGTTGATAATGTCCTTAACTCAAAATTCGTCTGGCAGCCGGCCGGTCGCAACTCGGTCAGCCCCTATCCCGGCATCACCTTTCGTCTGACCACGGTCGTGAGCTTCTGAGGTCGCGGAGCCGGAACACGCTCAAGATCAAGTTTCAAGCCACTAGGCGGTGCGCCGAAGAACGGCGCACCGCTCTTTTTTAACCGCCGCCCGGGTCCATTGGCCGAAAAGGCTTGTCGGTTCGCTGATGCTAGCAATCGCGCCTTGAAAAATGCACCATATCGGCCTACATGATGCACCCGTTCCCCTCACCACTTTCGGTCTTCCGTGTGCCAATGAACACCCGCCTCCGCCGCAGCCGGTCACCAACCTCAACGGCCTTTGTCAAATCCATGATTGCTCGATTTCAAACCCAGTTCTTTGGGCTTCGCTTTGCGCGCATCCTCGGCGCATCAGTCGGCTGCACCTGCCTGCTGGCCGGCAGCCTCGCTGCCTCGCCTTTGCCGGCCGATGCGCCGGTCCGCGGCTGGACCATCCTTTCAGGCAGCGAGCCCGGCGCGCTCGACGTCATCGCCGCCGCGCCCGCTTATGGCATCAATCACCTCGGGCTCTCGCAGGAGCTCATTAGCAATCTTAACGAGGTCAAAAACGACGCCAAATGCGCTTTGATCAATCAACTGGTCGACAAAGCCCACGCCGCCGGTGTCGCGGAAGTCGTGGTCTGGGATCGCGCATTATATACTGCCGATTATTATCCGGATGAATTTCGCACCGGCCCCAACCGCACCCTCGACCTCGACAATCCGGCTTTTTGGGAATGGCTCAAGGCCGATTATCGGAAAATGCTCGACCGGGTGCCCAAGGTGGATGGCTTGGTGCTGACCTTCACCTTCACGCCGACGCCGATCGAGGCGCAGTATTCGAAAAAACTGACGACCAGCCAGCAAAAATTTGCCGCCGTGATCAACGCCATCGCCGATGTGGTGATTGGCGAGCGCCATCTGAATTTCTATGTGCGCATCTTCCCTAACGACCGGCCCGAAGACCCCGCCATCAGGGGCGCCATCGATCTGTTTGTGCGGAAGGAAATCCGGCTAATGATAAAACTCACCCCGCTGGATTATTTCCTGACCAGTCCGGACGCCGGCTACATCGGCGCGGTTGCGCGCCCCACCCTCGTCGAGTTCGACGCCGCCGGCGAGTACGATGGGCAGGGCATCGTCGCCAATCTCTGGGTCGATGACATTCTGAATCGCTGGCGGAGGCTTTCCCAGCGCCCGAACGTCATCGGCTACGCCGCCCGGACGGACCGGCTGGGGGAAAGCCGGGTGATCGGCCGCCCGGGTGAAATCAACCTGTTCGCCTTAAAACGCGGCGCAGAGGACCCGGAGGTGACCTCGGAGCAGATCTATGACGAATTCATCACCGCGCATTACGGCGCGGCGGCGGTCCCCGAGGTCAAGGCCGCGTTCAAGAACGGCTATGATATTACGACGAGTGTGTTTTATACGCTCGGGTCGGTACTCAATGATCATTCCAAGCTCGACTATGACATCTATACTCCACCTTACGGGCATCTGGTTTCCGGCCGATGGCTGCACCCGCCCATCGTCTACGTCCGGCACGGCGTGAACCGCGAGTTTCACTATTGGCGCGACATCGTCGACCACTTGGCCCCGGCCTTTGTCAAGGATCCCTCATTTAAACAAGCGGAGAACTTCGTCCCGACCTATGACCAAAAGCGCTGGATCCAGCCGGGCGAAGCCATGGACGAGGAGTACCTCCGTTACATCATCACCGAGAAAAATTACGGGGTGTCTCTGGCGGAGGATTCGGTGCGCCACATTGACAACGCCCGCGCGGCGCTCATGCCTGAGGCTTATGAAGATCTGCATCATTATTTCCAGCGCACGCTGTTGACCGCCCGATTGCAACGCGCCACGGCCTCGGCTTACTTCGGCTTCCGCGTGTGGTGCCGCGGCAAGCCCTACCAGACCGGCTATGTGCACGATACGGTGCAAAACGGACTCACGGAAATGAAAGATGTGGCCGCCCTCATTCGAAATTATCCGGTGAAACCGCCCACCGCCGCCTACGTCTGGACCAAGGATGCCGACAGTGCGGACCGCTATTTCCAAATGATCGTGCAGGACGGCTGGCCCAAGGAAGACCAGCAGGGCATTCCCGATCCCACCGCCGGTGTAAAGTTTCCTTACGTGGCCCCTTGACGTCCTCCCCGTGCTGATTCCGGGTCACGAAGCCGTGTGAGACGCTTTTGCCTCTTCCATGAAAATGGCTCCCTTTCTCTTTTCTGCCGCGCTTGCGTTCGCCGCGACCGCCGCCCGCGCCGGCCTGCCGGTGCCGGATCCCGATGATGGGGCGATCAAGCTCCCGCCGGGATTTCGGGCGCTGGTCGTTGCTGACAACCTGGTGGTCGGCCGCAAGCGCGAGTTCAGCCCCGGCGCCAACGGCGACATGTCGGAAACCCTGCGTTTTCTCACCGTGGCACCCAACGGCGACATCTACGCCAAGATCAAGCGCGGCGGCATTCTCGCCTTGCGCGACACCAAAGGAACCGGGCGCGCCGACGTCATCGAGAAATTCGGGTCCGGCGGCGGCACCTGCATCATCTACCACGACGGCTGGCTCTACGAATCCTCGACCACCGCGGTCTACCGCTACCGGATGACGCCTGGCCAGCTCGTGCCCACCGGCAAACCAGAAACCATCGTAGCCGGCCTCCCTGCGGGTCCGCAACACGACTCGAAATGCTTCACTTTCGACGACGAGGGCAACCTCTACGTCGAAGTCGGTTCGCCCTATAATGTCTACAGCGATCCCGACCGGCAGCAGGGCGCCCGCGGCCTGGATCCGACCGAGTTTCAGAAGACCCACGGCGGTTTCTGGCGCTTTGATCCGAACAAGCCCAACCAGACACAGGCCGATGGTTATCACTTTTCCACCGGCCACCGGCACATCCTCGCCGTGGCCTGGAATCCGGTTTCAAAGGCGCTCTTCATCGTCATGAACGGCCGCGACAACCTCAATATCGTCGCGCCCCAATACTACGACGAATTGGACAACGCCATGCGCATTGCCGAGGAAATGCACATTCTGCACGACGGCGCGAACCTCGGCTGGCCCTACACCTATTACGATCCGATCAAGCATGCGCGAATGCTCTCGCCGGAGTTTGGCGGCGACAACCGTAAGCGAGCCGAGCCCGGAAAATATCCCGATCCGCTCATCGCTTTTCCCGCCCATTGGGCGCCGATGGAGATGGCCTTTTATTCCGGGACGCAATTTCCCGCGAAATACCGCGGCGGCGCCTTCGTCGCTTTCCATGGCTCGTGGGATCGCGCGCCGCTGCCGCAGGCTGGCTACAATGTCTGCTTCGTGCCCTTTGACGACAAGGGCATGCCAACCGGCCATTACGAGGTATTCGCCGATGGCTTCACCGGCCTGGATCACGATTTCACGGCCCCCGGCGACGCGCGCTTCCGTCCCTGCGGCCTCACCGTCGGGCCCGACGGCTCGCTCTACGTCACCGACAGCGAAAAAGGCCGCATCTGGCGCATCATCTACACGGGAGAGGCCCGGCCGGCCGGCGCGACGGCGGTCGCGACGAATTCTGTGCCCGAACATAAGCCGCTCGATGATGGCTCACACGGCGCCGCGCTTTATGCGCAAACGTGTGCCGTCTGCCATATGGCTGATGGCAGCGGCGTGGCCAACATGCAGCCCCCGCTCATCGGCGACAAGATCGTCGCCGGCGATCCAGCGCAGCTCA
>Ga0206852_1172_pt1 | contig 11131 bp, 9 predicted proteins | sample Alteio_BWOrgCont_14_FD_152849 | JGI IMG/M metagenome (GOLD analysis project Ga0206852, IMG submission 152849) | Enriched cells from forest soil in Barre Woods Harvard Forest LTER site, Petersham, Massachusetts, United States -... | ecosystem: Environmental > Terrestrial > Soil > Temperate forest > O... | reverse complement strand
AGCACTTTCATTTCTACCGCCGCGTGCGTCAACACAGAATCTGATGATTTCGATCCCAGGGTATTGGCTTCACGATTCAATTCCTGCAGCAGAAAATCCAGACGTCTGCCAGTCAACCCACCATGATCCAGCACGCGACGCACTTCAGAAATATGCGTTTCTGTTCTATCAATTTCTTCTGCTACATCAATTTTATGCGCATAAATCAGCATTTCCTGCTCGAGTCTGCCAGAATCCAGTTCCTGTCTGATATCACTTAAACGTTTCAATAATTTATCCTGCTGTTCTTTCATCACTTCTGGCAAACGCATTCTGACTTTATTCAATTCAGCTTTTAATAAATCCATACGCTGCAGGAATAATTGCTTGAGTTCTTCGCCTTCACGTGCACGTGCAGCTAATAAATCATTTACAGTTTTCTCAAACAAATGAAATACCTGTTCCTGCAATTTGCTGATATCAGATTCCTTGTTTTCCAGCACGCCAGGAAAACGCAGAATATCCGCAGCAGAAACCGCACCGGGATTTTTCAAAAAACCACCGATATTATCGCAAGCAACACATAACTCACGCGCTAATGAATCATTGATAGAAACTAGCTGATTACCCGAACTGCCAGGTTGATAGCGCATAACGCATTCAATTTTGCCACGCTTGACGTGCTGTCTTACCAATTCACGCATAGGCATTTCAAATACACGCAATACTTCTGGTAAATGAATACTGATTTCAAGATATCGATGATTGATCGACCGAATTTCACAAACCAGATTTCCCCACTCACCCTGACTTTGTACTCGCGAAAACGCTGTCATGCTGTAGATCATATTTATTTTCTCTCTTTTATTTACGTTTCAATCAGGAGTTCCTTCGCACAAGAACAAAAGCGTGCTCAGGATGACACCTCAATAATAAATTTATATCCTTCGGATAATTCCACTTACTTTTTTCTTTTGTAATTGCTGTTGTGCTAAAACCGCCTGATTTTTGCTGTTAAAAGGACCTGCTTGCACACTGTATGCTTTTCCTTTTGCCAGGGTAACTTTCACAACACGCGTGGCAAAACCTGTTCTTGCAAATGATTGGCGAAATTTTTCTGCGCCTTTCGATTGCTTGAATACACCCATTTGCACAACATACTGATTAGCAGATGCCACCTCACTGCTCGTATTAATTTCTGCCTGCATGGATTGCTGCAAATTGTCTGCATTAAATAAATTTGCTGGCTTCACTACTTTTGGCACAGTGACAGTTTCATTCACAGCCATAACAGATTTATTTTCGGCAATAATATTTTTTTCTACTGGCGCTTCATGAACCGGTACACGCATATTTGTCAGCGCCGTATAAAATTCATAATGAATTTCCTGATGCGTATTTTTGCTATTGGCTGCCAGTTGTTTTACCTGCACCAGATTATGATGCAAACGCGTTTTGCGTTCATTCATCCAGTCATTCATACGCGCGCACAGCAAAGAAAATTGTGCATGCGCTGATTGCGATTGCCAGGTAAAAAAACCAATTGAGCAGAGCAATACAGTCACAAATAATCCTGCTGCGAGCCGCTGGCGTCGCGAATATTTTTTGTTGAAATCCTTTTTCATATTCATCACATACTATCAGGTGCACTGATACCTAATAAATGAAACCCATTCAATAATGTTTGTTGTGTTGCCATCATCAAAGCGAGACGTGCATTACGCAAGTCATTATTTTCTACCAGAAATTGATGGCCATTGTAATACGCATGAAAATCTGCGGCCAATTCACGCAAATAATTTGTCAATTGATGCGGTTCATAATTAATCGCTGCGTTAATCACCACTTCCGGGTAACGCGATAATGTTGCCAATAATTGTTGTTCTTCCGGTTCTGCCAGCAAGTTGACGTGTGATAAAGCCTGTTCTGGCACAAAATTAATTTTACGTTCTGTCATTTGTTTCATGACACTGCAAATGCGCGCATAAGCATATTGTACGTAATAAACCGGATTTTCATTCGATTGTGATTTTGCCAGATCAAGATCAAAATCAATATGTTGTTCCGCACGACGCATCACATAAAAAAAGCGTGCAGAATCATTGCCCACTTCTTCGCGTAATTCACGCAAGGTAACAAAGGTTCCACTGCGCGTCGACATTTGTACTTGCTGTCCATTGCGATACAAGGTAACAAATTGCAATAACATATGTTGCAAACGTTCTGGATTAATATCCGATGCTGCAACCGCAGCTTTCATGCGCGGTACATAACCATGATGATCAGCACCGAATATATCGACTGCAATATCAAAACCTCTGTCGTATTTACTCAAATGATAAGCAACATCATTGGCAAAATAAGTACGCGTACCATTGGAACGCACTAATACACGATCTTTTTCATCCTTAAAATCAGTTGAACGAAACCAAAGCGCGCCTTCTTTTTCATAAACATGGCCGCCTTGTGTTAATTTTTCCAGTAATTTATCTACGACATCTGTTGATGTGAATTGCTTCTCAGAAAACCAGTTATCATATTGCACGCCAAATTCAGCCAGATCATTTTGCAAATCTGCACGTACACTCTCAAGACCAACATTAAATACTGTTTCATAATCCTTGCCGAGAAATTGTCTGGCGCGCGCAATCATGGCATCAATATATATTTCCTTGTCGCCACCTTCTGTTTCATCAGCAGGTAAATCGGCATAAACTTTTTTGGCATCGACCTGAAATTGTTTCTGATATTTATCAAATAAAACTTTCGCGATATCAATTACGTATTCGCCGCGATAAGCATTTACTGGGAAAATAATTGGCTCGCCGCATAAAGCTAAATATCTCAGCCAGATACTGGCGGTGAGAATATCCATTTGTCGGCCAGCATCATTGACATAATATTCACGATACGTTTTAAATCCGACCGCATCCAGCAAATTGGCAACGATATCTCCGAACGCAGCACCGCGCCCATGTCCAACATGCAACGGGCCATTTGGATTGGCAGAAAGAAATTCAACCAGCACGCGTTTTTCACGGCCAATTTTGCAACGTCCATAATTTTCTTTTTCTGCAAGAATTTTTGCAATCACGCCAGTCATGGCATCGCTTGTCAGAAAGAAATTAATAAAACCAGGCCCTGCTACTTCAGTTTTTTTAATGTAAGTGGAAACAGGTAAATGACGAATAATATTTTCTGCAATATCGCGCGGTTTTTTTTGCGCTTGCTTGGCCAGCAACATGGCAATGTTGGAAGCGAAATCACCGTGTTGTTTGTCTTTGGTTGCCTCGACCTGAACGATGGTATTTACATCTGGCAAATCACCTGAAGCTTGTAACTGATGTAATGCAGATTTGATTAAGGTTTCAATTTGCTGTTTCATTTACGATTCACTCACCTCATCCACTTGTTTCACATAACCACATGTTTGTCTGGGACACACAAGTTCAGTGCCACGTTTCTTGGTTTTTTTAATTGTCAGTATCGGCCATGCACACTTGGGACAGGCTTCTGCAACGGGTTCATTCCAGATCGCATATTTACAATCTGGATAACGTGAACATGAGAAAAATACTTTGCCACGACGTGATTGTCGTTTAACAATTTTGCCCTGTTTGCATTCAGGACATTCCACACCAGTGTCAGCAGGTTTATTTAATGATTCGATATGTTTACATTTCGGATAATTGCTGCAACCAATGAACTTGCCAAATCTGCCGTGTTTTATGCGTAATTCTCCACCACAATCTGGACATTGTCTGCCTTCAACCACTTCTACCTGTGCGGTTGCTTCTTCTGCATTTTCTGTCATTGCGCGTGTGTAGGAACAATCTGGATAACCCGTGCAACCAATAAAGCGATCACGTTTGCCTAAACGAATGGATAATGGTTTGCCGCATTCCGGACATTTTTCATCCAGTAATTCCTGGGTAACATCTTTGCGCTTGACGGTTTCCTGAATATTATCGACCTGATTTTTGAATGGATCCCAGAATTCTTCGAGTAAGGGAATCCATTGTTTTTCACCACGTGAGACTTCATCCAGCTCATCTTCAAGACCTGCTGTGAATCCATAATCTACATAACGCGTGAAATATTGCGTGAGAAATTTGCTGACAACACGCCCAACATCTGTAGGACGAAAACGTTTATTTTCCAGCAATACATATTCACGTGTCTGTAATGTTGAAACAATGGATGCATAAGTAGATGGTCTACCAATGCCATGTTCTTCAAGCACTTTAATCAATGATGCTTCCGAATAACGTGGTGGTGGTTCGGTAAAATGCTGGTTACAGGTAATTTCATGCAGATCGACTTCATCACCTTCTGCAAGTTGTGGTAATAAATGTTCTTCACCTAATTCTTCTGGTTTATCGTCTGTTCCTTCCTGATAAACACGCATAAATCCAGGATCAACTACCACTGATCCTGTTGCACGAAACTGATTCTTGCTGCCTGCGGACATATCGAGTGTTAACGTATCAATAGTTGCAGAAATCATTTGCGATGCAACTGTACGCTTCCAGATAAGATCATATAATTTAAATTGTTCAGGCGATAAAAATGATTTCACTGATTCAGGTGTACGCATGGCTGAAGTTGGTCGAATCGCTTCGTGTGCTTCCTGGGCATTTTTCGCTTTGGTTTTATAAAGACGCGCTTCTTCCGGCACATTTTCCTTGCCATAACGCTCGCCAATCATTTCACGTAATTCATTCACAGCATCTTGCGCAAGATTGACGGAATCGGTACGCATATACGAGATCAAGCCAGTCGAACCAGAATCCAGTTCAATACCTTCATATAATTGTTGCGCAATTTTCATGGTGCGTTGCACAGCAAAACCAAGTTTGCGCGCAGCTTCCTGTTGTAAAGTGGATGTAATAAATGGTGCGGCAGGATTACGTTTACGCTGCTTTTTTTCCACTTTAACGACTTTCAATTTACCTTTGGCTTGTTTGACCAAATCTGTCTTGATATTTTCTGCCTGATCACCATTGGTAATGGAAAATTGCTCGAGTTTCTCGCCAGCATAAATAGTTAATTTGGCATTGAATGCTTTTTTCTCTGCTTCAAGCGCTGCCTCAAGGTCCCAATATTCCTGGGAGATAAATTTTTCAATTTCATCTTCACGTTCGACAATCATGCGTAAAGCAGGACTTTGCACGCGTCCAGCAGAAAGTCCGTAACGGATTTTTTTCCACAATAAAGGTGATAAATTAAAACCGACCAGAAAATCCAGCGCGCGACGTGCTTGTTGTGCATTAACTAAATCCATGGAAATTTCGCGTGGATGTTCAACTGCTGAGCGTATCGCCGTTTTGGTAATTTCATGGAATACAATGCGATGTACTGGTTTTTTTCCTAATGCTTTTTTATCTTTTAATATGCAATAAATATGCCAGGAAATAGCTTCGCCTTCGCGATCAGGGTCTGTCGCCAGATATAAGGCATCAGCTTTTTTCATTGCGCTGATGATGGTGGCGACATGTTTTTCATTTTTTTCGATTAATTCATACTTCATGGCGAAGTGTTTGGCAGGATTCACTGCGCCTTCCTTTGGAAGTAAATCGCGCACGTGTCCATAGGAAGCAACGATATGAAAATCATTGCCCAGATATTTTTTTATCGTTTTCGCCTTGGCTGGCGATTCAACAATAACAAGGTTAGTCATGGAATTTCGTTATCCTTTGCAAAAACGTCTATGTGAGAATATAGCGGAATTTTTCGCTTACGCCAGTGGCAGCTATAAAAAACATCAAATTATTAAAGGGTTGGGGTTTAGTGCAGAACATCGAAAGCGTCCGAAAGTATCATATCTTGCAGCAAAGATAACGCAGCTTTCTTTTCTGGCTGATTAAATAGAGCAATCAATACGACCCATTTAATGCCACCGAGATTCACTTCATTACAATCGAGGGCCATGATTCTATCTATCACCACTTCACGCGTGACAGGATCGAGTATGTTTAATTGTTCCATATATAAAAGGAAACCCTGACCTTCTGTTCCAATGCGTTCATCTTCTTCAGGAGCATAATGACGAATGGCGTGAGGCGTAAAAACATTACCGCCCTGGATAATTTCCTGTACACGATTGAGACCATCGAGCCAATCCAGCGCTCTGCCGATTTCATTGCGATTAAAGCCTGCCTGTTCCAGTTCAGTTACCATTGCATCCTGGTCAAGATTCAGGGATGTATTCCCATCCATATAATTTTCAAAGAGATACATCAATACTTCAAACATCATTAGCTTTCCCATCATTGAATCAGGTTAACTCCCGAATATATCCACCAGAGACGGATTGGATATAGCCCTTTAATTCTAATCTTAAAAGCATGGAGGAAACTTCGCCTGCCGTCAATCCGCTGCGCAATAGTATCATATCCATTGGCGTGATTTCATACCCGATTTCTTCGAGCAATTTTTTTTCAATTGCTGATAATTCAGCCCTGGTTTCTGCTGCATTGATGCGTGCGTGATCAGCAAATTCCTCGAGTATATCTTCGACTGATTCCACCAATTTTGCACCTTGGCGGATGAGATGATGACAGCCACGTGTCAATGGATTATGGATCGATCCTGGAATAGCAAAAACTTCGCGACCTTGTTCCATCGCATGTCTTGCTGTGATGAGTGATCCGCTACGAACCAAAGCTTCAACCAGCAATACACCTTTGCTCATACCGCTGATAACTCGATTACGTCGCGGAAAATTTTCGGCACGCGGTAAAGTGTTTAATGGAAATTCTGAAATGATTGCATTATCTTGCGCTATCATTTGTTCTGCTAATTTGCGGTGTGATTTAGGATACGTTTCATGCAAACCTGTTCCGCATACTGCGATCGTTTTACCTTGACCGGCTAATGCACCACGATGCGCTGCACCATCAATACCGAGTGCAAGCCCGCTAGTAATCACATAACCTGCTTGCACGAGTTGATGTGCGAAAAATTCTGCGTTTTTTAAACCAGCAACTGTTGCATTACGCGCACCAACGATTGCGATTTGTTTATTGGACAAGAGATTTTTATTACCACGAATGAATAATAAAATGGGTGGATCATAAATTTCCCTGAGCAATGTAGGATAAGCTGGATCATCGAACGTGACGATATGATGATGCGATTGTTGTTGCAGCCACTCGAGGTCTGTCTCGATCAGCTTCATATTGATTGTGTGCAATGCTTCATTTTGTTCAGGCGATATTCCTTTTGCCTCGCGTTCTTCATTGGTTGCAGTGAATAAATTTGTGATATCGGGGAATGAGCTGTGCCAACGATGAATGGTGCGCAAACCAATATTTTGCAGATGAAATAATGCAAGCCAGTAATGGAGAGTAGTCATGGAGGATCCTTGGGTGATGGATGAGATTTTCAGGTTTAATTGGTTAGATCAAAATGAATTCGGTGAAAATAAGTTGCTTTATGTCAAACATATTATATTATTCACAGAATTTATTGTTAGATATTTTTTAATTAAAGTTCAATTTTATTATTTAAATGAACCATGCAAAAGGAAGCGTTTATCAAGCAAGTGATTGCGGCAACATCAGGAACGATGTTGCAATGGTATGATTTTTCGCTTTTTGGCTATCTTACACCTATCATTGCGAAGCTTTATTTTCCTTCACAAAATCAAACTTTATCTCTCTTATATACTTTCAGTCTATTTGCTGTCAGTTTTATACTCGCTCCTTTAGGTTCGTTATTTATTGGTTACATAAGTGATAATTTTGGAAGAAAAAAAGCCCTTACTTTATCCACAACCCTGATGGCTATTCCAACAGCAATGATTGGAATTTTACCTACATATGCTCAAATTGGAATTCTTGCATCAATTTTCCTGATAATATGCCGGCTGATTCAAGGATTTGTGGCAAGTGCTGAGTTTACTGGATCAGCAGTTTTTCTAATTGAACATGCAAAAAATAAAAAACCATTTTTATACGGCAGTCTCATAAGCTCCTCCTACAGTATCGGATTATTGGTGGGTTCAATTCTAGCAACCATTACAACCATGGATGTAATGCCGGAATATTTTTGGCGCCTGCCATTCTTGCTTGCACTAGCTGGTGGCATTCTGATTTTTTACATGAGAAAAAATATTTCCGAAACACAGGATTTTCTCGGCATTCCCCAACATGAAGGAAAAAGAAAGTGGTTTTTGAATGCTTTGATTAACAGTCCACAAGCCGTCATTATTAACATTCTTTTTGGCTGGTTTATTGGCATTATTACCTTTGGAACTTATGTATTCAGTGTAACCTACTTAACTGAGTATTCTCATTTAAAACTATCCATCGCGATTCTTATCGTATCAGTTTCATTACTACTAGATGCCTGTCTCGAACCCATAATTGCGTTATTCGCTGATAAAATCGGAGGATTGTGGATTTCGCTGATGGGAATAACAGGTTTTTTATTTCTCTCCTATCCATTATTTCATCTTTTAACAACCGGTGATCTTACTTTAATTATTGTTGCCATGAGCTCATTATCATGCTTAGTTGCATTTACCTGTGCACCGATAATTGCATTATTAGTTCGCTTATTCCCAACTGAATATCGTTCCAGTGGTTTTGGTGTTTCCTTCAATTTTAGTATCGCTGTTTTTGGAGGAACCACACCTCTCGTTCTAACGGCATTAATTTATTGGACAGGTAATGTAAATTCACCCGCTTTATATTTCATATTTGGGAGCCTAATCGGCTTATATGCAATCAAAAACATCCACGCATACGAATCATCTCTTGAATTGAAAAATGTTTATGACTATTGATTTCGCTTCTTATGAAAATATAGATACAGTTAAATACAGAGATAAAATACAAAGACTATATGATGAATATTGTCTTTTCAATAAAACAGGTATTACGAATTTTTGTATTTGCATTTGTTTCCGTGATAACAGGAAATATTATTTATCTAATATGCCTGATTGGGCAATTCAATGGCGTAAAGCTGGCGGCTCTCGATCTGATGAAGTGTTTGATCTTGAGCTAATGAAACATAAGGATTATTTTTTTCCACGAAAATCAGCGTACGACATAATACAAAACTCTCTGGTCATTAGAGAGGAAAATGAATTTAATTATTTTGATACATACTCCCTGATACGCAGGCATATTGATTGCACTTTTATTTTGCTAGCATTGCATAATAAAAAAATTGAAAATCCAGAAGAAGTGTACGCCAATACGAGAAGTGAATTTGAAAATTTCTGCATATTTTTTATAAAAAATATGTTGATTGAAATTATGCTCTCCAACAAGGAATATCGGGTTTTACAAATTTTGAGTGATATAAATTTACTGGAAAAAGTCATTAAGCATGGAAGAGTAAAACAAATTGATAAACTGACCGAACGAGAGTGCGAATGCATCAAACTAATTAAGATTAATTATCCACCAAAGATAATTGCCAGAACAATGAGCATCTCAGAAAAAACCGTTCGGAATTATATAGAATCAATTAAATTGAAATTACAATGCGTCTCTATAGGAGATATCTGTGAAAAAGCAGTTCAATATGACTTGTGAAAAATAAAATGATTATTTGCAGGATTTAATAAATTTTCTGATTTTATCGCTTGCAATTTGGTAGTACGGTTCTATTTTGAAGTTAAAAAATGTATGAATACTGTCGTATTCATATAAATCTACGCTTACTTTATTTTCTCGCAATAATTGGTAAAAAGAATATGCTTCATCACGCAAGGGATCGAAATAAGCACTGATAATAAGCGTTTTGGGGATATGGCTTAAATTACTTGCCATGGTTGGTGAGACAAGAGGATTTATTCGCTCACTTTCATGATTTAAATAATTATGCGCAAACCATAGTCTAATTTCCTCATCCAGAAGATATCCTCGTGAAAATTCAACTTTTGATGAATAAGATTGGTAATAATCCAGCGAAGGACAAACAAGAATATTTCCTGCAATACTTGCGTGCTCTTTATATAGTAAAGTAGCAATTGCCAAATTACCTCCGGAACTCTCTCCATACAGAAAGATGGGGACGGTGTCATCATCAGAAATTGATTTTTTATTCTCATTCACCCAATCAAGTACAAATGAGGCCTCTTTAATAGCTCCAGGGAATTTGCTCTCTGGCGAAAGACTATATTCAATCAGAATTACGCACGAACCTGTATCATTGGCAAGTTTTCGACAAACACGGGCAGCTTGTGAAAATTGCCTGATAACATACCCTCCTCCATGGAAATATAGAATAACTGATTCGATTTTTTTAGATTGCGGATAGTAATAATGCAATGGCAAATGACTATCCTTGTGTTGAAGATGAATCGTTTGGTCGGGTGGTTCTTCGCTAAATGTGCTGGCAAAAATTTTCCTCACATCATCAAGTGATAAATGAGGTATTTTTGCATAACCCATTTTATAAATAATTTGCAAATATTTTTTAGACACAGGATCAAGAGTTTTCATTCATGCGTTCTTTTAGTTGTCAAGAGGGAAAGTTTCTCTATTTTAAATTTTGCCATTTAAAATTAAATTTGTGCTGCATTATGGCTGTTTCACGAACCAATAGCCAGCAACAAACAACGCCGGAAGACTAACAAATATTTACAGGATGAATACCATGACGAATCTGGAAGAAAGTAATGAAACAATAAAATTGACTGAATTATGCGCCCAAGTTGCGCATGATATCAAATCACCATTAACAGCTCTGGACTTGGCTATAAAAGATATATCAGCCTTACCAGAACAAAAACGCATCATGATTCGCAACGCCATTAATCGCATACGTGACATCGCCAATAATTTGCTTTCTCATCAACAAAAAAATCCTGAATTACAAATGATCAATCCCTCCAGCCTCGAAGCTGTTTTAATTATTAACCAGCTTGATGCTATTATTTCTGAAAAAAGAACCCAATACAGCAAAACACAAATCAAATTTAATTTAAGCACGGATGAAAATGCTTATTTTGCTTGTTCAAATATCAACTCCATTGAATTCAAACGCATGATTTCTAATTTGATAAATAATGCAGTGGAAGCAATCAAACACGACCACGGTCAAATTATATTGAACCTTAAAACATCCCCATCAACTATATTAATTGAGATAAATGATAATGGATCAGGCATTCGAGATCATGTAAAGACAA
>Ga0206852_1164_pt2 | contig 11238 bp, 10 predicted proteins | sample Alteio_BWOrgCont_14_FD_152849 | JGI IMG/M metagenome (GOLD analysis project Ga0206852, IMG submission 152849) | Enriched cells from forest soil in Barre Woods Harvard Forest LTER site, Petersham, Massachusetts, United States -... | ecosystem: Environmental > Terrestrial > Soil > Temperate forest >... | reverse complement strand
TTCACTAATTTTTTTGGAGGAGAGGTTTCCCGGTGAGCCGTTCTGGATACTCCTCCGAAGACAAATCCCAACGCGTGAACACAACGCGCGTTGGGGAACTTTTCAGCCCTCCCCAAAACTCTTCGAAAAACAGAACAACGCCGAACCTGGTGACGCCAATGCGGCGGCTGCGCATCGTGTTTGTGCTCTCCATCTTTATGGTGTGGGCGGCGCTGATCACGGGGCGGCTGGTGTGGCTGCAGGTGATTCGTCACGCGGACTGGGCGGATAAGGCGCAGCGGCAGCAATCGCATACATTTCTGGTGGCACCGCGGCGCGGCGTTCTCTACGACCGCAATTTGCAGGAACTGGCAATGACGGTGACGTCGGATTCAGTGTACGCGGTGCCTTCGGAAATGAGCAGCGATGCCGAGTTGCAGGAGACGGCGGCGGCGCTGGCAAAGGTGGTCCACACCGATCCCGAAGATCGCTTTACGTCGGGCCAGCAGATTTTGGCGCGGCTGCGCGACTCGAAGCATTTTGCGTGGGTGGCGCGCAAAGAGACGCCGGAAATTATCAACCGGGTGAAGGCGCTGCGTCTGAAGGGCGTTTATATCCAGCCGGAATTCAAGCGGTTTTATCCTTCGCAGGACCTGGCAGCGCAGATGCTGGGGTACGTGGGGATGGATGACAACGGGCTGGCGGGCGTGGAGCAGAGTTTTGAGAAGGGGCTGCACGGAACGCCGGGGCACATGCTGACAGCGGTGGATGCGAAGCGGCACGTGCTGGACAGCGAAGAGCGCGATCCGCAGCCGGGGCAGAATGTGGTGCTCAGCATTGACGCGACCATCCAGTTCATGGCGGAGCAGGCGCTGGACCGCAACATGGAGCGGACGGGTGCGCTGAATGGGACGGTGGTGGTGCAGGATCCGCACACCGGACAGATTTTGGCGCTGGCAATTCGGCCGACGTTCGATCCGAACGATTTTCGGCATACGAATTCGCTGCTGCTGAAAGATCACGCGGTGAGCGATGTGTACGAGCCGGGGTCGACGTTCAAACTGGTGACGTATTCGGCGGCGCTGGAAGAGAAAGTGACAACTCCTGATGCACCGATTCGTACGCTGGGCGGGCAGATCAACGTGGCGGGGCGCATTGTTCACGACGACCGGGACGCGATCAACTACGAGGGTGCGCATGGCAACGTGTTGACGACGACGCAGGCTCTGGAAGAGTCGAGCGACGTGGCGGCGATTGTGCTGGCGCAAAGGATGGGACCGGACCGCTTTTTTAAGTACATTCACGGTTACGGATTTGGATTGAAGTCGGGCATTGAACTACCGGGCGAGACGCGGGGGCTGGTGAAGCCGCCGAGCCGGTGGCAGCCGACGACGATTGGGTCGATTCCGATGGGGCAGGAGATTGCGGTAACGCCGATCCAACTGGTGAGCATGGTGTCGACGATTGCGAATGGCGGAACGTATCTGCCGCCGCACGTTGTGATGGAAACGACATCGGACACGAAGACCAACGGTACATTGAAGGCGGCGAGTTTTCATCCGGAGAGCGAACTGCCGAGCACACTGCCGGAGGGCTCGCATCGGGTTATCTCGGAACTGACGTCGGCGCAGATGCGGCAAATGATGGAGGGCGTGGTGCTGTTCGGCACGGGGCGCGCGGCCCAACTGGACGGCTACAGCGCGGGCGGCAAGACAGGGACCGCGGAGAAGATCGATCCGGCGACGCACACGTATTCGAAGACGAAGTATGTAGCGTCGTTTGTGGGGTTCGCGCCGGTGAGCAGCCCAGCGGTGACGATTGCGATCGTGATGGATTCGCCAACGAAGGTATCGCACTACGGCGCGACGGTGAGCGCTCCGGTGTTTCACGATCTGGCGCAGCAGATTTTGGAGTATTTGGGAGTGCCGCACGATCAGGAACTGAAGCCGACCAACCTGATCGCGAAAGACACGAAGCCGGTGGAGGAAGAAACGCCGCAGGAAGAGACGGCGAATCTGGAGTCGCTGTTTGCTGAGGCGAACCATTTGCCGGCGGATGATCCGTTGAGCAGCAGCGCGTCTGCGGATACGGCAGCCTCAGCAAATGCAGCAGGTCATTCATCTCAGCCGGATGCGGGGCAGGTTGCGTCGATGGAGTCTGCGCAGAATTCGCCGCCTGCAGCGGTGGAGGCTAAGGCTTCGCCGCCCACTGCGGCTGTGGTGCAACCGGCGCGGATGGTTCCGGCGGCGATGAGTGAGCGCGTGGAGAATGGATCGGTGTCGGTGCCGAATCAGCGGGTGGCGGTGCCTTCGTTTATGGGGCGTTCGCTGCGCGAAGTGGTGGTCGAGGCGAGCGCGGCTAGTTTGGGTGTGCGGGTCGTGGGATCGGGCGTGGCGCGGGAGCAGGCTCCGGCGGCGGGGACGATGGTGCCTTCGGGGACGGAGATTGTGGTGCGGTTCGCGCAGTAGGGGTTATTTCGTCGACGGTGGGGCGAAGATCGCTCAGGGGCTGAAGCTCCACGTTTTGTGGCCGATTACCGCACGACTTAAGTTGTGCCCTGACACGAAGCACGTTGGGGTTTGAAGAAACGAACAGCGGGTCCCTCCGCTTCGGTTGGGATGACAACAAAAAGGCAAGAGCGGGCGCTTTGCGCTCAGTCCCATGTCCCCAAACCCAGGGACATGGGGCACCTGCCAGAGGTTCGGTACCAACGCTTACAATCAGCTTGTTATGCGCTTTGATGATGTATTGAGCGGGTGCGAGGTGGTGCGGCGCGCTGGCCGTGGTGCGGGGGACGGGCTCCAGATTCTGGGCGTCGAGTACGATTCGCGGCGCGTGGGGCGGGGATCGCTGTTTCTGGCGATGCAGGGCGGGACGACGGACGGCAATCGTTACATTGGGAAGGCTGTGGCGCAGGGTGCGGCGGGGGTGGTGACGGATTCGGCTGCGGCGTTTGCGGAGACGGCGCGGAAATTTCCGGAGATTGCGGTTGCGGAGATTCCGGCTGGAGCCGGGCGGCTCGCCATGGCGGTGATCGCGGCGAACTTCTTTGAGCATCCGGAAAAACAAGTGGCGCTGAGCGGCGTGACGGGGACGAACGGCAAGACGACGACGGCGTTTCTGCTGGACGCGATGCTCAACTTCGTGGGGCGCAAGACGGTGCTGGCGGGGACGATTGAGAATCATGTGGCGGGAGCGGTGCGGGCGGCTGCGCACACGACGCCGGAGTCGCGCGACCTGCTGGCGTTGCTGCGTGAGGGAGCGGATGCGGGGGCGACGGAAGCGGTGATGGAGGTGTCGTCGCACGCGCTGGCGCAGGGGCGCGTGCACAGCCTGCCGTATGACGTGGCGATCTTCACGAATCTGACGCAGGATCATTTGGATTATCACGGGACGATGGAGAATTACTTCGCGGCGAAGAGAGCGCTGTTCGATGGGGAACTGGGCGCGGCTCCGCGCGTGGCCGTGGTGAATGTTGATGATGCATACGGCGTGCGGCTGGCGGATGTGGCGCGCGCCGCGGGTGCAGAGGTTTTCCAGTACGGGATGGCGGCGGAGTTTCGCGCGGAGGACGCGCGGATGGCTGCGTCGGGCATGGCGTTTCGTTTGGTGACTCCGCGGGGCGATGCGGAGATGCGGACACGTCTGACGGGGCGGGTGAATCTGTATAACCTGCTGGCGGCGGCGGGCGCGGCGTTGGCGCGGGGGCTGACGCTGGAACAAATTGTTGCGGGTGCGGCGTCGCTGGCATGCGTGCCGGGGCGTTTTCAGACGGTGGATGAGGGGCAGGCGTTCACGGTGGTGGTGGATTACGCGCACACGGACGATGCGCTGCGGAACTTGACGGCGCTGGCGCGGGAGTTTGTGGATCATCCGAACGCGCAGACCCAGCGGGATGTGGGGCCGGGAGCTCGCGGGCGGGTGATTACCCTGTTTGGGTGCGGCGGGGATCGCGACCGGGCGAAGCGGCCCAAGATGGGGCGGGCAGCGGGCGAGGGCAGCGATTTGGTGGTGCTGACTTCGGATAATCCGAGGAGCGAAGACCCGTTGGCGATAATGGCGGATGCGCTGCCGGGGCTGCTGGAGACAGGGACGGAGTATGTGGCGGAGGCGGATCGGGCGCGGGCGATTCGTGTGGCGGTAGAGGCGGCGCGGCCTGGAGATATTGTGCTGATTGCGGGCAAGGGGCACGAGAAGGAGCAGGTGCTGCGCGACGGGGCGGTGCCGTTTGACGATGCAGTAGTGGCGGCGGAGGCGATTCGCGCGCTGGCTGGAGTGCGGGCATGAAGCTGATGCTGGCGCAGGTTGCGCGGTGGCTGGCGACGGCTCCGGTGGAGGGGCACGACGCGGTTGCGGCGACGGGGTACTCGATCGATTCGCGGACAGTGCAGGCGGGGGAATTGTTTTTCGCGATTCGCGGCGAGCGGTTTGACGGGCACGATTTTGTGGCGGCGGCGTTTGAGCGCGGTGCGATTGCGGCGGTGGTAGCGCGGGGGCGCGTGGCGGGATTGCCTGCGACGACGAAGACCCGGCCGCTGTTGGTGGTGGATGATCCGCTGACTTCGTTGCAGCGTTTGGCGGCGGCAGTGCGGCGGCATTGGGGCAAGCGGGTGGTGGGGATTACCGGGTCGGCGGGAAAGACGACCACGAAGGAAGCGGTGGCCGCGGTGCTGGGGACGCGGTTCAGGGTGCTGAAGTCGCAGGGCAATCTCAACAATGGATTCGGATTGCCGCTGCTTCTCCGTTTCCATCCGATACCCATACTCGATGGCGCTGAAATGCTGCCATCCATAGACAAGCGCCAGCGACAGCAAAAACGCCATAGCGAATGCGAAGCTGCGCATCTCCCGCGCCCGCGACGGATCCGCCGCCTTCACCAGCCGCGAATTGTCGATCCGCTTCGTGAACAGCGCCTCAGGCGTGGGTCCGCGTCGGCCGCGCCGTTGCGCCGCCATCAGCAACGCATTATGCTCGTCGACCCACTCCGTGCTCCGCCCGATGCCCGTCATGGTCTGCGCCGCTATCGCCTGTGTCGCCATATTCAACTCTCCCGTTTCGCCCGCCGCTTCGTGCCTTTTTCCTAAAACCTAAAACCTGGAACCTAAAACCTGTCTTCCTCCCCAAAAGCGACCGGGCCGGAGCCGCTGAGTACTGGGAGGGGTTTGTCTTGCGGGTCGTCCTTGAATTACTTTCGCCGTTGTATTGCGGTAGGACGGCCCCGGCCCGATCTTGTTGTGCAGCGTGGTACGTGGTGTTGAGCGCTTAGAAAATTCCGCGTGGCCTGATCTCCTCCGCTTTTCTACCCCCTACCCCCTACACCCTACCCCCTGCTCTATCTCCTCTCCGCTGCCCGCAGCTTCGCGCTGCGTGCCCGCGGATTGCGATCCGTTTCTTCCGCTTCCGCCGTCATCGGCTTCCGCGTCAGCACTTCCCAAATCCCCTGCTGCGCTCCCTCGCGCATCGCATCTTTCACCCGCCGGTCTTCCAAACTGTGAAAGCTGATCACCACCAGCCTTCCCCCCGGCTTCAGCAGCCCTGGCGCTTCCCGCAACAGAGCGTCAATCTCACTCAATTCCTCATTCACATAAATTCGAAGAGCCTGAAAGGTTCGTGTCGCCGGATGCATAAAATGCCGTCCTCGCTCCTGTTTCATTGCCCTGGCCGCGCCTGCAACGATTCGGGCCAACTGCGCCGTCGTCGTCACCGGCCGCGACCGGACAATGGCTCTGGCGATTCTCCGCGACCTCCTTTCCTCTCCGAATTCGTAAATCATGTCGGCGAGCTCTTTTTCTCCGGCCTGATTTACCACTTGTTCGGCGGTCTGCCCCTCCCGCGGATTCATCCGCATGTCCAGGGGCCCATCCGCCTGAAAACTAAATCCTCGTCGCGCCTCATCGACGTGCAGCGAACTAATCCCAACGTCCGCCAGCAATCCATCCACTCGCATCCCGGCCAGCCTAACGGCCAGCTGCGAATACTCCACATCGTGCAGGATCACCTTCGGCATCTCTGCCCCCAGCTCCTCACCGAGCGCCTTCAATTTCTCCGTCGCCAGCGCCATCGCCTCCGGGTCCCGATCGAAACCGATCAGCGTTCCCTCCGGCCCCAGCCGCCGCGCTATCTCGCTCGCGTGTCCTGCCATTCCCAGAGTCGCATCAACCACCACGCTTCCCCGGCGCACATTCAGAATTCGGATCGCAGGTTGTAAAAGAACCGGCACATGTCGAACTTTCTCCGTCATGTGCTCCCCCTGGGGGGTCTTAACCTCTAAAGTCCAAACTTCGAAAGTTCCGCTTCGTCGTCCACCGTCATCGGAACGTCTTCCATTTCCTGCTCGTACTCTTCGCGGTTCGTCACTTCCAGGTGCCACTCGCTGCCGTGCACCACGACTTCCGCGATCAACTTCGCCTTCTCTCGCAGAATCTGCGGCAGCAGCACCCGGCCCTGCCCGTCCATTTCCGCCGTCTGCCCGAAGTAGTTCAGCCGCTTCAACAACTTCTTCTTGGCCGGGTTAAAGCTCGGAATCGCTGCCAATTTCTGTTCGAACTCTTCCCACTTCCGCATCGGGTGAATCTCGGCTACCTTCCCATCCCGGCTGGTGATGTAGAACTGGCCCCCGTACTCCTCATCGATCTGCCGCTTGAATTCGGCAGGGAGTTTGAGCCGGCCTTTCTCATCTACCCGGGTTATGTGATTGCCGCGAAACATCTTATTTACCCTGTCGCCAAAGTGGATGCCCCGAAAAAATGAACTCAGGCGAACGCCAATTACGTGCTACTGTTGGCCCTGAAGAACTCGAGGAATGATATTCCCTTCCACTTTTTACCACTTTCGACCACTTCAATGTAACTGAGTAGATGCCCGTTGCAAAGTGGAAAATTTCCGTCCTGAATTGGAATTCGTTGATTCCCGTGGGGGTAGCACCATGCGCAGGGCGAAAACCTCACCTCTAGGGCCTTGACGACCCCCTCTCCACAACCAGTAGTGTTACCAAGTAAGGTTCCCCACCTCGAAAACATGCATCTCCCGCCCTTGCCACACCGCGGGACGTGGAGTAAGCGCCGACAGTCGGATGGAGGGAACAGCTGTCATCCTGCGGAGCGACGCGACGAAGGATCTGCGGTTGCCTTCACGCCCGCACCGCTGCCCTCAACACGTTCTGCCGCTAACCGCCTCATCGCTAACCGCCTCATCGCTAACCGCTCCACCGCTAACCGCTGCTACGCTTCAAACATGCGCATCGACAAATGGCTCTGGGCCGCGCGCTTCTTCAAAACCCGTTCCCTCGCCTCGAAAGCCTGCGATCTCGGCCGCATCCAGTCGAACCAGCAACCCGCGCGCCCCGCCCGCGAAGTCCGCATCGGCGACAAGCTCTCCATCAAAAATGAAGGTGGAGAATTCGAAGTCGAAGTCCTCGCCCTCAGTGAAGTCCGCGGACCTGCCGCCGTCGCCCAAACCCTCTACCAGGAAACCGAAGCCAGCCGAGCCGCACGCGCCCTCGTCGCCGAACAGCGCAAAGCCGGCCTGCTCTTCGAGCCAGCCCCCGCCGGCCGCCCCTCCAAAAAGGACCGCCGCCAAATCCACCGCTTCCGCAACGACGGATAGCCCAAAGCCAACGGGCTTGAGTCACTGCGGCCTCGTGTCAGGAATCAACTTCATCGCAGGCGGAAAGACCCACATCCTGTATCAGGGCATGACTTCACTCAAGCGCTCAGCGGAGGGACCTGCTGTCCACTCTCTCAACCGGGTGGCAAAGCAAGCCTGGGTTTGGCATGAGTCGGTTCACATTCCGGCCCACCAGCCATCAGCTTTCCCGACTGCGCTATCCTTCCTCCGTGCACACCCAACGCATCCGGTTTGCCATCCTGCTCCCGCTTGCTGCGTTGGCAGTCTGGTATTTCCTCGTCCCGGCACAGATCGGCCTTATCTGGATCCAACTCCAACTGGCCGCGCGTCACTCGACGGATGGAACCGTGAGGCTACGCAACTTCAGCATGCCCCGCGACAGCATTCTTTCCTTCGCCGTGATGTCTGTCGGCATGCGCCAGGGCGATACCGTCACCGCGCTCAACATGCCCGGCCTGTTCGGAGAAGTTCTCATTTCCCTTCCCACCACCTGGCCCGAACTCTGGCATCCGTCCTTAGTGCCACCCGAAGGCTGGCGATCGTTTTGTTTTCCGTTCTTCTGCCTTCCCGCCTGGTGGTTCATCGGACGCGGCCTCGAAAGCCTCCTCGGCTGGCGTCGCCCACACTGGGGCACGCTCCTCTGCGGAACCATCCTTTGCACCGCATTTCTGGTCGGCCTGCTTGGACTCACATTTGGCGAATCGGCAGCCGAGCGCGCGAACGAAAAACAGTTCATGTTGTACGGCGTCGCCTTTTGGACCCTCGCCTTCGGCGTATTTCCCGCCGCGTGGATTCACCGCTGGTTAACAAGAAGAAAGCCGCACCCCGAACCCATCAAAATTTCCTTCTGACCCCCTGCACCCTAACCCCCCGCACCCTGTACCCTGTTTCCATGCAAAACCGCATCACCGGCACCACCATGCCCGTGCTCGAGTTCCTCCTCGACCACGACGACGCCATCATCTCCGAAGCAGGCGAGCTCAGCTGGATGTCGCCCAACGTCCAGATGACCACCCACACCCAATTCGCCGGAGGCGGCGGCTTCTTCGGCGCCATCAAGCGCGTCGCCGGCGGCGGCAGCCTCTTCATGACGGAATACCGCGCCATGGGCGGCCAGGCCGAACTCGCCTTCGCCACGCGCGTTCCCGGCCACATTCTCCCGCTCGAAGTCGCGCCCGGCTACGAGTACATGGTCCACCGTCATGGATTCCTCTGCGCCACCGCCGCTGTCAGCATAGGCGTCGGCTTCCAGCAGTCGCTCGGCGCCGGAATCTTCGGCGGCGACGGCTTCCTCCTCCAAAAAGTCGGCGGCCAGGGTACCGCGTGGCTCGAGCTTTCCGGCGAAGTCGTCACCCGCGACCTGCAGGCCGGCGAAACCCTGCTCGTTCACCCCGGTCACGTCGGAGCGTTTCAGGGCAGTGTCTCGTTTCAAATCACCATGGTGCGCGGCATCAAGAACCTCATCTTCGGCGGCGACGGGCTCTTCCTCGCGCAACTCACCGGACCAGGACGCATCTGGCTGCAAACGCTGCCCATCTCGCGCCTCGCTCACCAGATCATGGAATACATGCCCTCGCGGCCCCGCGAAACCACCCAGGCAGGTCTGCTCGGCGGCATCGTCGGCTCCGTCCTCGACAACATGAAGTAACGCAGTTCATCTCCATCACGCGGCCGGCTGGCATTTCAGCCGGCCGCGCTCGTTCCCGCTGTTACGCAAACGGTCCCAATTCCCGTTACCTGCGTGACCGAAACACACGCAAGTGATCTGTTCGCCACCGGTTCCGCGTCCTATCCTCGAAAGAGGAACACGATCCAGGGCTCGGAACTATGCTCACTCACCAAAGATTCTCCGAAGCCTCGCTGGTTTCCGCCGTCATTCCTACGCGCGGCCGGCCCGAACTGCTCCTCTGCGCCATCCGCAGCGCATTCCATCAAACCTGGCGTCCCATGGAAGTCATCGTCGTCATCGACGGCCCTGACGCCGATACCGAAGCGCGCCTCGCCCAAATCTCTGACGCCCGCCTCCGCGTCGTAATCCTGCCGGAGATTTCCGGCGGCTGCATTGCGCGCAATGCCGGCGTGCGCGCCGCCTGCGGCGATTGGATCGCCTTCCTCGACGACGACGACGAATGGCTTCCCGAAAAAATCGAGCGCCAAATGTCCGCCATCGCCGAATCCGATGCATGGTTTCCCGTCCTCACCTGTCGCCTCATCGCGCACTCGCCCACCACCAGCCGCATGTTGCCGCCGCGCGTCTACGATTCCTCGCAGCCGGTCGCCGACTACCTCTTCTGCCGCACCGGACTCACCGATCCAGGCGGCCTCATCCAGACCTCCACGCTGCTCGCCTCGCGCGATCTGCTTCTCGCCATCCCGTTTCGCGAAGGCCTGCGCATGCACCAGGACTGGGACTGGGTCATCCGCGTCGCCTCCCACGAAGGCGTGACCGTTACCATGCTGCCCAAGCCGCTCGTCATCTGGCGTGTCGACGATGGCCGCGCCACCGTCGGCCGCAGCCAAAACTGGCAATTCTCCCTCGCGTGGATTCGCGAAATGCGCCGCCTCGTCTCCGGCCGCGCCTTCTCTGCCTTCATCGCGATTCAATGCGTCTGGCGCGCTCAATCCAGCCGCGCCAACCTGTTCGCGCGCCTGCGCATTCTTTGGGCCTTCCTCGTAGAAGGCCAACCCGAATGGCGCTCCTCCATCGACTTCCTCGCCTACAGTGTCGTCCCCGCAAGCCTGCGCAAAACCATCCGTAACCGTGTCGGGAAGCACCGCCCCGGAGTCGACGCCGGCTCCGGCCTCAGCCTCGCCTTCACCAACAAAACCTCGCACGCCCCTTTGCGCAAAACCTCCCGCTGAAACCCGAACCTTCGGAGCAGCCATGCCCATCACTGATTACACACGCGAATACCTCGCCGAAGTTGCAAGCATTCCCAATCAGCTCGACACGCAATCCATTGATCGCATGATCGCGCTCCTGCTCGCCACACGCGAACAGCGCGGCCGCGTTTTCTTCCTCGGCGTCGGCGGTGGCGCGGGCCACGCCAGCCATGCCGTCAACGACTTCCGCAAGATCACCGGCCTCGAATGCTACGCGCCTACGGACAATGTTTCCGAACTCACCGCGCGCATCAACGACGATGGATGGGAAACCTGCTACGCCAACTGGCTGCGCGTCAGCCATATTTGCGCCCGCGACGCGGTCTTTGTCTTCTCCGTCGGAGGAGGCAGCGAGGAACGCCACATCAGCATGAATCTCGTCGCCTCGCTCAATCTCGCTCGGGAGCGCGGCGCGCGCATCCTCGGCGTTGTCGGACGCGACGGCGGCTACACCGCGCAGCTCGCTGACGCCTGCCTCATCATTCCCACGCTCACAGCGGCCACCGTCACGCCGCATACTGAGGAATTCCAGGCCGTCGTTTGGCACCTCATCGTTTCGCACCCTCTGCTTCGCGCTCACGAGATGAAATGGGAATCCTCGCAATAAACCGGCCCGCCGTCTTCCTCGACCGCGATGGCGTCCTCAACGCGCTCGTCGTCAATCCCGCAAACGGCAAAATGGAATCGCCGCTCACTCCCGACGATGTCCATCTCCTCGACGGTGTCATCCCATCGTTGTACCGTCTGCAG
>Ga0206852_1130_pt1 | contig 11326 bp, 6 predicted proteins | sample Alteio_BWOrgCont_14_FD_152849 | JGI IMG/M metagenome (GOLD analysis project Ga0206852, IMG submission 152849) | Enriched cells from forest soil in Barre Woods Harvard Forest LTER site, Petersham, Massachusetts, United States -... | ecosystem: Environmental > Terrestrial > Soil > Temperate forest > O... | reverse complement strand
GTCGGCTGATGCGAATATCGGCTTCTTTGGCGTGCTTCAGGACCTCGAGCAGTTCCTTCCCGATATGCTCTTCAAAAATCTTGAGAAACATCTTTGCATCTGCGCCGAAACTCATCACCATTCGATGCCAGTCCCGATAACGGGCCGTACCGAGCCCGATGGCGATCCATTCCGGCATGGTTTTCACTTCCGCTTCCAGCTGATTGTTCAGATCTTCAGGGAGGAGATGCCGGATGTTGATGAGGACTTTGTCCATGGCGGCCTGGAGCTGCTCCGGATTCGGGAGAAGCGCCTCATCCAGTTGGACGGCGACGTATCGTGTGCCGTCCGGTTTCTGGCGATAAACCGCATTTTCCGGCACAGGGAAGGGCCCAATTTCGAACGCGATAACCGGCGCCGCGTTCCAGCGCGCTTTATCGGTGAGAAGGTCCGCCAGCTCTTTGTAAGAAAGGCCTGTGCGACTCAGCGACTTCTGAAAAGATTGACGGATATTACCGGTTTCTGCGTCGCCGGTCCGGGCCACTACTCTGGCGAATCCTTCCGCCGGCTGTTCCATATGGCCTGAGCCAAACTCATAGTAAATGATATCCGGCGGCACGTTGGCCTGCGGCATGACGACCCCGTTGTTGATGTAGTACAGCTCATCCAACATGATCATTCCGTTGCGAAGCGCTGTCCCGAGCTTATATGTCTCCGAGCCGGGTCTTTGCTGGAACTTAAGAACTGCAGGAGCGTTATGCAATTTCGCGAGCGACCTTTGCAGACGCGCCAGCTGGATCATCGTCGCGTCGCGGAACCGACGGCCCTGGAGGTTCTGACTTATCAGATCCAACGCAATGTCAGAGTAGATTTCGCCGCGCGGCAGCTCGTTCTTCTTCTCCGGCATCACACGAAATGACAGAGGCGTTCCTTTCGACGAGGTAACCGCTTGTTGTTCCTGGAGCTGCTGTTGAATTTCGCGGAAGCGGTCAGCGAAAGATTGGATTTGGTTAAAATGCACATCAATTGCGCGGGCAATAATTCGGCCCTCAGGGATCTTCATTGTTTTTATGACATCCGGCTGCATGTGCGTCACGCGAATGGAAGGACTTCCCGGGCGACAAAGGCTGTCAAATACAGCGCCGAAGAGAAGAGCACGAATATCCTGATACCCTTCCGGTCTCTTCGGCATGGTAGGTCTGGCTTCAATCAGGCCGATCCGCGGTGCGGTTTTTGAAGCCGTGAGATAACCGGCCACCCGCCCGTCGTCTCGATAAGCGATCCAGCGGCTTTGGAGCAAATCACGCTCTGGCTCCGTCCATTTCGTTTGCGGGACAGCCAGGGCGGCGGCCAGGGCTTCGCGACCTTTATTGTCAATCGCTTTATTCCAATACGGCAGGCGCAAGTCAGCCGCCATCTGTGTGCGGAGGGCGTCACCCAGCTGATCGGCTCGCTCGAAGTGCAATGTGATGACCCGCGGCGGCTTTAAATCTCTATCCAGAATATAGAGTGTTTTTCCTTTGATGAGTTTGAAGGGCGGTAATACCGCGGAAGCAGACCCGAGCGCTAGGCTAGAGGCAGATTGAGAGATTTCGATGTCAAGCTCCGGTAGTAACTGCCGTAATTTTATGGTAACTACTTTCGGCATCAAATTGAGGCCAGCGTCAAAAATAAATTCAGTTTATCCACGCCCTTCATAATCGCTTCGGCGTATTTCTTCAAGTCGTCGTTCCGGCGAAGCCATTCCAGGGTGCCGTGTTTTAAGAGCCAGGCAATCTGGCGGCGTTCGTGAAATGGGTCGCTTGAGTTGTATGTTCTTCCGTATGCCATACCGTAGACCAGGGCCGTCAGCCCAAACCATGCGCTGATGACGAATTCTTTAGAGAAGTGATGGTGCTGCTGAACAACCACGCCGGCTGTGATGGCCAGGGCCCCGATCAACGCGGAAACTGCCAATATTCGATGGTGTGTAATGGCAGGAGAAGCTAGCGCCTGCGAGGCGAAAGGAATTTCCGATCGGCGATTTTCGATTTTGGATTGAGGAGAGAAATTCGCAAATTGAAAATAAGCCGCCGCCGGTTCCTGCAGCATCGCCGGGATTAAGAAAAGTGCGACTGACCGAAAAATAAAATTCCGCCGTCTCATTAAGCGGCCCCTTTCTCCAAAACTTCGCGCAAGTGTTTCTGGAGGCTAACGGCCGGACCGCGTTCTTTCAACAGCGCGGTGGAGATCTGTTTGGCGACAGTGTCGTGCAGATCGGATATCGGGGCTGGGTGTTGGGCGCAGAGTTGATCAATAAGCTGCAGGATCGAATTTTTTGTCGCCAGCTCTTGCAACGCTTTTTTGAGGCCGGCCACGCCTGTCTCTGCCAAATAGGCCCGGAGAGAAGGCTCGGTATTGTCTTCATCCTCGTCGTCGGTCAGGATGTGGCGAATCTCATCCGTCATGGCCAGGGCAAGGCCATTGGGCTTATCCAGGATGCTTTTATGTAGAAGAATGGTCGCTGTCTCGGGAATCCGCTGCGTCTTGAACCGGTTCAAAGACCGCCGCTCAAAACGCAGATGCCAACCTTTTGGGACCAATTTTTCCCGGAGCTGTTGCTCGCTGATCCCAAGCACCTGGAAGGCCGTCTGCAGCGCTTGCCGGATAGCTTTTTTCTCCTGGAGCAGCATCTTTCCGGCGAAATCTTTGTCGGTGGAATAATCCCAGCCGCGCAGAGCGTCGGACTCGTGGCGGACCACGAAGGGACCTCCGGGTTTCATCCGTCCGATAACAAATGTCGTCACGTCTTCGTGTTGGAGGTCTTCCAAAGTCAACCCCGGTTCCAACCTCACTTCTCTTCCGAAAATATCTATCGCCCATAGAACGCGATTATTAAAAAGACCGTAGTAGAGCCGATTTTCCGAGATTGTTTTAGGGTCGCAGGCGCTGGCGCCGCGAGCGGCTTCACAAGAACAAGCCTTCCCGCATGGAGGGCCCCACGCTCTTTTGTCTCGGCGGGCGCTTTTACAGGCCGGGCGCTATACCATTCCGATAGCTGTCGCTGTGGGAATATATTTTGCGAAAAGCGTTCCCAAGTTTTTTGATTTCCTGGAAAAACGCAGCCCCTCCCCGACCGAACAAACCGTTCGCCAGCGTTTGATAAATACCCTGAAACAGCAAAATTATTTCTTCGACGTAATTCCTCTTTTGAAACTTGCTCCTGAATTAAAGCTGGGGTGGGATGAGCTCGCTCCGGGCGTGAGCGCCCTGAGTGAACTAGTTGAATCTGGGCAAATGATTACGTTTTATGACCGCCACTCTCGGAATGTCTTCGATCTAGCCTATACAGAAACGACTAAGACGTTTCGAGTGAATCTTTATTTTTTGGATACGTTGACATCCGATCTTAATTCCATTTTGTTGAGGGCCGCCACTCTATTAACTCCACGGGCCATAGCCGCCGAGCAACGGAAGGACGAGCTTGCCAATTCCATCATTAAAAAAATGGCTCATGATTCGCACAAAATGAACCCGCGGATCGAAAGAGCCCAACTTCAGGAAGACTCCGCGGCGGGCATGATTGATCGTGGGGCTTGGGACACCAGTGGGATTCTCCGGGATGCTGACGTGCGAAAGGAGATCAAAGAAATTCTGCAAATACAGTTCAGACAGCAGTTGGAGGGCTATGCGGTCTTATTTTCCCTGTTATCTGAAAAAGCGCTTCTAGAACTCGGCCGGCCGGACTTACAGCGATACTTGGATATGAAAATAAACCGCGCCGCGCAAAAATATCAATGGTCCATCTCTTTTTATCTTGAAAAATATTTTGACCGGACCTTGCCAGCCGATCTCGCCACCTGGCAATCCCTTCGGAAAGTTGCCGAAGGCTATCAAAACGGCACTTTAAGCGCCTACTTTCAAAACAATGTGGCCCGTCAGATCCTTGAAAGAGCCCCCGTTCTGCGTGATTACGTGACCAAGGTGGCGCAGGCCGAGACCGGCGACCGTAAATTTACATGGAACGTGTTGGGCGGCGATGAGGACCCGGCCACACGGAAATTTTTCGATTGGCTTCGCCCTTGGCTGTTTGGCCTTGATCGTTCCGACGTGGCGCAGACGCTCCCGCCATCCCCGGCGCGGGCGCACGACTGGTTGGATGGGGTCTTATCCGTGCTCAGTACGGTAGTGGACAGTGGGGATCCGCAAGACTCCAAATCCGGCGATGCGACTAAAGCGCCTCTCTCCCCCGAAGCCATTGATGCGGAATGGCAAAAAGCTATTCATGCCTATGACAATGCACGAAGAACATTTGAGGACGGAAACTTTGAAGACACCCAAAATGCTTTAAACCAGATTATTGATCCGGATGACAATCACTTGAGCCCGCTGCAAAGGATCTTTCAGGAAGAAACTCTTCCCTCCCGAATCATGATGAGCCTCGATGATCTTCTGACAGACGCCCGAAAACTGCGCCTTGAAGCGCAGCCCCTCTTTGAATTTGCCGCTTTGGCGGATGAAATGGAAAGCCTTTCACCGAACAATAAGAATACTCTTCTCTTTATCGAAAAGGATCTCTTATTTGACTACTGGAGTCCGTCGGGTCCGAGGCATCTAGACTTGCGACAACGGCGTTTGGCCTGGTCTTATTTTGACCACGAAGCACGACTCCTGCTCGAGTCCCCCAAAAACGCAAAACAACGGCATGCGCTGCGTGTGGCGATCTTCGGCTTTGCGCTCGGCGTGAAAGCCATATCTCCAGGAGAACTCGATCAGGCGGTTGACAGCCTGGTGGAGAGGTGCCTCGCAAGCTCTGGGTTAACACGCCAAGAGTGGGCGATAGAAGTGGCTCAAGAGTGCCTTCGGGATCGACGTCCCTCGACACTGATCCGCTTGCTTCAAGACGGCGAGAGTCGGGACGCTATTTTCGATCATTTCGAACCACTTCGAGAAGGCACCGCAAGTTATGAAGCGCAGTCGTACCACCGGCTTATCGAGCTTCTGACTGAAGGTTCCGCGGGAATGTCGTTGGAGACGGTGCAGCGTATCCTATCGGCGCGCTATAGGAACCGCTGGGAAATGCTGAGGGAGGAACTTGTATTTCTGAAGCGGGAGTTAGCGGGTCGACGTGATGATTTTAAAATCCTCGCAAATCGCATACTCCACTACATCGATCATTCCGCCAGCGAGCGAACCAACGAGCACCTACCGGATGCATTGACGATTCGACTCCCCGCTGACGGTTTCTGCGCATTCTTCATAGGTCGTTCGGTTATTCTTGAAGCGCCTCCTGAGACCGCGACGCTTTTTAAAATGCCCGACGGGACCATGGGGATCGAGCGCAATCATTCGATGGATCTAAAAGAATTGCCGAAGGACGGCATCATTCATTTGGGAACAGCCAAGATCCAAGTTCAAGCGGAATCCGATGATGATTTTGTTCGTCTGAGTAATTCGGAAAATGGCCCCTCTGTGAAGGTTATTTTGGAGGCGCCTGAGCCTTTTCCGGAAACGGCACGCATTGTTCAAGAGAACGTCAAAGTATTAGCCGCCTATAAAAAACTTTGGGACAAGGAAGAGCTACTAGACCCGGCCAATTATTACCACCAGCCCTATACCCTTCACGTCAACCGACGCGGAAACATCTTGGGGCGTGCGGACAAAGAAGAGTTGCCGGACAACGAAATTAGAGTCAAGTCAGAACAGCCGTATTCGCCAGGAGATCTTTTCATTAATGTCCGGTGGTCGAACAAATTTCCCTATGTGGATATGACGTACTGGCCGCTGCGGACCAAGACCGATACGCTGGTTCTAAAAACAGTGCATAAAACCTGGATCCCTCCCAGTTTTTCTAAGAGCTTAAACCCCGATTCTGATGCGGGAGGGAGACGGAAAATGTCTGCTCCTTTGGCGCGAATTTTAGTTCCCATCGCACTTCTTTTGGCGACTTACGTGTCCGCACTGGCCGCACCCTATCAGGCGCTCGAGGCAAATCGGCCGACGGCAGCCCAATCTGGCCAAATAAATGTAAAGCAAAAAAACGATTTTAGCGTTTTCTTAAATAACTGGAACAACACTGGACCCGTGGATGAAAAGCGACGTTGGGCCAACGAATTTCTGTGGGATTTTGAATACGGTGATCGCAAAACATCGGCGACGCTTGCCGAGGTTTTCAAAGATCCTGAACTGAGTGGAATAGGAGAACGCTTGCTTGCGGTCATACAACCCACTGCCGATAAAAACGCAGATCCAGAAGGGTATGCAAAAGAATTGGCAGCCATCCAACAAATGCGCCTCATTTTGGTAAAAACAACAATTCCTCCGAATCCTTCCAACACATCGCAGCCGACGCCGCAGACGGTCATAGAGACTCCGAACGCACCTGCCACAACACCGCCAGCGCAAGGTACACCCACAGATAAACCGTTGGAAATGCAAAAGAAGGAACCCATTCAAAAGACCATCCTCCGGCCTGTTGCTCCCAAGCCGGAGCCGTCACTGTATGAAAAGGCCGTTCGCATTATCCAATCGTTATCCACCTTTACTTCACACTTTCTACACATGGTCTCTATCGTTTCGCTTTGGATCGTGGGAATCGTCTTATTGATTGTTGTCATTGTCCTCATCGCAGACTACCTTGTGTTCCGTTCACCACCAGAAAAGATCTATTTAAGTCGAAATAGTAATCGTTCTCTTGACGACCCTACATGGGGAAGCCTCAGGCCACCCATCAATACAGGGCTATCCATTAGCAAGGTTCCGCAGGATCCGGAGTTGCTCAAGATGTCAAAAGATCTTTTAACAACGCTGGATCCTGACGACCTTGCCTCAAGTGTGGAGGCTGAACGCAAAATCTTGGATTTCCTCATTCGGATCCACGTTCTCCCCCAACCTGAAGAAGAAGAGGTTCTCTCTGTTTTAGGCGGCATCAATTTCCTTCTTTTTGAGAAGGTGTCCGGAAAGATTTTAGACATGAAGGAGCGCTTTGAAGACGTCCAAAAATTGGTCGATGATTTAGCTCATCTGATGGCGCAAAAAGGATTGGACCTGAAGCGCGAGGCTGTCCTTAAAAATTTCAAAGGGTTCTACGTTACTCGGTTTGAGCACATGAGCGAGCTCTCAGGAAAACCTCACCCCCTTCCCCGATTTTACGTCTTGCAGCATGTGGAAGAATATTTTCTTCGATATTTGCCGCGGCCAATTTCCAACGCGGAGGCATCCGAGCGCTTCGGTACGGCACTTGAAGATTTTGTAACGTCCTTCTTGCCCGAGGGCAGCACCCTCGTCGTCATGGGCCGCCTAAATGTTTTAACGGACCGGATCCTTTATCAGCTAGGTTACCGAGACATTTTACCGACCCTTTTGGATGCCAAGATTTATGACAACCTTCAATGGGCCGCCCAGCAATTAGGAGCGTATCGTGGGTCTCGCTTGAGCCTTGATGACGATGATATTGAAATGGGCGGGTTCATCAAAGTTTTCCGAAAGAATCTAGCTCACGCGGCCTAACAAAGACCTCCCCGCGAAATTCTTCTTAAGGGCCAATAGGCCTATTATCAATGTTTTAAATTAAGCTGTATTTTAGATACGTTTTTAATCATGCTGTTTGTTTGTGTAAATATGAATTTTTTAAATAACCCTCTCTTGCGCGTTTTTCCCCTTTCCCTTACAGTGAAGCGCTATGAAAAAGATGCTGCTTGGGATGGGGGTCGTAGCGCTGGGAGCTTCCTTAGTAAGGGCTGATTTCCAACCGGCGTTCCACGAAGGGGAAGACCTCGTTTTTCAGATCCGCTGGGGGATGGTGACGGGTGGGTATGCCACCTTGAGCGTGCCCTCGATTGACTCCATCAACGGCCAGAGCGCTTACCATATTCTTTCGGAAGCCCATTCCACCAAGATGGTGGACGCCTTCTATAAGGTAAGAGACCGGAACGAAGCCTGGATGGATGCCACGTCGCCCCGTTCGCTCCGCTATTCCAAAAATATTCACGAAGGCAAATACAGCGTGGATGAAGTCGTGGACCTGGACCAGACGGCGCGCACGTTCCATGAGACCGAAATCCGGCATGACAAGAACGACGCCAAGGAAGAAAAAAAGGGTGATATCCCCGCCAACGTTTTGGATGTGCTCTCCAGTCTCTATTACATCCGCTCGCAGCCGCTGGAAGTCGGCAAATCATTCACCGTCGACGTTCACTCCGGCGACAAGACCTTTCCGCTTCTCGTGAAAGTTAAAAAAATGGAAATGGTCAAGGTGAAAGCCGGCAAATTCATGTGCTACCGCGTGGAGCCGGTGCTGCGTGAGCGCGGGATCTTCATTTCCAAAGGCAAAAAGCTGGAAGTCTGGATGACGGCGGATGCCCGCCACATGCCGGTCCTGATGCGCTCGGAAATTTTCATCGGCCACGTCTCGGCCGAGCTGGTCATGCAAAAGACGGTGCCGCCCCATGACGCTCACACCGAATTGGCTTCGCATAGTCTAAATTTCCCCTTCCAAATACAATAAATTCAGTTTATAGTTAGGCGTCATGTTTTTCCGCCGGGCGCTCGTCGCGCTCATTTTTTGCGCCTGTGTCACAAGAACAGGGTGGTCGGCTTCCGGAACCGAGGGGGCCAGTTTTTTAGATATTCCCGTCGGTGGAGCCCCGGCGGCATTGGGTTCGGCCTACACCGCGCAAGCCAACGACGTCTACGCGCCCGTCTGGAATCGTTGGTCAAGTCCCACACCGCATGAGTATTGGAAGCGGTCAGCGTTTTCACCCAGAACCCCGAAACCGTAAAGGTTTTTATCGTGGCATCGTCGGGAACATTGGCGATGGTCACCTGGCGCTGCGTCGTGCGGCGGATATCCCACGGATTTGGAAAGGCATACACGTTGGGCAAGGTTTCCAACGAGATCTGCGCCACGAGCGTCCCGGCGGAGTTGATCAACCCGCCACCCTTGAAGGATCCCCACCCCGTGGCATTGTCATAGCCTGTTCCGGCATTAAAGTGCGCGTTGTTGCCGGTGGTGATATCGTTAAAGAGCGTGGCCGAAGAGGTGCTCGTCGCCAGTTGATAGAGGTTGGCATTGGCAAATCCGAAAGACCCGGTCCCTAAGGTCGCACGGGATTGGTTAATCAAAGCCGTCACGGCCGCCCAAAGGGGAGCAGCGGCGCTCGTTCCACCCACGAGCGTTGGACAATTTCCGGGCACACATGCGTTGCAGCTTCCGTTGACACAAATACTATAGGGAGAGGTGTCGGGATCCGAATTAAGAGCTACATCCGGCACATTGCGAACCCCTTGTTGGAAGCTTGGAAGGGGCCACACCGCGCTGACTCCGCCGCCCGTTCCCGAAGGTTCGATGGAAGCGAATTCATTCCACGTCGTTTCCGTGGGAGACGCCACCGATCCTGATAAGCTGGTTCCGCCCACGCCCGTCACATAGGGCTGAGAAGCCGGGTCATCGACTCGAAATCCGTTGGTGGTAATGCAATGTCCCGAATGATCTTCTTGGTCATACGCGCCGCAATCTCCCGCGGCTGCGTACATCGTTTGCCCTTGGACGGCCATTCTCTGGAAGATCTGAGATTCCGATTGAATGACGGAAAGGCCGGAGTCTTGCTCATTTAAGCCCCACGAGGTGCTGGCTACCTGAGCGGCATTATCCGTCGCAATCCGGTCGTAAGTATCTAAAACATTTTGATTGGTCGCTACAGCGGCCGCCGGGCCTTCATAGACCAAGATTTTTGAAACGCCGGGCGCCAAAGCCGCAATCATCTCGATATCCAAAGAGACTTCTATTTGACCGTCGGGCGTGTTCGGGGCATAGGCGGAGCCGTCCACATTCACCGGCGTTACCGTGATCGACGGGAGACCGAACTGAGCTTCATAGGCGGTGATGTCGGAGGCGACGAAAGAATCCAGCTCAAAAAGAGCCACGGTCTGCCCGGAACCGGTCAGTGACGTCTGACTTAAACCATAGATGGTTTTGATGTCTGTGGGAGATAAGCCCCCATTGGGCCCGGTCCCGCCGCTGATCATCGCTGATGACGATTTAGTAGAAGGATGGCGAATACGGGGATTAAACATGCCGGCAAGATTCGACAGGCCCAATACGCTCCCTAAATGCGTCGCGAGAGAAGCGGGGATCATCGGGTCCGTCGTATTCGCGCGGAACGCCCTGCCTCTGGCATCACGATAGTGATTGAGCTGAACGCTGAAGGTTTTTTCCACCGCGCTGGAGGGACCGGACACTTTGACGATGAGGCTCTCCGGTTGGTCCGGTGCCGTGTCGAGCGAGAGTCCGTTGGCCTGGGCAAAATCTTTAAGCATTTTTCGTTTGTCCGCCAGGTCGAACTTTTGTGCGAATTCGGCGGAACTTAGAAAATGCTTTTGGGCCGGCGCGCTACGTCCATAGAGCGACTCGAATGTCTGGTCTAAAAGTGTTTGGTCGAGACGGACAACCAGGCTCAGTGTTACCATCTCGTCGGCAGGGGCCCGCTCCACGAGGGTGGCACTTTGAATTTGCTGGGCCACATGACCCTGCAGGGGGACAAGGCTTTCCGCTCCCGCGGGATAAGCCGCAAAAACCGCGAAGATGATTCCGACAACCCCGCGATGCCAGGAACGATACTTACTCAACGGATTTCCTTTCACTCTCATTTAATGTCATCAAAGATATTGTGATAGGTGTCGTTATCATCGGGTTTTATATCCTCAAAATCGTTGTCCTCGGGCTTTTTGAGCCGCGGACGATCCGGGCGCGCATTCAAGTTCGTGCGGAACACGATCGAAAAGTAGTGGGTTTGCCCCAGGTCTCCCACGGGTACGTAGGCGTATGAAAATTCCTGGCCCCAGAAAAAGATCCCCAGGCCGGCGGTGATTCCCGAGCCCCCGCCCAGGTCCTGGATATGGGCGGAATTATATCCCGCCCGGAAGGAAAAAACCTCATAGCGCCATTCGACTCCGAAGCTGCCGCTGATCAGGCCGGTCTTGCGGTAGACGCCTTCCGCCGAAACATCCCAGGAGGGATCGAATTGATACGTGGCGCCCAGGCGGCCGGCGAGCGGCAAAGGATCGCCTTCATCGACGAATTTGATTTGAGATCCCACGTTGGCCAGGACCGCTCCGAGACTCAGTTTGGAGTCAGGCTTATAGAGGAGCCCGGCATCGGCGGCATAAGCGCTCGCGGAGGCGTCGGAAATTTTTTCGGTGATCACTTTGGCGCTCACGCCGAAAGAGAGCTTGTCCGCAATTCTCTGGCCGTAGGCCAGCGTGTAGGCTGCAAAAGCGCTCGTGAACGATCCGAGGGAGTTGCCGTTATCATCGCGGGCGTCAATGTCGCCGGAGCCTAAATATTGAATCGAGGCCCCGACGCCGGCGG
>Ga0206852_1169_pt1 | contig 11444 bp, 8 predicted proteins | sample Alteio_BWOrgCont_14_FD_152849 | JGI IMG/M metagenome (GOLD analysis project Ga0206852, IMG submission 152849) | Enriched cells from forest soil in Barre Woods Harvard Forest LTER site, Petersham, Massachusetts, United States -... | ecosystem: Environmental > Terrestrial > Soil > Temperate forest > O... | reverse complement strand
AGTATCTGATCGGGCGTTCCGCCGTCTTGGTGATCGCGTCCAAAACATCCGCCAGCGAAACGTCCTCCAAAGTGAGCGCCACCTTCACGTCGGACAATTCGCCCGCGTCTGTGGAAAGGCTGGGAATGGGCTGACCGGTGTTGGGGTCAATAATCGCCGCCCCGCCCGCCCCGCCGCCAACGGGTTGCCGATCGATAAAGAAATTGATGCCGGCATGATCTGGATCGCGCAGCTTGGAGTTTGAGGTCAGGTTCTTGAGAACCTCGCCCAGAGGCAGGCCCTCCCATTTAACCGTATCCAACCGGATTCGCCCGAGCTTCGAGATAATGATCTGACGACCTTTGCTGGTGTGGACCAGATTCGTGTTTACCCAGGAACTTGCGCCGGGAACATACTGGCCGCTGCGTTGAGGCACATTCCAAGACTTGTCCACCTCAAGCAGCGCGTTCATCGAGTCCAATTCCGCTTTTCGGCCCGCGGAGGCGTCCCGTTTTTCCAAGATGAGCCTGATGTATTGGTTAGCGGCCACGTTGCCGGGTTCAAGCTTGAGGGCTTCCTTAAACTTGGCGTCCGCCTCATCCAGTTTGCCCGCCTCATATAAGAATTTTCCGTCCTGAATCAACGTTCCGGCGTGAACCTTCTCGGCCTTCAGCGCCGGGACTCTTTCGATGGTCTCCTGGCTCGGAATTCGGCCGACCTGGGCCGCGAGCAGGCGGTCATTCTCGTGCTTCAACTGCAAGGCGGTCTGGTTGCGCGGGTCAATCGCCAAAACGCGCTTGATGTGCTCGTCCGCGGCTTTGTAATCCTCGTGATGTTGTTCCCGCCGGGCGGTCTCAATCAGCACTTCGGTCAGGCCGGCCACCGTATCACGGTATTCGGCGTCAACGCTGGCCACGCCAATGTTCTGAACGATGAGCAGGTAACAATCCTGGTATAGTTTCGAGGCGGAATCCAAGTCGCCTTGCTGACGGGAGGCTTTGGCCAGCGCCAGCTTGTTGCGCATGGTTATGGTGTCAGCCTGACGGCGGACGGCCTCCTCGGTGGCGTCACCCACGGCCTGGTCGCCGGCGGCCGTCTGGGCCTTGAGCGCCGGAACGGCAATAACGAAAATCAAACAGAATAATTGGGCTGCTTTTATCATGGGGTATGGGGCGTTTGGTGCGGAACTTTCAACGCTGTTCGCTTGGCGGGTTGAATGAAATCGTCGTTCTCTTTTTGTTTGATTCGGCCGACACTACAACGTTGGATTGGCCGATGGCAATGATTTTGTAGGACTCACCGCCGAACTTCAAACTGTCATCCTCGCGCCGGTTGGGCCAGGTTTTATTCCCTTCGGGACCATACTTGAGATCCACGCTATAACCGTCCACTTTTTGAAAGGGCTTGTCGGGTCCGATCGAAATCACGTCGCCCGTGTCATTCAAGGCCAGATTCAATTCCGTGGGTTTGTCGGCAGGCCCCTTTATGGCACGGAGGGCAAAAACGTCGTTTTTGCCATTGGGCAGGATGAAGGTCTCACGGGGGCGACGGTCCGAGGCCTTGCGGGCTCCCTCGCGCTCCACGCCAATCAAGTAACCGTCAGCGCTGGGGCCGTTGTAGGTGAGCTTCAGATACAACGGCTTGATGGCCGTGATTTCCAGCGCGCCCACACCAATCTCGGCGCCGGTGTTCACCTTGATCAACTCGCCGTCGGCTTTCTTCAGCCAGAGAGCCGGGTTGAACAACCGGTGCTTGGTCGTGAAGTCCAGGGCGAAAGGCGACTCCGCGCGCTGCAAGAGGGAACTCTCGCGGCTCATGTCCAGAGGCGGCACCGGCTTGGCTTTCCCGGAGAGGATGTTGCTCTTCTCCTCCAATGCGGCGCGCTTGGCCTTGATGATGAATGGCAGGAAGGCAACCGCGGCCGTCAACCCCAGCAGCACCACTCCGAGCAGCACCTTCTCATAATGTTTCTTGATGAACTCCATGGGAAATCTATTTGACCTTGGCCGGCGCGGCCCCGGCTTCCGGCTTGAGCCTCACCAGATTGATCACAAGGTTTACTTTCAACGGTTTCTCGTCCAAAAAGGTGCCTGGACCGCGGGATGGAGTCGGAGTCGCGACCTGATTGGGCGGCGGCGGCGGAGGATTAGGGCCTCGGCGCAACCGCCCGGTGCCGTAACCGGTGCTGCCGCCGCGCTGATTAAACGGGTTTTGAACTTCGGGCTGGGAAATGACCGCCATGGTATTGGTGGAAATATCCTCGGGCGCCGGTTCCACATTGATCGTCTTGATGATTATTCCGGAAGGGGAACTTGCCAGACCGGCCATCAGGGCGGCCAAATCCCCGCTGAAACAACGAACTCCTATCTCGTAAGGCACCAAATCCGCCAGCGGCGTCGTGGTGGTCTTCTCCATGGTAAAGTCATTGCCGATGGCGGCCTGGTCATTGGTCGTCGTCATTTCGCGTTTGAGCCGGTCCAGCGCGTTGATCTTCGCGTTGAACAGGATGTCGGAAATCGCTTTGATATCCCCGAGCTGCACCGCCAGCTTGGCCGCGCCGCCCGGCTCGAAGACCAGCACCTGCTTTTCGGCCGCGAAAGTGAAGTAAAAATCGGCCGGGAGCGCGACATTCTGTATGCGGGCGGTATTGGTCAAATCGACCACCGTCCGGCGGAGCGCCTCGACAAATTCCTCATTCGCGACTTTCGGCGAGTTCGGTATCGGCTCGATGTGCTCAAGCCGCGCGCGGGTCTTGTTGATGTACGCGCGCAACTGTTTGTCCTGGTCCTTCGCGGCGTCGATGTTTTGCTTGTTGGGAGTGGGGTTCAGGCTGCCCAGCCGCTTCTTCTCCTCGAATTGCTGGGTGATGTCATCCACCACTTTGTTTTCCGCGGCGTACTGGGTCCAGAGAACATAACCGCCAACTCCCATCAACCCCAACGCCACAAGGGTACCCAGCAAAAAATAAAGATTTCTCTTGATCCAGTCCATACTAAAACTTCATTGCGCGCTTCAACTTCACATTAACCGAGAAGGTAAAGGTGGCTTTGTCGGCGGACTCTTCAGTACTGCCTCCCAACTGGGTTCCCGCGGGGTCAATCAGCGGGCTCTCCTTCAAATTCCGCTCGACGGCGTAGGCGATCGTGCTATTGGCGGTATTATCAACTGCCGACAGGTTCACGCCCCGGAAAAGAATGGTCACGAGTGTGTCGTTAGTGCCGTTCTTGGGCGCGGCGGCCGGCGGCCCCCCCGCATCTGCCGGAGGAGGCCCCCCGGGGCCCGGATCCGGCCCCCTGAGGCGCCGCCGGCCACCGAGATCCACGCCGTTTCTGCGACTGCCCGGGCCGAATGAACCGAACCCAGGCATGGCAGCCTCGTCGGCCGCGATGGCCCCGGAAGTGAATTTCTCGATCCAAACACCAGTCGGAGTGTGCAATTTCTCGCCCGTTTCAGACTCGACCTGGATCATTATGCGGTGCAACTCGGTGAACACATCCGCCCAGTAAAACCGCGCGTCCAGCCAGCCGGTGAATTGGGCCGCCTCGGTTTGGGTCTTGTCGCGCGCTTCCTTGGCTTTTTTGAATGTCTGCTCGCTGTTCTGCAGGGGCGTCAACTCGGTTTTAAGCTTTTCCAGCTCGTCGTTGTTGACCGCGACAAGCTTGTTGAACAGCCAGGCCGAGGCGAACACGACCGCCACCAAGCTGAAAACCGTGGCGATGAAATAAGGCTTCTTCTGGTTGAACTGCACCCAATTGAGGGTGCTCTCCGGCATCAAGTTCAACTCCACCGGGCAATGGGCGAGGTTGCGCAAGCCCAGCCCGACCACCTCGCCCATGGCGTGGGCGACGCGCGCCAGATCCTCGAGATTCACCGACGGATCGATCTGGACATTGCGGAAGGGGTTGAAGTACTCGACCGGCACGTTCAACTTCTCGCCGAAAAACTGGGCGGTGTACGGCATGAGCGAGGCGCCCCCGGAGAGGAACAACCGCTGGGGGGCGGAACCGCCTTGTTGCCCGCGGTAAAACTGCATGGTCTGGTTCACCTGAATGTGCAGCCGCGTCATGAACTGGCGCGCGATCTTGGAAATGGCGGCCTGATGCGGGTTTTCCGGCTCCTCGTAGGCGCCACCCAGGCTGACAAACCCCTCGGAGATCTTTTTAGCCTCCGCGTCGTTGAAGGAAAGTTTGGATTCGTTGGCAAAATCCTGGGTGATGGAATTGGCGCCGAGATTGATGCTCCGGGAGTAAACCTTGCCTTTCTCGAAAAACAACAGGTTGCTGGTCTTGGCGCCGATGTCCAGCAGCATGGTGCAATCCTCCAAGTCGCCGTAATTGAACCGGAAGGCATTGCACAGGGCGGCCGGGGAGACATCCGCCACTTGCAGACGCAGGCCGGAGTTCTCCGCCACGCGGAACAATCCCTCGACGATGTCCGCCTTGATGGCCACGAGCAGCACCTCCATCTCGCCACCGGGAGCGGAGCCTAAAATCTGGTAATCCCAAACCACCTCGGCCAGCGGGAAGGGAACGTTTTGCTGGGCCTCGTACTGGATGATCTGCGTGACCTTGGACGCCTCCACCGGCGGCAGTTTGACGAATTTCGAGAAAACATGGAAGCCCGGGGCGCAAACATTGACGTTTTTTGAACGGATTCCCTTTTCCGCGATCAATTCCTGCAGGGCCTTTTGCATCACGGCCTCGCGAGTAGTCTCTTGGGCGCCCTCGGCGCCCAGTGGCTTGATGGCGTACTGCATCAGACGCAGCCCGCCCGCCTCGTCGACCTCAAATTCCGCCAACTTGAGGCTGCCCGCCCCAAAATCGATGGTCAAAAATGACTTTGAATTTAACATTCAATAATGTTCAACCCTCCAACCAAGCCGAGGTGCTCAACACCCTTCCGCCGGCCAAGTAAAAGGCAATTCGTGGTGGTTACTGAAAATCCTTTCGGTGGTCAAACATAAAATCTGTTTTTCGAGACTTTCTTTTCGGGGATTCCAACTGCGTAAGGTTTCGCGCCTCTCTTGGTCTAAAGAATTACTGTCGGCTGCCGGGCGATATAGCACACTTTTTCAAAATCACACTTTGTCTCGGAAGTAATCTATGGTTTTTACCAGCCCCTCGGCAAGCGCGATTTTCGGTTTCCATCGTAAAAGCGTCCGCGCGCGCGTAATGTCGGGCCGGCGCTGCTTGGGATCGTCCTGCGGCAGCGGCTGGAAAATAATCTCGCTGCGCGAGCCGGTCGCGCGGATGATTTCGCGGGCAAACTCGAGCATCGTGAGTTCGTGCGGGTTGCCCAGGTTGACCGGCCCGGTTTCCGCGCTGGTCATCAAACGGTAAATCCCCTCGATTAAGTCGGACACATAACAAAAACTGCGGGTCTGGTCACCCGAGCCAAAAACGGTGAGCGGCTCGCCCTTGAGCGCCTGGCTGATGAAGGCGGGCACCACGCGTCCGTCGTTCAGGCGCATGCGCGGGCCGTAGGTGTTGAAAATGCGGACGATGCGGGTGGGCACGCCGTGCTCACGGTGGTACGCCATGGTCATGGCCTCGCCAAAACGTTTGGCCTCGTCGTAACAACCGCGCGGACCGATCGTGTTGACATTGCCCCAGTAAGACTCGGTTTGGGGATGGACCAGCGGGTCGCCGTAAATCTCCGAAGTGGAGGCGATCAGGTACCGGGCGCCCTTGTGCTTGGCCAACCCCAGCGTCTTGTGGGTGCCGAGCGAGCCAACCTTGAGTGTTTGGATGGGAAGTTCGAGATAATCCACGGGACTGGCGGGCGAGGCGAGGTGCCAGACAAAATGCACCGGCCCCTCCAGAAAGAGGAACTCCGTGACATCCTGTTTGATGATCTTGAAGCTGGGATTGCCCGCCAAATGCGCCAGATTGGCCGTGGAACCCGTGACCAAGTTGTCGATGGCGATGACCTTGTGCCCGCGCGCCAGCAGATAATCCACCAAGTGGGACCCCAAAAAACCGGCGCCGCCGGTGACCACGGAAACGGGTTGCTTCGACGCGAGGGAGCGCTTCTTTTTCTCGGGCATATGGTTCAAGCCGGCTCCGGCTGGCATCAGCCGGAGCAAATTTCATTCAATCGCAGACAAAAATTCTATCTCGCTCCACTCCCGACCAGCACCACCGGGACGGTCCACCAAAGTATTTTCAAATCCAGCCACAAAGACCAATTGTCGATGTACTCCAAATCCAACCGCACCCAGTCGTTAAAATCGGACACTTTGTTGCGACCCCGGATTTGCCACAAGCAGGTCATGCCGGGTTTTACACTGAGCCGCCGCCGATGGGCCAGATCGTCGAACCGCTTGACTTCATCAACCGGCAACGGGCGCGGCCCGACCAGACTCATCTCGCCCCGCAGGACGTTAAAGAGTTGGGGGAACTCGTCAAGACTCGTCTTGCGCAAAAATCTCCCCACGCGGGTTACCCGGGGGTCGTTCGTCATTTTGAACACCGGGCCGCTCATCTCGTTATATTGGGCCAGTTCGTGTTTGCGCTGCTCCGCGTCCGTGGTCATCGTGCGAAACTTGAAGATGGTGAACGGCCGGCCGTTGAGGCCGCAGCGCTGCTGCCGGAATAAAACGGGCCCGCGCGAAGTCAGCTTGATCAATAGCGCGATCGCGAGGAACGGCAGGACCATGATCAGGACGATGATGAACGCCAGAACCAGGTCGAGCGCCTGCTTGCCGATGCCTTGCCACGACACTTCCGGCGTCGTGCGGAACACGAGCACCGGTTTGCCGCGGAATTCGTCAAAACTGGTGCGGGACGCCTCGGTCTGGAAAAAGTCCGCCACCAGCCAGACCTCCACGCCTTCCGTCTCGCAAGCCCGGATCGCCCGCTCGATTTGTTCAAAATGATTCTTCCGGCCGTTCAAGATCACGCCACTGACCGAATGTTCATGCAGAAGATCCGCCAAATCCTCAATGGACGACTGGTTCAAGTCCAATTCCGCCAGGATGACGAGCCCCTCCTCCATTTCGGTCAGGTCATGGCGCATCCGCGCGGTTTCATCCCTCGCGCCCACCAGGATGAACCGGCGCTGCAGCTGGGAACGCGCGAATTTGCTCCGCAGACTCACTCGAACCAACTCCTCCTTCAGAATGATCAGGCTGAAACTGATGACGCCGAACAAACCCGAGATGGAGCGCGGAAGTTCCAGCCGGAACAGGAAGAAAATGATGATCAAGCCGACCGAGGCGATCACGCAACCCTTGAACAAAGCCCAGAGACCCGCCCGGCGGGGCGCGATCAACGGGCGGTCGTAAAACCCCTGGGATTCCAGCACCAGCGGGCCGGCAACAATGATCACGACATAAAGCCAGAGGTAGTTCTCGAAGGGACTGATGCGGTCAAGGGCAAAGAACCGCATGACCCCCGGGTTCGCCCGGAAGCCCCAGGCCAGCCAGAAAGCAAAGCCGAACAGCAAAGCGTCCAAGAGCTGCTGGACTTGTGTTCTTATCTGGTGATGACGGCGTAACATGACTTCAGACTCTAATTTTTCCAGCCCGCGAGATTGAACTCTAACAATTTGCTCCCGGCGCGGCAATCATATTGGCGGTGACGGCCTGCTGGCGGTCTCCAGCCGGCACCCGCCCCGATTCGCGCAAGAAATTGAAACCGGCGGCTCCCGCCGGCCGCGCCCGATCACCGTGAAACCGTTTGCACAGCGCTGGCTGGGGCGCGGTTGGCGCTCCCCGACAATTGAAACTCGGGAACGGACAGTGCGATGAATTTCTTCATCCGGTCGTAAGTGCCGTCCTCCTCCCCGGGCTGGCACACCGCAAAACAACTGACGTAGGCCCAGCGCTCCAGTTCGCCGGTTTTCAAAAGATGCAGCGTGCTGCTGCGCATCCGCGCCCAATGGTCGTTGGTCAGGTCGCCATCGGCCACAAACCAATAAACGTAAATGCCCCTCCGCAGCCAGGGCTTGCCGTCCTTCGTCAACGCCTTCTTGGTGGTCACCAGTTTCATTACCGGCAGATCATAGGGCGCCGGCCGGGTCAAATGGATGACGTCCTTGGACGAGGCCGCGTCGCTGATGTTCCATCCCCCGCCTTCCAGGCAGAATTGCGGTTTGTGAATGCTCGTCCGGTCCGTGCCCATCAAAACGATGCGTGTAAAGTTCGTGAGCTCCGGCCCAACATAGTAACGCTGGGCAAAACTCGTGTCGTGCGGCAATCCGTCCAGAATGGCCTGCTCGGTCGGGACTTCCAAGGAGGAGTAGCCAGGCACGGTTTCAGGCAGGAAAACCCGCAGCCGCCGGCTGTCCGCAATCGGCGTGGTCTTGACGCCCGGCCGCCCCAGTTTTTGGTTGGATTTCAAGGGGCGCAGTATCGCCGCGGTGGCGCCGATCAAGGCCAGCCCGGCGATCAAAATCATCCACTTTTGGCGGTTCATACAGTTTTTGGTTTAAGCGGCAACCCAGGCGACGCGGGCTCCGGTTCCCGCAAGAAATGGCCGAGCAGAAATATTCCCAAAAACGCGGGGACGTAAGGGACGATGCTGAAAAAAGCGCTGGTATGCACGTAATTTCCACCCGCCTGCCCCGAGATTTCAGCGGCTAAAATAATGGTCATCATGCGCGCGACATTGCCGATCATCGCCAGCGGCACCGCCAAAGCGATGATCAACAGCCGCTTCCAGTTTTTGTCAAAAGTCATGAAGCCAAACACCGTACCCAGGGCGACAATGGCGATCAGACTCCGCAGGCCGCTGCACGGCGCGGCGACATCGTAATTGTAAGTCCCCGCCTCATTGTGCAAAATCGTGCCTTCGCGCACCACGTCCAGTCCCAACCCGTGGGACACAACCGTCACCGCCCCGGCCACAAAGTTGCGCAACGGGAAGGTGATTGGCTGGGCGATCGTTGACATGGGGAGGCAGAAAACAAAGAGGAAGAAAGGGAAAAAGCCGCGGCGCAGCCAGACGGGCCCCCACACCAAGCCGATGAGCATGTAAATGCCGCCAAAAAACGCCACGATGGAGATCAAGGGCTGTTGTGTCAGGTATCCCAACGCGTGCGCAACCAGGGCCAGGGCCAGCCCCACCAGCGCCGGCCACCAAACCCGGTGGGGCGCTTCCAGCAATTGGTTCCGCTTCCACCAAAACAAGGCCAGCACGACGAATGGGATCAAGTTTCCATGACTGTCCTCGCCGTTCCCCCCCGGATTGTTATAGGCGTTGTACATCCAGCCCATGAGCGAGCTGGTGTCCACATAGCCAAACGTCGCGTTACCCCAAAATTGGAACAAAAAGAGCCAGGCGGCCAGCAGGCCAAAAAAAAGACCTTTATCGGGAAGCCGCCCCCAGCAGCGGGAAAACTCCGCCGCCAAGCCCGTTTTCTTGCCGGGGTTTGTTTGCTCGTTTGCCATTTTCTTGTTTGTATCGACTTAGACTCCCGATACGCGCGTCCCGCTCAATTATAATCCCGGCACCCCATCCGGGTCGGGCTCATTTCCGGGTCATTTCCCCATAAATCCACGCGTAGGTTTTTTCCAAACCTTCCCGCAGGCGCACTTCGGGCTCCCATCCCAAGTGCTTGCGAATCAATGTGTTATCGCTGTTTCGACCATTGACCCCCTTCGGCGCCTTCAGATTATACGAGCGCTTTAATTTGATCCCGGCGATGTCCTCCACCAAGTCCACTAATTGGTTGATCGAAACCAGTTCGCTGCTCCCCAAATTAAGCGGCTCCAGGATGTCGCTGGCCAAAATCGCCTGGGTTCCCTTCAAACAATCGTCAATATACATGAAACTCCGCGTCTGGTGCCCGTCCCCCCAGATTTCGATCTCGTGCTTCCCGCTCAATTTCGCCTCGATCACCTTGCGGCAGATCGCCGCGGGCGCTTTTTCCCGCCCGCCCGCGTAGGTTCCGAGCGGCCCGTAAACGTTGTGGAACCGCGCCACCCGCGTCAAAAGCCCGAAATCCTCCCGGAAGTGCCGGCACATGCGCTCGCTGAAAAGCTTCTCCCAGCCATAACCGTCCTCCGGCTGGGCGGGATACGCGTCGCTTTCCCTCAAAGCCGTCACGTCGGGCGAGGTTTGCTTGTCCGCCGCGTAAACACAGGCCGAGGAGGCGTAGAAAAACCGCGCCACCCCTTGCTGGCGCGCCGCCATGCACAGGTGGGTGTTGATCAGCACGGACAACATGCACAACGCCCGGTTGTTCTCGATGAACCCCATGCCCCCCATGTCCGCCGCGAGATTATAGACGGTGTGCGCCCCCGCCAGTGCCCGCTCGCAGGCGGCCTTGTCCTGCAAATCCAGTTGTACGTTCTCCACTTTGGGGGAAGTTTGGTACCACTCACTGAAGGGTTTGATGTCCACCGAGCGGATGTCCTCCGCCCCCTGGCGCAACAAATCCGCCACCAAATGGCCGCCAATGAATCCGCCACCGCCGCAAACAACAATTTTTCCTGTGCTCATGAATGTCTCTCGATTCGAGCCGCTAATCTTATGTGGTCAGATGATGATTTCAAGCCGATAATTCAGAAACCGCGCTGATTATGGGATTTTTCATTCTTATCTTGCCCCGCCCGGTGGCGGTCAATTATCATTCCCATCGTCAGTTTGGGATTCCCGATAATGCGGTAATCATCCTTTTTATGACCAGGTACCTCCCCAAGTCCGCGTGGCTCTCTGTCGCCCTCCTGCTTCTTTGTGTGCGGTGTGCCCGCGCCGGCACGCCTTCGCCGGGCAGCGGGTATGGCGCTCTCGATTCCTGGTCGTTTTCCACCAATTTCGCCAGCGACCTCGGCTTTGCTCCGCTGGCAATCACTAATGTCTCCAGAGTTTCGGACGTCGGCTACGGCTGCGCGCTCTTGGTCGATAATACCAACTCCAAGCCGGCTTATTTGGTCTTTAACGTTAACGAGCTGGATGAAACCAATGAATTGTCCCTAACCAACGGTTCAATTTCTTGGTGGTTCCTGCCAAATTGGTCCAGCACGAACCTCGGCGGCACCGGACCGGGTGGCACGCGCGGCACCTTCTTCGCCGCCGGAACCTACACCACCAACGCCTCCATCGGCTGGTTTTCCCTTTATCTCAGCCCCGACGGCTCCACGATCTACTTCGCGGGCCAGACCAATAATGGGTCAAGCGCGACGTTTTTGTCCGCGCCAGTGGTGCTGGCGTCGAACACCTGGGTGAACATCGTGGTGACGTACTCACCGACCAATTCGGAAATTTACACCAACGGCAACTTGGTCGCGAGCGGCAGCGGCGTCGGCTATTACCCGCCACCAAACGTGTTGACCAACGGTTTCTCCATCGGCAGCGCCGCCGGCAATGGATTATTTCAAGCCCGGGGCATGTTCAGCGAAATTGCGACTTACAATTACCCGCTGGAGGCGGGCGTCATCAGCGCCAATTTCAACCTGTTCGGCATTTTCTACGGTGTGTTGTCTTTTCCCCCGGCCACGAACGCGCCTTCCGTGCCGTCCA
>Ga0206852_1167_pt1 | contig 11536 bp, 10 predicted proteins | sample Alteio_BWOrgCont_14_FD_152849 | JGI IMG/M metagenome (GOLD analysis project Ga0206852, IMG submission 152849) | Enriched cells from forest soil in Barre Woods Harvard Forest LTER site, Petersham, Massachusetts, United States -... | ecosystem: Environmental > Terrestrial > Soil > Temperate forest >... | reverse complement strand
AAAGAATTGTCTCCCAGACGGATCAGGGCGCTAAAGAAAATTCCAGGTTGGGTATGGGATCTTCATGATGCAAAATTTGAAAAAGGATTAGCGGAAACCAAAAAGTATGCGACCCTTAACACTGGTAATCCGAATGCACCACGCTTTTACAAAACACCTGATGGATACCCTTTAGGGCAATGGCAGACAATTCAAAGAGGGGCCCACAAAAATGGCACGTTGCTTCCAGAGCGGATAAGGGGGCTAGAGAAAATTCCAGGCTGGCTGTGGGTTCGTAAGCGGGGACGGCCATGGAACTAAACATAATTGACAGAAGGAATCAGCATTCCCTTGGGCACAGCAGTGACGCCACCGGGGGAAACCGTGAAACCTCTGGCGCGATCCTCATCGGCGTTGTAGCCGATACGGGTATGCGGGGGGATATCCACGCCCTTGTCGATAATGGCCTTGCGAATCCGGGCGTAACGCCCTACGTTGACCCCATGCATCAGAATGGAATCCTCAATTTGCGAAAAGCTGTTGATACGGACATACGGCGATAAAATACACCGACTCAACTGACCGCCACTGATAATACAGCCGTCAGAGACCAGCGAATCCGTCGCCACCCCACGGCGCTCATGATCGGAGAATACAAACTTGGCCGGGGGCGCCTGATAAGAAAAGGTTTGAATGGGCCAGTCCGGATTATAGAGGTTAAGCTGCGGGGAAATAGAAACCAGATCCATACTGGCTTCCCAATAGGCATCTAGGGTTCCCACATCTCGCCAGTATCCGCGCTCGTTGGGTTGAATACCCGGAATCTGGTTTTGACTGAAGTCATACACAAACACTTCGTGAGATTTCAGCATTCCCAGAATAATATCGTGGCCAAAGTCGTGTCGAGAGTCCTCTTTGTTGGCATCCCGGCTAATCACGTCCACCAGAACATCTTTATCAAAAATATAATTGCCCATCGACGCCAGCGCCCAACCAGGCCTATCGGGCATTTCCTTGGGCTGTTTGGGTTTTTCCTGCCAAGCCACCACCCGGTAATCGGCATCCACTTCAATCACACCAAACTCACTGGCCTGATCCACAGGCACCGGAATCGCCGCAATGGTCAGATTGGCCTTCTTGGCCTGGTGATAATCAACCATCTGACTAATGTCCATGCGGTAAATATGGTCTCCCCCAAACACGGCCACATAATCCACGCTGGAGGTTTCATCGCTGATGAGGTTGAGATTCTGATAGATGGCATCTGCTGTCCCCTTGTACCATTCGTTTCCGGTCCGCATCTGGGCAGGAACAAGGTCGATATAATGGCTATAGATAGCCGGCATCGGCCATCCTCGCGTGATATGGCGGTTCAGAGAATCTGATTTAAATTGCGTCAGGATTTTAATGCGATAAATGCCGGAATGGACAAAATTATTCAGCACAAAATCGATAATGCGATACTTTCCGGCAAACGGCACAGCGGGTTTTGCACGATCCGCCGTGAGCGGAAACAGCCGTTTGCCTTCTCCTCCGGCAAGAATCATTCCTAGTACTGTTTTCATTGTTTCATTTTAACTCGTTCAAAGCCGCAACGACTATTAGACATTTGGATATTAAATCCAGGCAACAGCCTCCATGGCGTGATACGTTACAATCAGGTCCGCGCCCGCACGTTTCATGCCAGTCAGAAGTTCCGGAACGATTTTGGATTCATCCAGCCAGCCTTGTGCAACTGCAGCTTTCACCATGGCGTATTCGCCCGACACGTTATAAACCGCAATGGGTTGAGCAATCAGGTCGCGCACTTCTCGCACAATATCCAGGTAACCCAAAGCCGGTTTCAACATAATTATGTCGGCTCCTTCCAAAACATCCTGCTCCACTTCCAACAAGGCTTCCCGGCGATTTTTAGGGTCCATCTGATAGGTTCTTCTGTCGCCAAAGGCAGGCGTGGACGCCGCAGCATCGCGAAATGGCGCATACATGGCACTGGCGTATTTGGCGGAATAAGCCATAATCACCGTTTGCGTAAACCCGGCATCGTCCAAAGCCCACCGAATGGATTGCACTCGGCCATCCATCATATCCGAAGGGCAAACCACATCAGCCCCGGCAGCAGCTTGGGAAACCGCCGTTTGAGACAACACGTCCAATGTCGGGTCATTGACGATACCAGAATCCATCACCAACCCGCAATGACCGTGCGTGGTGTATTCACAGAGACATGTATCGGTCATCACCACCAAATCAGTGCCGAAGTTTTGTTTCAGGAGTCGGGTCGCCTCCTGGACCACACCTTTTTCATCAAAGGCACTCGTCGCCTGAGGGTCTTTTTCTTCGGGAAGTCCGAACAGCATGACGGACTTGATACCCAGTTTAAGACACCGATCCGCCTCAATCAGCAGGTTATCGGCAGATTGCTGATAAATGCCCGGCATCGAGGGGATATCTCGCCGTTGATGCCGACCGGTCGTAATAAAAAACGGCATCACCAAATCTGAGGCAGCCAGACGTGTTTCAGCCACCATCTCCCGTAAAGCGGGAGATTGCCGTAAACGTCTCAGTCTAACTTGGGGGAAACTCACGTTTATAAAAGTCTTTCGTAAAAGATTAGGCCTCTCCAGATATTTTTCTCGGATCCACTCCTAGACCTCTTAACCGTGCACTGACTACCGTAAGGGCCTTCCTACTAGTTACTACATCCGTCTGAAGGGTTTGAATAATACGCGCTGTCTTACTTTCACCCGTTGGCTTGCGACCTGAAGCTTGAACCTTTTTTCTTTTTTTAGTTTTAGCCGAAAATTGGATCGCAACTGATTCTATGCGCATCGTAAACACCCATTTTAAATACATTGAACTGCCAGCATAACTGTAACTTAGGAAAAAATAAACCAAAAAAGCGTGCCGTTATGACCGGCACGCTTTTACAGCAAAGGGATCGAAGGGGTGAAAAACATATCTATATTATTATAAAAACAAATTATTACAAATGGGTGCATTAAAAAAACATTAACTTAGAATAAAAGATGAGAGCTTTTGGTGAGGCGTTTTTATGCTCAGGCGTTATGGGTTGCTTCTTTTACTATGGGGGGCTTGCCTGATGGGATGTCAGGGAGGGCATTCAAGTATTAATCCCATTTACAAAACCATGAAAAGTGAGACCGACTGGTCGAAAAAGCCTTCTGACTATTGCGCGTTTACCAAAACAATGTTTGCTATTTCGTGGCTAGGTCCTTGTACCCAAAAAATCATCCCGATTGATTCTCCAGTTGCCTATGACGTTTTTGGGCTTTCTCTGCCTGCTGGCTATAGTCTTGTGTATGGCCTGGGTCCCAATGGAGATGACCTGGGAGAACAGAATGTAATCCTGCTGATTAACGATGAGAAGGAGCTACAGTTCACCCTTAGCGAATCCACCCCGACAGCACAAGAGTATCGCAATTTTATGCGCCGTCTGGAAAGCCCCAACTATGCTGAAAAGCTTTTGACTTCCAGTGTGTGGCCTTTAAATAATCCCGACGTCGACGCCGTTTCCACCCGGCTGGTCGAAATTACCCAAGTGGGAAGCTATCCCGTGGCTGTGATTCAACTGAGTGATCGCCACAGATCGTATACTTGTCTGTTTACGTGGTTAGAACAAAATCACAAAGTGTTCACCTTGCAACTGGCGTATGTACCGATGCAAAACAAAGCGGTTGATCTTGGAATACTCAAACAAGAAATGGGAATGCTATTAGAGGATCCAGTCTTTCAACAAAACAGACTCCCTTTGACACAGAGTTTGCTCGTTCAAAAATTCTTTCAGGAGTTAAAAGCGTCATGACAGATTCCTTAAAAACGGTGCCATGGCCTAAAATCACCCTACTTTTCGTGGTTTCCAGAGTATTGATAGGAATAGGCATTATTTTATCCAGCAATAAATTTGCGGTTGAAATGGCCATGAAACTATTTCGCTGGGTCTTTTTCGCACCGGATCCAGAGGGCCGAATTGCTGCTTATCACCCGCTATTTCTGCACAGTCACGCCCAATCATTGCAAGATATCAGCCGATATTGGGATGGCTTCTGGTATCTGCGTCTGGCGCAACATGGGTATACGTTTAACGGCGCCATTACCCATCAAACGGTAGCCCATTATCCATTTTTTTCACTGGTGTGTTCTTGGGCGGGACACGCCAATACTTCAGCTATTTTATGGACGGGGATTATTTTAAACAACCTGTGTTTTTTAGCCTCTTTAGGGTTGCTTTTTTGGATTGTCAAAAAATACGCTGGTGAAACCATTGCTTTGAGTGCAGCGATATTACTGGCCTTATATCCCGGCAGTTTGTATTTTTCGCTGTTTTTAACCGAGTCGTTTTACTTGTTTTTCTGTTTGGCTTTTTTCTATTTGCTGGAACAAAAAAGATACTGGCTTGCAGCACTTATCTCCTGGCCTGCTTCTTTGACGCGATACAGCGGGTTATTTTTATCGGTAAATTTTTTAAACAAGAAAAACTGGCCCCTTTTTTTATTGGCTGTTGCGGCGGTTGCAATTTATCCGCTTTATCTAGGGGCGACATTTCATGAGCCGCTGCTGTATGTCAAGCTTCAAACCATTTACAGGGGTGCAGGCTCGTTTATAAAACTGGGACTATTTTTTACAGTCTGTATGATCTGCGTGGGGATTTCCTGGGTATGGCCTCGTTTAAAAGCCAAAGTAATATGGACTTTGCTAATTCTTATTCCCTTAGTAATTTATTTGATCATGTCTTTTTTGGCCGTGAGTGGAAAATCAGCGCCCCCTTCAGTCATTCCGGTTCATGAGATGCCGGGCTTTGTCGCCAGTCTTTTTGCCGTCATTGTGTTTGGACTGCTTCAGCATAAGTTGCCTATTAATTACAAAATTTTTGCCGCACTTCACGTAGCTGCCATCTTATATGCGCAAACGTTTATTTGTAACCAGCGGTACGTGGCAGTTATTTTTCCCCTGTTTTGGATGCTGGCTTGTGGCTTGGTGGAGCACGGTAAATTAAAGTGGCTGTGTTACGGATTGTCGAGTCTGGCTCTGGTGGGTCTGACGATTCTGTTTGTATCGATGGGCTGGTTGTTTGTGTTTTGACCAAGCCGGTTTTCGTAATCGTCGAAGATTCCTGATAGCTTTCATAATCGGTATTAATCGTCCACAAGTCATGAGTAGCGTTATATAGAATATTTTCAGAAGCCAACAGTCCCATTAAGATGCTGTGATCTTGATTGTTATACTTAAAGGCCCCATAACGTCCAATAACACTGAGGTTATCGATGCTGGACAAATACTGCTCAACTATTTCCAGATTTTCTTTATAGCCGTTTAAGTAAACCGGATAGGAACGGCCAATCCGGTGCACATACCCTTCTAAAATCTCTGCGTTTTGAATTAAGCCGGTTTGACGAAGCTCTTCAGAGGCCATGGCAATTATTTTTTCCGAATCATCTGTCCAGAAGGCGTCTTTGTCATAACACCAGTATTCCAGGGCCAAAATCGTGGTGTCCTTATCGCCATATAGCTGAGGCACCCAGTTTCTGAAGTTGGTCAGCCGACCCATTTTCAGGTTGTCGGCATGAATATACAACCAATTGTCGGGAAACAAATTTTTGGCACCCACATGCAAAAACACCAAAATCGTGTTTCTAAATTTCAACGCAGCCGAGGCGTGACTGACGGCTTCAGGCACGTTTGCCATACGATTGACCAGCTGTGTAATGGGCATGGAGGAGATAATGTGATCAAAAAACATTTCTTCTCCGTCTTCAAAGCAGAGGCCAATGGCCCGGTTGTTTTCCTGAATGACCCGATTGACAGGTCGGTTGCAATGCACTCGACCGACATAATTTGCCATCCGCTCATAGACCATCCCAGTGCCGCCTGTGGGATAGGCGAACTGATCCACCAGTGTCTTGAGTTGATTTCCCTTGCCACCGAGCAAGGCATTTTTAACCGCCTCCCACAACGACAGTTTTTTGATGCGCTGGGCCGCAAAATCGGCATTCAAGTCTTTGCAGGAAATACCCCAAAGCTTTTCAGTATAGGACTTGAAGAACATATTGAATAACTGCTTGCCAAATCTCGCCGACACCCAATTTTCAAAAGAATTATCACTAGGCGGTGGAAAAAGCTTTGCCATTAAATAGCTGGTAAGACAAATCACTGATTTCATGATTCCCATCGTCATCAGCGCATTCATGGGTTTAAGGGGATAGAAGAAAAACTTGTTTCGATAATAAATCCGGGTCAGACGGTCAACCATCTCATAATCCTGGCCCACCACTTCTAACCATAGTTCGTTGACGCGGGTGTCGTTACTGAAAAACCGATGCGGCCCGATATCAACTTTTTGGCCCCAGAGTTCAACCGTTTTGGCCAAGCCACCCACGGCAGAAGAGGCTTCAAACACATGAACCTCCACGCCAGACTTGGCCAATTGATAGGCCGCAGTCATCCCAGCCGGACCAGCCCCAATAACGGCAACTTTCATCGTATCTCCTTCTTTAAGGATGTCGACAAAAATCTGTGAAAATTTATCGATCAGAAAGTTGATCCTGACATTATTTTGGTTTCATGGTTTAATGGGGTGTTTTAAATCTCGCTTGAATTTATTGCTTGAACTCAAATGATGAGGGAATTTACTATGAATGTCATGGGCTTTACGTCTGCTTCAAAAGTGGTGCGTTTTAGTAACTCTAATTCACCCCCTCCCCCACCTCCCCCACCGACAGGCACTAGAGGTGGAACAGGCCGCTAATTATTTATCAGGTGGAAAATATTTCTGCAATAATTTATCAAATGTGGCACTCCATAGGGCTTCCATTAAAAAACCTGCTAAAGCCCAGTGTTTATTAGTTGGTGCTATATTTGCCCCTATATCAAAGCCAATGTTACCGATTTCCGTCCCTAAAGTCCACTTAATAGCTTGTAACAAACATTTCTTGAGATTTTTATCTTTTTCCTCTGGGTGTTTATAGGCTCTGTAAGCATATTTTCCTACGTCATAATAAGTTAATACCAATAGGACAAAACGGGCTAATCCAGAGAATATTTGTCCTTCGTAAAATCGGGTGACTGTGCCTTCAATCCGTAGATTTATGATTGTCTTTTTCCAATAATCTGACAACCGTACTGGCTTACCGGCCTTGAATCGCTTAAAAATATCTGCATAGTCCCAACAGTTTTTCTCATAATAAGCAACGCTACGTTTCAGCCTTTGGTTAAGTTTCTCTTTCCAAGCTGTTGGAATTGGAAGCATGCAATCCAGAGTGTAACCAGCAAGATTTCTACCTCCCTTGCGAGCCAGACGATGCAACCAACAAAACAGAAATGAAGACTGATACACCTCCAACCAGACTTCATATACTGCCTTCAGGTCTTGGTGACTGTGACATTTAGAACATTCCCAAACCGTTAGATTAATGAGTTTTGGAGGAGATGATATTTGATGGATTGGCTTTGCCGATTCAATTTGGAAAAAGAAAGTGTTGGTTGGAACTGTTATCGGTGAATATGAATGATTGAGGTTCCATCCACATTGGGAGGTAGTAGATAATGGGGATTGCTGCCCCAAATGGCCTTGAAAAGCTCCGTAGGAACTGCAAACGACATTCACTCAAAAACTTCCCCACCAACACTAAAATAATGCAAGTTTTATAGCATAAGAATATATCTATAGCAACAAAAGCTATAGTATTTAGGGTATTTGGTAATACTTCTCTAGATAAAAAGTGTCAAGTCAAACAAAGTACTAGAATTTTCTTTCGAGTTCTGATAGAATTCTGTCATTCAAGAAAATTCGTATAGCGGACATGAATGAGAGGATGAACCCATGGCTGTAGATCCCTTTTTGGAAGATCGTAAAAAAGCGCTGTCGTTTGCGTTGGACAAAATTGAAAAAGATTATGGCAAGGGCGCCATTATGAAACTGGGTGAGCGGGCCAATGTGGCCATTGATTCCATACCCACCGGCGCCCTGTCTTTGGATTTGGCCATTGGGATCGGGGGCCTGCCCCGGGGCCGCGTGGTTGAGATTTACGGACCGGAATCCAGCGGTAAAACCACATTGACCTTGAGTATTATTGCTGAGGCCCAGCAAAAAGGCGGTATCGCCGCATTTGTGGATGCCGAGCATGCCCTGGATCCGGAATATGCGCAAAAAATCGGGGTCAATATTAACGAGCTTTTGATCAGTCAGCCGGATACCGGCGAACAGGCGTTGGAAATTGCCGAGCAATTGGTCCGTTCCGGCGCCATTGATGTTCTGGTGATTGACTCGGTAGCCGCCCTGGTCCCCAAAGCAGAAATCGACGGAGAAATGGGTGACTCCCACATGGGCTTGCAAGCCCGTCTGATGAGCCAGGCGCTTCGTAAATTGACGGCCATTGTCGGAAAAACCCGGACCACGGTTATTTTTATCAACCAGCTTCGGCAAAAAATTGGCGTGATGTACGGTAACCCGGAAACCACCACCGGCGGCAACGCGCTAAAGTTTTATGCCAGTGTACGTCTGGACATTCGCCGTATTGAAACCCTGAAAAAAGACGGTGAAGAATATGGCAACCGCGTCAAGGTGCGCGTCGTAAAAAACAAGGTTGCCCCGCCCTTTAAAGTTGCAGAGTTTGATATTCTGTTTGGCGAAGGAATTTCCAAGGAAGGCTGTATTCTGGATGCCGCCGCCGAGTTGGATATCGTCAAAAAATCTGGCACGTGGTATAGCTACGGCGAGGAAAAACTGGGCCAGGGCCGCGATAAAGCGCGTGAGTTCCTGAAGGAAAACATCCAGCTTCTGGTCGAAATTGACACCCAGGTCCGCAACCGGTTAAAGCCTCAGCCTGTGGAAGTCCCTGTTGAAACAGCGCCTCCAGCCGTTGAAAATGGCAAAAAAGGAAAAGCCGCCACCCCCAATATGGCAGAAGCAGAATTGGTTTAAGGTCTTTCCAAATCAAACGTCTCGGTGACTTTGGCGTAGCTGTTACCTGCAAGCCGGGCAATGGGGTGTAAGGCGTTTAACAGGATTTTGCCATCTTCATACACCTCGGGTGAAAAATGCAGGTAGACCGCCTGCACAATCACCAAACTGCCCGAACCGACTGTTTCACCGAGCGTGACGATTTGGTGTAATTTGCATTCTATTTGAATCGGTGATTCTTTCACCCTCGGTGGCTTCACTTTGATACTGGGAATGGGCGTCAAGCCAGATTTTTCAAATTCGCTGATGTTGGGCGGAAATTCTGCGGCGGTCATGTTCATCTGTTCGGCGATGGCTTCGGTGACGATATGAACCACGCATTCACCGGTGGCCTCGATGTTATTCAGCGTGTCTTTGCGCTTGCCGTCCGAACTTCGTATGCCTGGGCAAAAAGCCAGTGTGATGGGATTGGAGCACACGCCGGTGAAAAAACTGAACGGCGCCAGATTTGCAATTCCCTCAGGACTGATTGTCGATACAAATGCAATGGGTCGAGGCACTACACTGCCAATCAGTAATTTGTAGCGCTCGGGGTTCGTTAACTCATTGGGATCAATGTCGATCATGCGTTTATCTTAACGCAGTAGGGGCGCATTGCAATGCGCCCCTACAATCCATATTATCTACATTTACTGGCTTAGTTTTACCCGGATGTTTCCAGCGAGTGTACTGTAGATTTGGTTAATGGTTGTGATGTCAGTGTATTGAGCACTGTACTGGGCACCCCCCGTTGTACTCGACATATACTGCAGGAGTTGTGGATCCCAGGTTGAGTTTAAGAGCAGTTGCCCCAGAACTTCATAGGCTTGATCCGTCACACCCGTGTTCCAGATGCGTATGGTGGTAATGGGGATACTGTCGGTTTTTGCCCGGTTTGCCTGAGCCTCAATTGCACTGATCATGGCCGAGGTGTATTGTTGTCCGCATGTCGTCGCCGTGGCAGGAATCATACTGTTAGTAATAGAGGGATTAGGCATGGTGGGGCAGATTTTTTGACGACCCGACGTGTAACACAACTTTTGCACGGCAGTGGAATTATTAACCATATCCGTGCAACGGGTATAAGGTTGGTCCTGGCTATAGGAGTAACTAGCGGAATCCGCAGGCAGGTTGGCATACCCGTCTGTCATAAAGATAATCTGGTGATTGGAATTCGGATTGCCGTTAGTTTCCAGTTCCGTAAGCGCGGTGGATAAACCTGCCTGGTAATTGGTATTCCACCCTACCCCGTTAAACGCGGTCAACTTGTTTATCGCATTGGTCACGGTCGACAAATTCGGAGACTGGGAGGTAGAGGTCAGATGAACATCCAAAGTTGCCGTTTGGTCGAAGTTAACCACGGCAATCCGGTACGCAGGATTGTTATAAGATAACACCGTGCTGACATACAAGTCGGCAGCCGATAGTACGTTAGAGAGTAAGGTTTTACCGTTACTACTATTCACCGTCATGGAACTGGACGTATCAATGACCAGAACCGTGTCCATAGCCGAAGGTTGCGCTGCCGCACCGGCAGTAACTGCTAGTTGACCACAAGCAGCAGAAGAACCACCCCCTGCGCTCGCACTGCTATTACTGGTATTACTTGTGTTTCCCGTGGTGTTACCGGTAGTATTACCTGAACTTGCTGTTCCTCCCGTGGATTGATTGCTATTCAGTTGAAAGGCACAAAACAAGCCAGCCGTAATACTGTTCATGGTGCTGGTGCCTTTAACCTGAAAGGTATTGTTGGTTACAGCATAGGTAAAGGTAGGGGTTGTGCCGCCTACCGGATTTTGAGCCGCAATGCTATTGGCCGATGCGATTGCCGCCGTCTGACCTGCAGGCAATTGACTTGCCCCCGCCAACGCAGCAGCATCCGTAGCCGTTTGCAACTGCTGCTGGATACCAAAATAAGTGGGGACATCAATCGCGATGGGGCCCATTGCTATGCCCATCACAATAAGACCCATGGTCATAATCGTACTGCTCCCGTGAGCTCTTCGGGAGCGAATCTCTTCAATCAGCTCTTTCAATACTCTTAGCATTGGCTTCCCTCTCGCTTAATCTAAAGTCTGGTTAGGCGGATCACATTGACCTGACCCTGTAGAATCGGTACAAGTCGTGCCATCGGTTGTGTCAGTCGTTTGACCTATCAAGATGGCATTCACCGCAGAGTCTCTGGACAACAATAATGCCGGCTGAACATGTATCTGGGATACCACCCCATGTTGAACCAGCAGTACCATGAGCAAAAGCTTTGCCGTGACTATTACTTGATTCCGTTTACGCCATTGAAGCATCTAATCAGCCCTCCAAAATTACAGCCTGTTTTACAGCAGCCTTCATTACGGTTTAACCGCTTTCGAGTCAATCCAGTTTTCGTCTTCAAACGCTATCTGATATATTCCCGACTTTATCTCTTTTTAAACGGAGGGCTTTAAAACTTTAGAAATAGGTTAAGAAAGGCGTACCACGGCGAATTCTTTGGTCTCACCCGACAGTTTTTTAGCGTAGCGTTGGGCATCCTCTTCTAAAACAAAAAGCGTCTCTTGCCATCCTGCCTGTACCACATATTGAGAGACGCCGTAGAGATAA
>Ga0206852_1166_pt1 | contig 11664 bp, 7 predicted proteins | sample Alteio_BWOrgCont_14_FD_152849 | JGI IMG/M metagenome (GOLD analysis project Ga0206852, IMG submission 152849) | Enriched cells from forest soil in Barre Woods Harvard Forest LTER site, Petersham, Massachusetts, United States -... | ecosystem: Environmental > Terrestrial > Soil > Temperate forest > O... | reverse complement strand
CCATTCTGCAAAATTAGCAACGGAAAATTGCCTGAGATCGGTGCGTTTGAGTTCGGCCCAGGTGAGGGGGACGGCTACGCGGGCTCCGGCGCGGGCGCGGGGCGACCAGGCGGCGACGGCGGTGGACCCGCGCTCGTTGCGAAGATAGTCGAGGAAAATTTTTCCGGTGCGCGCGGACTTCGTCATCTTCGTGAGGTACAGCTTCGGGTTGGCGTACTCCATCATGAGGACGAAGTTGTGCGCGAAGGCTTTGATCTCGGCCCATTCGCGATCGGGCCGGAGGGGCGCGACGACGTGGAGGCCTTTGCCACCGGTGGATTTGACGAAGGTTTCGAGGCCGAGATTCTTCATCAGGTCGTGGACTTCGATGGCGCTCGCGACGAGGCGTTCCCAGGGCAGGCTGGGGTCGGGATCGAGGTCGATGATGAAGCGGTCGGGCGTCTCGAGCGCGTGGTTGCGCGAACCCCACGGATGAAGCTCGAGGACGCCCATTTGCGCGAGGCCGATGAGGCCTTGTTTTTTGTTGACGGTGAGATATTTTTCGGTTGCGCCGCTCTTTTTTGCAGGCACGTCGACGCTGTCGATGCCGGCGGCAACGCCCATGCCGATGTGCTTCTGGAAGAAGCAGGGCTTACCGCTGCCTTCAGGGCAGCGCACGATGCTGAGCGGGCGATTCGCGATTTGCGGGAGGAGATGATCGGCAACGGCAGCGTAGTATTCCGCGAGCTGGAGTTTGGTGAGCTGTGTTTCTTCGTCGAGAATTTTGCCGGGGTGCGAGAGGGAGACGCCTTCGACGTCGGCGCGATCTCCGCGCATGGATGAGGGCTTGGCCGATTTAGCCGACTTAGAAGGGGCGGGCTTTGAGTTTGTGCGCACGGCAGTTTCTTTCTGGATCTTTTTGGATGATTTTGGCACGTGCGCGGCTTCTTCGCGGACTACTTCTTTGGGGTCCTTGTCCTCGCGGAGGCCGAGAAAGGCCGCCTGGCGCACGAGGTGATCGCTGGTCCAGGTGGCGAAGCGGGCCTCGATGACGGTTGTGGGCTTGACCCAGACTGCATCTTTCTTTGCGTCGCTGGTTAGGAGATGGAATGCGGGTTTTGATTGCTTCAACTTGTCGAGGCGGTCGCGGAGGAGCTTGTGCGTTTTCTGCGTGAAGCCGGTGCCGGTGCGTCCGGCGTAGATGAGTTGGCCGTCGCGATAGAAGCCGAGGAGCAGGGCGCCGATGCCGTGGGTCCCGTTGGAGAGTGGAGTGAATCCGCCGACCACGAATTCCTGCTGGAGAACGCATTTGGATTTGAGCCAGTCGCGCGAGCGTTGCGAACGGTAGGGCGCGGCGGCGAGCTTGGAGACTACGCCTTCGGCGCCGAGCGAGCAGGCGTGCTGGAACATCTCCGCGCCCTGAGATTTGAGATGGCTGCTGTAGCGGAGGATGGGGTTTTCGCCATGTTCCTGCAACAGGCTTTCGAGGATGGTCTTGCGGCGCTCGAGCGGCAGACCGCGCAGATTGTGGCCGTCGAGGTGGAGGAGGTCGAAGGCGAAGTACGTGAGGGCGTGCTTAGCACCTTCGTCAAACGCGGCCTGCAGACTGGCGAAGCTGGTGCCGCCTTTTGCGTCGAGGACGACGACTTCGCCGTCGAGGATGGCGGCGTGGACGGGAAGCTCGGCGGCGGCGCGGGCGAGGTCGGGCATGCGATGCGTCCAGTCAAGGCCCTTGCGGGTGAAGAGGCGGGCGCGGCGGGACGAGTTTTTCTCGTCGAGGTGGATTTGGATGCGGTAGCCGTCGAGCTTCAGTTCGTGCAGCCATTCGTCGCCGCTGGGCGGCTCGGCGACGGAGATGGCGAGTTCCGGCGCGAGGAACGGCGGCATTTTTTCGCGAGGCGCGTCGCGGAGGGCTGAGTCGCGGTTGGGCGGAGGGGCGGATTTCGGATTCGGAGTTTTTTGAGCGATCAGGCGCGATCGATTGGGGGGCGGGTTCTTCGCTGATCTTTCTGGTTTGTTGGAATTCCAGACATGGTCTTCGGCTGCGGCGATCTGTTCGAGGCTGCGGCCGGTGACGGCGCTGTCGGGCTCTTCGTCGGTGACGCAGGGATCTTGAGGGCCGCGCGCGTACTCGTCCTTTTCCTTAATGAGCAGCCAGTTGGGCTTGCCCTCCTTGGCGAAGTGACCGCCGTGCATGCGGACGAGCACCCAGTGGCCGTGCAGCTTTTTGCCGTCGAGGGAGAATTTCAGGTTGCCTTTGCGCAGGCCTTCTTCGACGTCGACCAGCGGCTGCCAGGTGCCCTGATCCCACACCATGACGGTGCCGCCGCCGTATTGGCCTTTGGGGATGGCGCCTTCGAAGCCGCCGTATTCGATGGGGTGGTCTTCGACTTCGACGGCGAGGCGCTTGTCGGCGGGGTTGTAGCTGGGGCCTTTGGTGACGGCCCAGCTTTTGAGGACGCCGCGCCAGCCGAGGCGGAAGTCGTAGTGCAGGCGGGTGGCGGCGTGCTTCTGAATGACGAAAGGCAGGCCGGCGCGGGCGTGTTTTGGGGTGCGGCCGGAGCCGGCAGGCTCGGCGGTCATGGCGAAATCGCGCATGGAGCGGTAGCGGGCGAGCTGACGGTCGACTTCTTTTGCGGGCGATGGCTTGCGGGGTGCGGCTTTTGTGGCGCGTTTTGGCATCACCTCCATTGGAGGCTGATGCCTGGTAAGAGGCTGCCAAAAGCGCGAAAAGGACGCGCCAGCATGCGCCACGGCCATCTTCGGAGCTTTCTGGGGAGATGGACCGGCGAGGAGCGAAACGACGACGGTTCGGAGGGAAAAGGCGAACATAAACGCCGTTTGAATCGTCGATTCTTTAGTGGTGAATCCGCTGGATTATTCTGCCTGCGCGGGTTTAATGTAATCAGTCGCTGTGTGCCCGGACCGCGCCCCAGAAACGCGGAGAGCCCGAAAAGGCCAGACCGGGACGCAGCGCGAATGCAGTGAAAAAGGAGCAGTTCCCCAATGTCGACTTTGGCTCAACCAGAAGTAGCAGTTCAGAAAGACTTTCTCCCGTTGAACGGGACCGATCACGTTGAATTCTATGTAGGGAATGCACGACAATCTGCCTACTATTACCGGCTGGCATTTGGCATGAAGCTGGTGGCCTACGCGGGTCCGGAAACGGGCGTGCGCGACCGCGCTTCGTACGTACTGCAGCAGGGCAAGATTCGGTTTGTGCTGACCACGCCGCTGCGTCCCGACGGCGAAATCGCCGAGCACGTACGCATCCACGGAGACGGTGTGCGCGATGTGGCGCTTTGGGTGGACGACGCGCGCCAGGCGTGGAAAGAAACCACGAAACGCGGGGCGCGCAGCGTGCGGGAGCCTTTCGAACTGAAAGACGCGAACGGTTCGGTGCGGATTGCATCGATTGCCGCTTATGGCGATACGATTCACTCCTTCGTGGAGCGCAGCAACTACAACGGGCCGTTTCTGCCAGGGTATCGCGCGGAGCCGGAAGACGTGCAGGCGCGTCCGACGGGCTTGCTGCACGTGGACCACATGGTGGGCAACGTGGGCTGGAACGAGATGAACCGCTGGGTGGATTACTACGGGACCATCATGGGCTTCTCGCTCTACCAGCACTTCGACGATAAGGACATTTCGACGGAGTACTCCGCGCTGATGTCGAAGGTGATGGCGAACGGGAACGGGCGCGTGAAGTTCCCGATTAACGAGCCGGCGGAGGGACGTCGCAAGTCGCAGATCGAGGAGTATCTGGAGTTCTATCACGGTCCTGGCGTGCAGCACATTGCGCTCGCAACGAACGACATTCTGCAGACGGTGGCGCAGCTGCAGGCGCAGGGCGTGCATTTCCTCACCGTGCCGCACACTTACTACACCGAGCTGGAAGGCCGCGTGGGCAAGATCGATGAGCCCGTCGACGAGTTGGAAAAGCTGGGTGTTCTGGTGGATCGCGACGATGAGGGGTACATGCTGCAGATCTTCACGAAGCCGGTGGAGGATCGCCCGACACTGTTCTTTGAGATCATCCAGCGCAAGGGGAGCCGGAGCTTTGGCAAGGGCAATTTCAAGGCGCTGTTCGAGGCGATCGAGCGGGAGCAGGATGCGAGAGGGAATCTCTGATGAACAGGGTGTAGGGGATAGGGTTTAGGGTGTAGAAAAGCAAAAGCAGGAAGGGCCGCTCTTTGGAGCGGTCCTTCTTTTTTGTAAGGCAGAGCAAAAGCGTTAGAAGGAGATGCGGCCGGTGATTTCCAGGCTTCTGGGGCCGGCTCCTTCGGCGGTTTGCAGGCCGGTGATGGTGCCGAAGCCCTGGTCGTCGGCTTCCATGTTGGGCGGTTCGTAGTTGCGGTGGTTGAAGAGGTTCGAAGCCTCCGCGCCGAACTGGAAATTCGTCTTCTCGTGAATGTGGAAGGAGCGAATCAGCGACATGGAGACGTCCTGCGTGCCAGGCCCGACGACGTTGCCCACACCCGCATTGCCGAAGCGGCCAATGTTGTTGCCGGGAATCGCGAAGGCGTTGGGATTCAGGAACAAAGGGACGCCGGACTCGCTGGTTCCACGTTTGGTGTAGAGAGGCACGCCGGGAACGATGTCGGCGCGCGTGTAGCCGACGGTGCTGAGGACATTGGTTCCGCCAGGATCGGTGGATTCTTCATACGGCGTGAGGAATGGGCCGCTTTGCAGGACGAGAACGCCGCCCCATTGCCAGCCGCCTGCCAGCGAACGGGCGATGGAGTTGCTGTTGAGGAATGGCTTGCCTGGTCCAAACGGCAGCTCGTAGAGATAGGTTCCGAGCACGCGATTGCGGCGGTCGTAGATCACGTTGCCGTAATCGAGGCCGGTGTGGAAGCGGTCGGTGACCATGTTGCCGCCGGCTGCGGCAAACGATGTGGGGTTGTCGCCACCTTCGTTGGAGAGGTCGCGCGTCCACATATAGCTGACCTGGAACTGGAGGCCGTTGGACATGCGGCGTTCCACTACAGCCGTCATGCTGTTGTAGTTGCTGATGGCAGCGTTCACAACACTTTGGATCAGCCCGAAGTTCGGAAACGGGCGATTGTTTCCGGCGACGGAATAACCGGCAGTGTTGGCGGGAACCTGGTTCAGGTCCTCTTCCGTTTCCAGATTGCTGCCGTGGCTGCCTACATAGGAAAGGCGGAAGCCGATGTTGTGGCCGAGGTCCTGCTCCGCGGTCAGGTTCCACTGCTGCACGGAAGGATCGCGATAGTGGATGGGAAACGCGTATTCAAATGTGGCGCTGCCGGGCTGCGCGAGGTTGGAGGGAAACGGCGTGGACCAGGAGTAGAGGGGATTGCCGTTGGTGTCGTAATCGTTGGAATAGAAGCCGAGATAGCTGGCGTTCACGGCCCATCCGGAGACGAGCGACCAGCCCAGCGGCGACTCGGTGAAGCGTCCCCAGCCGCCGCGCAGCACGGTGCGGTCGTTGTGGAAGGGACGCCAGGCGAAGCCAATGCGCGGGCCGAAGTCGGTCTTGTCGGTATAGCGCAGATAGGCGGGAATGCCTGCCTGCGCGGCGGTGAGGATGGGCGTGGGTGCGATGGATTGCGCGAAGGCGGGCGCAGTGTTGTTGAGCGCCTTTTGGTTCGGCACGACCACGGCGCCCTGCACGCCGTTCTGGTTGTAGGTGGGCAGGAACGCGGCGGTGTTGTAGTCCACATCCCAAAGCGGGGGATGCAATTCGTAGCGGAGGCCGTAGTTGAGGGTCAGGCTGGGCGTGACTTTCCAGTCATCCTGGCCGTAGAAGGCATAGGCGTAGCCGAGGCCGTTCATGGCGGGAGCCTGAACGACGGCGGCTGCGCCCTGCGCCCTGCCCCCTGCAATCACATCCGCCGCAGCGCCATCTTCGCCGCGTGATACCCGCACATTCCATGCACGCCCCCACTCGGCGGCGTCGACGACGAGCACAAATACAAATTCTTCGTCCCCGTGTAGTAATTCCCCAGCGCCGGACGAAACACAAATTGCTTGATCGACAGCAATCCCCCGTTAATATCGCCGCCCACCAGATTCGCGTCCATCCGCTCCAGCACTGCGGGCGAAGCAATGTGGCGCGCCAGCACGCAGTCGCGGAAGCCCGGCGCAAACCGCTCCATCTGCGCCTCCATCCGGCTCGTCATATCCTCCGTGCACCCATTCGGCACATGGCAATACACCCACGCAATGTGCTGCCCCTTCGGCGCGCGTGTCGTGTCGAACAGCGTCGGCTGCGCCACCAGCATGAACGGCTGCTCCGCGATCTGCCCATGCGTCACCGCATGTTCCGAGCGCGCAATCTCGTCAAACGTCCCGCCCACATGCACGGTAATCGACCGGTTGCACTCGCGCGCTTCCCACGGAATCGGCGCCGACAGCGCATAGTCAATCTTGAACACGCCTGGCCCGTAGCGGTACTCCTCCATCGCTTTCCGGTAGCTCTTCTGCAAGCGCTCACCGGCCACGCCGAGCAGCTGCCGCGGCGTCAGATCGCACAGAATCGGCCCATCGCCAGCATCCAGTTCGTCGAGCGACCCAATCCTTCGCCCCGTGTGCACCGTCCCGCCCAAATCTTTGAGCGTCCCCAGCAGCGCGTTCGTAATCGCCTGCGAGCCGCCGCGCGGCACTGGCCAGCCCACCACATGCGCGGCCGCGCCCAGCATCAGCCCAACCGCCGGACTCAGCGCCTCATCGAAACTCAGAAATGAATGTCCGGCCAGCCCCGCAAAAATCGCCCGCGTGCGTTCGTTTTTGAAGTGCCGCTTCCCGAGGCCCCGTGCCGACTGCATCGCGTATAGCCCAAAATTCGCCATCACGAAAGGGTTCTGCGGAATCCGCGTCACCGGCCCGAGCGCATCGGCCACAAACGTTGTCCAGTGCAGCACCAGCGGCTCAATGATCTCGCGCCACGCTCGCGCATCTTCGCGGAAAACGGTGTCCTGATCCTTCAGGCTGTGCTCCAGTGTCACCGCCGTTCCGTCGTCCAGCGGATGCGCCAACGGCGCCGTTCCATGCACCCATTGCAGCCCATGATCGGCCAGCGGTTGCGACGCAAAGAAGGGCGAAGCCGCGCCCATCGGATGCACCGCCGAGCCAAAATCGTGATGAAAGCCAGGCAACGTCAGCTCCAGAGTGCGCGCGCCGCCGCCAGGAACTTCTTCGGCCTCATAAACATCCACGGCAAGGCCCGCTCGCGCCAGCACAATGGCCGCTGCCAACCCGTTCGGCCCGGAACCGATCACGCAGGCGCGCCGTGTCATTTTGCTTTCCGTTTCATTTCACTTTTACGTTACAGGTTCCATCGCGGGCGGCGCAAAGGCCGTCATGCCTGGCTTGCTGCCTGCGGGCGCTGCCGGTGCCGCTCCACCATGCGCATTTTCACGTAGAGCAGCAGATACAGCACCACCGCCAGATTGATGACAGTAAGCCCCAGCTTGATCCAGGTCACGCGCCGAAACAGCTCCCACAATTCCCAGGGCAAAAACGATGCCGTCAAAATGAGCGTCACAAACTCGGCCCATGCCTGCTCCATCACCAGGCCCGCGCCTTCAATCGCGTCCAGAGCGGCAATAAAGAAGATGGCCGCGCTGATCTCCCGCATCCGGTGCGGGTCAATCATGGCCACCTTCACCAATATGAGGCTGACGAAATGGCCTTCAGGATTGAAGCGCATGGCATGAATGAAGTGCTCAAGAACGTCGGCCAGATTCTTATGCAGCAGCCGGATGGCGCCGATCCCCAGCAGGATAAACATCACCGCCTGGGCCAGCTTGAACACGCCAATCAAAATGATCCATCGATCATGCGAGGACCTCACACGCGTAGTCGATTCTTCCTGGACAACGGCGGCCGGCTGAAAGGGCATAATGTGGGGTGCTACTTGGCATCTTCCCACACTGGATGGGATGCAAGCCAGCGATTACCGTGCCACCAGCTTCGGTGCGCCCCGGTTCAGGCCGCCCCGCTGCAGGATTGGCCCCAGCTTCTCGAGCGCCGCTTCCACGCTCACGCCGTGCCGCGCACGCAGCGCATCCACCTTGCCATGCTCAATGAAATGATCGGGCCAGCCGATGCGGACCACCGGCGTCTCGACCCCCATTTCGTTCAATGCTTCCAACACCGCGCTGCCAAAACCACCCATCAGCACGTGATCCTCAAACGTGATTACCGCGTTGGCACGCCGCGCATAGCGGCCGATCAGTTCCCGGTCCAGCGGCTTGATGAATCGAGGGTTAATGACGGCGGCCGAATACCCCAGCGGCTGCAGCGCTTCCGCCAGTTGTTTCGCCATCGGCAGCAGGGCGCCCAGTCCAAGAATCACGAAATCTTCGCCCTCCTGCACCATTTCGGCCTGCCCAATGGGCATCGCGCGCGGTTGCGCCTTCACCTTCGCGCCCGGGCCAACACCGCGCGGATACCGGATCGCGCTCGGACCCTCATGCAGCATCGCCGTGTACATCATGTCCGCCAGCTCGTCCTCGCTCGTCGGAGCCATTTGCACCATGTTGGGCACGCCCCGCAGGTAAGCAATGTCGAACAGCCCGTGATGCGTCGGCCCGTCGTCGCCGCTCAATCCTGCGCGATCCATGCAGAACACCACCGGCAGATTCTGCAGGCACACGTCGTGCACAATGGGGTCGAAAGCCCGCTGCAGGAAAGTCGAATAAATCGCGCAATACGGCATGAATCCCCGCGTCGCCATGCCCGCTGCGAAAATCACCGCGTGCTCCTCGGCAATTCCCACATCGAAGTATCTCTTTGGGTGATGCGGGCGGAAAAGATCGAGCGCGGTCCCATTCGGCATGGCCGCCGTAATCGCCACAATCTTCTCGTTTTCGTTTGCCAGCTTCACCAGCGACTCGGCAAACACCTCGGAATACGTCCGCTGTCCCGTCGATTCCGTTTTCCCCGTTTCCGGATCGTAAGGTCCCAACCCGTGAAACTTCTTCTGCTTATCCAGCGCGGGCTGGAAGCCGCGGCCCTTCTGCGTAATCGCGTGCAGCAGTACCGGGCGATCCTGCTGCTTCAGGAACTTGAACGTCTCAATCAGCAGCCCGATGTTGTGCCCGTCCACCGGCCCGTAATACGTCAGTCCAAATTCTTCAAACAGGAACGAAGGCCACAACATGCCCTTGGCAGCCTCTTCGGCGCGCTTCACCATGTTCACGGCAGCCTTGCCGCCAACGCGCTCCAGCAGCCGTGCAGCGCTGTCGTGCAGCTGGCTCACGTGGGTGTTGGTCACAATCTTATGCAAATATTTCGCGATGGCCCCAACGTTGCGGTCAATCGACCACTCGTTGTCGTTCAGCACCACAATCAGCCGCTTCGTCTGATCGGCAATGTTGTTGAGCGCCTCAAACGAAATGCCGTTAGTGAAGGCCGCATCTCCGGCCAGCGCGATCACGTTTTCCTTGCCGCCTGCCAAATCGCGCGCCACCGCCATTCCCAGCGCCGCGGAAAGCGCCGTCCCCGCGTGCCCTGCGCCGTAGCAGTCGTGCTCGCTCTCCGTGCGCAGCATGAACCCGTTCAGCCCGCCCGGCTGCCGGATCGTATCCATGCGGTCGCAGCGCCCGGTCAGCATCTTGTGGACGTACGCCTGGTGGCTCACGTCGAAAACAAACTTGTCCCGCGGCGTATCGAACACATAATGCAGCGCCAGCGTCAGTTCCACGACCCCCAGATTCGGGCCGATATGACCGCCGGTTTTTGACAGTGTGACGATCAGCCGCTCGCGGATCTCCTGCGCCAGCAACTCAAGTTGCGGGACGGTGAGCGTCCGAAGATCAGCAGGGGATTGAATGGCGTCGAGAAAATTGCCCATGAAGAGTCCAGAGGCGGCCTGTCCGTTGGAAACCCTCAAACGGCTAACCTGTTGCTCCGGAATCAAAAAAGACCCCCAACCAGGGAGCCTTCGCGTTTCGGAACGTCCTCTGAAGGTTAAGTATATCCCGTTCGTTCAGAATGGGGTACCCGGCGGCGCGCCAAACCCCGCCAGGCCAAAATTGCCGAGTTCCCTATCGCCCGCCCTTCGCTTCCCTGGCCGGAAACAGAAACCGCAGCAGCGGACCCACGCGTTCCGCCCACGCGCCCTCGTCATGCGTTCCCCCAGCCACGCGTTCATAATGCAGGTCCAGGCCCTCGCGCCATCCGTGGATCTTCAGCCGCGCCTCCAGCAATTCCACATCCGCCAGCGTGCGCCGGCCTTCCGCATCGCCCACATCCAGCCACAGCCGCGGCCGCTTTACCAGCTCCGGCGCCACATCGTTCACGTAGCTCACGATGTACTTGTGATTCCACCAGACCGACGGCGACAGCACCGCCAGCTTCCCAAAAGTCTCTGCGTGCCGCAGCCCCAGCCACAAAGACAGCAACCCGCCCAGCGACGATCCGCCGATCCCGGTGTTCTCCGCCCCATCGCGCAGCCGGTATTCCGACCGCAGAAACGGCAGCAGCTCGCGGATCAGCATGTCGCTGTATTTGCCCGCGTCGCCGCCGCCCATCTTCCAGTCGCGGCTCGGCGTGTATTCCGCCAGCCGCCGCTCGCCGCCATTGGCAACGCCCGCAATCACCAGCGGTTCCACCAGGCCTGCGCCAATCACCGCGTCCGCCGTCTCCGCCACGCGCCACGTGCGCCCGCGTATAAACGACGTCTGCGGATCGAACAGGTTCTGTCCATCCTGCAAAATCAGCAGCGGATACCGCCGCTTCGCATCGTCTCCATAGCCCGGCGGCAAATAAACCGTCACATCCCGCTGCGCGCGCAGAAACTTGCTGGTCAGCCCCTCAAATTTCCGCACCCGCGGATGATCGTATCCGCCCGGCGGTGGAAAGCTCTGCGCCCCTGCTTCTGCCTGACTCGGTGTTGCCAATTCCTTGCCCTTCCCTGTCCGCTTGCTCCGGCTGCCTGGTTCGCGCATTGCGATTCCGATGCTTTACGATACCGTAACTTCACAACCTGCCCACAATGAACCGCGAATATCACAAATGGTGGTCTCCACGCCTCGGCCGCGACATGGAACTCCTCGTCCACGGCCACGACGGCGTCCCTCTCGTCGTCTTCCCCACTTCCCAGGGCCGCTTCTACGAATTTGAAGACCGCGGCCTGGTCGGCTCCATCGCCCACAAAATTGACGGCGGCGAAGTCCAGCTTTATTGCCTCGATTCCGTCGACGCCGAAAGCTGGTACAACCGCGCCGTTCCCCCGCGCTGGCGCATCGCCCGCCACATGCAGTACGAAAGCTATGTGATGGACGAAGTCCTCCCGCTCGTCCGCCAGAAAAACGGCAACCCCAACCTCGCCTCCTTGGGATGCAGCTTCGGCGGCTATCACGCCGTCAACATCGCCCTCCGCCATCCCGACCGCTTTACGGGGTTCCTGTCCATGTCCGGCGCCTTCGACCTCAGCAACTTCTTCGGCGGCTACTACGACCAGGACGTCTACTTCAACCTGCCCACGCATTACCTGCCGAACCTCGGCGACGCCTGGCACTTCGATCGCTACCGCCGCAATCACTACGTCCTCGCCACCGGCTGGGACGACCAGTGCCTCGGCCAAAACCAACACCTCGCCCGCATCATGGGCGCCAAAGGCATCCCCCACAACCTCTACATCTGGGATTCCTGGAATAGTCACGACTGGCCGACGTGGTCGAGGATGATGAACGAATATTTGTGAGAAGGCCA
>Ga0206852_1165_pt1 | contig 11889 bp, 8 predicted proteins | sample Alteio_BWOrgCont_14_FD_152849 | JGI IMG/M metagenome (GOLD analysis project Ga0206852, IMG submission 152849) | Enriched cells from forest soil in Barre Woods Harvard Forest LTER site, Petersham, Massachusetts, United States -... | ecosystem: Environmental > Terrestrial > Soil > Temperate forest > O... | reverse complement strand
GGCGAGCGCTTACAACCAGGCGAAGCCTGATCCGAATATCACGGTGCGGAAAGTGCTGGACCGGGCAGCGCAGAATATTGGCGGGAAGTTTGGCAGGCAGCCGGAGGTGGAAGGCGCAATTCGGGACACGATTGGGAAGACGTATACGGATCTGGGGCTGTATCCGGAGGCGCACCAGCAACTGGAGCGGGCGGTGCAGTTGGAGCGCGCGACCAGCGGCGTGAACAGCGCTGTGGCGATCCAGACGCTGCTGCATCTGGAAGATGCGGAGGAGGCGGGTGGCCAGTATGCCCAGGCAGAGGGACACGCGCGCGAGGCGCTGGCGACGAGCCGGCACGCGCTGGGACCAGATAATCCAACGACGATCGTGGCGATGAACCGGCTGACGTCGGTTCTGGATTATTCGGGAAAGTATGAGGAAGCGGAGCCGCTGGCGAAGGAGGCGGTAGCGACGAGCCAGCGCGTGCTGGGCGCGGAGAGCCGCGGAACGCTGTCGTCGATGCATTTCCTGGCGATTATCGAGTACGAAATGGGAAAGAACGTGGAGGCCGAGACGCTGAACAGCCAGATTCTGGCGGTACAGATGCGGACACTGGGTCCGGATCATCCGGACACGCTGTCGACGATGAACAATCTTGCGGCAGCTTATGGCGCGGAAAATAAGCATGCGCAGGCGGCAGAACTGGAAGAGAAACTGTTGGCGATTCGGGCGCGCGTATTGGGCCCGGAGCATCCGGACACGCTGGATGTGATGGCGAACCTGGGATTCGATTATCGCGGTGAACAGAAATTCGACCTGGCGCTGGCGCTGGATGAGAAGACTCTGGCGATCCAGAAGCGAGTGCTCGGGCCGGAGCATCCGTTGACCCTGCGCTCCATGCACAATACAGCAGTGGACATGATGCTGATGGGAGCTCCTGCGAAAGCGGAGGCTCTGGATCGGCAAACGCTGGCGATTCAGCAGCGGGTGCTGGGGCCGGAGAACCCGGACACGCTGTGGACCTCGAACAGTTTGTCCGAAGATTTGCGCGAGGAGGGGCAATACGCGCAGGCGGCGGCGATGGATCGGCAGACGCTGGCGCTGCGTGCGAAGGTCCTCGGCGCAGACAATCCGTTGACGATGCAATCGATGGCCGCGCTGGTGAAGGATTACGCGGCGCTGGGGCAGGCCGCGGAAGTGGAGGTGGTGTATCGGAAGGCGCTGGAGGATCACCCGAAGAATCCCGCGCTGCTGAACAGCCTGGCTTGGTTTCTGGTGTCGGCGAAGGATCCGCGGACGCGCAATCCCCAGGAGGGATTAGCGCTGGCGCGGCGAGCGCTGGCTGCGGCTCCGGGGAATCCGGGCATCCTGAACACGCTCGGGCTGGCCGAAGTGCGCAACGGGTTGTGGGACGAGGCGATCGCGACTCTGCAGGAATCGTCGGCGAAGGATGGGGGCGAGGAGCCGACGGATTACCTTTTTCTGGCGATGGCGCAGCAGGGCAAAGGAGACAAGGCCGGGGCGGAGACCAGTTACGCGCGAGGAGTGCAGCTGGCGGGGTCGAATGCCGCCAAGAACACCGAATTGAAGATGTTTGTGGAGGAAGCGGCGTCGGCGCTGGGCAAGCGGGTCGCACCAGCTTCCAACGTCCCCCTGAAGCCGAGCTTCAGGCGCTGATTTCCCGTTCCCGCAAGGCCCTGGCCTCAAGCAGGGAATCGCAAAGCGATTCCGCGGCCATCGGTTTCCCGAACAACCAGCCCTGCGCATGACGAACGCCCCGCTGCAGCAGGAAATCCGCCTGCTCCTCCGTCTCAACCCCTTCGGCAATCGTCCCAAGATTCAAAGAATGTGCCATCTCGATGATGTGGAGAACGACCCCGTTAGTCGCGCCGTCCGTGCCGATCGTGTCAACAAAGGCCTTGTCGATTTTGAGGATGTCCAGATCGAGATTCTGCAAATACAGGAGACTCGAGTAACCCGTCCCGAAATCGTCGATTGCCACGGAGATACCCAGAGAGCGGATCTTGCGAATGATGTCCTGAATCTCCTCCCCGTGAATGAAGCTGCGCTCGGTGGCTTCGATTTCGAGATTGGCCGGGCGAACGCCGGCAACTCGCAGAATATTTTCGAGCGTAGTGAGTGTGGCCGTCGACCGCAAATCAGAAGGGGAGAGGTTCATCGTCACTTTGAAGTCGGGTTCGATCGAGACAAATCGTGGCAGGTCGGCGGCGACGATCGCGGCGACGCAATTCGTAATGAGCGAGATGACTTCGGTTTCCTCGGCCATGGGAATGAACAGGTCTGGCTGGACCACTTTCCCGGGACGTCGCCATCGCACCAGTGCTTCGGCCCCGATCCATCGGCGCGTGTCCACCTCAACGATCGGCTGGTACTCGACGAAGAATTCGCGTCGATGTGCGGCCGCGCGCAGTACCGAAGACATGGATAGGCTCCGGCGCGCGATGTAGAAAACTGCCCACGCCAGCGCGATCCCGCATACCACGCCGAGGGGCACATAGAGCATGGCGAACCTGGCGACACGGCGGTGGACGTAGGATGGCGGAGCTGCGGCAACCACAGCGAAGTCACCCTGCGCGGATCGCACGATCGAGATCACAAAGCCCTGGTCGACGAAGGCGGTCTCGCCACCTTTGGGAATCACGCGAAACCACTCCGGACGAAGATGAGGTCCGAAACCCGTGATCTGCAAGTGAGCCGCCGATGACGGCACAAAAATCGCAAGCGAAACATCCGGCCCCTCCGTCGACGTATCGATCGGCAGATCGGGATGAACCGAAAAGGCAAAGCCGTCTGAAGAAAAGATGTAGAAGGACTCCCCGGTACCGATCGGGATCTTCACATTCAATCGTTCGTCGATTCCATACTCCGATGTCAGAGTTACCGGACCCACCGGAATCGGGCCGACAGTCCCCAGCGATGTACAGATCAGATTGTCACCCTCGATGCGCGCGACAAACTGCAGGTAGCTGGAGACGAGGGCGATTTGCCGCATCAGGTCGATCTCACCCGGCGAGCAAGGGGCCAGGTTGGCCTTTTTCAGCACCTGCTCGCCACCGAGCATTTGATTGCGGGTTTCTTCCGCGCGGCGATCGACGTCGCGGGCGTTATAGCGGAGCCGGTTCTCCTCGGCGGCAAGGCTCTGGCGCCACGCAAGGTGGACGGACCACCAGATGGGTGCAACCAAAGCAGTTAGGCCGATGGCAACAGCAACAATAACCCCGGGGCGTTGCATACGTCCCCCTCGCGGTCCGAAGGCCCGCGGCTGCTGGAATCAGGTAGAGCGATCAGCGTTGGAGGCATACTACCCCAGGCAACAATAGGTCGTCCATTGCGAATCAGCATCCCAGCGAGCCGGTTCCTGCATTGCGCCTCGCGACTGGTTCTGGCGGGTGGTGCGCGTTTTCTGGGTCTCGCTCGGAGGATCCTCCGCGCAGGCATGCGCGTAACTCACTGATCGTGCGAACGCCCGCGCCCATTCGTAGTCTTTCGACCTACCCCAATCATCACCACCCTGAAACTACCTTCTTTCAGAGTGCGAAAGCGGCTGCGCTGAAATTGGCTCAAAACATCGGGCCAACGGCCTGCGGGCCGCGTCAACGGCCTGCGGGCGGTCCAATGAAAGAAGGTGAGGCCCACGGACGAGAAATCGTCCTGGATTCGCGTGTCAGACGCCGGTGTTGATTGCGGCGTGCCGTAGATTGGCGATTCGTAGTAGCGCTCGTAGCCTTGGTGCTTCTGCTACTCATCAAGCAGCAAAACCTTCCGGGAGGGTAGCATCCTTCCGGAAGGATTTTCATTCCAGCAAATCGGCAATCCCGCCGAATTCTTTAACTAAGCAGCTTCCTTCTTCTCCGCAGCCGCTTCCTCACAACTCGCAATAATCGTGATGATCGACGCAAACGGAATGAAAAACGCCGAAGGCTTGGCCGGCTTCACGCGAAACTTCTCCGCGATCCGGTTCGCGGCGTCTTCGCTCTCAATCCAGATCCCCGCCGCATCCACGCCCACCAGCGTCACCGTCTCCAGCTTCTCCTGATCGAGGAGCTTCGGCCCCAGCACCACTACTCTGCGTCCCACCAGCTGACTGAACTGCATACTCGCTCCTCGAGGCATTGCGCCCGCACCTATCCAGACGCGTGCCCGCCCCGCATGGTTGTAGCGCAAGTTCCTGGTCTTCTCCCCTATACCCTACCGGCTACACCCTGTCGTTCGTGTCTCCCCGCACACGCCGTGTCCCCCCACCCACGCTGCGCCCGCACACGCTCCCGCCCAACCCCTTTCTTTCCACCGCTCGCCGATTGGTCCACCCCATGCTCTTATCCCGGGCGCAGGGCAATCACAGACAGGCAATCGAGAGGTGAAAGATGAAAGCACACGAAGCAATCTCCGAAGGTCTCCTGCTTCTCTCCGCCATCCTTCTTACCGCATCCCTTCCGCACCGCACCGTCCACACGACGCAGCCTACCGCAGTCCGCACCGCAAATGCCGCGCCCATGATCAACTCCAGCGCCACCGCTGCAACCCCAGCTCCAAAAGCTGTCGAGCCTACCCGCACCATCGTCGTCAGCCTCGAAGACCGCCGCCTCGCCCTCCTCGAAGATGGCCAGGTCAAGCAGGTTTACACCGTCGCGGTCGGCACAGATTCCACCCCCAGCCCCACCGGAACCTTCACCATCGTCCGCCGCGTAGCGAATCCCACCTACACGCATGACGGCCAGGTCATCCCTCCCGGACCTGACAACCCTGTCGGCACCCGCTGGATGGGCCTCAGCAAGCCTGGCTACGGCATTCACGGCACCAACGCCCCCAAGTCCATCGGCAAGGCCGCTTCTCACGGATGCATCCGCATGGCGCGCCCCGACCTCGAGAATCTCTACGCCCAGGTCCGCACCGGCGATACCGTTCAGATCATCGGCGAACGCGACGATCAAACGATCGCCCTCTTCGGCGCACCAGAAGCGCCGCTCGCCCCAGCTGCCGCGCCCACGGTGCTCGCCCAATCCACGCAGCCCGCAACACAACCGGCTGCGACTACGGCCGACAACGCCGCCACCGCCATCGCCGCCGCTGTCCCCATCGGCCAGTAAGCCCCCTGCGCGGAATCGAGAATCGAGGATCCCCATGGAACTCTTCGCAGAATCACTCAGCGTCATCGGAGCCCTCCTGCTCAGCGTCTCCTGCGGGCTCCTTGTAGAAGAACTGTTGTTCGGAGGTCTGGTCCGGCTTTTCTTCGCTGCCAGGCCGGCGCGCCCAGAACCCAAATCCAGCGAAACCAACCCATCGCACTGAACGAACGGAGAAACCCCATGCTCGCCCTGAAATACCTTCTCATCGTCGCCGGCGTCCTCATGTTGACCGCCGCCTTCTCCATCACCCTCCACGACCTCTATAAGCTCTTCGACGAACGCCGCAAACTTGGCGCCGTCGAACGCCCCAACTTCGGAGACGACTGGCCGGAACCCCTGCCCGGTGCCGAATCCACTGCCCTCCAGTCTGCCTCGCCCATCCGCTGGCGTCCGGCCGCCTCTCTCGCCCTCGCCGCCTGTCTCCCGCTCCTCCTCGCCGACGGCATCGTCGTCATCCCTGCCGGAATGGGCGGCGTCCGCGTCAGCCAAATGCGCGGAACCCTCCCCGGCACACTCTACTCCGGCGCGCACTTCGTCACGCCGCTGGTGGACAGCGTCCAGCTCTTCGATCTCCGCGACAAGCTCTTCACCGCAGGAATCGTCGAAGGCGTCTCCACAAAGAAAATGTCCTTCGAGCCGCAGCCTCTCGACGTCCAGTCGAAGGAAGGTCTCAGTATCGGCCTCGCCATCACCGTTCGCTACCGTCTCGATCCGCGCCGCCTCGACTACATCGAGAGCCATCTGCCCCAGCCTGTCGATTCTGAAATCGTTCCCGCCGTCGTGGCCAGCGCGTGGCGCGATCTCGCTCCCACCTACACCGTCCGCGAAATCTTCAGCTCCAAACGGGAAGAAGTCCGCAGCGACGCCGCCACCGTCATCAACAAAAAACTCGGCGCCGACGGCATCCTCGTGGAAGAAGTCATGCTGCGCAACATCCAGCTCCCTCCGCAATACGCGCAGGGCCTCCAGGACCTGCTCCTCAAGGAGCAGCAGGACGACCAGATGGGCGTGCAGACCGACATTCAGGAAAAGCAGGTCCGCATCGCCGAGCTCCAGGCCGAAGCCGACGCCGCGCAAAAAGTAAAAGAAGCCGAAGGCGAAGCCAAATCCAAAGTTGTCGAAGCCAAAGGCGAAGCCGACGCCATGCAATACACCCTGCCTCTGAAGCAGAAGCAAATCGAGCAGTCGAAACTCGAAGCCGAAGCCCGCAAGGAAGCGACCATCGAGAACGCCGACGCGGAAGCCCAGGCCAAAATCATCGACAGCAAAGCGGAAGTCCAGCGCCGCGATCTTCTCGCCACGTCGGAGGCCAACCGCATCCGCGTCACCGCCGCCGCGGACGCCGAGCGCATGACCAGCGAAGCAAAGCTCCTCAACCAGTCGCCGCTCCTCATCAACAAAATCATCGCCGAACGCCTCTCGGACAAAATTCAGATGGTCATGGTCCCGTCCGACGGCAAATTCTTCTTCGCCAACGATGTCTTTCACGGCGTCGACAACAACGCTGCGCTGAAACAGCAAATGCAGCAGATGGATGGCGACGACGCCCCGGCGCCCGCAGCAGCGCCCGCGCCGGCAGCAGGATCGCAACAGTAACGCCGTCTCTCCGCTCGCTCGGCTGATAAAGCATCGGCTCCTGAGCGAACAACTCCCGGCCCCGGCTGTCCTTTCCACAGCCGGGGCAGGGAACTCAACCCTCCCGAAAGCCCGATGCCATGAATAACCGCGAGAACCGCACAAGATATAATCCGCCCCAGCGAATGATCTTCAGGTCTGGGTTCGTTGGTTTCACGGCGGCGCTGGTGTGCGTCCTTCTAATAAGCCTGCCGATGCCCGCGCACGCCGCAACGCCCCCCGCCTCACAATTCGATCAGCCCGCCGCCGACCTCGCCCGCCAAATCGCCGCCCTCACCGGCCCCGGCCCCGCAAAACTCGTCATCCACAACAACTCCACGCTCTCCAACGGCGAAATCCCCGTCATCCGCCAGCTCCTCGAGCACGACCTCCGCGCCCTCGGCGTCACCACCGGATCGAGCGACAGCGCAATCATCATTCGCGTCATCCTCTCCCAAAATCTCCGCGGCGGTCTCTGGGTCGCTGAAGTCGACGAAGGCACAGAAACCCGCGTCGCCATGCTCCCCGTCAATCTCCAAACGCCAACCTCCACCCCGCCCGGCCCCACGCTCACCCTCCGCCGCACGTTGCTCCTCACCGCCTCCGAACCAGACGCTGAGCCCATACTCGACGCCGCCCTCATCGCTGGCCGCCTCATCGTCCTCGAACCCGACCGCCTCGTCGTCTACGCCAAAAACACATCCGCGCTTCCCGCTGCCTCCGCCGACTGGTCCGAATCCCAAACCCTCTCCATCACCCACGCCCGCTCTTTTCCCCGCGATCTCCGCGGCCGCATTTTCCCCGAATCCGACCATCTCTTCGACGCCTGGCTCCCCGGCGTCCTCTGCACCGGCTCCAACGACGGCGCGCAACTCGCCGTCACCTGCGCCGAAAGCGACGACCCCTGGCCCATCACCCCCGCGCAACACGCTTTCTACAGCGCCATGCGCGACTATTTCACCGGCATCCTCGCGCCAGGTTATCCGTTCGAACTCCAGCCCTTCTACAACGCCGCCGATCTCCCGCGTCCCACCGGCAGTGCCATCCTCCTCAATCAGCTCAACGGCAACGTCCTCCTCATCGAGAACAACGCAGCGAAACTCGTCAGCGGCGCCAACGACTGGGGCAGCGACTTCGCCGTCATCCGCTCCGGCTGCGGCTCCGGCGCACAAGTCCTCGTCTCCGGGTCAGGCGCAGCCGCCGGCGGCGACAGCCTCCGCGCCTTTGAAATTTCCGGCCGCGAAGCCATCGCCGTCAGCCCGCCCCTTCCCATCGATGGAGCCATCACCGCCATCAACCCCGCTCCTGATTCGACATCCGCCAACGTCATCGTCCGCCGCGACGCACCACTGCGCTGGCCAACCCTTTATGAGGTGTGGAATGTTGCCCCGCTCTGCAACTAACGCCGCACTGGCCGTCCTTCTCGCCAGCATCCTCGCGCTCCCCGCGATCGCGCGCACCCGCCCGCACTACGGCGGCACCCTCCGCATCGAAACGCAGTCCGACCCGTGGCAAATTCCCGACGGCCTCGCCCGCCGCCTCGTCCTCGACACCCTCACCGCCCTCGACGACTCCGGCAACGCCCAGCCCGCGCTCGCCCTCCGATGGGAAGCGCAGAACGCAGCGCATCGCTGGGAATTTCAACTCCGCCCCAACGTCCGCTTCCACGACAACGCGCCTCTCACCGCGGAATCCATCGTCACCGCGCTCGATCAGGTCTGCGCCGCTCCCAACGCCAACTGCCCGTGGCGCGCCGTTCACGCCGTCGGCTCAGCCGTCATCTTCACCGCCGACAACTCCACGCCCGACCTTCCCGAACTCCTCGCGCAAACCGAATTCGCCATCGCCCGCCACGATGCAAGCGGCACATACGACGGCACCGGCCCCTTCCGCGTCACCGGATTTGCCAACGGCGCGCTCACCCTCGCCGCCAACGACGATTGCTGGCAGGGAAGACCCTTCCTCGACTCCATCGAAATCTATCCGCATCGCAGCCTGCGCGATCAGTGGCTCGACCTCAGCGTTGGCCGCGCTGACGTAGTCGATGTTCCCCCGGAAATGCTGCACCAGGCCGCGCAGCAGCACCTCACCGTCCTGCTCTCGCGCCCCGTCGATCTGCTCGCGCTCACCATCGTCCCGCAAGGCGCGCTTTCTGGCGTGCAGGTGCGCCAATCCATCGCGCTCGCCGCCGATCGCGCCTCCATCTACAACGTCATCTTTCAGAAACAAGGCGAAGTCACCGCCAGCCTCCTGCCCCAATCCCTCAGCGGCTACTCCTTCCTCTTTCCTCCGGACCGCAACCTCGACCGCGCCCGCAACCTTCGCGGCGGATCATCCACATCCCCCATCACTCTCTCCGCCGATGACACCAGCGCCAACCTGCAGCTCGCTGCCGAACGCCTCGCGCTCAACCTCCACGAAGTCGGATTCAACATCCAGCCCGTTGCCGGCATTCATCCCGAATCGCCGCTTCAACTCCGCCGCGTTCATCTCGAAGCAGCCAGCCCCCGCCCCGCTCTCGACGAACTTCTCGCCCATTTGGGGCAGAATGGTACAGTGACCGGCACTGATCCCGCCTCGCTCTGGCAATCCGAACAGGCCGCCCTCGCCAACGCAACCGTCGTCCCGCTGCTGTGGCTGCCTCGCGCGTGGGCTACCGGCGAGCGCGTCCGCGATCTCCGCCTATCGCCCGACGGCATCCCTCTCATCGCCGGCGCATCGCTCGAGGGCTCTCCGTGACCCTCCGCCAAAAGCTGCTGCTCATGCTCTCGCTCACCGTCATCGCTGCCGTTGCAGCCGTGGCGTGGACCGTCTCCATCCGCGTGCGCAGCGTCTTTGAAGGCCTCGACCGCGAGCAGACCACCGCCGTCGCCGCGCAGTTCCAGCACGAATTCGACGAGCATGCCGCTGACACCGCCGCCACCCTCGAGCGCATGGCCTCCAGCGACGCGCTCCGCCGCATGGCCTTCGAGTTCAGCAATGGCGGAGACACCGCGCCCTACCTCACCATCGCCACGCCTCTCGCGCAGGAGTACCGCCTCGACGACCTCGAACTTGTCTCCCGCGACGGCAACATCATCTCCTCCGCGCAGTGGCCCGCGCGCTTCGGCTATCGCGAGCCCGCGATCTCCGCCGCCGGCAAGCCTGCGTTTCTCAAACAGGAAGATCAGCCCGACGGTTCGTCTCAGGTCGCTCTCTTCGCCGTCCGCGCCGTCAGCGGTTCCACTCATCCCCTCTATCTCGTCGGCGGCCGCCAGCTCGATGCCGATGTGCTCCGCAATTTTCCCGCCACCCCCGGCCTGCAAATCTACCTCTACCGCAATCTCACCGACTCCTATAACACCGCCAACTTCGCCGGCACCAATCTCCCCGCCGGCGCCACGCAGTTCCGCTCCCTCGTCGATCAGGCCCGCAGCTCCGGCAGAAACGCTCCCGGCGTCGTCTACCTCACGCGCCGCCGCGAAGACAGCGTCAACGCCACCGCCATCCCCCTCAAAGGCGCAGACGGATCCACGCTTGCCGTCCTCGTCGTCGCCAACTCCCGCCGCGGTATGGTCGAAGTCCAGCGCCACATCCGCAACATCGCATTCGGCGTCGCCGGCATCGGCATTCTCTTCGCCGTCGCCGCCAGCCTCTGGATCGCCGCACGCATCTCCGCGCCCATCGAGCAGCTCGCCCGCGCCGCTGCTGCCGTTGCCGCTGGCGACTGGGACACCCACGTCGACATCTGCGCCCGCGACGAGGTTGGCGTCCTCGCCCGAAGTTTCAACCACATGACCAACGAGCTGGCCAGCCAGCGCGACCGCCTCGTGCAAAGCGAACGCGTCGCCGCGTGGCGCGAGCTCGCCCGCCGCCTCGCCCACGAGCTAAAAAATCCCTTGTTCCCCCTGCAAATCACCGTTGAAAATATGCTGCGCGCGCGCAAGCTGCCGCGCGTCCAGTTCGACGAAGTCTTTGCCGAGAGCTGCTCCACACTGCAATCGGAAATCGCCAATCTCCGCGCCATCGTTGCGCGATTCAGCGACTTCTCCAAGATGCCCGACCCCAAGCTCGAGCGCATGGACGCGCGCGATGCCGTCCGCCGCGTCATCGCGCTCTACACTCCCGCTCTTGAAGAGCGAAAGATCGATATCGGCACCGCCATCACTCAGGATCAGCTTCCCATCCTCGCCGACAGCGAGCTTCTCCACCGCGCTCTCTCCAACCTCGTCCTGAACGCCATGGACGCCATGCCCGAAGGTGGCACCCTCACCATCTCTGCTTCGCGCTCGCTCGATACCGCGCGTATCGGCGTCGCCGACACCGGCCCTGGCCTTACGCCAGAAGAATGTGAGCGCCTCTTCACGCCCTACTTCACGACCCGCACCCACGGCACCGGCCTCGGCTTAGCCATCGCTCAGTCTGTCGTCACCGACCATCGCGGGCGTATCTTTGTCGAAACACCCGACAGCGGCGGCGCGCGTTTCATCGTCGTCCTGCCCCTCGCCAACCTTCTTCTCTCCTCGCAGGCTCTACCCTCATGACCCAGGCCGATATCCTCATCGTCGACGATGAAGCCAACACCCTGGCGTCGCTCTCCCGCGCCTTCCGCCTCGCCGGACACGAAGCCACCGTCTGCGACAACGCCGCGCGCGCTCTCGAGCTCGCCAAATCCCACCCCTTCGATCTCATCCTCTCCGATGTCGTCATGCCCGGACGCGACGGCCTCACCCTCCTTGAAGATCTCCGCGCCGCAGGCATCACCGCGCCCGTTGTCATGATGTCCGGCCAGGCTCACATCGAAATGGCAGTCCGCGCTACTCGTCTCGGCGCGCTCGATTTCCTTGAGAAGCCCATCTCCACTGACAAGCTTCTCCTCACCGTCGACAACGCCCTCCGCATCAAGCGGCTCGAGACCGAGAATCACGACCTCCGCCGCCGTGTCGGCAAACACGAGCTCGTCTTCTCGGGCGAAGCCATGCGCCGCGTCATGACCCAGCTCGATCGCGTCGCTGCCAGCGAGTCGCGCATTTGCATCTACGGAGAAACCGGAACCGGCAAAGAATTAGCCGCCCGCACTATCCACGAAAAAAGTCATCGCGCCGCTGGACCCTTCGTCACCCTCAACTGCGCCGCCATCCCCGCCGAGCTCATCGAATCGGAATTATT
>Ga0206852_1142_pt2 | contig 11927 bp, 11 predicted proteins | sample Alteio_BWOrgCont_14_FD_152849 | JGI IMG/M metagenome (GOLD analysis project Ga0206852, IMG submission 152849) | Enriched cells from forest soil in Barre Woods Harvard Forest LTER site, Petersham, Massachusetts, United States -... | ecosystem: Environmental > Terrestrial > Soil > Temperate forest >... | reverse complement strand
GGCGCTGCAGGATTTTGATTTCGTCGGGCGTGAGCGAATCGAGGACTTTCGTTTTCAGACGGTCGCTGGTGAGGTCTTCGATGTAGGTATTGAGGTCGATGTCAGATTTGACCGAAGGGTCGACCACGCCCTCGGTGGTGATGACGCGTTCGGGTTTCTCAAACTCCATGGTGGCGTGCGCTTGATACATCTTGGGCTGGTGGGCCTGATAATATCCGAGCGGCAGGACGATGAGGATCGCAGCGCCAAAGGCGGGCCAGAAGCGTTCACGCAGGATGATAAAGTAATCGCGCAAGGTACGGCGCTCGATGGCATCGTCGTCCTTGCCGTGCAGCGGTTTGTACGATGAGGAAGGTGGCTTGAGGTTGGTTTCGGCCATCGTGGCGAGAGGTTAAATAATTCGCTCGGGAACATAGACAATGTCGCCCGGCTGAAGCTGAAGGGTGGTGTCATCGGCCTTGGCCTGAGCCTTGCCCTTGATGATGCTGTCAACATCCACCGTGGTGGTTATCTTTTTGCCATCAGAGGTAATATGCGTGATGGTGACAGCGGAGCCCTTGGCGATGTCGGTGAGGCCCCCGGCCTTGGTGACGAGGTCAACGACGGTCATGGTGGATTCGATGGGCAATGGATAGCGGCCCGGGTTGCGCACCTGGCCATCGATGGAGACCTCGCGCGGTGCGTATTCCTCGACGGTGATGATGACTTGGGGATTACGCAGGAAGCGGCCGTCGCGGTAGGCGTCTTCGATGACTTTCTGCGCCTCGCGCACGGTCAGACCGGCGATTCTGACTTCGCCCACGAGCAGCAGATTGACGTTACCTTTGGCGTCGATGCGGACAATACTGGATAGATCGTCTTCTTGATAGACAGCGATGTGCAAACGATCGGTGGCCGTGAGGGTGTAGCTGGGGATTTTGCCCTCAGTGGCCGGGGGCTCGGCCCGCAAGGCTGGCTGGCTGGCCAGAAGCGCAACGATGGCGGCGAATGGCAGCAGCAACCGTCGCACGGAGTGGAAAAAAGTTGTCATGTCAGCACAGGCCTAAAAGCGAATGTTCAGCGTAAGGGTGATCGTGTGCCGGATAAAATCAGAGAAACTCGCGGTAGACCAGTTTTCATAATAGGTATAACCAAGCGAGGTTGTAAAATGGTCATTGATGGTGTGGGTCACGCCTGCATTCCAAGTGAAGTAGGTGTCGCGCCGTCCGTCCGCCGTCGCGCCGATAAAGCGATTATAGCCGCCGCCGACGCCGCTCGTGAGGCTCGTCTTGGAATTCATTGAAAAACTGGCATCGAGGCTGGAGGCAAGGGTGTTGACCGACCCGTTGGTCGATATGGCGCTGAAGTTTTGCGAGACATCCCCGGTGATTTTCAAGCGCCGGCTGAAATTCCAGGTCAGCGCGACGTTCGAGGTCATTGCACCGGTGCTGCGGTCGGTCGTTGATCCGTGCGGATCCTGCAACTCATAGCCGATGCTGGCCGTGCCATTGAGCTTGGGGAGGATTTTGCCGTCGATGCCGACATTGAACGAATGGTCGTAGAAGCTCAGGCCGCGCGAGGTTTCCTGGAGGCTGAAGTTGTAGCCCGCAAAAAAATCGCGGGCTGAGTTGATGGTGTAATATAAATTTGTGCCCGCACTGTAGGTCGTGAGATTGGTCAGGACGGGCGCATTGATAAAATCGCGCAAAGTATAACCGAAGGTGGCGGAGATGCTGTAGCGGTCGGTCACGCGGTATTTGGTGTCAAAGCCGGCTTCGTAGTCCCAGGAGACGGCACGGATGCCGGAAACGATGTCGGCCTGGCTTTCGCGGGAAACCCCGAGGGTGAGATCGGCGGCGGTGCGATCATCCTTGGCGCTGAATTCGCCTTGGAAATGCGGATCGGAAAAATCATCAGAGGTAAACTTGTCAAAATGCGAGGTGGAAATGCCGCCGCTCGCGTCCACGGAAATGATGCCGGCTTGCCGCGAGTATTCGAGACCGACGCCGCCCGAGAAAATCGTGTCGGCCTGGCCAAAGCGATTGGCCGTTATATTTGAATCGTAAGCCAGGCTGAGAGTCCCGGTCGCAAAAAGCTGGTCGTGTCCTTCGTCAAAGGTAAGCAGCGCACGGGCGGGCAATGGAACGATTCCTCCGACCATCAGCACGATCAAGCTGGTGCGATAAAGGTGGGCAACTTGCATGGATGCGCTCGACCGGGTTTCAGCATTAATGCGGCAACTGGGACGGGCTGATCGTAAAGTCAGTGGGCTTGTCGGTGGGGACCACCTCGGCGGCCTGGATTTCCTGAGTGGTGTCGCCGGCATCGTTTTTGCGGCCCACTTCTTCAAAATACACCGTCCGCCTGGCGATGCAAGCCATGGCGGCCCGGTCGCTCAGAAATTGTTTCCGCTCATCGGGTATCGGGCCGATGTGGACAATGCTGCTGGTTTGGCTGGTTGCGTCGGAACGAACAACGACCTCCTGGCCACCGTGCAAAACCTGTCCAGCATCGCTGCCGGAAGCCTGCACGGTCACATCGCCTTCGAGAATGGAGACGCGGGTTTCATAGTCGTTAGTTTCAATCACGAGTTTCTTTCCGCGGATGTTGAGCGTGGCTTGCGGAGTCGTGTAAACCATGTTGCTGCCGGCGGCGAGCTTGCTCGTGCACAGCGCAATGAGCCCATGGGATAGATAGGCCAGCGTTTGCGAAACCGATGGCTCCATATCCAAATCATAGCGATTGGGCGTGAAGGGCTCTTGCACAAATTTTTTGATATCGAGGCGTGTGTCGGCGTCGAGATAGATGCCCGAACCGTTGGAATAGACCATGGAGTCGTTTGAATCCTTGGCCGTCAAAACCGTGGAGCCCTGGGCATTAAAAACGCTTTTTTTCGTCAGGGTAGTGACGGCGTCGGACGTGTCCATGTCGGCCTGCCCCTTTAGATCCGAAACATAGAGTTTGCTCGCAGGATTGTTCAGCGCCGCAAACGAATGGGGGCCAAAAAAGGCGCCGGCCATGGCAAAGGCCATGAAGATTGCGCCAGAGTGGTGGGAGAAAAGGCGATGCGGGGTTTTCATGATGGCTCCATCGTATAACGCCGGTGGCCGCGGATGAGAGGATTCACTGAGCTTTGCAGTTCGTATGCTACTACGGCTTGCTGAACACAATAGATACAAAAAGATGGGTTTTGTCGAGGGTATTATTAAAAAAATGTTAATTTAGAATAAATTTGTTAAATTACGAGATTTAGGATTTTTCCCGGCACATAAATTATCCGGCGTACCGTTTTTTCCGCAAGATAGGGCGCTACGCGTGGGTGTTCCGAGGCGAGGCGCACAGCTTCATCTTGCACCAAACCGATCGGCACGGACAATTCGGCCCGGTGCTTGCCATTGATTTGTATTACGAGCGTGACTTCGGCGGCGGCAAATTTCACGGCGTCGAATTGCGGCCAGGGCGCGTGTTGGATCGATGGTTTTTCGCCCAGCTGCTCCCAGAGCTCTTCCGCGATGTGCGGGGCAAAGGGCGCGAGTAGTTGCAAGAAGGTCAGCACGGTGCCGCGGCTGACCTGCGGCGTTTTCTGGAGCGCGTTGACGAACTCCATCATGAACGAAATCGCGGTGTTAAGGCGCAACGCCTCGATGTTGTCGCCGACTTTTTTGATCGTTTCGTGCAGCACTTTTTCCAGTTCGGGCGAATCTGCCGCCGTCGCCGAAATTTTGGGGTGGGGTGCACCATCCGGGCCGATGCATTCGCGCCAGACTTTTTGCAGAAAGCGGTGAGGGCCCTCGATGCCGCGCGGATTCCACGGCTTCATCGCTTCGAGCGGGCCGAGGAACATCAGGTAAAGGCGCAGCGTATCCGTGCCATGGCTTGCGATAATCGTGTCGGGACTCACTACGTTGCCGCGGCTCTTCGACATTTTTTCTCCGTCTTCGCCCAGGATGATGCCTTGGTGGAAAAGTTTTTTGAACGGCTCGTCCTGCGGCACGGCGCCGAGGTCGAAAAGCACCTTGTGCCAGAAGCGTGCGTAGAGCAGGTGCAGGACCGCGTGTTCCGCGCCGCCGACGTAAAGATCGGGCACGCCCCAATAGGCGAGGAGCCTCGGATCGGCGAACGCATGGTCGTTTTTCGGGTCGATGAACCGCAGGTAATACCAGCATGAGCCGGCCCACTGCGGCATGGTGTTGGTCTCGCGCCGGCCGCGCACCCAGGCATTGCCGGCGGGCTTGGGTTGCGATGCCGGCACGGCTTCGCCCGTTTGGTGGTTGAACCAAATTTCCGCCCAGTCGGTGACATGGCCGAGCGGGCTTTCGCCTGTGCCGCTGGGCAAATAGCTTTTCACCTCGGGTAATTTGAGCGGCAGTGCGGATTCGGGAACGGGAATGGCGCAGGAAATCTGCTTTCCGTCATCGCTGGCATATTCAATCGGCTCTTTGGGCCCGGGCCGGCCCAGGCGGACGTAATCGTCCCGGCTGATCCACACAATCGGGAACGGCTCGCCCCAGTAGCGCTGGCGCGAAAAGAGCCAGTCGCGGAGCTTGTAGTTGATTTTCTTTGTGCCGCATTTCTTTTCTTCGAGCCAGGAGGCAATCTTTGCCCGGGCTTCGTGGGAGGTCAGGCCAGTGAGGAAGTCCGAGTTTACCATCGTTCCTTCAAGGGAAATCTGCGTATCCACATCTACAAAATTCCCATTGACGGGAATTCGAAGCACTTCATTTGCCAATTTCCCGCCAGGAACATGACCTTTGATTACTTGGACAATTGGCAGATTGAAAAGATGGGCGAACTCGTGATCGCGAAAATCGTGGGCAGGCACAGCCATGATTGCGCCGGTGCCGTAGCCAGTGAGCACGTAGTCGGCGATCCAGACGGGCACGCGCGCACCATTGACCGGATTAATCGCAAATGAACCCGTGAATACGCCGGATTTTTCCTTCGCGAGATCGGTGCGCTCGAGGTCGCTTTTGGCCGCGGCCTTTTTTTTGTAAGCCTCGACCGCATTGCGTTGTGCGGGCAGGGTCAGCTTGTCCGCGAGCGGATGTTCCGGCGCGAGCACCATATAGGTGCAGCCGAAAAGCGTGTCGGGCCGCGTCGTGAAGACGCGCAGGTCGCCGAGAGACTTGTCTTCCAGCCCGAATAAAATTTCCGCGCCCTCGCTGCGGCCGATCCAGGCTTCCTGCATCCGCTTGGTCGAGTCGGGCCAGTCGAGATCCTTCAAATCGGCCAGCAGCCGCTCGGCGTAGGCGGTGATGCGCAGCACCCACTGGCGGAGGTTGCGGCGTTCGACGGGGAAGCCGCCGACTTCGCTCTTGCCGTCCACGACCTCCTCGTTGGCCAGCACGGTTTTCAGTTCCGGGCACCACCATACCGGGCGCTCATCGACGTAGGCGAGGCCGCGCTTGAAGAGCTGCAGAAAAATCCACTGGGTCCAGCGGTAATAGCGCGGGTCGGTCGTGTCGATTTCGCGCTCCCAATCGTAGCTGAAACCGAGCGCCTTGATCTGGCGGCGGAAATTCGCGATGTTGTTCTGCGTGTTGAGGGCCGGATGCGTGCCGGTCTTCACCGCATGCTGCTCGGCCGGCAGGCCGAACGCGTCCCAGCCCATCGGGTGCAGGACATTGAAGCCACGCGCACGCCGGTAGCGCGCCACAATGTCGGTGGCCGTGTAACCCTCGGGATGGCCGATGTGCAGGCCCGCGCCTGACGGGTAGGGGAACATGTCCAGCACGTAGTATTTCGGCTTCGTGGGATCGTCCTCGCTGCGGAACGTGCGGTTTTTTTCCCAGAAAGTTTGCCAATGGGGCTCAATTTTGAGAAAGTCGTAGTCTTTGCCATCTATTGCCATGTGTGAAATCCACCACTGTGAAGGATTGCCCTGCACCGTCAATCACTCCGCGCCTGCCTGCGTGGACGCAGCTCCGATTCCCGGGTGGAGCGGCCTGTCCTCAAGACGCTTTGAATGCGTTGAGGCCAACGCGCTCCACCTTTAATACGGACTTTTATGTTTACCGGCATTATTGAAGAAATCGGCCATGTCGTTTCCTTCGCTTCCGCGGCGAACGCGTGGCGGCTGCAAATTTCCGCTGAAATCGCCCGGCGCGATGCCGCGCCCGGCGATAGCATCGCCGTGAACGGCTGCTGCCTGACGGTTGCGTCGACTGAGGCAAAGCATCTTTTTTTCGATGTGCTGGAAGAGACGCGTCGCCTGACCAATTTCGAGGTGTTGAGTCCGGGCTCGGCGGTCAATCTCGAGCGCAGCCTGCGCTTCGACGGCAAAGTTGGCGGGCATTTTGTAACCGGGCACATCGATGCGCAGGGCGTCATCGAAGTGTTCGAGCGGCGCGGAAAAGATTTTTACCTGCGCGTGCGCGTGCCGGCGGGCGGCGGACGCAACCTTGTGCCCAAGGGCAGCATCGCCATCGACGGCATTTCGTTGACCGTGGCCGAAGTCGATGGTGACGCGTTCGCCGTGTGGCTGATCCCGCACACCCTGGCGGTGACCAACACGGGCCATCGACGCGCCGGGGAACGAGTGAATTTGGAATTCGACTTGCTTGGCAAGTATGTCGAAAAGCTGCTGGCCTACCATCTATGCGCGCCGTCCTTACCGCTCTCACCGACGAGTTAAAACGTCTCAAGGCCACCGGCGTGCGCACGGTGTCGGTGTCGGAGGAAAACCTCGCCGCGTTGCGCGTCGTCGTGCAGCGCCAGCCCCAAAGTGCAGGCGGGTCACGGGCGATTGAAGCGACGCCGGCCACACCGCCTTTGCTGCCGTCAATGATTGCAGCGAAAGAACCTTCCCGTCCGTTGCCCCCGGATTCCGGCCTTCCACCTCCGCCGGTGGTAGCGTTGGGTGTCGGTGACAAGCGCACGCGGTGGACGGCGCTGCGCGCGCGCGTCCTGGGGGACGAGGTTTGCCGCGCGCATGTGCGGCCGGGCAAGCAGGTGGTTTTTGGCGTGGGCGATCCCGAGGCGAAGATCTTTTTTTGCGGCGAGGCGCCGGGAGCCGAGGAAGAGCAGCAGGGCGAGCCGTTCGTCGGCCCGGCCGGCCAGCTGCTCAACAAGATGATCCAGGCGATGGGTCTGCGGCGTGAGGATGTTTACATCGGCAACATCATGAACTGGCGGCCCGAAATGCCAACGGCCTTTGGCAACCGCCCACCCACGGCTGAGGAGATGGCTTATTGTCTGCCATTTTTGCGCGCGCAAATTGAAGTCGTCGATCCTTCGCTGATCGTCGCGCTTGGCGCAACCGCGGCCAAAGGCCTGCTCGGTGCGGATAATTTCAAGTCACTCGGGGAAATTCGCGGTCAGTGGAAACAGTTTGCCGGAAAAGCTGTCATGGTGACCTATCATCCGTCCTATCTGCTGCACAACGATACACGTCGGGCCAAGCGCGCCGTATGGGAGGACTTGCTCAAGGTGATGGAGCGCGTCGGACTGCCCATCAGCGAAAAACAGCGCGGTTACTTTTTGTAGAAATGAAAAAACGCTCCCTCCTGCTGGTTATTATTGGTTTCCTCGCCCTGGCCGCCATGGCGCGTGCCAGCGATATGCCGTTCGATTTCGATACGCTGCGCTACAAAGCCAAGCTCCTCGCGGTCCGGCCTTACGCGCCACCGCCGCAGCGCATACCGGAATCGCTGCTGAAGCTCACCTACGACCAGTATCGGGACATCCGCTTCAATCCGGAAAAAGCCTGGTGGCGCCGTGAAGGGCTGCCATTTCAACTGCAGTTTTTTCATCTCGGTCGCGACTTTAAGCAGCCGGTGCAAATTTCGGAAGTTGTCGGCAAGAAACCGCAGCTCATTCCTTTTGAGTCCGAGCTCTTTGACTACGGTAAAAACACGGATCTTGGCTCGATTCCGGAGGACCTGGGTTACGCCGGCTTTCGCATTCACTATCCACTGAACAACCCCAGCTATCTCGACGAACTGGCTGTGTTTCTCGGCGCGAGCTACTTTCGTGCACTCGGGCAGAACATGCTCTACGGCCTGTCCTCGCGCGGTCTGGCAGTGAATTGCGGCGAACCGGGTGGCGAGGAATTTCCCGTGTTCAAAGAGTTCTGGGTGGACAAACCCGCGACTGATGCAAAACAGCTCATCATTTATGCCCTGCTTGACAGCCCGAGCGTGACTGGCGCTTACCGGTTCACTATCACGCCTGGCTCAGATACCGTCATGCAGGTGCGCGTGACGCTTTACTGCCGCACGGAAATCAAATCGCTGGGCCTTGCGCCACTCACCAGCATGTTTTGGCACGGTAAAAATTCCAATGGCAACTTCGACGACTACCGGCCTGAAGTGCACGATTCCGACGGCCTGCAGATCGAACGCAGCAACGGCGAGTGGTTGTGGCGGCCGCTTGTTAACCCCGCGCAGATCTGCAGCATGGCGTTCACTGACGAAAATCCGCGCGGCTTTGGCCTCGTGCAGCGCGATCGGAATTTCAATGATTATCAGGATCTTGAGTCTTCCTACCAGCTTCGCCCGAGCGCATGGATCGAGCCGGTCGGCCAGTGGGGCCGTGGCTCCGTGCGCCTGGTCGAGCTGCCAACCCCCGACGAATCCAACGACAACATTGTCGCTTTTTGGGAGCCAGAAAAACTTCCCCCGGTTGGCGAACCGATCGATTACGAATACAAGCTCCATTGGTTCATGGAAACCCAACCGGGCGGCGTACGTCCGCCAGCCGGTTACACCGTGGCCACACGCCTTGGTCACAACAAAACCTATGAAACTGATTTGCAGCGCTTCGTCACTTCCACCCCTGCCGTGCGCAGAACCTCGAAGCCTCGTCCCGCATGCGCGGGATTCGGGTCAGTCGCGCCCGCTACGACATGCTTGATGCCGGCCGCGATGATGGCCTCCGTGCACGCGCCCGTTCGCCCGTGGGTCGAACAGGGCTCGAGGGTGACGTAGAGGATTGCGCCGGGTTTCGCTTTTCGCCCGAGCGCGGCGAGGGCGGCGCGCTCGGCATGCGGAGCGCCGTCGCGCTCGTGGAAACCCTCGGCCACCACTTCGCCGCCCTCGACGATCAGCGCGCCCACCATGGGATTGGGATGGGGCGCACCCCAGGCGCGGCGGGCTAGCTCCAGCGCGCGCCACATGAAAAATTCGTGCTTGTCCTGCATTACAACCGCCCAGCTTGGGTAATTTCTTCCACCGAGTCCATTCGTGATTGGATGTGAGTAGTTGGTAATTAGTAGTTGGTAGTTGGTTCGGATGCAGTCCTTTGCCAAAACCTAAGGCGGGCAAGGTAGAGGGCACCGCAAGCGTCGAATCAAAACCAACTGCTAATTACCAACTACGACTCCTTCGATGTTCGTCGCCAGATTCATCCGACAACGTAGGGATTATTTCGCTTTTCTTCGCCGACCGTGGTGGCCGGGCCATGGCCGGGAAAAACTTTTGTCTCGTCCGGCAGCGTGTAGATTTGGCTGCGGATCGACTTCTCCAATGTTGCAAAATCCCCGCCGGGCAGATCCGTCCGTCCCACGCTGCCCGCAAAAAGTGCATCGCCCACGAACGCCAGGCCGGTGGTAAGCCGGGCCGAACCACCGGTGGTGGACGAGCCGGAGGGTAAAAAGTAAAACAGCACGTTGCCCGGACAATGCCCCGGCACATGCCGCACTTCGGCAGTCGTGCCCAGCGCAGTGAGGACTTCGTCCGGCCGCACCCAGACATCGACTTTCACCGGTTCGAGTTCCTGGCCCGGCATCAAAAACGGTTTCATGATCTCGGGCGTCTCGATCATCGCGCGGTCGGCGGCATGCGCCCGCACCCGCGCGCCGGTCGCCCGCACCACCTCCGCCGCGCCTTGCATGTGGTCCCAATGCCCGTGCGTGAGCCACAGCTCCACCAGCCGGCACTTTTCTTGGCGCAGAATCGGCTCCACCTGCGCCCACACCTCGCCCGGCGCATCAATCAGCACCGCCTCCCCGCGCGACGGCTCGGTTAACAAGTAAGCATTGGTCTCGATCGGCCCGGCGGGCAGGATGTGGATGTTCATGGCGATTGTAGTTGGATGGAAATTGGAAAAGTATCAGGTGTCAGGCTTCAAGTATCAGGAGTCAGTACCTAGCGCGTTTTTGTTACTTGTCACTCGATACCTGTTACTTCGGCTTGTCCTTGGATGTTGGGCCTTGGATGTTGAATGTTGGGTGTTCAAAGAAATCCCTTTCACTCGCGCGTTTCCCTTGCTAATCAGGTCGCCTTTATGCCGACGCTGAAGTTCGCCGTTCTTGCTGGAGACTACATTGGGCCCGAGGTCATGACCGAGGCCCTGCGCGTGCTTGAGCACGTTGCCAAGCAGGAGAAACTCATCCTTGCCTACCAGCTCGCCGATGTCGGTGGCGCCGGCATCGACCGCCATGGCAAGGCGCTGCCCGACTCCACGCTCAAACTTTGCTCCGCGTCCGACGCCATTCTTTTCGGTTCCGTCGGCGGCCCGAAATGGGAAAAACTTCCGCCGAAAGAGCAGCCCGAACGCGCCGCGCTCCTGCCGCTGCGCAAGTACTTCACGCTCTTCGCCAACATCCGCCCGGGCCTGCTCTATCGCGAGCTCACCGACGCGTCCCCGCTCAAGACCTCGCGCATCCCCGATGGCATCGACATCGTCTGCATCCGCGAGCTCACCGGCGGCCTCTACTTCGGCAAGCCCAAGGAAACCATCACGCTGCCCGACGGTGACGTGCAGGCCGTGGACACGATGGTTTACCGCAAAAGCGAAATCGAGCGCATCACCGCCACGGCTATTGCCACCGCCCGCTCGCGCAAGAAAAAGCTTTGCTCGGTGGACAAGGCCAACGTCCTCGAGACCTCCGTCCTCTGGCGCAAAACCGTCACCGACTACGTGGCCCGGCATGCGCCCGAGATTGAGCTCAGCCACATGTACGTGGACAACGCCGCGATGCAGCTCGCGCGCGATCCCAACCAGTTCGACGTGTTCGTGACCGAAAACATGTTTGGCGACATCCTCTCCGATGAGATGGCCGTGATCTGCGGCTCGCTCGGCATGTTGTCGTCCGCTTCGCTTGGCGCCGGCAAAAACTCCCTTGGCCTGCCCTTCGGCCTCTATGAACCCGCGGGCGGCACCGCGCCCGACATCGCCGGAAAAGGCATCGCCAATCCCTGCGCCCAAATCCTCTCCGTCGCGCTCATGCTCCGTTTCAGCTTCGGCCTCGACCAAACCGCCCTGCGCATCGAAGCCGCCGTGAAAAAGGCCGTGACGTCCGGCACGCGCACGGGCGACATCGCCTTCGGCGGACAATCCGTCGGCACCAAGGCCATGGCCGACGCGATCATTGCCAATTTGTGATTTTGTTTCACCGCGGAGGCGCGGAGGACACTGAGAAATGGAACTCGAACAAAAAAATCTCACGGAACGAATCATCGGAGCCGCGATTGAAGTCCATCGACACCTCGGCCCCGGTTTGCTCGAATCCGCCTACGAGACATGTCTTGCGCACGAGCTGACGCTTCTCGGACTAGACATCGCCCGGCAGCAGCCTCTGCCTATTTCCTACAAAGGTCTTCAACTCGACGCGGTTTACCGCCTCGACCTTGTGGTTGAAAATTCCGTTCTGCTCGAACTTAAGTCTGTCGAGCGCGTGGAGCCTATCCACGAAGCCCAGCTCCTTACCTACCTCCGCCTCGCCCGGCTGCCCGTCGGTCTCCTCATTAATTTCAACGTTCACTTGCTTCGCCAAGGCATCAAACGTTTTGCCCTCACCGAACCTTCCTCCGCGTTCTCCGCGCCTCCGCGGTAAAAATTTTCATGACCTCTGCTGAGATCCGCCAGTCGTTCCTCGATTTCTTCGCCGCCCACGGCCACACGGTTGTCCCGTCGTCATCGCTGCTGCCGGACTCGCCCGGACTGCTTTTCACCAACGCCGGCATGAATCAGTTCGTGCCCATTTTCCTCGGCGACCGGAAGCCGGA
>Ga0206852_1158_pt1 | contig 11935 bp, 14 predicted proteins | sample Alteio_BWOrgCont_14_FD_152849 | JGI IMG/M metagenome (GOLD analysis project Ga0206852, IMG submission 152849) | Enriched cells from forest soil in Barre Woods Harvard Forest LTER site, Petersham, Massachusetts, United States -... | ecosystem: Environmental > Terrestrial > Soil > Temperate forest >... | reverse complement strand
CCTTATCGCTATGCTTCTGAGGCCGTGGATTATAAGACCGAAAAACTGGCCCGGTTTTATTTTGCCTTCTAACACGATGTCCTGCAATTTTTCGAGAATAAAAAATGCTTCGTCCCGGTCATCTTTGGCTTCGTAGCAAATGGTTTTTTCGCCTTGCCCCTTTATAGAAGACAGCGTCTTAGGAATGCGCTCGTCGTTATTTTCAATAATGGCGTTGGCAATACTTAAAATATTTCCCGTGGAGCGGTAGTTTTGAGATAGCGTCACCACTTTGGCGTCGGGATAATCTTTCTGGAAATTCAAAATAATCTGAAAATTGGCGCCTCGCCAGCTATAAATCGATTGATCGACATCACCCACCACGCAAAACGATCGCCCTTGCCAGAAGGCTTTACTCACTATGCCTTTTCGTTCCGATTTTAAACAGCCTTCCACGATCAAGCGCACAAATTCGTACTGGGCATCGTTGGTGTCTTGAAACTCATCGACCAGCACATGGTGAAACTGCTCGTGATAGCGCTCTCTGATGTGGGGGTTCTGTTGAAGAATCTCCACGGTTTTCTGAAGCAAATCATCAAAATCAAATGCGTTATTACGCGATAAAACTGCTTCGTAGCCATCATAAATACGGGCCAGTTTTTCGGTCTTATAATCCACGGCCTCAGAAGCATAGCGATAAGGTGATATCAACTGGTTTTTCAGATTACTGATCGTATAGCGAATCGTCTTGGGATTATAGAGTTTCTCATCCAGTTCCAACGCACGAATCGATTCTTTCACGGCAGCCAGCGAATCGGATTCATCGTAAATTACAAAATTGGTATTCCATACTCGATTGGTTTGGGTCCGGTAATGTGTAATTTCTCGGCGTAAAATGCGCCCGCAGATGCTATGAAACGTTCCGATCCAGCTGGTCCCATATCCATACTCTGCTACCATCTTTTGAACTCGTGCGGTCATTTCACGAGCAGCCTTGTTGGTAAATGTTACGGCCAAAATCCGTCCAGGTTCAATTCCTTCAGAAATCGCGTGAGCTATTTTGTGCGTCAATACACGAGTCTTGCCGCTTCCTGCGCCAGCCAGAACCAACAGAGGGCCTTGGGTGGTGTAAATGGCCTCTTGCTGCTCTGGATTTAAGCCATTAAGGGAAGGGGAAGTCACAGCCTGCATCATCATTAACTTCTGTATCGATCCACAAAAAACAATCTATCCACAAACGTCGTTTTAAGCTAGTATAGACATCCATCGTTAGAGTGACATAGAAACCCGTGTGAAGCAATGAGAAGAGTGAGTCTTTTAACAAACAAGGCTGATGAGCCGTCCATTACCGGTTCGGCGTTGGCCATGGATCAAGCCGACCAGGATATCCCCGACCCGCACGATGAGCTTGCCGCAGAACTGGTGGCGCTTCGTCAGCATTCCAAAAACATTGCGATTATCGGCAGCCGAAATATTCCGTTGCCGCATCAGCAACTCATTGAGTCCCTGGCTTATATGTTGGCCAAAGAGGGCAACACCATTGTTACCAGCGGTGGCTCCAGCGGCACCAACGCGGCAGCCATCCGGGGCGCGATGCGCGCCAACCCCAAAAACCTCATTGTTATCCTGCCCCAGACGATTGGTCATCAGCCATCAGATGTTCAGGATCAACTTATTGGTATTCCCAACATCCAGGAACATCCCGAATGGAATATGATGACGCTCGCAGATGCCAGCCGCCTCTGTAACCGTGAAATCGTCGACAACTGCCAGCAGTTGCTCAGCTTTCTCTTCCACTCCAGCGGTACGCTGGAAAAAGCCATTGCCTACGCCGAAGAAGGCCGCAAGATTGTCACGAGCTTCTACTTGGATTAAAATCTAGCTTTATATTAAAAAGGGGATTTATATGCTTCTTAGGTCTTCTCAACCTGTTGGCTTTGGATCCGTGCGTCTAGAGACCTATGCTTCTGCCCCAAAAGGCGGTTATCGTTTAGTTGTAAATGGAATCCATCTTCATCCGAGCTGGGGAGCGGAGAAAATAGGCTCTCTTTCTGAAGATCGGCAGACCTGTTATATTCCTTTCTCATTTATTAGGGAATCACGTCGGGTAGGGGAGGACAGAATTCCTTTTTATCGTCTTGAATTACGTCATATGCCAAGTATTTCGGCAGCTAAGTTAAAAATATTTTTTACATTGTTTAGGGAGGCTAAGACGTTCAGCACGGATTATACAGAGGTTTCTCAAAAATTGAGTGACTATTTTAGTGAAAGAAAAGAAGCGGCAAAATCTGTTATACACTCTACTGATGGTCGCATAGCACAGTATAAAAGGAACTGGCAGAAAGTTGTTTCTGACCATAAGGCTCAGTTAGCAAAGTATAAGCAGGACTGGCAAAAAATTGTTTCTGGCTATACAGCTGATTTGAAGCGATATCAAGCTGAAAAAAACGAATATGCCTCTGAATTGAAGGTATATGAAGATGATACCCAGTTTAAATTAGCGTTTTGATTCCATTTAGGTTTTAGATACCCCCCTTTTCTTTCCAGTCGGTTTTGGATACAGTAGCCATACCACGCCATGGGGGCGTAGCTCAGTTGGTAGAGCGTCTGCTTTGCACGCAGAATGTCGCGGGTTCGATTCCTGTCGCCTCCATTTAATTCCTCTGTATAAGGGACTCTCTCAAATTTAATATTCCGTATAATGGCTTATTATGGCCTCAAGTATTAATTTAACGTGGAATTTTGCAATTCCTGTTTTTTTTAAACAGGTTGAAGGCTTTGAGAATCTCCGGCAGCAACTCCTGGAGCTGATTTATCGAAAAAAAGAGGAGTCGTTGCCTTCATCCAATGCCAACCGCATGAATGCCACTTGGCAAACCGATTATAATATGCATTTGTGGAAAGAACCTGTCATGGCCGATTTATTGGCCCTGATTGGAGAGTTTTCAAGTGAATGCATCAACAGTTGCAGTAATTTTCATACCCTCACGGGAGATGTTTTAATTACCGGGTGTCGTGCCAGTGTTCGAGGCTATACAGCGTGGTCTTCTCCCCATCAACATTTGGGGGAGCATTGGGCGGGTGTACTGTATGTTTCCGTGGAAGAGTGTTTCGATGACCCTGATCAAACTGACCTGGGCGGACGCATTGAGCTTGTTAATCCGAATCGTCTTGCCAAGCTTTCGGGATTCCAGGGTAGTATGGCTCATACCCCAAAAGACGGATTGATGGTGCTATTTCCCGGTTACTTGGAGCATATGATTCATCCCAATCTTAGTCATCATGACCGGGTTGCCATTAATTTCTTCATTAATGTCCGAGGAACTTCCGGATGACTTGTAGAATATCAAACAATAGCCTGTTATGGCATTTTGCTATTCCGGTATATTCAAGACAACTGGAAGGTTTTGAGCCTCTCAGGCAAGAACTTCTCAAGCTTATTATTCAAAAAAGAGACGCTTTTTTTTCGCAACGTCCGGATGAAGCCACGAATCCTACCTGGCATTCCAGCAACGATCTGCATTTATGGCAGGAACCATGCATTCCCGAGGTCGTGGCTCTTATCAGTCAATTTGCATCCGAAGCGATTGGGGCCATGGATCCGAGTCAGATCAATGCCAATATTATTATGAATGAGTGTTGGGCCACAGTAGGGGCATTTGGGGCAGGAACTTCACCTCACAATCACTTTCCCTCGAACTGGTCCGGACAATTTTATCTGTCTGTGGATGATTGCATCAAGGATGAACATGAAAAATTCAGCAAAATGGAATTTGTGAATCCGATGCCTGTTGCCAAATCGTTTGGCCAGCCAGAGCGTGTTTTGTACCAGCCAAAAGATGGCCTTTTATTATTATTCCCCGCACTCGCAGAGCATATGGTACATCCCAATATGACGCAGAACCTGCGGGTACTCATTTCTTTTAATATGAGTGTTCAAATGCCACAGCACTCCCATTCATCGAAAGAATAATTAATTTTTGGCAACGTAAAACGCCGTTGCTCCTCTATGGTAGAATTTGAACGGATAGTGATTTTCTTTAAGAGACGAGCAGCTGAGCATGAATTTTGTGTACCCCTTGTTGTGTCGTGTATGTTCCTGTTTTTTAGTGCTGTTGCTCATGTTATCTTTAAGCGGCTGTAGCCAAACGGGCCGTTACTATTCGCTGCGGGTTGGGTGGAAACCTAATATTAAGGTTCTTGCGTCTTCTAACCAGGATGATTTAAGTTTTTTTAACATGTATGCTAGCGCATTGACTAAAAACCTTCGGAAACCTGAAATAAGTGGCTTGGAGGAGGCCCAGGCTGACTTGGAAAAAACGGGTATTCCCTATAATCAACTGCATTTATACCCCGAGTCAACGCCAAGACGTCAACTTCACAGTTGGCAAAAAAATGAAAACAAAGAGCGATTTGTGTTGCTTATTGGTGGACCTTCTGTGCTGCAAAATGACTCCAATGGTTTTAATACATCGGATCATCCCCATCTTACCGATAGTGATATAGAAACGGTTAAGTCAGCATTAACCGATTCTACGCTGTACAATGTGCCCGAGGATCACATTCAAATGGTCGTCCCAGCGGATATTCAGGATCTTGCGACAGGGCTTGACTGGATCAAGGGTCGCTTGCAGAGCACACCCGGGGCAGAGGGGTTGATTATGTTTTGTTGTCATGGCAATCAGGAGTCCTCATTTTTTGAGATGCCCTGGGATGGAGAAGGAGATGCTGAAGGTATATTGGCCCTTGCCCATGGGAGTATCAAGAAAAGTGTCTTGAAACAATGGATTAATGCAGCGGTGGGCGACGATGGCGAAGCCAACAATACGCATCCGGTTATTATTATTGTTTTAGCTTGTCATGCAGGTGCTTTTATAGCTGGCTTGCCGCCCATATTAGGAAGTACTTAAAAGTAGAGATTTTGGTTATAGAGCTAACTTACACTTCGGAATATATGATGCCTGCAATAAAAATATTTTACTCATGATAATTCTCAAAGAAATTCTTTATGGTTCTGCCATGTACGAATCTACAAAGTGCTTTAGGGAAGAAGTTTTAAGACGGCCTTTGGGACTTAAACTTACTGTTTGGGATACAAAAGACGAAGACACACAAATTCACATTGCCGCCATAGAAGATGACAACCTAATACTAGGCACAGTACTTCTTAAACCTGTGTCTTGCAGTCATATAAAACTTCGGCAAATGGCTGTTAGTCCCCTTATGCAAGGAAAAGGCATTGGAAGAAAATTGGTACAATTTGCAGAAATGCTTGCTCGCTCCAAAGAATTTCAGGTGATAGAAATGCATGCTCGTATTAATGCACAAGGTTTTTACCAAAAGCTTGGCTATCACGCAGAAGGTAAAGTATTCACCGAAGTGACTGTGCCGACCATTAGAATGACTAAAACCTTATAAGTCTTCATTATTTTTATTTGGCCGCTAATTTCCGTATTGCCTCAAGATGGTTTGGATTTTCCTTAATCCAATCGGCAATGGATACCGGTAAACGAACCATTTTCGTAGGCTCGGATTTCGGACGGCCTGCACCCTCGCGCCGACCACCCCGGCCAGAGGTCAGCCGATCTTGGGCGGTGGTTAATTTTCCCTGAACGCGATCAGAGATAAAACCTCGCAAGGCACGTTTATAGCTGTTGATAGCTTCCTGTTTTGTAGGACCACCGCCAACAACAAAAGGGTAAGCCTCATGATCAAAAACAAAGACGCCATCTTGCTTTACCCATCTGGGTTCAATCGATCCAACCTCGGTTAAGGCTTCCTGATAAGCGTTTTTAATTTCATCAGATTGTGTCATAGCAATATCATTATATAGATTTTTGATTCAAAAATCAATCCTTAAAAAACCGCTTCGCCTCAACCAACACTGGAACTCCTCGAACCAGGCAGAGAAAGACGGTGATATAAACACAGACAGTCGCAAGTGGGGCCAGCCTAAACGGCAAGCCGGGAATGTAGGCCAAAATCAGAAGCGAGAAAGCAAGCGCCTTGAAAACTGCGTAACTAAACCGGCTGAATCGGGAACTAACCAGCAGCGTGCCTAAAGGGGAACGCATCATGGACGTGTCTCCAAAGGCGGTAAAGCCTTGTTCCAGGGCGATGGCCCGAAACCCATCCACCAATATGCCACGAGTGACTACCAGAATCGGTATCCACAGTGGTATCCAGCCGAGGGCCAAAAAGGTGATCCAATAGACCATCTCCACCACGCGATCACACAAAATATCGAATACGGCACCAAATTTACTGGTTTCATTCAGCTTGCGAGCCAGGTAGCCATCCAAGCCATCCATCCAAATCACTAGAATCGTCAATCCAAAAGCTGTCCAATACATTGTCGGAGTGTTAATAAAGAGCATGCCGGCAACTGCCATCGACAAAATCATGCGGAAGATAGAAACCAGATTTGCCATCAGGTCAGGCTTTTATAAAGTTGCTGATATTTCAAGGCGCTTTTTTGCCAGCTAAAATCGGACGACATCCCGTTTAAAACCAGTTTTTGCCATGTTTGGGGATCTTTCTGCCAGGCTGCTATGGCCCTGTTAATCGCTTCTAAGAAAGCCTCTGCGGTGTAGTCGGTAAATACAAATCCATTGATATTTTCTGCGATTGTATCAGCCAACCCACCGGTTTTTCGCACGACCGGTACACTGCCGTATCGAAGCGCAATGAGCTGTCCCAGACCGCATGGCTCAAAACGACTGGGCATTAAAAACGCATCGCTGCCGGCATAAATTTGCTGTCCCAGCGCCGTGTGATAGCCAATCATGCTGCGGATATTTTGCGTATCCTGATTCGTCTTTTTTAATGCATCTTCGTAACGGGAATCGCCGGATCCCAAGATGGCAAACTGTGCAGGCAGTTTCGCGAGTTCGGGTAAGATCGGCAGCAGCAAATCCAAGCCTTTTTGTTCTACCAGCCGGGTGATCATGGCAAAAAGCGGCACATCCGGATCACGCGGCAAGTCGAGGGCAACTTGAACCCCTTCCTTAGCGGCAGCCTTGCCCGTGAAATAAGAATTACTATCATACTGAACGGGCAAAAACCGATCCGTTTTGGGATCAAACAACGCCGTGTCAATGCCGTTTAAGATGCCGCTTAATTTATTCTGTCGAGTCTGCAAGACATCCTCCAGCCCGCAGCCGTCCTCAGGAGTCAAAATTTCTCGAGCATAGGTCGGAGATACCGCTACAATGGCATCGGCCGATTCGAGCCCGGACTTTAAACGGTTAAATCCATCGGGTGCGCCTTGATAGGCCATATTGTGAATCGACAACACCGTCTGAATCTTGTTATAAAAAGAGTCCGAAGCTAGATCGGTATTTAGCCAGGCTGCCATCCGCGCCGTGTGCCAGTCATGCACATGAAGCACATCCGGTTTGAATTCCAACGCTTTAAGCGCATTAAACACGGCTTGGCCAAAAATATCCAGTCGCAGGGCTTCAAATGGATGATTGGCCGGGTAAATCTCATCGGTTAAGCGAAACAGCGCATGATTATCCAAAAAATAAACGGGAATGTTGCTCTGGGGCAATAAACTCTCCAACACCCGAAACGGATAGGCTTCATCCAAATATCCAACGGACAGCGTTATCCCCGTATCGCTGACAGCATGACCTTCTTCGGCGATAGAACCATAAAAGGGCAGAAAAATCCGAACAGTTTCCCTCAAGGCTTCAAGCGCTTTGGGCAAACTCCCTACGACATCGCCCAAGCCCCCTACTTTTGCAAAAGGGGCACATTCCGCAGCACAAAAAACAATATTCATAGTTAACCAATTAAATCCGGTATTTGACGAACATACTCATCCACAAATAATTCGCGCCCTCTGGAAAAAACCTGAATGGCTTTCCCCTGCAAGGTATGTCCTTTAAAGGGACAATTGCGGGCCTTGCTTTTGAAGTGTGCAGGGTCAACCTGCCATTGAAAATGCGAATCAATAACGGTGATATCTGCCGGGGCACCCGGTTGTAAGGTCCCACCCGGCAAACGCAGGCATTGTGCTGGGCCGGTGCTCATTTTTTCTATCACCTGCATAGCGGTTAATTTCCCTGAATGATACAGATGGGTCAATACCACCCCCAGAGAGGTTTCTAGTCCAATGACGCCATTGGGGCAACAATCAAACGCCTGATTTTTTTCCCCTCGCGCATAAGGCGCATGATCGGTGGCAATGGCATCCACCGTGCCGTCCTGCAGAGCTTCCACCAGGGCATGCACATCCGCTTGCGTACGAAGTGGGGGGTTCATCCGAAAATCCGCGTCATATTCCATTAACTCGGCATCGGTCAGGGCAACATGATGCGGGGTCACATCCGCCGTAATGTGAAGCCCTTCGGCCTTGGCCCGGCGAATCAAAGCAATGCTTTCTTTGGCACTCACATGGGTGAAATGCACATGGCAACCGGTTAAACGCGAAAGTTCTATATCACGAGCGATCATGACAGTCTCAGCGGCCCAGGGAACCCCTGGCAATCCCAGCAAGGCAGAGTAATGCCCCTCATGCATGCAGCCTCTGCCCGATAAGTGGGTATCTTCGGCATGGCACACAAACGGCATATCCAGCATGGCGCAATACGTCATTACGATTCTGGCAATCTGGGCGTTCATAATGGCATGACCGTCATCACTAAAACCCACCGCACCCAGCTTTTTTAGTGTAGCCATTTCAGTGGGTTCTTTTCCTTCAATATTTTTGGTTGCTGCCGCAATGGGATAAACGGCAATTCTGGATTTTTGAGCCTTAAGATATTCCAGCGTTAATGAATTATCTAAGACGGGCTGAGTATTGGGCATACAGCATACCGCAGTAAATCCCCCTGCAATCGCTGCCTCAGTTCCCGATTCCACTGTTTCGCGGTGTGGAAATCCAGGATCACGAAGGTGCACATGGATGTCAATTAATCCCGGCACCACCCACTGATCCGACGTCAATGTCTGAACGGTCATCTCTTCTGAAACCGGTATATCTTTTTCGACCGACACAATATGATCGGTTTGAATCAAAACATCATAGACCCCATCCAGGTTTTGAGACGGGTCAATCACTCTTCCCCCTTTTAAAAGTGTTTTCATCCGCCTGTCTCCTGTAAAAGCAGCTTTAAAATCGCCATCCGGACGATAACGCCATTTCTAACCTGCTGCCGGATAAGGGAATCGTCTGCAACGTCGCTGGTTATTTCTACACCCCGATTCATGGGTCCCGGATGCATTACCAAGACATTAGGTTTTGCCAACTCAAGCTTTTGGCGATCAATTCCGTAAAACTCCCGATACTCAGCCAATGAAGGAATTAATCCGGAGGTTTGCCGCTCCATCTGTAACCGCAAACACATAACTACGTCAGCGTCTTCTAAAGCGTCTTCCAGAGGTTCTGGGTCAATACATAAAGTTGGAGGACCTACCAGATGAACCTCTGCGCCCAGTTTGGTTAAGATATGAAGATTGGAACGCGCGACCCGGCTGTGAAGAATATCTCCTACAATCACGATTTTCTTTCCCGCCACGGTTTGAAGCTTCTCAAGCATCGTGTAGAGATCCAGCAGCGCCTGGCTGGGATGCTCATGCATGCCGTCTCCGGCATTGATAATGGAGAGGCGATTTTTAAAATGCGAGGCCAACTGTTGACACACGCCGGAAGACGAATGCCGAATCACCAGCGCATCCACGCCCATGGCGGCAAGCGTTTCTGCCGTATCCAAAAGGCTTTCGCCTTTTTGGGCGGAAGAGGTGGCAATATCCAGATTCACCACATCGGCGGATAAATACTTGGCGGCCAATTCAAAGCTGGTGCGGGTCCGGGTGCTGTTTTCATAAAACAAATTGGCAATCACTTTGCCGGCCAATAAGGGGGCTTTAATTCCTGCCAAGGCCTTGGCTTCAGCCATGACTTCGAAAATCTCTTCAACCGTCAAGCTGTGGGTATCCACCAAGTGCCGACGGGTCCAGACAGTTTTTTTCACAATAGTGCTCATCGAGGGATATAGTAGCAAAAAAGCTTTCAAGATTGTAACGAATTGTTGATAGTACTAACACGTTTGCGGCTTCAGAGACGTTTAAATAACATGCCAATCCAATCAACGTCTTTAGCTTTTATAAGACCCGCCGTCCCAACAGCGAGGTTGAATTATCGTCCTGTTCACTTTGGGACAGACACACTGCAAATCCTCGCCAACGAACTCATCACCGTTCGCGCGCAATGGAAAAAAACCGAAGCGGAAGCCTTGGCGCTTTTTAAAGAAAATCCGGATAACGAACAATTAAAAAAAGCGACTCAGGCTTTGTGTGGGGTTGAATTTTTTGATGGAAGCGATCCAAAAACTCCATGGGTGAATGACGTCTGTTTGGAAATGGGCAGTAATTTCACGCATGTGCCTCCTTCACTGCAGTATAAAGTACCCTCTAGTGTAGCTAAACCTGTTTCTGAGTTTGAGGATGCTTTGCAACAATTGGACAGGGACAAGAAACTGGGTATATTTTTAACACCCAAATATGGCAATCATCCGTGGATATTGAAACATGAAATTTTACATGTCAACACAAGAACGGTCTGCGCTTAGGCAGTTCCGATCCAGCCATTCATGTCGTTGCTTCGGATTTTATCAACCGGTTTCATCAATTTCCGGTTAAACATCCCTACTTGCAAGGCTTGTTTCGGGTCTTTCGCATCTTTGACAGCTATACTGTTGAAGTGCCTTTAATTTTCCTAAAAGGACTCTTTACAGGACGTCTCTTCAAAGCGATGCCACAGGAAACACCTGGTAAGGCTGTACGTCTTTATGCAGAACGTGAAATGGAAGTCGATAAGTTTTTTATTATGCACGGCAGACATATAGGAGTCTCTTTCGCAACCCGAGTGGAACATATCTCGCAATTCTTTTGCGAAAGCATGCTGCAATATTTACGCAGTTTTAAATTGGATTTTTCTCCCAATTTTGGGATGCCGAAGGATATCTGAAAATTAAATTTTTGGGTAGCTCAGCCGCAAAACATGTCGCGGATGAGCTTATGGCCTGTGAACTTGTTTGCATTGATTAAACAGTCCGGCGCGTAACGTTTTATTACAGTCCCTTAAATAGATGAGCCCAATTCAAATAGCAACCCGTATAATGGCAATTAAGGGAATTTCATGGTGTGTGAAAGAGGGCAGCTTTTATGAGCTTGGTTGAACAAACCTTTCTGGTGCGTCCCAATATTCGAGAGGTGGGTAGTTATCTCCGTAAAGCCCAGCAGGTGGCTATTACATCCATTGACCCGGTATTCTCGGGCAATTCCCAGGATCTTAGCGCTTTGCGAATCAACGTTGAGGGCCCCACCAAATATCTGAAATATTTTGAACGTCTTCTCGCCGGGGCCAATTTAAACGTACTGGATGAAAAAGGCTAGTTGTTTTCAAACAGGGCATTTACAAAGGCTTGGGGATCGAAATCCTGCAAGTCTTCAATCTTTTCGCCCACGCCGACCAGCTTGACGGGTAGGTGAAACGTGCGGGCGATGTTGAAGACGATGCCGCCTTTGGCTGAGCCGTCCAATTTGGTCAGGGCGACGCCCGTTAAGGTGACTGCTTCGTTGAATATTTTGGCTTGGCTCATCGCATTTTGTCCCGTGGTGGCATCCACCACCAGCAAGGCTTCATACACTTTATCAAGCGGGGCTTCCCGGTCAATAATGCCTTTAATTTTTTTTAACTCTTCCATCAGGTTGAATTTATTCTGAAGCCGCCCAGCCGTGTCCAGAATCAACACATCCGCCTGCATTTCTTTCGCGTGCTGAACCGCATCATAAACCACAGCGGCGGCATCTGCCGTGTCTTTGGTCACAAACGCCACCCCGGCTCGCTCAGCCCAAATTGCTAGCTGATCTTCGGCGGCAGCACGAAACGTGTCACCTGCACCAATCACGACCGTCTTTCCCTGTTTTTTGAATCGATGTGCCAATT
>Ga0206852_1163_pt1 | contig 12118 bp, 8 predicted proteins | sample Alteio_BWOrgCont_14_FD_152849 | JGI IMG/M metagenome (GOLD analysis project Ga0206852, IMG submission 152849) | Enriched cells from forest soil in Barre Woods Harvard Forest LTER site, Petersham, Massachusetts, United States -... | ecosystem: Environmental > Terrestrial > Soil > Temperate forest > O... | reverse complement strand
CCTCGAAGCGGTCAAGCGGTGCTTTTTTAGCGGGGTTCAAACCTGTCTGGTGTCCGTTCCCAGCGACTATCTCGCAGCCTCTGTCCAACGTCTTCATGCTGTGCCTCTCATGCATTCTCTGCTGCGGTCCGACAGAACGAATCTCCCGCGAGACTGGGACAAAAATCCCTTCGACGGCATAGACACGGCTGACAGAGAACCCGCGCGCCATATTCTGGCGGTCGATGACGACACTCTCACCGTCAACGCGCTGAAAGAGCACTTGACGAGTCAAGGCTTCGCGGTGACCGTGGCGGCGAACTGTCGGCAGGCGGGGGACGTGCTGCGGAGCGCTCGAAAAGTGGATCTCATCATTCTGGATTATTTGATGCCGGAGGGGGAAAACGGAACGGTCCTTTTGAGGGCATTGGGCGAAGAGGATTCTTTGCAGAAGCCTCCAGTCATCATTTCATCTTCCTGGATTGATGAACAACAGCCCAGCTGGATCGCCGTACGACAACGATTGCCCAGCGTTTCACAGATCCTTATTAAGGAGTACGTGGCAAAACCCTATCACTTCAGCCAGATGGACACGGCCATCCACGCCGTCCTTGGACATCCCCGCTCCGCCGTCCTCCGCGCCGCTTAAGACAGCAAATTCAGAAGATTAATTAAATCAGATCGACCGGGACCGAAAAACCTTTAAGTCGATGAGCCAGGGCTTGATCGGCTGTGCAGAAGGAGGCGCCCAGCGCAAGAGACAGGGCCACATAGATCGCATCATAGACGGCGATCTTTAACGCGATCGCGCGGTTCAGGGCGGAGGGTAGTAAAGGCAAAGTCGGCAGCCAGTTCAGGTCTAGCCCGAAATTCGGCGAAAATTGGAGAATGGGATCTGTGGCGCTCATTTCCGCAAACTGAATTTTCTTCCAAACAATATTGTGAAGTTCAACCAATAGGTATTCAGGGGCGCAGAGCACAATCCCCTCTTTCAGCGATTGCTTCTTCCAGGCCAGCGCGTGGGCCGTGCCTGGTTCACCGAATAGCCATTTGGCGGCGACGCTGACATCAACGACCGCATGGGCCGGCCGGGTCATCGTTCCTTGCGCATTTTTCGGATGAAAGGTGTGGAATCCTGCATTTCACCATAGGACCGCACCATCCGCTCGCGGATCCGGTCAACCAAGGACCAGTCCGGCTTGTGAAACAATCCAGGAAACTCAAGGCTTTGCTCGAGTAACCAAGCCGCTTCCTGTTGGATCGAGCGCTTATCCGCCTTGGCTTTCTCCGCTAACTTTTTATAAGCCTCATCGGGGAAATTGCGAATTTGTAATGATGGCATGGGGAAGCCCTCCTGTGCATTAATAATACATCAAATTAAATGCATTTTCAATGCAAATTAATTTGATCTTCAAGTAAACGTTTTTCTAATTTCCGACGAGGGACGACATCTGGAAGGTTGGAAGCATGAGGCCCATGATGACGAAGCCGACCACGATGGCCATGAAGACGATGAGGAGCGGCTCCATCAAGGTCAAGAGGTCGCGGATGGCGGCGGAGACTTCGGCGTCGTAGTAATCGGCCATCTTCGTCAGCACCTCGGGGATGGCGCCGGTTTTCTCACCGGTTGAAACCATGTTGGCCACCAGCACCGGGAAATGCTTGCTTTTGTAGAGGACGGGCGAAATTCCGTTTCCCTGCTGGACGCTGGCGAAAATCTCATCCACCACTTTTTCGAGCGTGCGGTTTTCCACGACCTGCCGGGCGACCGAGATGGCCTGCAGGGCCATGACGCCGTTGGAGACCAGGCTCGCGAGCGTGCGGATGAACCGGGTGATCACTTCGAGCGTGATCATTTTTCCGAAAACAGGAATGGCCAGGACCTTATCATCCCAGATAACGCGGAAACGCTCGTTGGTCCTGCGCAGGCGCTGGGCGAACATGATGAATCCCACAAAGATGACCGGAAGAAGAAATCCGCCGTGACGCGTGAACTTGCTGATCATGATGAGGGCGCGCGTCGGAGCCGGCAGAGGCGCTTTCATGTCCTCAAACACTTTGACAAAGGTGGGGACGATGAACGCCATCATGCCGATGACCACAATGCTGGCGACCACCGCGATGACGGCGGGGTACACCATGGCCGATTTGATTTTGGCCCGTAGCTCGATTTCTTTTTCGAGGAATTCGGCGGTGCGGTTCAAGGCGTCCGGCATGAAACCGCCCGCTTCTCCGGCCGCCGTCATGCTGACGTACACGGGCTTAAAAACGTCCGGATGAAGCGCCAGAGCATCGGAGAACCGCTTGCCGGAGAGCACATCGTCAAGCACCTTGCGCAGAACCCAGCCGAGTTTCGGATTCTGCGTGTTGCTGGCCAGTCCCTGCAGGGCTTCCACGAAAGACATGCCGGCGTTGATGCTGATGGACAACTGGCGCGTCAGCACTACCAGTTCCTTTAAAGCGATTTTGCCTCCGGGAGAGACGTTCGGATCCGCCTTCTGGTTGGGATGGAGCAGGTTGTTCAGCCAGCTTTGGGCTGAGGCCGTCGAAATGGAAGCGTTTCCATTCGGAGTCGGCGCGGCGGCGCGTCGAAAACCGGTCTCTTGGCCGGCCGATAAGCGCAGCGGTTCTGCTCCGGCGGGAAGGGCCGCCGGAGCGGCGCCAGGGCTGTCTTCTTCCGCCCGGCAGGACACTAGAAAAAGATTTTTGACTTTCAGTTTTTTAGCGAGATCGGATTTATTGGTTGCTTCCAGAATTCCGCGGGCCGATTCCCCTTTAGGGGTCGACGCGATGTAGTTGTATTTAGGCAAGATTATTCTTCAAGCGTGCAGACGCGCATCATTTCTTCGACCGAGGTTTCGCCGGTGATCACCGCGATCGCGCCTTCTTCATACAGCGAGCGCATGCCGTCTTCGCGGACGACGGCGCGGATTTCCTCGAGCGTCGTCTTGGGATCGACGGTCATTTCGCGCAGTTTGGTCGTCATCTTGAAAATTTCGTAGAGGCCTTTGCGGCCCTTATAACCGGTCTGATTGCAGGCTTCGCACCCTTTGGCGATGAAATAAGTTCGCTGGCCGGTGTAGTCCTGCGAGGCCTTCTCCAATTTTTCGACGATGGCTTTGGGAGGCTCATAGGCTTCTTTGCAATTGGGGCACAGCACCCGGAGCAGGCGCTGCGCGATGACCATGAGCACCGAGGCGCTGATCAAGAAAGGTTCGACGCGCATATAGCGTAAGCGCGTGATGGCACTGGGGGCGTCGTTAGTGTGCAGAGTGGAGAGCACCAAGTGGCCGGTGAGCGCGGCCTGAATGGCGATTTCGGCGGTTTCCAAATCGCGGATTTCTCCGACCATGATGACATCCGGGTCCTGACGCAGAATGGAACGCAGCCCTTTGGCGAAGGTGAGCCCGACTTTGGTATTCACCTGCACTTGGTTGACCCGCGGGAGCTGGTATTCGACCGGATCTTCCAGCGTCACGATATTGGTGTCCGGGGAATTCAGAATGGTGAGGCCTGTGTACAGCGTCGTCGATTTACCGCTTCCGGTCGGGCCGGTGACCAGAATGATGCCGTTGGGCTTATCCAGGGCTTCCGTGAACATCTCCACGGCTTTTTCGCTGAAGCCCAGCTTAGCCAATTCAAATTTGGTGGATCCTTTGTCCAAAATACGGATAACGGTTTTTTCGCCGTGGATGATGGGCAACGTCGAAATACGCAAGTCCACCGGCCGGCCGCTCACTTCCGTCATGACGCGTCCGTCTTGAGGCTGCCGGGTCTCCGTGATATCGAGGTTCGCCATGACTTTGATACGGGACGTGATCGCGCTTTCAAAATCCTTGGGCACCGTCATCACCGGGCGCAGAACACCGTCGATGCGGTAGCGGACCTCCGAGTGGTCCACGTAGGGCTCGATGTGAATATCGCTGGCCTTTTTCGCCACAGCCTGGCGAAAAATGGCGTCCACCAGCTGCACGATGGGCATGTCTTCGGAGGTTTTCTGGATGTCGCGTTGGATCATGTCCATCGGCGACACTTTTTGTTCCGGCAACTTGTTGCGCAGACTGTCGACCAGACGGTTCAAGTTGTCATCGCCGGCTTTCTGGGAAATGGGGGCTTGAGTCGGCGCGGGTGCGGCCGGCGCGGGCGCGTGTTTCGGCGCCGGCGCTTGGGCCGGATAGTCCAGGACAAGCGAAGAAGGATCCATCGGGTTAGAAGGAGGCGGCAACTGAGCGGGAGAAGACAGCGATTGCAGCGGGACCTCGGAACTTTCCCACCCTCCGTAAAGCTTGTTGATGGTCTCAAAAATGGTGGTCCGCATGCAGACGACGGGATCAATCTTAAAGCCGGTGGTTTTGACCAGGGTGTCGATGATGAACAAGTCCAAGGGATTCACCATGGCGACGGTCGCCACATTGTCAATTTTGAAGAGCGGAACCACCTGCAGCCGGCGCGCGAGCTCTTCTGAAATGATGTTGCCGGATTCGGCGGTATAGAGCCCTTCGAGGCTTGTGAAATAAGGGACTTTGGCTTTGATGCCGATACCCTTCATAATTTTTTCTTCGGTGGTGAATCCGAGGTCGATCAGCCATTTGGCCAGGTCCTTGTCCGACCCGTCGGCGGCGGCGATCGCCTGACGGAGCTGTTCCTGAGAGATGACGCCGACTTCGATGAGAATTTCGCCGAGGTTGGAGCGCTGCCGCCCGCCGCCGGTGGAACCCAAAGAGGATCGGGACAGCGACGAAGCCATCAGCGCAAGCCTCCAAATCCGGGCGAGGGGGGAGGCGCCTCGGCCGAGGAATCCGGCGTGATATCATTCAGCGTATCGAGAAAATTTTTGATGCGCGTTCCCAGTTCCATCGGCTCAAACGGTTTGATCACGTAATCAATGGCGCCGGCCATCATCGCCTGCTGCACCTGCTCATGCGATTCCTTGCCGGACACCACGATGACCGGAATCATCCGTGTTTCTTCGTTGCCTTTTAACTCGCCCAACACCGAGACTCCGTCTTTGCCCGGAAGCATTAAATCCAAAAGAATGAGCGCGGGTTTGTGCTGCTTAGCGAGCGGCGCCACCTGCTCACCGTTGCCGGTGGTGAGGACGTGAAAGAGATAGACCCCACAACAGTGTTGTTCAGCGTAGCCACCAAAATGGTCGTCGGCGGAATGCCGTCGAAATCCGAACCAGGAACCCGCAGGCATTCCTGAACGCTCAGGAGTTCGTCGGAATTTATAAGAGGATGAATCGAGAAAGATTCTCGAAGAGAGAAATCGCCTGTTTCAATGACTTTTGAGAGAACTTCTTGTTCCATCACGCCTCCGGCATTTTTTTATCCCTCCCCGCACAAAAAGTCAATGGCCTCTTAACATATTTTAACGATGTGGCCATGCGAAGGGCCCATAAAATTTCATGGGCCCTTCGGACCCGCATTTTTAGTCTTTAGATGGATACGCGAATTGCTAAAAAAAAGGTATCTTTTTAGCATTCGATCTATGTAAGACCATGAATTTTCGCCGCTTCATCGCCTGCGCTCTTGTCCTCTCGCTGCTCCTACCAGGACAGACATCTTCTTCACCTTCAACAAGCTATTTTCCCCGCGCAACGGCTATCGATGCCAGTGCGACTCATAAAGCTTTTGAAACCGAAGCCTTGGCGACCAGTCCCATCGCGTCATGGAACCCGTTCATGCCCATGGCCCGCGTCACAGCCATTACCATGCTTGCCGTGTTCAGCTTTTCCCAATCGCCCCTTGCGACCGCTCAAACGCGGCAAGACCAGAGACAAACAGAGCGCCCGGGCACACCGGCGGACACCGTACATTCGCAAGACTTACTCAGAAACTTCTTCAGCGGCCAAGATTGGACTGAGTTTTTTGATCATCCTTCGGCACAAGCCGCTCTTTCTTTAAAAGAAGATGCCGATCAACTAGATATGGCTCTTCATCTAAATGGAGAATTGGCTGCAGTTTTCGGATTCATAACCGACAACTTCGATCGATTCGAGGACGAAGCGCTTCGCCGTGAGCTGTCAAAAAAGTGGTACCCATTTCGCGATCGCGTGTTGCGGCCTTTAAATTTTTACTGTGAATTGCAATTGCGAGAGTCTCCCGGCCAATCGCGTCGATTAGTCTCTTTTGTTTATGAGTTGGCCTCCAACTCCGATACCTACGAAATGGAGAGCATTGGCACAGGCGACATTTTCTATGGCCGCCGCGTAGATAAAACAACGCTTTTGATGAACGACACTCGTGCTGTGGCCATACCGAATGAGCGCTTTTTCATCTTTGATGCCTTTGGGATGGGTGAAAATATTGAGTTGGTCATAAACCGCGGAATCGAATTTGCAAAAGCAATGGGAGCGAAGAAATTAGCTCGCGACCTGGAGACATTAAAAGAAAAGACAACCCCAAAACAACGATTGGAATTCATGACACGCTATGAATTCATCCACGAAATTACTCACAACATACAGGGCAAAATGGAATTCGTCTATGGGCTGAACGATCATTTTGGCATTCCCTATTCGCAATGGAGCGAAATAGACGCAGACATCAAAACCCATATCGACTATGAGACTTTAGCGATCGAAGAACAGATAGCTCTCGCTGCGAAAGAACCCAGACAAGAATATGTGGCTATCCCGCTGCTAAATCTTGTCTTACGGATCCAGCAGTTAGCGGGCAGTAATAACCCTGACCATGTAGCCGCTTACTATTCAGCAAGAAATATTATTAACCGCCTGGCCGATCCCAATAGAAAGCCCGAGCATTGGCTGGATGCTCGAAAGCCTGAAGAGGCGAGAAAGCTGTTGGAGACGATCTTCGACAAAAAGGATAGCCTACTTGAAGAAACGAGCGAATTGATCAAAAAAGGTTATCCGACAATGCCGACTCTCGTCCTAAAAATTCATTCCAAAGACAACAATACCGCGCGGAATGATGGCTATCAACAACTCGCCTCTCAATTTTCGGATATGGTGGAAGAGGCCCTCCCATTACCTCTACCTCGCTCATCTAACGCCGTTCTTGCTATTTTGAAAAAACTGTATGAGAGCCCTGAGGTAAATCTATCGCCAAACCCGCGATTGATCAACACTCTCACCACAACCCTGCAAGTTTCGGTTTCAAACGCCTTGCAGTCGAGAATCGTAGCCGCAAAAGCGATTGATCTCGATCATCCATCTGAAATCTTTGGGCACAACGTTGACCAAGATATCGCCTACTACACGGTGCTGTTGCTCGGTCGATGGCGGCCGGCGGAGGCCGTAGCGCCGCTTCAAGAGCTTAGCGCTAGACTCAGCGGGGTCGGATCATTATTCACCAACAATGTCGTCCTCCTCATAGAAACTATCCTTCGACGGATTTCGGTGCCGCCTTACGATTCTCAGAAGGCAGCTAATATTATCCAGACGCTGCAAAACGGATCGCCTGAGAATCGGCGCGCGATTCTGTTTTCTCTGGCGGAAAACATTCGAGCCTCGCGCGTAGTCAAAGCAGAGATGGAAGGGCTACAACCGCTGTTCCTGACGATGGTCACCACTCCCGGAGTGCTTGATAATTTGAAATCCTCGCTTAAATACGGAAATCGCGATGAGGCCTCAAACGCGGCCATCATATTGGCGGCGCTGGCTCGTGCGACTCCCGATCATTTCACCTCCAAGGACTATTACCACCTGATTTCCAATATCGTCCTTCGTGAATTTGCAAAAGAACTGGGAGACCGCAAAATATTCGACCGTTTCGATACCGCGCTTGAGATTCTCGCGAAAGCGGCCACGGGTAACTCCTATCTGCGCGATGCTTATACGTCCGTTTTCTCGGATATCACAGAAGGAAAAGTCCTCATCCCTCTCGAGTCATCACGTCGCAGCGCTATCGCGCAATTCGTCCATCACAGGGACCAGCCGGATTCATTCTTCGCATCAACGCTGGACCTGTATTTGGCCCGCCATCTGACAGATCCGAATCCCTTTTTCGATGGTATGCTCAAGATTGCTTCATCCAATAAATCTACTTTTCTTTCTGCAGAAGCTGTAAAAGCGCTTAAGGAGGCGAAGAAAAACCTCCATTCTGAAAAGGCGCTTGCTACTCATTTCAAAGATTCACGTTTGACAGGCTTAGAAGCTATCTTGGATCATGCAGGTCGTGCAAGTGGCCAACGTTCTTCTCATGTCCGCAAAGGATCGAAGTCTCTGAACATCGCCGCTTAAAATACCTTTCCATTGCAGAACGGAAATTCAAATCTTCATTGCACTCATCGGCTTAAAAGCCGCCTAAGGCTGAGCTCAAGAAACAGGCCCAGCAAAAGAATAGGACTTTCGGGCCAGCATTTTTAGCCTTTGGATGGATACGTGAATGGCTGAAAATAAGGTATGTTTTTGGCATTCTCGCTATGTAAGACCATGAACTTTCGCCGCTTCATCGCAATAGTCATAGTGTTAGGCCTGGTCACTCCGCAAGCAAATTTTTCGATATTTCCTGCAAGCCTGTCGCCGGTGCAGGCCATGTCGCTAACTACCGGCGACGATGCCTTTGCGGCCGAGGCTTTGGCACTTACTCCTGCTTCGTCCTGGAAGCCGTTTTTTCCAGCGGCACGCATTGCTGCACTGGCCGTGCTCGCCACCTTTTGCATTACCCACCTTCCTTATACCATGGCTCAATCACAACAGGGACAAGCACAGGGAACTAACTCCAGCACATCTATGAATGTCGATCGCGGGCAAAAGCTTTTGACCAATTTTATTGGTGGCAAAGCATGGACGGACTTTTTCAACAAACCTTCTAAGGAGCTAGCCTTAAAGGTTCGGCAAGAAGCTATACAGATTGATCAGCAACTTGAGTTAAACAATTCATTTACAAATCTATTTGCCTTCATCGCTGATATCGCGAAGCAGCCAGGCAATGAGTCAACGCGAAAATCCTTGGCCCAAAGATGGTATCCGCTACAAAATGACTTGTTGCGCCGATTCAATGTATTAGTGCAAATACGATTGGTGCAATATAATCACAAAGAGCCCTTTCTCTACCAATCCAATGCTTACCGCCTAGAAGGAAATCCTGATTTTTATGAAATTTCAGGGCTTATAAGTAACTTGGTAATCCTTTATGGCTATAGAATTGACAAAACAATCACGTCTATTCCAGCAGACACCGCCGCTATTCCAATGCCGGGAGAAAGATTTATCCTGATTGACATGGACAAAGCGCAACGATTTGACGAGATGCTTGAGAGCGGGCTAACTCTTGCAAAAAAATTAAACTTGCCCGAACTGAGGAATGCCCTTGAAATATTGTTAAAGAATAAAACCGCGGGATTGGGCTTTGCGATTGCGTACGAGATTAATCATGAGATCGTGCACGATGTCCAAGATGCGCTTGGGGATTTCCAATATGCGCGGGACGATCATTTTGGAATTCCGAGTTCTGATTGGGAAACACTGAGCGATGATGTCAAACAAAACATCAATATTGAACTCCCTGCTATCGAAAGACAGCTATTGACTCTTCAAGGACGCAATCCTGAATGTCTGGCCGCACCTATATTAGGTCTGGTTGACAAGGTTTTCGCGCACCGAGACCTGCGGTACCGAAATGCCCCTCCTTTTGAAGTCGATTTTTATATCAGTCGTTATCTCCTAAATCGACTTGCAAATCCAGAGCGCATGCCAAAGCAATGGATAGATGTTGAAACTGATAACGGGCTTAGACAACTAGTGAAAGAAATATTCAGCAAAAATGAACATATACCCAGCGAAGTGGAACAACTACTAAAACAAGACTACCCCGCTCTTCCAACTCTCATCCTTAAACTAATTGACCGAAAGTCTGGGACAAAATCGCCGTCAGGCGCTGCAATAATCCGGCGACCATTTGCTCAAACGTCTGCATGATTCTTTTTGTATCAATAGAACTTTTATTAAAGCTAACCCTTGCAAACAAAAAGAAATCTGGCTAAGCTTGTAAGCGTCCTGTGCGATATACCAAGTTAATATTCGTTAGCTGCTTGATGTTAACGCTCAGCGGTTGCGGAGCTGTTGAATCTCCGATTTTTGAGCTCAAAAATCGCGCACTAAGCCTATGGGAAGACATTTCCGAGATATTTCCAAGCAATGATCCTGTCGTCGCACGGGTTGGGTATATGACGATACGAGCTTCCGATATGAAATATTTTTTTGAAAAAATGCCTCCCGCTGTACAGGCTGGTTTTCTTTCGCCGGAGGGCAAACAACGCTTATTAGATCAACTTCTAGCGCAAAAAAAGCAGGTGTATCTCGCAGAAATGGAGAATCTTGAGAATAAACTTCCTTATAAGAAGGACATCGCTCGCCAAAAAGACAACGCTCTTATGATGGCTCATATGCAATATATTCTAAGTTCGCTTGAGCCGATTACAGATATTGAAATAAGGAATTATTACCTAAAGCACCAAAACGAGTTTGCAACCACAAAAATATCTTCCAGCCATATCGTTTTAAGAACCTCGTCGGAGGCCAAAATTGCCCAGGCATTAATTCGCCGGGGCCGTCCTTTTGCTGCCGTTGCCAAGGCTATGTCGATAGATTCGGTTTCGGCAAAAAATGGAGGGCGGCTGCCTCCTACCGCTGTGACACAAATGGATTCGGCCTATGCAAACGCAGTTCTTCCCCTTGCGAAAGGTAAGATATCCGAGATCATCAAAACTTCTGCGGGTTATGAGTTGATTCGGAAGGATGCCCAAACGACATATCAGCTACACCTGACTGAGGTGCAGGAAAAAGTTCTGTTTGACATGAAAAGTCAAAGATACTTTGAGCGTAATAGCAAGTTGCAATCTGCCCTGGACGTCCAAACAAACAAACAGATACTGGATTCCATTAAACTACAGTAAAAATCGAACCATTTTGTATCTAGAAATAGGATCAAAGGCTTGTTTAAGAGCTTAATTTTGGGCCTTTACGACTGCGCTTACCGGTGTTATACTCATAACGCCTTTTTGAAATATTAAATCTCTATGAGCTTTCAGAAAAAACTGCAATTACGGTATTACTTTGTCGCGAAACTACTTTTGTTCGCTAGTGTGATCGTATTGCTTAGAATTTCCAACGCCACAGCGGCTTGCACATGTCCTGGGGGACAACCAAATTGTGATGGCAGTACCTGTCTCGGTGGCGGCCCAGGCAACGCAGTTGACTGCACGTGTTTATCCGATGGGACAACTTGTGCACCTTGCGTTTCGCAAGGCACGTATCCTTGTGCTGGTGTCGGACCGTGCGCTAATCCTGACTCCTGCGATACAAGCGTTTGCCCGCCGTCACCGCCACCACCCCCCATTACTCCACCGCCTGGGCCGCCGCCAGGGGGAGGCGGGAGTTGCGGTTTAGGTTCGGACTGCAGCGGCTTGTGTAGTGGAGGTATCGGTGGTACTGGATGTAGTGCCCCTATCGATTTAGGATGCTGTTGCTTAGGAAGTAGCCCTACCGAAATCGCCTGTTCCTGTACCCCTGCTGGCGGAGGCGCAAGCTGCGTGGGAACAATAGGGACCTCAGGCCCGGGATCATGCAGCTGTGGGACACCACCACCTCCGTGCACTCCGAGTTGTTCTTGCGCTGCCAGTACGCTCGTCGGAAGCACCTGCTCTGATGGCTGCGGGGGCTCTTGCCCCGGCACTTTGTCGCCGCCACCACCGTGCACTCCAAGTTGTTCTTGCGCCGCCACCACCGCCGTCGGAAGTACATGCTCTAATGGCTGCGGAGGCTCTTGCCCCGGCACGCTGTCACCGCCACCGTGTACTCCGGATTGTTCTTGCGCCGCCACCACCGCCGTCGGAAGTACATGCTCTAATGGCTGCGGAGGCTCTTGCGCCGGCACTCAGTCGCCGCCGCCGTGTACTCCGAATTGCTCTTGTGCCGCCACTACCGCCGTCGGAAGTACATGCTCCAATGGTTGCGGAGGCTCTTGCGCCGGCACTCAGTCGCCGCCACCGCCGCCGGGGTGTACTCCGGATTGTTCTTGCGCCGCCACTACCGCCGTCGGAAGTACCTGCTTTGATGGCTGCGGAGGCTCTTGCCCCGGCACTCAGCCGCCGCCGCCGTGTACTCCGAGTTGTTCTTGCGCCGCCAGCACCGCCGTCGGAAGTACTTGCTCTGATGGCTGCGGAGGCTCTT
>Ga0206852_1162_pt1 | contig 12141 bp, 9 predicted proteins | sample Alteio_BWOrgCont_14_FD_152849 | JGI IMG/M metagenome (GOLD analysis project Ga0206852, IMG submission 152849) | Enriched cells from forest soil in Barre Woods Harvard Forest LTER site, Petersham, Massachusetts, United States -... | ecosystem: Environmental > Terrestrial > Soil > Temperate forest > O... | reverse complement strand
GGTTTTTCCAGGATCCGGGAAGAGGGTGGGAGCTCCGTGAACGGACCGGAAGCGCTTTTTTCTAAATAAACTTTTTTCCGCCAGCCGCTGCCGGGCCGGGTGAGGGTATTGAGTACGGCCGGCCGGTCGGTCAGAACCGCGGTCTGTCCTACCCACCTCAGCTCTTCCGAAGCCTGGGTATTGAAAAAAAGGTAGTCTTCCCCTTCCTTTTTTAATAAATGGTATTGGGGGGCGTAAACGGGATTCGAAAGGAGGAATAGACGTACTCCCGCCAAATCCAAAAGGTCTCCGGAAAGTCCGACTTTTAGTAAATAGTTTTCAAGATTTTGCGAACCTTGGACCATGACATTGATGTAACTATTCGCGGAGCGGATATCCCAAACCGCGTTGGAATTGGGAAGCAGCCACTGGACGCGAGTTTGACAAGCCTGGTTGAACGCGTCCGGCCCCGAGAAATTCCATCGATTCGGGGCGTAAAAAGTCAGAAATCGATTACCGGAAAGAAAACTTTTGATTTCGTGAACTTCGGATTGAACGGTTGGATTATGGAAAGGGTCGGGCAGGGGGTGAAGAAAGTGAACGGGGACTGAGAAAAGATCGGCCATCCAAAGAAACGCCAGAAGCCCTACCAGCGGAAGCGTCCATTTTCGCCGGGAATATTGTCCAAAAAAAGAATGCAAAATCCGGCTGGAAAAGGTCACGACGCTGAAAATAAAAAGACCTACGGCCTTAGAAGGCTCAATAAATTCCAAGACTCTTAACGGGATAAGGTCCCCAATCCAACCATGCCTACCCGCCAACCAGAGAAGCCAGAACAAAGAGGCATAGGCCCAAAACGGAAGAAAACTTTCATTCTTCTTTCTTTTTTTAAAAATGTTTTGTCCGACCATTAGTAGGCCCATGCCAAAAGCCGTGAGAGGAATCAGGCCGAAATAGGGATTAAAGTTAGCGTTCACATATTGACCGCCGTAATCGATCGAACCTGCCCAACCTAAGAAATCCGGCCGGATTAAATTCAAGTATTCACGGGGCTGGGTGAAATAAGGAAAGCTCGGCCAAGGCGCTTGATAGGAATAAGAGAGAAAGTCCAAAAAGGGGAGCCATTGGAGACTGGTTAAAAGACCCGCGGCTAACAAACAGAAGCCAAAGCCAAGCGCCATTTTCCATCCTGGTTTTTGGAAAAAAAACCAGACGATTAAAAAAAGAACCGTATAAAAAGTGAAGTAAACATAACCCGCTAAAATTTGAAGCGTGAGGAATCCACCCAGAAGAGTCCAGTCCCTGATGCGTTTTTTATCCAGGGCCCTTTGCGCTCCCCAGAAAATCCAGGGGATCCAAGCCGCGGTCGCGATAAAAGGAAGATTGGTTTCACAATTGACCAGGTGGGCCGACCCAGCAAAGGAAAGGGCCCCCAGTGCTGACCAGGGGTCTCCTACTCTTTGGGATTTCAGCCAAAGCAGGGCCCCGAAAAAGGCCAGAATACCGTGGGCCAAGGCCATCGCCATGAACCCGTTGGAAAGCCCGGTGAGGTTCAAAAGGAAAAAGGGAGGATAAAAACAAGCCGATTGCCAATCCGCCAAGTGGGGAAGGCCAAAAGCGACGTAAGGGTTCCAAAGGGGGATAAACCCCTGATGAAAGGATTCCAGGTTAATGGCGTGGTCCGGATAGGCGTAAAGCGTCGCATCGATGTGATAGGGAAGACGGCCGTGAAACAGGAAAATCCAAAGTCCCATGGAAGCCAGGTAAAGGCCGATGACGACGCGGGATAGCGGTCTCAAACAGTTCTCTCCGAAAACTTTGGTTCAAAACCTCTTTTGATTCGACAAAGGAGGGAACAAATTTCAATGAATATGGATGTTTTTGAAAAGATCGAAAAGTTAAAAGCATAGATTTCTTTTAAAACGATCTTTCCGTTATTATACCCGGGCCAAAAGCGGTTGGAATCAAAGCTTTCTGAAATCAAAAAAACTCATCATTGAGGGAGGACGAGACAATGGCAGCCACCGGGGAACAAAACCAACAGGCCGACTTCGGGATTTTTGGGATCGCCGTCATGGGCGCGAATCTGGCGATGAATATCGAGGATCACGGCTTTTCCGTGGCGGTGGTCAACCTGCGTAGCGACCGGGTAACGCCCTTCATGAAGATGAACGCGGGCAAGAAATTTATCGGGGCCCATACCCTAGAGGATTTCGTCAAGGCTTTGAAGCTTCCCCGCCGCATCATGCTGATGGTGAAGGCCGGCGACCCGGTAGACGACGCCATTAAAATTCTCAAGCCCCTCTTGTCCAAGGGCGACATCATCATCGACGGCGGGAATTCCTGGTTCAAGGATACCCAGCGCCGCGAGGCGGAGTTGACCCAGGAAGGTTTTTATTTCTTCGGCGCCGGTGTCTCCGGCGGCGAGGAAGGCGCCCGGTTCGGTCCCTCCATCATGCCCGGCGGTAGTGAAAAGGCCTATGAATTCGTCAAGCCCATCTTCGAGGCCATTTCCGCCAAAACCAACTCGGGGCCTTGCGTGACCCATTGCGGCCCTGACGGCGCCGGCCATTACGTGAAGATGGTCCATAACGGCATTGAGTACGGCGACATGCAGCTCATCGCCGAAGCCTACGATATTCTGCGCAAGGTTCTTGGCTTAAGCGCTTCCGAACTGGCCGCCATTTTCGCCGAGTGGAACAAGGGCATTCTGGATTCCTTTCTCATCGAGTTGACCGCCAAGGTCCTGACTGTGAAGGACGACGAGACGGGAAAACCCTTGGTGGACTTGGTTCTCGATAAAGCGGGGCAAAAGGGCACGGGCAAGTGGACGGCGCAGATCGCCTTGGACCTGGGCGTTCCGATTCCCACCATCGCGGCGGCTATCGACGCGCGGAGCCTTTCCAGCATCAAGGATGAGCGGGTCGCAGCCAGCAAGCAAATCAAGGCGGTTCCGATTTCCTATAACAAGGCGGAGAAACAAGCCCTTATCGACGCGGTGCGAGACGCTTTGTATGATTCCAAAATTTGCTCCTACACCCAGGGTATGCGGCTTATCAAAGCCGGGTCCGACGAGTACAAGTGGTCCATCAACTTGAAAGAGATGGCCCGCATTTGGAAGGGCGGCTGTATCATCCGCGCCCGTCTGCTGGACGAGATCATGAAGGCTTACGACCGCAACCCGAACTTGCCGTCGCTGTTCCTGGACGATTCCTTCAAGAACCAACTGGAAACCACCAACGCCAACTGGCGCAAGGCCATTTCCACGGCCGTGGCTCAGGGCATACCGGTGCCGGCCATGAGCGGAAGCCTGGCCTATTACGACAGCTACCGTACCGCGGACCTGCCGCAAAACCTCACCCAGGCCCAGCGGGACGCTTTCGGTTCTCATACTTATGAGCGCGTGGACCATTTGGAAAAAGGTTTCATGCACAGCGAATGGTTGAAAAACGCCAAATAAGAGGGGGAAACCCGGCGGCTTTTAAAAACGTCTAATAGATAGGGTTCTCTATACCCTCGGGAGGAAAAAATGCGGTTAAAAGTTATCGTCACGGCATTACTGTTGGCGGGTTTGGCGGGGGCCCCGGCGTCGGCTCAAACCTTTGATTTAGGGTTGGAAGCGGGAGCTAATTTTTCCAGCCTGATCGGTAAAGATTTAAGCTCCTTTGGAAACGCCACCGCGTCCCGAATGGGATTTGTCGGAGGCGGGTTTCTTAGCCTGAATTTCAGCCCTTCCTTCGCTATCCGCCCCGAGGTGCTTTATGAGCAAAAGGGAGCGGCCATCTCTGGGACCAGCACCTCCACCGAACTGGATTATCTTGAAGTCCCCGTGCTTTTGAAGATTGGGTTGGGGACTCCGGTTTTTAATCCCAATATCCTGATCGGGCCTTCTTTTGATTGGAGTACCTTGGCGAAAGACGCGAACGGCACCCCCATTAATTCTTCGGATGTGGGCCTGGTGGGAGGGCTGGAAATCGACGTCGACAAGTTCTTATTGAGCGGGCGTTATGAATTAGGCTTGGACAATGTGACCCAAAAGTCCAACGTTCAAAACGGCACCTTTACTTTTTTGATCGGTTATTCTTTTATCTAAGCGTTTTGTTTCTAAAATAGTTCATGAAGGGCCCGGTTCGCCGGGCCTTTTTTGTTGGTGCCAATCGGTTATGATGGGGTCCGTTCACCCGATTCACTCGTTTCTTTTCAAAAACATGGAGTTTTCATGCTGGAGTTACAACATCTTCAAAATCTTTCCAGTGTTCCCTATGGTTGGTTTTGGCTGATCGTCGGCGCGCCCTTGTTGGGCGCGGTGGTGAATGGTTTATGGGCACTGGCGTCTGCGCGATTCAATAAATTTCCGGCTTCCGGGATTTCCGCCTGGATTGCCTGTTCCGCTTCTTTTCTTTCTTTTTTCACCGTTCTGGAAACCTATTTCTATTTCAGGAGCTTGCCTGAAAATAGCGTTCTCACCCAGTCGTTATTCAGCTGGGTTGAGGTTTCGGATCTGCGTTTCACCATTTCTTTCCAGTTAGACGCTTTGTCATTGGTCATGGCGCTTCTGATCACATTCCTTTCCACCCTTATACACGTTTATTCCATCGGTTTTCTGAAGGGGGACCCGGGCTTTAGCCGGTATTTCACTTATTTAAATCTTTCGCTCTTTTTCATGCTGATTCTGGTTCTGGCGGACGACCTTCTCTTTTTATTCGTAGGTTGGGAGGGAACCGCCGTTTGTGCCTCGCTTTTGATTGGTTTTTGCTTTAGGGAAGCGGCCAAATCTAAGGCGGCCCAGAAAGCTTTTCTCGTGAATCGGGTGGGGGATTTGGGATTTATCGCCGGGATTCTTTTAACCGCCGCTTTGACCGGTACCTTGAACTTCAACGATCTTCAAACCCACCGGCAGGATTTTCATGAGGGCCTGGCGACCCTCGTCGGACTTTGTTTTTTCCTCGCCGCCGCGGCGAAGTCCGCTCAGATTCCCCTCATGGTCTGGCTGCCCGATTCCATTGAGGCCCCGATTCCCGGGACCGCCTTTCTTCAATCCATCACGCTGGCGACGGCGGGCATCTATCTGATGGTTCGGCTTCACTTTCTTTACGTCCTGGCTCCCTGGGCCAGCTTGGTGATCGCTTTGGCGGGCATGACAACGGCGTTTTTAGGCGCGGTTTTGGCCTTAACTCAGAACGACCTGAAAAAAATATTAGCCTATTCCACTCTTTCCCAATTGGGCTTCATGGTTTTAGCCGTCGGGGTCAGCGCCTATGAGGCGGGTATCTTTCAGCTGATCACTCATGGGTTTTCCAAGACCTGCCTCTTCCTGGCGGCGGGATCCCTGATCGCCGCTCTGGAGGGCGAGACGGACATCCGAAAAATGGGAGGCCTTTTGAAACATCTGCCAATCGCCAGTTTGGCCTTTCTTTTGGGTTGGCTGTCCCTCACGGCGATTGTTCCCTTTTCGGGTTTTTTCAGCCTGAATGAGATTTTGTGGAGGACCTTGGCAACGCCCAATCCACTGATGACCTGGCTTCCGGAGGTTTTGTATTGTGCCGCTTTGGGGACCCTGTTTCTTTCCGCTTACGCCATGACCCGGCTGGTGGTTTTGGTTTTCTTCGGCGATTATCGGGGAGACCGGGAAAAACTGGATCACTTGCGAGAGTCTTCCTGGGAGATGACCGTCCCTCTGCTTTTTTTGGCTCTCGTGTCTTTAATGATCGGGTGGATCGGCATTCCCGAGGCTATCGGCGGCGGCGACGGATTGGGGAGCTTCCTTAACGCGACTTTCCGGCTTTCCACGCTGGAGCCCAATGGAGTGGCCGGCCGGTTGGAACCGGTCTTCATGCTGGTTTTCTTTTCGACCGTCAGCCTGGGGGTCGGAATTTCCTGGGCGGTCCATAGTTTGAAGTATCCCTTCAGCTCCCGTCTTTTAAAGTGGGTTCCCGCCGGGGAAAAAGCCGTGGAAGAACGGCTGGGGATGGATTCCTTTTATGAAAAGACCATTGCGGGATCGATCCGCTGGGCCGCAGACTGGATTTGCCGGCGGCTGCTTGACGAGCTGCTTTTGCTTCCCGTCGTGAAGGGTTTGGCCCGCGGGGCCTCCCGGGTCGGCGGTCTATTGAAAAAAAACCGGATCGGCTGGGTCCGGTTTTATCTGGCTTATGTTTTTCTAGGAGCGGTTTTAGTGGTGTATTTTCTTTCCCGGGGATAAAGCCCCCCGGGTTCTTGTTTTTTTATTTCCGGCGTTGCCCGCCGGTAGTCCAAAGGGGTTTCATTTGACGCTTTCATGGATCATCGGGTTGCCGCTCCTGGGAGCCCTGCTGGTGGGCTTGCTGCCGCAGGAGAGGTTCGCCAAAGTTCAGGCGCTTTTGGTTTCAGTCCTGGTTTTTTTATTTTCCCTCAAGTTTTATTTTAACTTTGACTTGTATGACGGGGGATTTCAGTTTCAGGAAAATCTGGAAATCCTCCCGTCCCTCGGGCTGCGTTACGCGGTGGGGTTGGATGGGATTTCCCTCTGGTTTGTGCTTCTGACCGCTTTTTTGACGCCCCTGGTGGTGGCAGGAAGTTTCGGCGAAAAGCGGCCCCATCATCGTGGGTTTTATGCCTGCCTGCTGGCGTTGGAAGCGCTCCTCCTCGGCGCTTTTACCGCCACCGATTTGTTTTTGTTTTATCTTTTTTGGGAGGGGGTTCTGCTGGTCCTTTACTTTCTTTTTCGGTTTTTCGGCGGAGCCCATCGGGTTCAGGCCACCCTTCAATTGGTCTTGGTCACCTTGACCGCCTCGGTTTTGATGTTGGCCGGGTTGTTGATGATCGCCCAGGAAGCCCATACTCTGGATTACAGCCGGTTGTTCGATGAATTTTTGCCCGAAGACATCCAGATTTGGTGTTTTTTAGCCTTTACCGCGGCTTTTTTGATCCAGATCCCCCTGGCGCCTTTTCACGCCTGGCTGTCGGACGCCTCCGCGGAAGCTCCCCTCAGCGGTTCCATTTATTTATCCGCCCTTCTAACACCCCTGAGCATTTATGGATTGGTCCGTTATTGCGTCCCCCTTTTTCCTTTCGCCGCCAAAGCCTTCGCCCCCTGGATTCTCGTCCTCGCCTTGGCCAGTATTTGGCACGGCGGGCTTCGTTCGATTCTGGAAACCGACATGAAACGGCTGGCGGCTTACCTGGCTTTTTCCCAGACCGGGCTGGTGGTGCTCGGACTTTTCGATTTTTCTTTGATGGGTTTTCAAGCCGGGTTACTTCAAACGCTGAGCTTGAGCCTGACCCTCAGCGGGCTTTATTTTTTATTGGGGATGTTAATGGACCGGAGGGGGAGCCGTTCCCTGGATCATTACGGCGGGCTGGCCCAGCGGGCGCCCTGGCTGGCCGCGGCCTTTTTGGGAATCCTTTTGGCGGCGATAGGATTTCCGGGGTTCGGCAATTTTATCGGGCAATTTTTAATTCTTATCGCCACTTACCGTGTTTCTTCCGTGATAGCCCTGGCGGCGGTCGCCACGGTGCTTTTTTCAGCCTGGTGTCTCATCACGCTTTATGGGAAAGTTTTCGGGGGACCCTTAAAGCCGCACGGGAAAAATCACGACCTTTCGATCCGGGAAGGCCTGCTGATTCTTCCCCTGCTGCTGATGGCGCTTTTCATCGGATGGAGTCCGGACACTTTCCTTCGGCCGATGGAAAAGTCCATTCAACTCAATGTCATCGACCGGCTCAAACCGCCGCCGGCGATGATGGATTTTGCCGTTCAGCAAAGACACCTTCAAGACGCGGCCAACCAGGACCGGGAGATGCATTCGCGGTAAAGCAGGGCGCGGGGAAAATTCCCCGGACCATCTCTTCGAAAATTATTTAAATTGGACAGCAGCTTTCACGCCTTTGGAAGGGGGGAAGTTGCCGGTGGAGAGCTCTTGCTGGATGGTTTGATTATCCTTCAAATAGGCGTCCCAAAAAGCCACAGTGGTCTTCTCAATATAAGAATGGTAGCGGGTGTTGCCCCGGCTTCCATCAAACTGTCGGTCGTTAAAGTCCATGTGCGCGGCCCCTTGAATCACAATTTGAAATTTATGATGAAGCGGCAGATGTTTATAAGTTTCCAGCCGCCAGTCAGCCGGCTCCCCGTTCAAGCCCCGATCCTGGGTTCCGCTCATGGTGAGAACGGGCCGCAAAATGGGCCGGAAGGATTCGGCGTCGAATCCCTGGGTAGATAATCCGGGAGGGGAAAGGGCGATGAAGCAAACGATCCGGTTATCCCGAAAACTACGGGGAGTGCCATCGGACAGATGGACAACGGCGCCGGCGGTCGCCAGCGCGGTATAGGCCCCGAAGGAATGGCCGGCGACTCCCAGCCGGGTAGGGTCGATCCGGTCTTTGATATTGGAAACCTGATCCTCAATCGTAGGCAGGGAATCGATCACAAAGGAAATATCTTCGGGACGGTTGATCAGGTTCTCGTCCTTTTGGGTCGACTCAATAATGGCCCGCAGGCTGGCCAGGGGCCGGCCTCTCTTTAAAAGAAAGGCGTCGCTGCCTTTATGGGTGAGGCTGATGCAGACATAGCCATGCTGGGCCCAATAGTTGCCAAGATAACCATAGGCGTCTTTCGAGCTGCCCGCTTCGGGAGAAAACAAAATGACGGGGAACCGCAGGGCCGGGCTTTGGCCCCGGGGGTAATAAACCTTGATGGGAACATCCCGGTTCCGGGAGGCGTCATGCAGCACCAGGGTTTGAACGCCGACCGGGGCCGGCCGGCCATGGGATTTGGCCTGGAGAGGCAGGGGTGCCCCGATGAGGAAAATCGATAAAAAGAGAATCCATTTCAGGAAAAGGGAAGCCAAGGTTTTTATCCAAAGGTTGATTTAACGAGGCCTTATTATCCCCCATTCGAGAAGTCTGTGGCAAAAGAACTTAAATCCGGGCGGGTAAACGAACTTTCGTTCCCGTTCGGGGAAGTTTAACCCCAACGTGACCGTTTGTTTTCGGGGGCTTCATGGAGCCGGGCTTAAGCTGAGCCTGATTTTAGAAGAAGGAGGTTCTCATGGATCGAAACGAATTGGCGGTTTTAAAGGCCGTCGGCGGATATCAAAAATTCGAAGGCGACATTCATCAGGGGCTTTATAAAGTCAGCGGTCAAAATTTACAGAAATTAACCGGCTTGAACCCCTTTGAACTTAATCAGGCCGTCCGGCTTTTGACCGATCACGAACTGGCGGCGGTTTTCGCCGGTAAGGATACGGCGCCTTTCGATTTCGTGCTAGTTTATTTGAATTCCGCCGGATTAAATTTTTACCGCTCTCTCAGCCGAAAGACCCTGCCCGACTCGGCTTCTAAAATCAGCTACATTTAAACCTGGAGTCTTTTGACAATTTGAGGGAATGATTTTTCCCGCCGCCCGGTAAACCATTTAACCGGAAATTGATTTTACGTTTTGGAGCGGATTGTAAAGAAGGTGTAAAAATTCAGATCATTTTGAGAATAGATCGTTTTAGGAAAGTCAACGGCACTATACTTTCGCTGTGATAGTTTAAGCCGTCTCACGAATCGGTTAGGCCAGCCCTGAAAGGCGGGGTCCCGGTTCGATACTAGTAGAAGAAAAAATGGCTGCCACCATGAACCGATCCGTTCTTTTTCTCATTTTGATGGCTCTCGCCGCCATGCCCCTGGCCTGCGACTGCGGCAATAACAGCCCCACGTCCCCCGCGGCTTCGGCCGCTTCCGGCGGCGGTTCCGCCTCGCCGACCTTCACGGTTTCGGGAACCGTCACACCCCCGCCGACCGGAACGCCGACCCGCACGATCACCCCGACTTTCACTTTGACTTCCACGGGTACGCCCCTGCCCACGGGTACTTCCACCCTCACGTCGACCTTGACCCAAACCTTGACGCCGACCCATACGAATACGCCGACATCAACTTCTACCTGGACCCCATCCCCTACGCCGACTAATACCCCGACAATTACGCCGACCTTCACCTTTACGAATACGCCCACCGATACGCCGACGCCGACTTTCACCTATACCCCGACGGTGACACCCACCTATACCTTTACCGCCACACCGACGAATTCCCCAACCAATACCACCACGAACACCCCGACGATCACGCCTACCTTCACTCCGACCAGCACCCCCACTGTGACGCCGACCAGTACGCCGACGGCTTGTGTAATAACCTCATCGGCGGGTGTCGCGTCTGGGAGTGGTTCGTCCCCGGTTCCAAAATTCGATATTGCTGCTATTTCGATAAATATTTCAGGCCCGGAACAGGTTCGGGATATCAAATTTCAAATTGTGAGTGGATCAAGTTCAATCAATGTAGGGCTTTACTCGGATAATGGTTCGGGTGCGCCCTTAAATTTGATTTCAAGCGCTCAAACTACCTATAACGCTGGTTCTAATACTGTGAATTTATATGATATGAGTGGCGGAACTAACGCCCCTCTTTATATCAATGCCGGTACTTATTGGTTGGTTCTGCAACCCGTTTCTATCGGGGCCAATTGCCAGACCAATTCGAGCGGGACTCTATTGGGATATACTGAAACTTCAGCTGGACTTCCCAATATTATGACTGGAACTCCAACCACAACATCTCCGCTGAGTACGGTTGTTGAGTTAGAATATTGCCCTTAGTTAAAGAATATTCCCGCCGCCAATTGAGCGCCATATTGGGTGCCGAAATTGGATGAGTTATCCTGTGAAGGCTGACCCGCCAGCAGGCCCAGATCCAATTTGAAACGAGCGTCTTGATAACCGACCCCCGCTGTGATTGTGGTGGATATAATCCGACTGTCCGGGCCCACGGTGTAAAAAAACAGCGGCACATCTTGATTGCCTGTGTTGAGATCATTTTCATAAATAATTCCCATGCGGATGGCCCAAAACGGTGACAACCAGCGCTCCCCGCCAAAAGAAACTTTGTAACTAAAGTAATTAGTCGTCCCAATCGTCGTCACCGGATCGTCCTGGGTGTCATTGATTCCGGTGGCATCCCCTTGAAACCCCATCGTGAAATCTTGAGGGTGTTCCAATCCTAAACCAAATTCGGCGGTCCAAGTCGTACCGGTGACGTTGGATACAGGCGCAGCACTGGGGTTAAGAAAATGATTGTTTTGAGAAGTTAAGGAAAAGAGAGTGCCGCTTTTTAAGTTGAGGGAGGAGGAAATGGGATTTGTCATTTTGAATACAGCCAATCCAACAGTTTGATCCGCGTTTTCCACATTAAAGGTTGCTTGGTCTGGCAAAAAACCAAAATAGTTAATGGCCAACGAAAAGCTTTCTTGTCCCGTCAATCCAATCAGAGCGGCTTCAAAAACTCCAGGTATACGGTAATAGATTTCAGGTCCTCCAGCAATGCTTGAGGTTTCTTGGATCGTATCCGTTTCGTTATATTGTTGTAAAAAGGAAGTAGTTAATTTTGAGAAGTTATCGGTTTCTAACAATGGATTTAATTGAGTCGAAAAAATTCCGCCTATTTCTAGTTGTTCTTTCTTAGGCGATGGATCACCTAAAAGGGATGCCAAAAGGCCAAAGTTTCCAAGAATGGTATTAATGGTTCCGTTACCGCTAAGCAGTTGAGGTCCGTTAGGAATGGGGCCTGGAATAAAAGATTCATTTTCTTGAATCGGTTGGACTTCGGCGCCCAACACAAATGGCCCAAAGTTATAAGCGGTGCGGAATAATTCGCGGGTGCGTTCCACGCTGTTAACATCACCGGCGTCATTGGCCGTATTAAATTCATCATTGTGGAGAGTGTCTCCGTCCACCTGGATCGCCCAGCGATCGGTGGGAAAGGCGATGAGGCCGTGATATTTCACGGTGTCGCCGCCGAATTCATCCATGGCGCCATAATCATGGCCCGTAAACATTACGTTATTTCCGTTGTTTTGATAATTGATGACTTCTTTGACCCATGATCCTTCGGCGTCAAAGCGGGTTTGGGGGTCGATTAAAGCCAGCCCAGCGGGGTTGCCGAGCGTGAAGGGGTTAATCGCATCGGATTCGTCGGTGACAACCAAGGTCAGTCCGCCAAAAGAGTCAACCCTGGTTTCGGAAGCATGAAGGCTTCCGGATAAAAGAAAAAGCAAGGAAGTGATAGAAAGGAGAGCTTTTTTCATCAGTTTTACCGTTATCAGGATTGGGAAGCCTTTTCAATTGGTGTCAGCCAATGGCT
>Ga0206852_1161_pt1 | contig 12226 bp, 12 predicted proteins | sample Alteio_BWOrgCont_14_FD_152849 | JGI IMG/M metagenome (GOLD analysis project Ga0206852, IMG submission 152849) | Enriched cells from forest soil in Barre Woods Harvard Forest LTER site, Petersham, Massachusetts, United States -... | ecosystem: Environmental > Terrestrial > Soil > Temperate forest >... | reverse complement strand
TCCGATTTTGTCTCCGAAGGGCCGCCGAAGTTTTTTGAGAAAGCCTTCGGCGCCGGCGGGAGGTATCTTCTATTTTTAGCGGACGCCGCAGATGTGAAAGAAAGCCCGATCTGGAAACCCGGCTATTATCTGCTCCCACTGGAAGCCAAAGACGTCCTGGCCGCGCTCGAGAAGCACAAAGGCGGTGCGTCCGAGGGCCGGTCCGTCTTGCCCATCGAGTGGGAAACCGAATCCACGGCCTCTGCGGAGATTAAAAGCAAGGCCATGGAATGGGGAAAGGCCTCGCAGCCGCTTTTTTTTAAATGTATTTGCAAAAATCTTGAGCTTCGCCTTTATCCACCGTGGGCGCTCCGCCACCGCTGGAAGGCGCGTCTCCGCTGCCCCAAGCGCTGCCAGCCACCCCTCACTACCCTGCTTTAAAGGGTGAAATGATATAATCATCGTCTGTTATTTGATCAATTTTTGGCGGGGTAGCTCAGATGGTTAGAGCGGCAGCTTCATAAGGTGATGAACCGGGGGTCGGAGGGGTTCCGCCAAGTACGGTCTCCGACGGAGAGGCAGTTTCGGCAGTACGGCCAGAGGCGGGGGACTCCTGTTCCAATTGGTACCTAAATTGGTACCTGTCGAAAAAACAATCATTGCTTATCATTGACAATTATGGATAATCATGATAGGCTTAAAGTGGCTCCAAGAAGTAATAACGAACAGGAGGTACCACAGATGAATGTGAATCTGACGCCCGAACTGGAACAATACGTGCAGGAGAAGGTCAAAAGTGGCCGGTACAACTCTGCCAGCGAAGTGGTCCGTGAATCGTTGAGAACGCAGTTGGATCAAGAATCGCGACGCAAAGAAATCAACCGGCTGATTGATGAAGGCATTGCCTCAGGCGAATCCATTGACGGCGAGAAGGCCTTTGCGCAGATTCGCGAGTATACTGCGAAACGGAAAAAAGAAATCGCCGCTTCGAAAACCACGAAACCCCAAAAAGCCGCGTGAGTCCAGTTTTCAAACTCAGGCCCGCCGCCCTGGCGGATGTACGGCAAATATGGGATTCCTTAACAGAAAAAGCGAGTGTTGAAACGGCGGACCGTTTTTTGGCCAATCTTCACGATGCCTGCCGGATGCTTGGAGAAATGCCCGGCCTGGGACACAAACGTCCTGACCTGACAGACCGGGCGATGCTGTTCTGGACTGTAGGCGACTACTATGTCATCTACCATCCTGAGACTGTCCCGCTGGAAGTAGAGCGCATTATTTACGGTGGCCGTGACCTGAAAAGTGAACTGACGTAAGTCTGAGAATCAAAATGAAATTGGATCTTGTTGAAATCGCCACCGAAATGAATAAAAAGGGGCTTCCCGCTGACTTCGTCGCGGCTGCCGTCGAGACCGCGACTGAATTTGAAGGCGTGCACGACTTGATGAAACTCTGGGTTAATGAAACCGAAGCCAAGGAGCGCGACGAGATCATTGCTGACATCAAGGACATGATCCGCGACTGCCAATAGGTTTAATTCTGCTCCTGTGCCTCAACGTTCGACCCTCCTCAAAATTGCCAAAGCACTCAAGCTTGATGCGGTGAAAATCGCCACGGAGTGGGCGCGGTAGCAAAAATAACCTTCTAGAAACAGTCTTAAAAAAGCCGGTTTTGCACTAATTTATTGACCTATAAAATCCATAGGTCTAACGGGTATTAAAGTCTGCCCGAAAGGCATCTAGCTCTCATCGTCAGAACTCTCTAGAATTAGACAAATCCGGTCCACGAGCATGCCCAAACTTCTCCTCCGCATCGTTGCCGTCCTCCTGGTTCCCTGCCTGATGGCGGATCCAACCTTGGCGGCTATGGCAGGCCAAAATAATAATGGGCCATTTGTTTTGTCGCCACGACCGCTTTTTTCGATGCAAGCGCTCGAGTTAACTCCGATTGGAGCCCGCGGATATACCATGAATCTCCACATAAATTCTGTTTTCGTCGGCGCTCTTGTCGTTGAACTTGCTGCAGAGATTGGACGGGCTCAGTCGGAGTCGATTACTCGGCGTTCGAGAACATCCCGCTTTAGAAGAAAGTTTCTGAGCTCGATCATGGCAGCCGGGTTTTTTTGGATGATGCCGTCGCGCGCTCAAACACCGGCACCTCATCAGGAAATCGCCCAATCAAGTGCTCCGAGAGAAGTTGATGTCGAGGCGGCTCGTCAATTGTTGTCGATCGATTGGCTTTCATTGACAACTTCCAACCATCCCACGGAAAATGAAAAGGAACAATTCCTTAGGATGGTCAGGCAAGTCCTTCGCGCTCAAGGAGTAGACACTCTAAGCGTTCCCGTCTTGCTGGAAGTTCGCGACAGAACGGCGTTAGATCGTCAAACCGGAGCGTTCACAGAGGAAACGGAAGATCATAAGGGAGTTTCTATTGTAGTGAACGAATTCCCATATTTTGGGCCAAACAGAGCCACCTATTTCGAAAACCATCGGTTTGATCAGGCGTTGTGGCACGAAAGTTATCACCTTAAAAATCATTTAAATTATCTTAAATTTGCCCCCGGCATAGTCGGTTACATTAAGCAAAAAGAAGGATTCAACACTTTGGGTGCCGAGCGAACCCAGGGTATCGTACGCGCTCTTTTAATTGATCAGGAAGAATATGCTGCTATCAGTTATGCGCTTTACATGTATAAGCGAGTGGTTGGCGTTGATCCACCTCCGGCTATTTTGGAGATAAACAAAGTATACATGGCATATATAAGTGCCCGATATCGACAGAGGCTAGGCGAAAGACTCACTCCTGACGATATTAAACTCTATGAGAGGCTCGGTGCCCAGGACGTCGATGAAATTTACCGACTTGATTCCGAAGAAGCACCTGTTTTCAAAGAGTTATTTCCTATTGGTCTTCGGTTTGATCCATCAACAATGGAACGAGACACCTCGGAACTGCAGGGCGTCGCAAGAAAGGTTGAGCCGTTAGACATTACACTCGGAGACTCAGGCAAAACGGTTAAGGCCTATGCGACAAATCTAACCATCAATGAGCTAATGCTTTGGGTTATCAAGCAAATGGATCCTTCAGAAGCGCGTGACTATCTTAACAAGGGGTCGCTTAGAGTTGATTTGAGAATGGAGCGTATGGAAAACGGGCGCTGGGTCCCCATCGATCGAAAAGCAATACCCCGACCCGCTGACCAGCTGAGAATTTTCATTGCGAAATATCCTCAGAAGAAAGTGTTATTGAATGCTCCTGGATCACGGGACCAGGCCGATGACCAGCAGCTTAAACGCGAACGCATTGGAAGGAATTTGAGCTATTTAGGCAATGTATCGGACAATGCCAAGGTGCGTGTTGTAGGTATACCGCACAAGGTGTCTAAATCCGAGCTCGACTCTTTCGTGAAGAAAGGTCAGGTTGTCTTTACAGGTGAAGCGTGGGTATGGAATGTCGCGGGGGGGAATAGCCGCGATGAATCCAAGCCGGCCGCCGGTCCCACGGAGAATTCCATCGCAGAAGACAAGATAGAGCGTGTGGTGAACCTTCTGGATGAGGAGTTCGGATTGTTCGATCACGCTAAAACCGCTGTGCGCAGATGGGTTCGGGGCGAGATGGGGCTCGATTCTGCGGCTGAGGAAGTTCGCTGGAGTAATGAAAATATTCGTGCATCTATTGCGGACGAAGATGATTATGATTTTTCAACAATGAGGTCTTCGTTTGTCCAAGCTGCTTTAGTGGCCGCCGCATTAAACGTCAAACATGGAATCGATCCTTTTGTTGCCATGGGTCTCATCCATAGCCCTATTGTGACTTATCTGGAAAGTATCGGGGGTGAAACAGAAGAGAATCTTATAAAGAATGCCGTTTCCCATTTTATGAGGGCTGACAAATTCACAGAACGGCAAACTCGTTCTATTCTCGCTGAGGCAAAGAACTTATACGCTCGCACAACATCCTTGAATCTTCGCGCTACCACTGAATCGCCCGCCGCCCCGGCCGACAAGGACTTAATATCTCTCGTCAATCGTATGTGGTTTACGTGGTTCGGATTTAAAACTGCGGGAGAGATCACCGAGTATGCACTCAAAACTGGTCATCAACTTATCGAACACCCGGTCTTCGCAAGCCGTGGATTGGATCAAGGCATCTTCGCAGGTTGGATTAGCGACGCTATTGCGGCTTATCGAAACTTGCCTCAAAGCCAAGGCCTAAATCCCTTTGAATTGGCGAATATTCGGGTGATTCCTTCCTTGGGCGTGGGCGGCTACAAAGAGGATTCGCACTGGCATCAGATGGTCTATGTCGATGAGATGGGACATATCGTTATTCATGAGGAATTTCTTGCTTGGCTCCAGCGTCATACTCGATCGCGTGACGAAGCAATCACATATTTGGCTCATGTATTGGGTCATGAGAATGTGGAGCGAACTCAGGGTCCTTCTGGCCGGTTCTCTCACTCTGAAGCTTTAAAAAGATTCGAGCTTAGCGAGGCTGTGGAAGCCGCCTTGTTAAGCGGTGCCCAACAGCCGCTTCCACCCTTGCCGACACCTGCAAAAGATATTCTTGAGCAGGTTCACTACTCGTTGGAGAGCAATCCCGATCCGGCGAAGGCTGGCGAGAATCTTAAAATCATGTACACACGAGAAGACGGGCGCACTATGGAATCAGGAAGGTATTTCCGTTCCCAAACGGGAGACATATTTGAAATCATCCAGAAAAATGGGAATGCTGAGGAGAGGGTCCCTATATCGCAAAATGGCGGATTCTATCATGCCTTAAAGCTTGGCTATGACCTAGCAACTATAAAGCCGCGGGCAGAAATAACAGTTACTTATACAGAAGAAAATGTAATTGTTTCGATTGCCACTATGGGCGACTTTCGCATCCTCCGCGCGAAGCCGGCCATTGTTATATCTAAAGGTGTATTAGCGCCTTCCAATATTGCTCAGGCAGCGAATATGCTGGCCCAATTCGCCGTTGTGTTTGATCCTGCGGTCAGAAATCACGTTGAGGCATTCAGCAAAATTGAAACAAACGTAAGCTTAAGTTTGCTTCCCAGTGAGATGAGAAGGATGTATGGGATGAAGGCAGATGCCTTGGCTGACCCGGCCGCAGATGAGGGTCGCGAGTTTCATGCGGTCCCAGCCATGTTGCCAGCCATTCCTTTGGCGCTTGGAATCTGGGCGAGTGTCAGTCCGGGGAAAATCAATGGGACCCGCTGGCAGCTTATCCTAACAACACTGGGCTGGACAGCTCTAGGCTTATGGATCAATTTTCAACTCATTTCACCGTATACAGGGGCTTTTACCTGGACTGACATAATCGTGTCGTTCTTCATTCTTTTTGTTCAAGTACCGCTCCATGAATTAGGCCATATGCTTGCGGCAAAATTAATTGGTATTCGGATTCTGAGCATCCATTTATTTAAGGTGATAATCCATGGAAGCGACCTCGAAGCAAAGCAGCTGCATGAACAGATCTTCTTTATCCTCGGTGGGGTCCTGGTTCAGACCGCTTTAGGCTTGATTTTGATATATCTGCCCGACATCATCACAAGCCCGGGCGTTATGAGAGTAGCGGCGACGGCGACCTTTGGATATGCGTTGTTCAATGCAATACCGATCAGATATTTCTCAAGCTTCTCGGATGGATTATGGGCCTATATTGCTGTCGCGGCGAAGATGGGTTGGCCTCACCCTCCGACAGGAGGAGCGGCCTCACCCGGTGGTTACGAACGCCCCGATAACGGCCCCAAGGACTCAAACCAGCCCCTTCGTCGCCAGATGTTAGACGCCGCCTGAACCTTTCAATCGCAGCGCATCTCGTCCCTTGGCTTCAGCCCCACCTACGCCGTGTCTCTAAGGTGTAGTCCGGTACACGGAGGGGTCAGGAGTTAAAAAAATCCGGCCGACAGGTCCGATAGTCGCCTTATCACGGACATTCGGGCAATGAAAGCAGATAGCCGGTCCCACTTTCAGAACCTCTCACTTTCTAAGCAGAATGTTTTCTCCCCGATTACCCGCCAGACCTATTAGACCGTACGACCTACGTTCAGACGAAAGAATGAATAAAAAGGCGGCCAAAACACTCTAACAGAGTGAAGGGTCGTTGCAAGCCGTACCCGTTGTGGGCTTCTAAGGCCAGTGCCGGCCTGCCCCGTCATTCTTGCCTGCGGCTGATGCATGACAATGCGTTCGCCGTGATCTGGCCCCTGTAGGCACGCACTACTGACGTATCCCCGAAATGGGAAAGGGGAAATACTTTAGTGGAGGCAGTCTATGGGACCAGACCTGTCTGTAATTAAGTCTCTCAGCACCATCCTAGTCACTCCTCAAAAGACAACCCAGGCTTGGACCTTCTGCTGCCTCAAAACAAAAAACTTTTGACGGGGTCGTGGCTCTATATATCGGCGATTAAGCATTCGTTTTTGGGAATAAAACGAGAGCAGTTGGCTCTATTAATAGAAGGCTTGGGTTTCGAACCGAGCGAACTTTCGAGGGGGTTCTGGCTCTAATAGAGTGAGTTCTATGTTCACGATGAACGAGGAGGACCAGATGATTCAAAGATTTTCGATAGAGGGATGTAGTGGGTTATTAGGGGTAGGCAGGATAGGGGTTTTGTGCCAAAACCCGCGCTTCCCTCCGGTCGGTCTCCTGCCTACCCCTCGTGGCCGGTCGCTTGGAAAGGAGCGAACATGAATGAAAACAATAAGCCGGAACCGCAATGGTACTTCGCCAAAGCACGGGTCAGCCGAGCCGAGTACTTGGAGTTTTTGAAGGTGCTTCAAGGACTTGGCACCACCTGTTCCCGCTTCTTCCGCAAGGTGATCCGAGAGGCTATTGGGGAAGGGCCTGACCTCTTGGTTTCTGAGCTCAAGCTCTTCCGCGAAGCTCTGTATCAGGTCGCTGCTTTGGGCCGCAACTTAAACCAACTGCTCAAGGCTTACCATGCTGGCCAGCCTCCCGGCATGTTGGTAGACCAAGCCGCGTTGGCCGCCTTCCGGGATCAAGTCGAGCAACTTAAGCAGGCGCTCGTTGCCGTAATCTTCAGGTCCAAGTATCGGTGGGTAAAACATGGGTGAGATGGATGAAAAACCCTTTCTTGACTTTCACCGGATGCGGACTGTTAAGGGGCAACCGTTCCACATCAATCTCTCGCGGGCTGAACGCCTGCGTGCCGCGCGGGGAGTACACCAGGCCATTGTCAAAGTCCGGAGCTTTCCCCATGGCATCAAAGGGGTCGGTAAAGCCATGAGCTATATCAGCCGCAAAGGGACATTGCCGCTAGAAAAGGACACCGGCGAATTGATCAAAGGCCTGGAAGAGCAGCGGGAATTAATAAGAGATTGGTCCGTTGATTTTGACAAGCGCAAAGACAGCCGGGACGGGGCGCATATCATCTTTTCCATGCCGCCCGGATCTGATTCGGAAGCTTTGCGCAAGGCAGTCAGAGCCACAGGAGCCAGAGCTTTTCCAGACAACGAGTGGGTGTTTGCCATTCACCAGGACAAGAAGCATCCGCACGCTCACATGATCGTTAAGATGCGAGGCCGGGAGCAACAGCTGAAGTTCGACCCAAGGAAAGCCGATCTTCACTGGCTCCGAGAAATCTTTGCGGAGGCCGCTAGGGAGCAGGGGGTCGAGCTCGCCGCTTCCTCTCGCGCCGCGCGCGGAGTCGGGCGCAAAGGTATACGGCAAGCGGTTTATCAGCTTCGGCAAAAGGGCATTCGTGCAAAAGTCGTGAAGCAAACAGTTCAAGAAGTGATCGAAGAATTAAAGAAAGGCGATTGGAAAGAAAAACCTTGGGAAAAGGCCATGAAGGAGCGGAATAAACTCGAACGAGAGGCGTACCGTCAGGAGGCGACGGCTTTGCGTCAGGCCGCTGATAAACAAATGGATGAAAAAGAGCGCGAGCAGATGTGGAAAGATGCCCGACTTCTGGAATCTTTTTCTCAGAGTATGCCCACGCCCAAAACCAAACGACAAGCCGTCAAAGAGTGGATGTGGCAGGAGATTCAAAAAAAACGGAGGGAAAAGAATCGAGCTAAGGAACGAGACAATGGACTTGAGCGGTAACGGCGCATTATCCGTCCTCCAGTCCCTACCGTCTCTTCCGGACGGATGGAAAGGCCCGCTTTTAGGTGTGAACGTCGTACAACGGGAGAATCGGAATGGAAAACTACGAACCGGAATTAGTCAGTAGCAGAGCTGTCGCCAAGATTCTTGGCATCAGTGAGCGCACTATTGAAGATTGGGTTTATGAGCAGCGCCGCCGTTTTACTCCCGATCCGCTTCCTTACCACAAAATCGGTCGCCTGACTCGCTTCAGCTTGGCGGATGTCCGAGCATGGTACAGACGGCGCAGGGTGTCCCTTGAGGTTGAGTGTGCAGACGGGAAATCATAGAATGTCGTCTATGTCGCGAGCGAATCGCTATTGGAAAAACCGCCGGTTGCCGGAAGCGGTTCATGTGGTCAAGACTCCTTCGGGCCGCGAGAAAGTGCAGGTTCGTATTCTCATCAGCGGTCGCCGTCACAAGAAGGATTTTGGCGTTCCTGATTCACGAACGATTGACCTGGCGATCACGTGGATTCAAAAGCTCCGAGAGAATAAGCGTCTGGGGCGTGTGGGTCTTGAAATAGAGCCCGAGCGATGGACGGTAGCGCAAGCCTGCGAAGTCTACTGGCAACTTCATGGATCGCAGCGGCGGCGAAAAGATGGATCGGTCAACAAGAAAGCCTGCAATCAGTTCCGCCGCAATTTGGATTACGTCAAAGTGGTGTGGGGCAGCCGTCCACTGGAGAGTATCAGTTATTTAGATATTAAGGCTTATCGTGAAAAGCGTCTGAAGGACGGCGTTAAAGACAGCACGATCAATCGGGAGCATACGGTCATCACGAGTCTGTTTAATCGGCTTCGTTATTGGAAACGGATCGAGCAGACTCCCGTCCCGAAGAATTTGCTCTTACCGGAAGACAATCCCGGCGAGCTCGTCGAGAAGAAAAGCGAGGATGAATTCATTCGTTCCCGCATTCTGACGGATGAAGAATTCAAGACTTTGTATATGGTGGCCGATGCGCAGATCAAGCGGATTATTATCGCGGAGATGAACGCGCCGCTGCGGAAAGAAGATTTGCGGCAGCTCACCAAGGACAAGATCGTTCGCCACTTGAAGGAAATTAAGGGCATCCAGAACAAGACGGGTCAGGAATATTACATCCCGATCAATAGCCCGTTGGATGAATTGATTCGCACCGCGCCAGGGAATGAGATTTTAAATTTCAGCGGATTTGAAAAACGTTGGCGGCGGGCTGTCGCGCGTGCGGGCCATAAGAGTTTGCAATTTCGGGACCTACGACGTTCCGCCGCAACGGCACTGCATGAAGAGGGGATCAAGCTCAAGGTGATTTCCAAAATGCTGGGTCATGCCAGCGTGTCAACTACGGAGCGTTATTTGGGGCTAAGAGCTGAGAATTTGCACGAGGCGGGCCGTGTGCTCGGTGCTCGCTTTGGAGTACCCGAGATGGAGAAGTCTCCATTCCAATTGGTACCTAAATTGGCCCCTAGCCATTCAGAAATTGATACAATTAAAGTCATAAAACTAGCTGATTATTAAATAATTTTGGCGGGGTAGCTCAGATGGTTAGAGCGGCAGCTTCATAAGCTGTAGGTCGCCGGTTCGATCCCGGCCCCCGCTACCACTTTTCATTTTAAATTTATGCTGAACCTTTGGCCGCATCAGGCGCCTTGTCTTGTGATCGGGCACCGCGGGGCGATGGGGTATGCTCCGGAAAATACCATGATCTCCTTTGAAGAAGGCATCCGCCGCGGCGCGGACCTTCTGGAAATGGACGTCCAGTTGTCCGCGGACAACGAGGTGGTGGTCATGCACGATACCTCGGTCGACCGGACAACCGACGGCTCGGGGTTTGTCCGGGACCTTCCCTGGAAGAAGCTCAAAACATTCGACGCGGGCGTTTGGTATGGGCCGGACTATATTCATCAACACGTCCCGTCGTTGGCCGACGTGATCGAGCGTTTCCGGGACCGCAGAACAACCAAGCGGCACTTGATCGGGTTCGTGGTGGAATTGAAAACCGTGCGCGGCAGCGGGGGGTCGCTGGCGGATGCCGTGGTCGCGCTTCTGTCGCGTTTGAACTTCACGGACCGCTGCTTGGTAATTTCATTCGACGTGGTCGCGCTTCAGGAAGTGCGCTCCGCTCACAAAACAATTCCTACGGGACTCCTTTTTTCCGAGGACACCGAAGAAGGGCGCGTGGCGCAGGCCAAAGCGATTGGCGCGCAAGCGATCTTTCCGCGCAAAACCTGGGTCACCGCGCGCGGCGTAACGGCCGCGCACAAGGCGGGGCTCAGCGTCGGGACCTGGACGTGCAACACGAAAAACGAGATGAAGCGGATGATGACCTGCGGAGTCGACGCCATCGCGACCAATTTTCCCGACCGGCTGCGCTCGCTCATGGAGTAACGATGCTGCGATCAATTATTTTTGACATGGACGGCGTGATCTGCGACTCGGAAGCCCTGCACATGCAGGCTTTTCAGGAGATTCTCAAAGGGCAAGGGGTCATGATTACCGATCAGGAATACTACGACAAATATCTCGCACACGACGACCGGGGCAGCTTCGAGGCCGCGCTGCAGGCGCATCAACACCCGCGGCCCGATGTGAATGTGATGAATGGTCTTCTGTCGGCCAAAGCGCGCGTTTTTGACGGACTCATGAAGGAGCGTATGGTGATTTATCCGGGGGCCGACGTCTTCGTTAAAAAAGCGTCGCAAAAATATTCCCTGGCGCTCGCATCCGGCGCCCGGCGCCTGGAAGTCGAGTATGTGCTCAAGAAGGCGAAGATCCGCGACATTTTCGCGGCGATCGTCAGCGCCGACGAAGTCAAGAACGGCAAACCTCAGCCCGAGTCTTTTGAGCGGGCGCTCGCGCTCTTGAATCAGATGCGTCTGGACGGCACGCGCGAGATACAGGCCTCGGAAACCGTGGTGATCGACGATTCCCCACGCTGCATCCGGACGGCTAAAGCGCTCGGGATGAAAACCGTGGGGATGGCGACTTCCTATAAGCCGGAAGAACTGAAGGAAGCGGATCTGGTCGTCACTTCTCTGGCGGGCCTGGAGCTGGAGCTCTTGGAGAAACTTTTTGCCTAGCGCCACCTTGGAAAAAATCATTCTGCCTTCTCTCGTGGCCGCGCCGCTTGAGCGTTCGTGGACGGAAGCGGAAGCGTTTGCCTATTGTTCCCGGCTGACGCGATCGCATTACGAGAATTTTCCCGTCGGTTCTGCGCTCGTTCCCAAAGCGCTGCAGCCGGCGGTGCACAGCCTCTATGCCTTCATGCGAACGGCCGACGATTTCTCGGATGAAAACCGCAAGAGCGGCGATGAGGCGGAGCGCATGGCGTGGCTGAACACCTGGGAAGCGATGCTCGACGACTGTCAGCGCGGTGAAGCCCGGCATCCCATCTTCATCGCCCTGCGCGCCACGCTCCAGCGGCATGATCTCCCGGCCCAGTGGCTGCACGATCTCCTGCATGCCTTTAAAATGGACGTGACGGTCCGGCGCTACGCCACCGCCGAGGATCTTCTCACCTACTGCCGCTATTCGGCCAATCCGGTGGGACGGTTAATTCTGACTCTTTTCGGCTATCGCGATGAGGAACTGTACTGGCTTTCCGACGCTATTTGCACAGGACTTCAACTCGCGAATCATTGGCAGGATATCTCCGTGGATCTGGACAAGGACCGAATTTATCTTCCCCAGGAGAGCCAGCGCCGCTTCGACATGCGTGAAGAGGATCTTTTTTCGCGCGTGGCTACCCCGGCATTTCGGCAGCTTCTGGCTTTTGAGGTCCTGCGCGCGCGCGAATTTTTCACGAGGGGCCGGGAGCTTCCCGAACGCGTTCAGGGACGGTTGAAATGGGAGCTGCGCCTGACCTGGCGGGGAGGCCTGCGCATCCTCGATAAAATCGAAGAAGCCGATTACGACGTTTTTAAACAACGTCCGGTCGTCACCAAAGCCGATTGGCTCGGCATCGCCTTCAGCAGCCTTTTTTGAGATGAATAATCATTACGTCAACACGGTGGCCCGCCAAAGCGGAAGTAACTTTTACTTTTCGTTTTTCTCCTTGCCTCAGGAGAAGCGCGAGGCGATCACGGCGGTTTACGCGTTCTGCCGCGAGGTGGACGATGCGGTCGATGCTCCGGGACAGCTGGATC
>Ga0206852_1159_pt1 | contig 12433 bp, 10 predicted proteins | sample Alteio_BWOrgCont_14_FD_152849 | JGI IMG/M metagenome (GOLD analysis project Ga0206852, IMG submission 152849) | Enriched cells from forest soil in Barre Woods Harvard Forest LTER site, Petersham, Massachusetts, United States -... | ecosystem: Environmental > Terrestrial > Soil > Temperate forest >... | reverse complement strand
TGAAGCGCCCGCCGGGCACGATATAAGGCACGCCCGTGGTTTTGCCCGCCCCGTCGGTCGCGAGCGCGAGGGACAAAATGCCGTGCGCGCCGTCCAGGCTGCGGACAAAAGCCCCGGTGATTTTGTCCGGCGCCGGCAAAAGCGCGACTTTTAGCGCGGGCGAACGGTGTGTGGCCAGGCTGGAGTTTTCGACGGCCTTGAAGTAATTCACCGCGGCCTCGTCGGCCGCCGGCACATAAAGATAATCATACCTAGCCGCCGTTTTGGAATCCTGCACCACCTCGTCGAGGCTGTCCGTGTCAATGCGCCGGGTGAGCGCGTTCCAAAAATAATGCCGGATGAACCGGTGCGTGCGGTCTAAGGCGGATTCATCAAGTTGGAAATGGTCCATGGAGTCTCCTGTTTACGCCGCTCACCTGCATCCTTGGGCTTCCATAACCTCGCGAGGGAGGTGGAAAAGGCTGGTGTGGGCCGCTTGGTTTCATGGTTTCAATGAGGGCTCGCCGGCCGGGCTTTCAAGCTGCGCATGGAATCGCGGCAGGCTTTGCGGATGGTTTTTTTGAATATAGGCGATGAGTTGTTCGCGAATGGCGCAGCGCAAGTCCCAGGATTTGGAGGAGTCCGCCGACGTTGCCAGCACGCGGATTTGCATGGCGCGCTCGTTTGCGTCCGTGACCTGCAAGTTCCAGAACCGTTTGTCCCAGAGCGGATTGGTTTTGATGATTTCCTCCAACGCCTGGCGGATTTCACTCAATGGCAGGGAGTAGTCCACCCAGACAAACACCGAGCCGAGCAGGTTCGCCGAGACCCGGGTCCAGTTTTGAAACGGTTTCTCGATGAAGTAACTCAACGGGACGACCAAACGGCGGTCGTCCCAAATACGGATGACCACATATGTCAGGGTGACCTCCTCGATGCGGCCCCACTCGCCCTCGACCACCACCACATCGTCCAAACGGATGGGCTGCGTCATGGCCAGTTGAAAACCGGCGAAAAGATTGGAGATGGTCTTTTGCGCGGCAAAACCAATGATGATGCCCACGACCCCGGCGGAGGCCAGAATGCTCGCGCCAAAGTGCCGCACCTCGTCGAACAGCATCAGAATGGAAGCCGCGGTGAAAAGGCTGATGACGACACAAAGGGTTTTGCCGAGAACGTGGACCTGGGTGTAAACCTTGCGCGCCCGAAGATTATCCGCCGCCGTGACGTCATACCGGGTCAGCACGACTTTTTCACCCACGCCCACCGCCTGGAACAAAATCACCGCCACCGCCAGGATCAGAAGAATGCTGCCGCCTTTGGAGAACACGGCCGCATAGGCCGGGGACAATTTGAGCACGGGCAGTGCGAAAATGACCCCGACGACCGGAACGATGACCCGCAGGCTGCGGCCAATTAGCGGCACAAACAGGCCATCCAGCCGGTTGCCGGTGTTCGCGGCCCAGTCCGCCAATCGCGCCTCCACCACCCGCGTAAAACGGAAAAACAGCCAGAACAAACCGACGAACACGCCGAGATCGAAAAGTTGGTCCAGCATACTCCGGAAAGCCGCGAATTCCCTGTCCCCGGGCAGCTTCAACAACAAGGGCATGGCGGCGATGTAAAAGCAAAAAAAACCGAGCAGGAAGCGCACCGGTTTGTCGAGCGTCCCCAGCAGGCGTGGTTGCAAGGATTTTGAGTCGGAACTGGCGGCCTCCGTGATTTTGCGGCGCAAAACGGCGGTGGCCAACCCACTGAACAGCAGGGCCAGCAACGCCAGGCAGCCGGTGGCCGCCAAATCCCCCCAAGTGATGGGACCAAGCACGGGATGGTCCACCCCCGCGCCGAGGAATTCTTTCAACGCGTTGGAAACCAGCGTGGTCAGAATGGTGGTCAGCGCGGCCAGAAAATCATTTCCAAACAGCGGTCTCATGGCGCTTCCTTTGGCTTGGGGGAGGCGGCCAGCTCCCGCAGCATCCGCCGCACCGCGCCGGGGTTGCCCAGAAAATACTGCGCGGCGGTGTTCGCCACACCGACCCGCACCGACAGGGCGCGCGGCGGCAAAGCGCGGAACAGATCCTCGTCCGTCCAGTCGTCTCCGACGCCCAGGATGAAGTCAGCGGGATAGCCGTCCAGCCATTCCACGGCCGCCGAGCCTTTGTTGACACCGGAGTTGCGAACCTCGATCACTTTGTTGCCCTCGAACACTTGGACGTCGATGTTCCGGGTGTAGCCCGCGAGGTCGTCCACCAATTCCTTCGCGCGCAGCCAGGCTTGCTCCGGATCGGCGCGACGGTAATGCCACGCCAGGGAAAATTCCTTTTCCTCGAGCAGCGCGTCCGGCAGGCGGTCCACATAAAGCTGGAGAATCGGGCGCACGCGTTCTTTCCAGTCCGCCGTCATGCTCTTCAGCATGCGCCAGCCGGTTTGGCTGTCCCGCAGCCAGACACCGTGCTCGGCGATCAGCGAGATCGGCAGTTTGCCGAACCACTCCTCCAGCGCGCGCCGGGGCCGCCCGCTAATGATCACCAACTGGTTGGCCGGGTCGGAACCAAGCGCGGCGAGCATTTCGATGAGTTCCGCGTCCGGCTGCGCGAGCCGCGGTTCCGTCGCAAACGGCACGAGCGTGCCGTCGTAATCCAGCAGCAGCGCGCGGCGGGTCGCGGACCGGTATTGCTGGACCAGGGCGGAGTAGGCCTTGCCGGCCAGCAAGCGCGCCCGCCGGGCCGCCTCGGTCTTCTGCGTGGACAACAAGGCTTGCACAAAGTCGTCCGCCCAGCGAACCACATCATAACGGCGCAACCGGTCCTGCAACAGTTGGTTGCGCCGAATCTGCTCCTCCACGGGCATCGTCAATCCCTGTTCCAGCGCCCGCGCAAAATCCTCGAGGTGAAACGGGTTGATCACCAGCGCCTCGCCCATTTCCTTCGCCGCCCCCGCCATTTCGCTCAGAATCAGGACCCCCGCCTGGTCCGGGCGTGATGCGATGAATTCCTTCGCCACCAGGTTCATGCCGTCGCGCAACGGCGTGATGAGCGCCACGTCGCACAGCCGGTAGAGCGGTACGATTTCATCAAACCCCAGATTGCGGAACTGGTACACCAGCGGGGTCCACTGCACGTTGCCGAAATCACCCACAATGCGGCCCACCGTCTGCTCCAGTTCGAGTTTCATCGCCTGATAGCTGTCCACTCCGATCCGCGACGGCGCCACGGAGATGATGAACACCACCTTTCCGTGCCATTGCGGGTTGTGTTTCAAAAATAATTCATAACCCAGCAACCGGTTGATGAGACCCTTCGTGTAATCCAGCCGGTCCACGGAAAAAACCACTTTCTGCCCGACGCACTTCCGGCGCAATTCATCCACGCGCAGTTCGGTTTCCCTGGACGCCGCGGCCCGCGAAAAACGGTCGAATTCCACCCCCATGGGAAAGGTGTCCACCTCCACCACCCGGTCGCGCAGAGTCAGGTTGCCAAGTTGATGCTCATAGCCGCGGGTCCGCAGCACGGAGGTCAGGAAATCCCGCACATAATCGTGGGTGTGGAAACCAATCAGGCTGGCGCCGAGCAGCCCGTCGAGGATTTCCTCGCGCCAGTGGCGCGGCAGCATCCGAAAAACCTCGTAGGCGGGAAACGGGATGTGCAGGAAAAAGCCGATGGGCATTTCCGGAAATTTCTCCCTCACCAGTTTCGGCAGCAGCATCAGATGGTAATCGTGGATCCAGAGAATGTCATCCGGCTGGAGCGCGCTCACCACCGCCTCGCCGAAGAGCCGGTTGATGTTCTGGTACTCCTGCCAGTAATCCTCGTCGTAATGGGTCAGCATGGGGAAATAATGGAACAGCGGCCAGATCGTCTTGTTGCAAAAGCCGAGGTAAAACCGGTCCATGCTGTCCTCCGGCAAAAACACCGGTCGGGACTTGAATTGTCGCTCGGCATACGAACGCACCGCCGCCTCCTGTCCGGCGGGGACGCTGGCACCCGGCCAGCCGATCCATAAATGTTCGGGACGCGCGTTGCCGTTGCCTGTCGCCCGGTCCAGATAACTCCACAAGCCGGTCGTCAACCCGCCCGGGCTGGGCTTGAATTGCGGCTCGGCCTCTTTGCAGGACACTGTGAACGGCAACCGATTTGAGACCACTACCAAACGCATGCAAAACCTTTCTGATGATCGCGGCCATTTCTAGCCGGCCGCCCCTTGGGCCAGCCAGCCATACCCGGCGCCGCATATTGACACCGTTTTGACCCGCTAAAACCGAAATTGTCGGATAAAAGTCAAAATCCGACCGTCACCGCCACCAGGCCAAAGTGCAAAAAACCAAAGGCACAATTATAATATACACCGATTCGTCCCGGCGCAAATTTCTCGAGGCGGGTTCCAGTTGGTTCGGGAGCCAAGCCGCCGCCGCGGCTCGGAAAGCTTGATTTGCGCCGTGCTCATCGGGACGACCCCATGAAAGGCCATGACTTCCGGCTTGCGCCGCGCCGCGTGCCGCGCTAAAGATAAAGAAAACACGAACCCACTGAGTTTTTTATGTCATTGGAAATCGCGCTTCAAGAATTCCCGAAAGAACACAAACTGAAAGACGGTTCCCTGTGCCGGTTCCGCCTGTTGCGGAAGGATGACGCCATGTCGTTCCACGAGTTCTTTCTCGACATGCCGGCCGAGGAGCGGTTGTTCATCAAACACCGCGTGACCGAGATTGAGGTGATCGAGGATTGGTGCAACAACATCGACCTGGGCCGCAACCTCCCCTTGCTGGCGGTCGTCGATGGAAAAATCCTGGGCGCGGCCACGCTGCATCAACAGTTGGGCGGCTGGAAGCGTCACATCGGCCGCCTCAGCGTCCTGGTGCATCCGGCCCATCGTAACCGGGGCGTGGCGCGCGGATTGATCGCGGAAATGATCGAGATCGCCCGCCACATCGGCTTGGAAAAAGCCGAGGCGGAGTTCATTGGCGAGCAGGGCGCGGCCTTCAAGATGTTCGGCCTGATGGGCTTCATGCAACTATTACGCCTGGACAATTACGTGAAGGACATGCAGGCGAACTCGCACGACTACATCCTCATGGGCCTGGAGTTGAAGACGGACGAGGAATACACCGGGATGGGATAGCCTGACTGGCGCGGCGAGCAAATTAAAATCAGTTTCTGTAGAGGCTCCCGCGTCCCCGTAGCCGCCGAGGTCAGGAGGCGGATCGCCTAGGTTTCTCTTCATCTCCGCAAAAAAAACCGTGGCGCGGATTGCGCTCCGCGCCACGGGACTATTCCTCCCTAAATCTGGCCCGGCCCTGGCGGCTAGTTGATATGGATCTTCGCCTTGGCGCGGAACTCGTTGAGGTCGATGCTGCCTTTGGCGAAAGCCTCAATGTCCGACTTCTTCACGCTCAGCGTCAGCACCGATTCGGGGCCCGACCTGCTCGCGTGGGTGACGATGCGGTTGAGCCGGTTGCTAAACCGGGCGTGGCCGCCCGAACCTCCCGAATTTGTCTTGTTCCAGGCGGCAGTGGGTGCCGTGCCGCCGGCTGGCGCCGTCCCGGTGGCAACCGTGGTGGTGCCGGTGGTCGTACCTCCCGCCCCGCCGCTCGCGCTACTGGTGGTATTGACGCTGACATTGGGTTGCCCGCCTGCCCCGCCGCCGCCGATACTACCAACACCACCCATCATGCCACCATGCCTCATCACCGTGGAATTATCGCTCGTCACCACCACCGTCACTCCCTCGCCGTCGGGCAGATGGCGCATGTTCGCGGCGTTTTTCAACGCCTCCAGCACCGAGCTTTCCAGTTTCTCCACGCGCTTGTAGTCAAATTCCTCGTGCGCCGGAGGCTGGTCGCCCTCGCCGTCGGTATGGCCATAAAGTTCGCGCTTGGCCTCGTCCCAGGATGAGTTGGTCGGCGCTTTGGCCTTCTCCGGCGCGGGTTTCGCCGGCGGTCCCAGCAGCGGGAAATTCACATTTAGCATGAACAGCGCCCCGTAACCCTCGATTTGCAGAAATTTGGGGCTGCCACTCGATCCGGCACTGAACACCTGGATTCCCATGGCTTGGTGCGACTCGTCCTGATCGGTATGATGCACCGCTTTTTCCAAAATGTGCCCCATGATGTTCAAATCTTCCTGCATCGCGGCCAAATCCGCGGACTCGGTTTGGCTGGAGCGAACAACCAGGGCGGCGCGGGATCGCTCCGGGCTCCGGAAGGAAAATGTGTTCTGCCCGTTCCCAAATGGATTCACCTCGGCCCAAGTGTTATAGTCCGTGGGATCGCTCGCGGAAGCAAGTGCTTGGGAGAGTTGCGCATAGCTGGTGACCGCCTCGGCCTGTGGGTCCAGGAGGTTTTGTTGCGCCGTTGCATTGGGGTCCTGGACCGTCGTTGCGACTTGGGTCGTTGCGGTATCCTGCGGCGAATCTGGCTGGCTGGCGGTCGCCACTTGTACTGGAAGCGATTGGGCCGCCGTCGGCGGCGGATTCGCGGTTACCACCCCGCCCGCGATGAGCAGGGTGGTCATGACGATGTTTCGTTTGGTTTTGTTCATATGCGTTCGGGGTCGGTTGATTGGTTTGTGATAGTTTAAAGTTTGAGGTAATTAAGGGTTCAAAGGCGGACCGTCGGGTTGGGCGTTTCCGGCCAGGCTGACGATCTCCTGCTGCGCCTGTTGCAGGCCCGCCTTGGTGTGCAACGCGACCGTTTCCAACTCCTCGCGCAGCGAGGCGTAATTCGCCAGCCGGTTGGCGTCCACCCGGGCGATCGCGTCCAAGGCCAGCTTGGCGTCCTCCCCATATTTGGCCTCCCAGGCATTCTTAAAATCCGTCCACTGCGCCTCCCGCTGCCGGGCTTCCGCGAGCATGGCCGCGCGGACTTCGGATTTGATGGCCGCCCGCATCTCCTCGCGATTTCCGCCCGCCGGGGACGCCGCGCGCCCCAGCGCGAATCCAATCGCCAGCACCACCGACGCGGCAATACCCCGCTTCAGCGCCGTGCGGATGGGATGCGTCGGAACAGTTTGGGCCGGCAGTTGATATTCATCCAAAGCGCCCATCGTGTTCCGCCAGCCGGAGACACTCGCGCGGCACTGCGCGCACCTTTCCAAATGAGCCTCCAACCGCGCCCGGTCCGGCGGCAGAATCTCGTTGTACAGATACCCCATCCAATCCTCGGGATGGGGATGCCTCACCTCGCCAGCATCTCCCGGCGTGGTTTTATTTGTGGTTTCCATGGTGTTGCTTTCTCGTTCAGTGATGAGCTTAAAATTTTGTTTAATTGCGTCAGCGCCTCCGCCATCCGGGACTTGACCGTCCCCTCCGGTATCTCCAAAACCGCGGCGATCTCGCGAAACTTCAACCCCTCGTAATGCCGGAGCACCACCACCGCGCGAAACGGCTCCGCCACTTGCAGCAAGGCCCGTCGCACCGTCTCGGCGCGCTCGTTTTCGATCAACGCCAAATCCGGGCCGGGGCTCTCCGTCACAAACCCCGCGTCATTACGCTCTTCGCCATCGCCGCCGTCCTCCAGGGCCGACTCCCGCCTTCGGCTCGTCCGGCGCAATTCGTCGTGGCAGATGTTCAGCGCCACGCGCCACAGGAAAGTGGAGAACTTGCCCGTCACGGTGTAATCCTTCCGCCGCGTGAAAATCCGCGAAAAAGTCTCCTGTGCCAGGTCCTGTCCCTTGTGCGCGTCACCTGTCATCCGGGCGCATAACGCCTGGATCGGCCCCTCCCATCGCCGCACTAATTGCGCGAAAGCCTGCGCGTCATCCTGCATCCTCACCCGCCACATCGCCTGCTCGTCCGTCGCCGCGAAAAACTGGAGCGGGTCAAACAGCGACCCGCCGGTTCTGCCCGTCGTCGCGTCACGCGGATTGTCAGGTTCCAAGGTCATTCATTTTCGCCCGTCACAATGTTAAACGCCGCCCGCCCGCTTTTAGTTCGGAAAAAGATTTAAGGAGGAGGTGAGCTGATGGATGACTGAAGTACGGGAATTGTTTGGAGCTGGATTACGGATTCCTTTGCTCACTCCACAGTCGCGCCGTAAACCCCAGGCTCACAGGGAAGACCGCCTGCCAATTCCATGCGGATGACGAATAGCCCGTATCAGGCATGACGGCTGCGAATCTGCGTGTCGGTAACCAGCCAAACCGTATCATTCAAATCTCTACCTCCGAGCGCAGCCAAAGCGTCAGTCAGGCGGCGAATTAGATCGGCGCGATTTGGCTTTCGCAGCGTGATCACGATGGCGCCATGATGCCGAGCGAAAGACAGTGGAACCGTATGAAAGAAATCCTTGTCCGTGGTGACGAAGATGGCCTCCTGCGCTTGCGAACAGGCGAACAACTTGTCATCTGCCGTTCCTTGTGGGAAGGCGTCCAAGGCATGGCTGGCTCGGTTGCCCCAAAGTTTGAAGATGATCCAAGGCGGGACGTGGAAAATTCTCGTCAAGAAAAAATGTCATCTCGAGGCCGGTTCAGCCTCAAGGCCCTCCAAAGCCGTCAATCTGCCGGCAAACTCCAGGCAGGCGCGGATGTCCGTTTCCTTTAGCGATGGATAATCCCGCAAAATATCCTCGTTCGACTCTCCGGCCGCCACTGAGCCGACAACATTGGCGACCAAAACACGCGTGCCGCGCACAACGGGCTTGCCATGGCAAACGGCGGGATCGAAGTCAATTCTCTCTGACAACCAAGTCTGCATGGCTAAACCTTAACTCCACACGGCATCGGTGGCGAGCAAATGTTGCGCGAGGAAGCAACTGGGGCTGTCATTCATCCCCACCTTCATTACGGTCATAAGCCCGCGCTCTGGAGAAAGCGGACAAATTGATCCCCCTCAGTCAGGATCCCCCGGAGGACGGATGACCGAAGCTTTGGCCAGCTGGTTTTGTTCCTCGATTTCTTCTTTGCAGTAACAGTCGGCAAAGTAGCTCGCCGGCCGCATGGGGATCGGGTCAACGGGATGAACTTTCTCCGGCAATGGTTTTGTCATATCACTCAATATACCTACGCCAGCAACCCCTTCACCACCTCCCCATGCACATCGGTCAAACGGAAATACCGCCCTTGAAATTTGAAAGTTAGTTTGGTGTGGTCGATGCCCATGGTGCGCAGAATGGTCGCGTTGAAATCGTGGATATGCACCGGGTCTTTGACGATGTTATAACAGTAATCGTCGGTTTCGCCGTAGGTGATTCCCGGCTTGATTCCGCCGCCCGCCATCCACATGGAGAAGCAACGTCCGTGATGGTCCCGGCCGTAGTTGTCCTTCGTCAGCTCGCCCTGGCTGTAAACCGTGCGCCCGAACTCGCCGCCCCAGATCACCAGCGTGTCGTCCAACAATCCGCGCGCCTTCAAATCCTTGATCAACGCCGCCGCCGGTTGGTCCACGTCCTGGCACTGTCCCCGGACCTGTTTTGGCAGATTGTTGTGCTGGTCCCAGCCGCGGTGCATCAATTGCACAAAGCGCACGCCCCGCTCCACCATCCGCCGCGCGAGCAGGCAATTCCGCGCGAAACCGCCGTCCGTGGCGCTATCCTTGATCCCGTAAGCGTCCAGCACTTGCTTCGGTTCCTTGGAAAGATCGGTCAGTTCCGGCACCGACGTTTGCATCCGAAACGCCATCTCGTATTGTGCGATCCGCGTGTTGATTTCCGGGTCGCCAAACGTTTTCTCCGCCATCTGGTTGAGTTGGGACTCCGCGTCCAGCATCCGCCGCCGCGATTCCGCGTCCACGCCCGGTGGATTGGACAAATACAGCACCGGGTCCGTCCCCCCGCCAAAACGCACGCCCTGATGTCGGCTCGGCAAAAAGCCGTTGCCCCACAACCGCGAAAAAATCGGCTGGTCCGTCTTGTTCCCGCTCCCTTGCGAAATCAGAACAATGAACGCCGGCAACTGCCGGTTCTCCGTGCCAATGCCGTAACTCAACCACGCCCCGAGACTCGGGCGCCCCGGTTGCTGGCTGCCCGTCTGGATGTAAGTCGTCGCCGGGTCGTGGTTGATCGCCTCGGTGTTCAACGTCTTGATGATCGCGATGTCATCCACCACCGTCCCCAAATGCGGTAGCAACTCGCTCAGCCAGGTCCCGCTCTGCCCGTGCTGCTTGAACTCGAACATCGGCGCCACGCACGGAAACTTGGTCTGCCCGGACGTCATGCCGGTGATCCGCTGCCCGTTGCGCACCGAGCCCGGCAACTCCTTGCCATGAAATTCGCGCAACTGCGGCTTGTAATCGAACAAATCAATGTGCGACGGCCCGCCCGACATGAACAAATAAATCACCCGCTTTGCCTTCGGCGCGTATTGCAGCGCGTCCACAATCCCGCCCGCCTTCAGCTCCGGATCCGCCTCGGACGCGAACAACCGCTCGTTGAGCAGCGAGGCCAGCGCCGCCGTGCCGATTCCCGCCGTCAGGCGCCCGAAAAACTGCCGGCGCGTCAGCAGGGATTTTACTTCATGCTCGAAATTCATGGCTTCAACCTTTCGTCAATGTCTCGTCCAGATTTAAAATCGTGCTCGCCACCATGGTCCACGCCGCCAGTTCCGCCGAGTCCAGCGTTTCATTCCGCTTGGCTTCGCCCACCTTCAGCAAATCCAGCGCCTCCTGGCCATTCGCGCGGTAGGCCTTCAATTGCTCCGCGTACAACGTCAGCAAAACCTTGATCTCCGCCGGCTTCGGCGCGCGTCCCATCGCCAGCCGGTAAGCCAGCGCGATCCGGTCCTTGTCCGTTTTCGCCTCCCGCATGAGACGCTCGGCCAGCTTGCGGGACGCCTCGACATAAGTCGGGTCGTTCATCAATACCAACGCTTGCAGCGGGGTGTTCGTTCGCTGCCTCCGCACCGTGCAAACCTCCCGGTCCGGCGCGTCGAAAGTCGCCAGCGTCGGCGGCGGCGAGGTGCGCTTCCAGAAAGTGTACATCGTGCGCCGGTACAAATCCGGCCCATGACTTTGGACGTAAGTCTGCGCCGTCCAGTTCTGCCCGTCGTCGCGCGACATTAGCTCCTCCCACAACCCGGCAGGCTGATACGGCGAAACACTCTTCCCGCCGATTTCATCGTCAAGCAACCCACTGATCGCCAGCGCCTGGTCGCGAATGAATTCGGCCTGCAACCGCGTCCTCGGCCCGCGCGCCAGCAACCGGTTCTCCGGGTCCTTCACCTCCAGCGCCGGCGTGACGGTTGACGACTGGCGGTAAGTCGCGCTGGTCACAATCAGCTTCTGCATTTTCTTGACGTCCCAGTTGCTCTGGATGAAATCTTCCGCCAGCCAGTCCAGCAATTCCGGGTGGCTCGGCCACTCGCCCTGCGAGCCAAAATCCTCCACTGTCTTCACCAGACCCGTTCCAAAATACATCTGCCAATACCGGTTCACAATCACGCGCGCCGTGAGCGGGTGCTTGGGCGAAACCAGCCATTCGGCCAGCCCGAGACGGTTCGCCGGCGCGCCGCTGGGCAATGGCGGCAACGCCCCGGGCACACCGGCCGTGACCTTGTCCCCCGGCTTGTCGTATTGCCCGCGAATCAGCAAGAAGGTGTCGCGCGGCTTTTCCATTTCGGCCATCACCATCGTGGTGGGAATCGCCTTCTCGAATTTGTCTTTGGCGTTGCGGGCCAGTTCGACCGCTTTGCTGGCCTCGGTCCACGCGGGATAATGATGGTCGCGGAAGTAATTCGCGGCCTGCTCCTTTTGTTCCGGAGTGCGTTGGGCCGTTGGAATGCGCGCCAAGGCGAGGTTCGGGGCGTCCGCCAGCGCGGTCACCTCCTCCGGTTTCAGCACGCGCCCGTAAACGCGCACGTCCGCCAGCCATCCCTTCAATGGTATCGTGGCCGACCGTGTGCCCAGATTGAGCGTTGTTTCGTTCCGGATCGTCCCGTCCAGGGTGTCGTCATGCACATCCACGGACGCCGCTTTCCCATCAATGTAAAGTTTGACTCCCGCCGCTTTGCCCGATCCATCGTAAGTCGCGAACACATGCACCCACTCATTTTCCGGCAACTTGTCCTTGGCGGCCACCCGCAAAGCGCTCTCCGGCCACGAATGGATCAAATGGAAGAACAATTTTCCGTTGGACACGAACAAATCGAACCCGCGCTTGGCTTGCGCGTCGTCCATCTTCGCGAACAGCGTGCCCATCCCCTTGTCGCTTTGCCGCACCCAGCAGCCGTAGGAAAATGCGTTCGTGCGCTCGAAATCCAACGGCGTGGCCGTCGATACAAAACTCTTCGCGCCGCCATCCAGTTGAATTCCCTGGCCCAATCTTCCTGCCGTCCAAACTGGTTTGCCCCCGCCCTGAAATGTTCCCGCCAGTTTCCCTCCCTTGCCGTCCTCGCCATCCAGCGTTCCATCCAGGGTGAACCGCGCCAGCAAACCGGCTGGCTCGGTTTGCGTCGCGGCCGGCAGCGCGCTTTCCCATTTCGCCTGCTCAACTGCAAGCGCGTCTCCGGCCTCCTTTAGTTTCTGCTCG
>Ga0206852_1151_pt1 | contig 12816 bp, 10 predicted proteins | sample Alteio_BWOrgCont_14_FD_152849 | JGI IMG/M metagenome (GOLD analysis project Ga0206852, IMG submission 152849) | Enriched cells from forest soil in Barre Woods Harvard Forest LTER site, Petersham, Massachusetts, United States -... | ecosystem: Environmental > Terrestrial > Soil > Temperate forest >... | reverse complement strand
CCCCTGAAGATTGAGTTAATAGTTTTTGGGCTAAGTGTTCCGAAAAACGCGCTTGAAGGGTCGGAATAGTGGCTTCCCTGTTAAGTTCATCCAGAAAGTCTAAATAGCGGATAAAATTTTCTCTTTGACCATCATTGGATAGGAAATAGTTTCCCACGCATTGCCCTGTATTATCTCGTGAAAATAATAGTTCCAGCAGTTGTTGAGGAGGGGTTAATCTATTCTTAAGAGCTTTTATAAAATCAAAATAGGCCGCTCCCCTGGGAAGAGAATTTTTAATGGCATCCAGAACTTCTCCCATAATGGGGAAAGTGGGCAAGCGACCTTCATATCTTTCTAGGGTCGACAGGGGTACGCTAGGGTCTCCCTCTCTGATATTCCTAAGGAAAAGCTGCATTGGAAATTCAACGCCTGTTGCAACTAACTTGTCGACGATCTGGACTTGCCCCGCCGCTTTGGCAAGACCTAAGATTTCCGGATACTCTCTGAAAAAAACAGGATGGGCCTTCATATCCTCAGTTAAGTAAGGTGGGTCCAACAAGGTATTAAGGCTGTGCCACAATCCCAAATTAGCAAGCATTCTGGCCGGGATCCCGGCCCCGTTGGGTGTTAGCAAATAACTGGCTGAGCTTGCTGCCAGAAGGGCGAGTAGTCTCAAGGCGAGCTTTATGCCTGGGTCTGGGTCGGGTGCTGTTGGGGATGGGCGATCAAATAGGCGATCAACCGGAAAAGTAGTTGGCGTGTCTGTATTAGGAGCAGTGCTGGCAAATACAAGAACCAGATGTGCCGCTGTATCACCAAACACAGTACGCTCAACCTGTGGTTTTTTTTGAAGCATAGCTCGAATTGCTTCAAAATTTTTCGGATTTAAAAGATAGCTTGGATCTAAAAGTTGGGGATTAAGGGGTCTAACTCTCAATTTATTATACTCAACGGCTGTTTTTAGACTGACTAAAAGGTTGGCTATTGAAGCAGATTTTTAATCATTTTGAAAGCTATACCCATCGTCCCTCAAGATGCGAACTTAGAGCTCCATCTTGCTTCGAATTTGAGGCGTTCTTCAATCGCAAAAAGCTCAAAATAGAACAACTATTCTTCGCCTTTTGCTCAATCAGAACGCCTCAACTTCTCGCAAGCTGAAACTCTAAGTTCGCATCTTGAGGGACGATGGGTATAGTGAAACTACAGAGCTTATGGGCTACCCAAGCTACCGATTGAAACCGGGAGCTTTGGATGATACCTCTGGAGGCCTAAATCCAAGGGCCGCTCTGGCACCCATATGACCTGCAAACATACCCGCAGCCGTCATTAAGGCATTAATGGCTTTTTGCTGGGCGTCACCTCTTGTGTGATAGGCGGCAAGAATCAATATAGGAAGCAGGCTTGCTCCCATTAATTGCTTCTTAAACTTAATCTCTTTTCCTATTAAGGATGCGCCTATTATCATACCTACAAAAAAATACTGAGCTGCCGAAACCAGTCTTTCATGAGCCATTATCTTACTCCATAGCGGGTTAAATTCAGTGCTAGCATAGCATTCGATTATTAAAGTAGTCTTAAGGCCATTCGAAATCGATATATGACATTTGTGGGTTTTTGCTTTAGTATTTTTCATTTTGTTCACAAGGAGAGGTCATGCTGTTCAAGCGATCCATAGGGCCAGTGGGGCTGTTGTTTTGTGCGGTGGGTGGGATTATTGGCTCGGGTTGGCTATTAGGGCCCTTTTTTGCCGCTCAAATTGCAGGACCTGCTTCTATATTATCCTGGGCCATTGGCGGCTTTATGATGATCATCATCGCCCTCACCTATGCTGAATTAGGTGCGATGCTGCCCATTGCGGGTGGGACGGTTCGATATCTTCAGTTCAGTCATGGCACCTTGGCAAGCTTTACGATTGGTTGGATTGCGTGGCTTGCGGCGGCGGCTGTAGCTCCCATTGAAACCCTGGCTCTCTTGCACTACACCACCAATTACCTCCCTAATTTAATGCATACCGTAGACGGCGTGACTGTTCTAAGCCTTTCGGGGATTGCTGTTGCCGCTGTATTGATGTTTGTCATGTGTTTCCTCAATATCATGGGCGTTAAATTACTGGCGAATGCTAATAATTTAATTGTGGCGTTGAAGCTCTTTGTTCCCATACTGACCTTGGGTATTTTATTGTGCATGGATTTTCATCCTGAAAACTTTGGCGCTATAGGCTTTGCTCCTATGGGCTTGAAGGGCATTTTGGCGGCATTGCCTTCAGCAGGGGTGATCTTTTCTTTTATTGGTTATAACCCCGCCATTCAATTAGCGGCCGAAGCCAAAAATCCACAACGCGATGTGCCTTTAGCGATTCTGGGTGCTTTGGTGCTCTGCATTATTTTATATGTGCTTTTACAAGTGGCTTTTGTGGGCGCTTTAGAACCTGAAAGTTTTAGCAAAGGCTGGGGCTCTTTAAGTTTCACAGGCGATGCAGGTCCTTTTGCCGGTATTACCATGGCTTTGGGTGCCGTTTGGTTAACCAAGATCTTATACGTTGATGCCGCTATTTCTCCTTATGGTACGGGTTTGGTGTTCACCGGCGCCACAGCGCGTTTAAGTTATGCTCTGGGTAAAAACGGTTATTTCCCTAAGTTTTTCATGAAGGTCAATAAATTTGGAGTTCCGGCCCGCATGATCTTATTGAATTATGTGATTGGTTTATTTTTATTTTTACCCTTCCCTACCTGGCAGGGCATGATGAGTTTCTTGGTCTCTTCTCTAATTTTTGCTTATACCGTGGGGCCTTTAGCCTTAATGGTTTTACGTAAAAATTTACCGAATCAACATCGCCCTTTTCGCGTTCCAGCGCCGGCACTCGTTGCTTTCTTAGGCTTTTATTTCTCCAATTTAATTGTGTATTGGACAGGCTGGTCTGTGATTTCAAAAATGTTAATCGCAATACTCATAGGCTTGGCAGTGTTATTGATCTTTCGTTGCACCAAAGAAGGCCGCGCCATACAATTGCATTTCAAAAATGCGTGGTGGTTGTTGCCTTATTTAGGGTTATTATGCTTATTCTCTTATTTAGGATCCTTCGGTGGCGGTCTGAACATTATTCCTTTTGGTTGGGATTTTTTAGTGATCGCTGTATTTAGTTATGTTATTTATATCTTAGCGCAACGTTATGCCTTGGAAACAAATGATGAGGCGTATTTATTAGAACATGAATTAAAAGAACTTCTGTAGAGCCAATTCATGAATTGGCTCTCTTTCCTTAACGAGATTTCGATTCAATCAAAATGGCCAATATAGAAGTGTGGTGTCAGGCTGCTGCAGCCTGACACCACACCAAATAGATCGAGACGATTCGTGAATCGTCTCTACAAAACAATGAAACATTTCCTCGACATCTCCATTTTCCGACACAATCGCAATTTTCGTTTATTGTATATAGGCCAATGCGTTTCGTTTTTCGGAACGATGGTCACGAGTGTTGCGTTACCCTATCAAATTTATCATCAAACTCACTCGACCTTGATGGTGGGTTTATTAAGTTTGGCCCAATTATTACCTCTTTTAGTAACGGCTTTGTTAGGTGGCGTTTTAGCCGACAAACATCATCGCCGCACTTTATTATTAATCTCTGAATTTGTTTTGGCTGTGGGTTGCATAGCCCTAACACTCAATGCTTATGCCGATCATCCTTCTGTGCTGCTGCTATTTTTAGTCAGCCCCTTAATGTCGGCTGTGAATGGATTGCATCGGCCCGCTTTAGAAAGCATTGTGCAGCAAGTGGTTTCCAAAGAAGATTATGCCGCGGTAGGCGCCTTAAGCACCTTAAAATACAGTGTTTGTGCGATTGCGGGCCCCGCTTTAGGCGGGTTGATCATTGATCGTTTTGATTTGGTTGTTACCTACAGCATCGATTTTTTAACTTTTTTAATTTCACTGATAGCACTTTGGATGATGACTCAAGTGCCTAAACCTGCACGCACTGAAGATTTATCCACCTGGCATTCCTTAAAGAATGGTTTTAAATATGCTTTTTCACGTCAAGAATTAGTAGGAACTTATGTGGTCGATTTTGTTGCCATGATATTTGGCATGCCCATGGCTTTATTTCCCGCAATTGCCCAAAATTACGGAGGCGCCAATACCTTAGGTTTGCTGTATTCAGCACCGGCTGTAGGCGCTTTATTAATTTCATTTTTCAATGGTTGGAAACATTTCAAGCGCCATGGCCTTGCCATCGCTATGGCAGCCGCCTTCTGGGGCGTTTCAATTATTGGTTTTGGATTAGCCTCGAATTTATGGCTTGCCTTGGGCTTCTTAGTTCTAGCCGGTGGCTTTGATGGCATCAGTGGAATTTATCGAATGGTGATGTGGAATGAAAGCGTTTCCAGCGAGTATCGGGGCCGTTTAGCCGGCATTGAGATGATCAGTTATCTCAGCGGGCCTAAACTGGGTGATACAGAAGCCGGTTTAGTAGCAGCCGCTTTCGGTATTACCGCATCCATCGTTTCAGGTGGTGTTTTATGCGTGTTGGCTGTGGGCGTTTGTTGCTTTTATTTACCGAAGTTTAGACGCTATGTGTCCAGCCCGTAGGGGCGTACCCTCGCGGTCGCCCTGCTTGATTGAACAAAGATCGCGTTACAGGAAAGAAGGGCGACCGCGAGGGTCGCCCCTACGCAAAAGGCGCCTTCACAATAATCGTCTGATGTCTCTCCGGCCCGGTTGAAACAATACTGATCGGAATGCCCGTTAATTCTTCCAATCTCGCCATATAATTTAATAAAGCTTGGGGTAGTTTTTCGTATTCGGTAATGCCATAGGTTGAAGTTTTCCAGCCGGGCATGTCTTCGTACACGGGTTCGCAGTCTTTTAAGACTTCAGGATCAAAGGGCAAAATATGAAGGCTTTCGCCGCGGTAACGATACGCGGTGCAAAGGCGAATGGTGTCTAATTCATCTAAGACATCGACTTTTAGTAAAGCCATGGAGGAAAGACTGTTCATATCAATGGCGCGGCGCATGACCAATAAATCAAACCAACCACAGCGACGAGGACGCCCTGTAATCGAACCAAATTCCTTACCTTTCTCGGCAATGTGCCGGCCTATGTCATCGTGTAATTCCGTTGGGAAAGGGCCTGAGCCCACACGAGTTGTATAGGCTTTGGTGATGCCTAAAACCGCATCCAAATAGCAAGGACCAAAACCCGTGCCGGTGGAAGCGGCTCCCGCACCCGTATTCGAGGAGGTGACGAAGGGATACGTACCCATATCGATATCCAACATCGAACCTTGGGCACCTTCGAATAAAATATTTTTTCCTTGGCGACGTAAATCCGCCAATAAACTCGTTACATCCGTTAATAAGGGAGTGATCTTCTCGGCCGCTTTAATTAATAAATCAAAAACTGTTTCAGGCAAGATTGTCGCTTGATGATAATAATGTTCGAGTTGGAAATTATGGTATTCCGCCACTTTATCGAGTTTTTCGCGCAATAATTCAGGGTATAATAAATCCACCAAACGCAAACCACGACGCGCCACTTTATCCTCATAGGCCGGCCCAATGCCTCGGCCGGTGGTACCAATCTTTTCTTCGCCCAAAGCGGCTTCACGAGCTTTATCTAGGGCAACATGATAGGGGAGCAAGAGAGGGCAAGAGGCGCTGATACGAAGACGCTCTCTGACGGGAACGCCATTAGCCTCTAATTCAGTCACTTCGGTTAAAAAGGCCTCAGGAGATACAACGACGCCATTACCGATAAGGCTTAAGACACCTTCACGCAAAATCCCAGAAGGAATTAGGCGCAAAATAGTTTTTTTACCCTCAATAATGAGAGTGTGGCCAGCATTATGACCACCCTGAAAGCGCACCACAGCAGCGACTTTGTCGGTTAATAAATCAACGATTTTTCCCTTACCCTCATCACCCCATTGAGTGCCAAGTACCACTAGGTTTTTGCTCATCAGCCAATCCTTTCAAAATACAAAGGGAGGCATTCTAAGGTAGCTTGAGGTGAGCTTCAAGGAAATAACTGGTACCAGGTACAATTTTGGCTTTTTGTACCCGGTACCTTCGATAGCAAAAGGTACCGGGTACAATTTTGGCTTTTTGTACCTGGTACCTTCGATAGCAAAAGGTACCGGGTACAATTCTGGCTTTTTGTACCTGGTACCTTCGATAGCAAAAGGTACCAGGTACAATTCCGGCTTTTTGTACCTGGTACCACGGCTTAGCTTCTCGTTGATAGTCTGTGAGTTTTAGGGCATGATAGCCGCTTATTTTTACTAGGATTTTTGTAGCAATGCCCAAAGAAGAACACATAGAAATGGAAGGTGTCGTGATCGATGCCCTACCCAATACCACCTTTAAAGTTAAATTAGAAAATGGCCACACCGTCATGGCGCACATCTCTGGTCGCATGCGTAAGCACTATATTCGTATTTTGACAGGAGATAAAGTGACAGTAGAAGTAACGCCTTACGATTTAAGCCGTGGACGTATTACTTACCGTGACATGGGCAAAAAGAAGAAACCTGAAGACGAGGCGGGCACTCCTGACGCAGCTGCTGAATAATTGTTGGGCTTCATTAGAGTTCTTTCCAAACCTACGATGGCATATTTGCCTGATCTCAAATCGCAAGATCAGGCAAATTTAAAAAAATGCCAGAATCACCCTCCTGAATAAACGCCTCGTTTATTCAGAACACTGAACCTGAAAATTCTCCGCCTTACACGTAATTTTCACCTTACCTTTGTGATTGGCTAATTTACCAAACAAAAGTTCATCGGCTAAAGGTTTACGAATTTTTTCATCGATCAAACGTTGCAAAGGTCTTGCTCCCATCGCTTTATCGTAGCCCATTTTAGCTAAATAGGTTTTAGCTTCTTTGGAAATACTCAAACCAATGCCCTGTTCTTTTAAGTGCTCATTAAGCTCTTTAAGATATTTAGCAACGACTTGATCAATCACCTTAGAATTTAAAGCTGTAAATTGCACAACGGCATCTAAACGATTTCGAAATTCAGGTGTGAACATAAGTTTCATATCCGCCATCACTTCACTTTCTTTGCCGTGTTCTGAAAAGCCAATATGATGTTTTTCCATGTGTTCAGCACCCACGTTGCTGGTCATCATTAAAACCACATGTCTGAAATCGGCTTTACGACCATTATTATCCGTTAAAAACCCATAATCCATGACTTGCAATAATAAATTGAAAATATCAGGATGGGCTTTTTCAACTTCATCCAACAACAAGACACAATAAGGTTTTTTAATGATGGACTCCGTTAATAAACCACTTTGCTCATGGCCTACATATCCGGGAGGCGCACCAATTAATCGCGACATTGAATGAGACTCGCGATATTCCGACATATCAAAACGCACCAACTCCACACCCAACTCATGGGCTAATTGTCGTGCTAATTCCGTTTTACCGACACCGGTAGGCCCTATCATCAAAAAGCTGCCGACAGGTTTATCGCGTTTCACCAAACCGGATCGTGATAATTTAATGGCTTCAACTAATCTATCGATAGCATGATCTTGCCCATAAACAGATTGTTTTAAATTAAAGGCTAGATTTTTCAATTGGAATTTTTCACCGCTGGTCATCTGCTGAACGGGAACGCGCGTAATTTTTGCCATGACTTCTTCAATTTCATGCACGCCAATTTCTTTATGGCGTTTAGCTTCAGGCAGTAAACGTTCGTGAGCACCGGCTTCATCTATCAGATCAATGGCTTTATCGGGCATGTGTCGATCCACTAAATAACGAGAAGATAATTCCACCGCACGCTCTAAAGCTTCAGGATTGTAATGAATGCCATGATAATTTTCAAAACGAGCCTGCAATCCCTTTAGAATTTCTAAAGTTTCAGAAGGCGTAGGCTCTGGCACATCAATTTTTTGGAAACGACGCAAGAGCGCATTATCTTTTTCAAAATGTTGACGATATTCTTCATAAGTCGTTGCACCCATGCAACGAATTTCGCCTGAACTGAGCAAAGGTTTAATCAAATTAGCGGCATCCATGGAACCGCCCATGGCAGCGCCTGCACCCACTAAAGTATGAATTTCATCAATAAAAATGATAGCGCCCTTTTCTTGGTTTAATGAGGACATAGTGGATTTAAAGCGTTTTTCAAAATCACCTCGATATTTGGTGCCTGATAACATGCCGCCTAAATCAACAGCATACACAGTGCAATGCGCCAAAAGATCCGGTACCGCATGATTCACAATCAATTGCGCCAAACCTTCCGCTAAAGCGGTTTTACCAACGCCCGCTTCACCCACAAATAAAGGATTATTTTTAGTTCGACGACATAAAATTTGAATGGTGCGTTCCATTTCTTCGGTGCGCCCAATAAGGGGTTCCACTTTACCCAACATCGCTTTTTCATTTAAGTTAGTAACGAAGTCAGCTTGTTTTTCAGAATCCATTTGCATAGGCATATCAGGCATCATGCCGAATTCAGGAAAGCCGCCTTCAGATTTCATTCGACTTTGTGTTCGTCCTTTTCTCATTAAGCTTTTCATACTTTCGGTTAAGACATCCGCCAAACTCACACCTTCTTGTTGTAAGAAGAATACTGCTTGGCTATCCAATTCATTTAATAAAGAAAGTAAAACAGCAATGCTGTTGACTTCAGGACAACCTGTTGCCTGCGCTTGATCAATAGCACGTTGCAATACACGTTCAAAATTACGTTCAGGTTGAATTTCTTGAGCGAAAGGCGAATCAAATTTAGGAGTATTTTCATCGATATAAATACCAATGCCAACTCTTAGGCGCTCTAAATTAGCACCACAAGCTTGTAGTATTTGCCCTGTTTCAGGATCATCAATTAAAGCCAATAAAAGATGCTCAACCGTCACCGCTTTTTGATTTCGTTCGCGGGCACGCAAGAAAATTGAATTAATAGTGAACTCTAGGGTTTTGCTTAACATAACAACTCCTTGTAGTAAGACGTCTGCCATCCTTGGCAGGTTGGATACCCGTCGCCGCTCAAGATGCGAAGTTTAAGCTCCATCTTGCTTCGAATTTGAGGCGTTCTTCAATCGCAAAAGGCTCAAAATAGAATGACTATTCTTCGCCTTTTGCTCAATCAGAACGCCTCAACTTCTCGCAAGCTGAAACTTAAACTTCGCATCTTGAGCGGCGACGGGTATAACAGTAATAGCATAGATTTCAAAAATTGCAGGAAAATTAGGTGCATTGCACCTAATTTTTAAAAAGAAAATGGATGAAACCAGATCTTGTGTTTTGGCAAAACCAAAACACTACATGTGGAAGATAACAGCATCACCAAAATCAGAGCAACTCAGTTCTTTAGTGCCCGGCATCAGTCGTGCAAAGTCATAGGTCACTTCTTTATGAAGGATGGCTTCTTGAATACCTTTAACAATAAGATCAGCCGCCTCTAACCAGCCTAGATGACGCAACATCATTTCAGCCGAGAGAATAATAGAGCCTGGATTGACCTTGTTCTGCCCGGCATAACGAGGCGCCGTTCCGTGAGTGGCCTCAAACATGGCCACTTGGTCACTTAAATTAGCCCCAGGCGCTATACCAATACCACCGACTTGAGCCGCTAGAGCATCTGAAATATAGTCCCCATTCAGATTTAAGGTCGCGATCACGCTGTATTCCTGAGGACGCAATAGGATTTGCTGTAAGAAGGCATCGGCAATATTGTCTTTAATAACGATGGTTTTGCCTGTTTTAGGGTTTTTGAAGCTCATCCATGGGCCTTCTTCAATCAAAGTCGCCCCGAATTCTTCTTTGGCCAATTGATAGCCCCAATCTCTGAAACCACCTGAAGTGAATTTCATGATATTGCCCTTGTGCACTAGAGTCACTGAGTCTTTATCATTATCAATGGCGTATTCAATGGCCTTTCGAATTAATCGAGTACTGCCCTCTTGGGAAACCGGTTTAATACCAATAGCCGAGCTATCTGGAAAACGGATTTTAGTCACATGCATTTCGTCTTGTAGAAATTTAATGACTTTTTTAACCTCAGGACTATAGGCTGGCCATTCAATGCCCGCATAAATATCTTCGGAATTTTCGCGGAAAATCACCATTTCCACTAATTCAGGATGCTTCACCGGGCTTGGCACACCTTCAAAATAATGAATGGGACGCAAGCACACATATAAATCCAGTTTTTGACGTAAAGTCACATTAAGAGAGCGTATGCCTCCCCCTACTGGAGTCGTTAAAGGACCCTTGATAGAAATAAGGTAGTCTTTAACAGCTTCTAAAGTTTCATCCGGCAGCCAGTTATCTTGGCCATAGACTTTCAGAGATTTTTCCCCGGCATAGATTTCCATCCAAGCAAAGGAGCGTTTGCCGCCATAGGCCTTTGCAATAGCCGCATCCACCACTTTTTTCATCACGGGCGTGATATCCACGCCAATCCCATCGCCTTCAATAAACGGAATGATCGGATGGTCGGGCACATTCAAAGAATTGTCCGCATTCGCCGTAATTTTCTGACCGTTTTCGGGGATTTTAATGTGTTGAAATGACATGAAAGCTCCTAAAGTTTGTTTAGAGAGGCAGGATATCATAAGATGTTCTCCTATCAAACAGCCGTAGTGGCAGCCCCATTAGGCAACAAACATGAACCCACAAAAACACGTAGTACTAGGACTCTCCGGCGGCGTTGATTCCGCTGTAGCCGGCTTATTATTAAAGCAAGCCGGCTTTCGCGTGTCTGCCGTTTTTATGCAAAATTGGGATACGGATAATGAAGATCCCTTTTGCACGGCTAATCAAGATTTAAGTGATGCGCGAGCCATATGCGATCAACTGGATATTCCTTTGGAACACGTCAATTTCGCCAAAGAATATTGGGATAATGTTTTTCAACATTGCTTAGATGAATTCGCAAAGGGACGCACCCCAAACCCGGATGTGCTTTGCAATCGTGAAATCAAATTCAAAGTTTTTTTCGATTATGCGATGAAGATGGGCGCCGACTTTCTAGCCACCGGTCATTATGCTCGTATTCGTGAGGAAGAAGGACGTTATCATTTATTAAAAGCCAGCGATGAAACTAAAGATCAAAGTTATTTTCTGTATATGCTAGAAGAAGCGGTATTAAGCAAAACGCTTTTTCCTTTGGGCGAAGTTAATAAATCCGAGGTGCGATTATTAGCAAAAAATGCGGGTTTTATTAATTCCGACAAAAAAGACAGCACCGGCATTTGTTTTATTGGAGAGCGAAAATTCAAAGACTTTTTAAAAGAATTTTTATTAGCACAACCCGGCGTCATAAAAACATCTAAAGGCGAAGTTATTGGGCAGCACGAAGGCATCATTTATTACACTCTAGGACAACGCAAAGGTTTGAACATTGGCGGTGTAAAAGACCGTGAAGAGGCAGCTTGGTATGTGATCGATAAAATCATAGAAGAGAATGTGCTGATTGTTGAGCAAGGTTCGGAACATCCCTTAATGTATAAAAATAGCTTAATCTGCAATCAAATGCATTGGATCAGCGGAAAACCCAAGTCAATGCATTTAAGCGCCAAACATCGTTATCGACAAGTGGATCAAGCCTGCACATTGACTCAACTCAATGAAAATGAATATCGTGTGGATTTTGAAGTGCCTCAACGTGCGATTACACCAGGACAATCCATTGTATTTTATGAGGGAGATTTATGTTTGGGCGGTGGAATTATATCGCAGGTAGAGAGCCCATAAATTCAAGCGCATAACCGGTGTATTTTCTTATATTAATAACACCCGTATCTAAAATTAAATATTGGCCTTTGATGCCCGTCAAGGTACCTTCCATTAAAGGTTTTTTCTCGAGGTCATGGCTTTGTATTTTTTTAGGATATTCTAAAACAGGGTATTGAATAACTTGTACTTGAGATTCATTTGTTTTGATATCTTCTTTAAAATCCAAACAATCTAATTCGTTCTGAATTTTATTTAAAAACTCTTCTTTAGCCGAAGCCAAATCCAAAGTCTCAGCCTTGCCCTGCAACATCAAACGCCAATTCGTACGATCCGATACATGCTTTTTCAAAAGACATTCAATCACACCGGATTGATGACGTGTTCGCACGGATAACAAGGGCAAAGCCTGCTCTGCCCCTTGATCAATCCAACGCGTAGGAATCTGTGAAAGTCGGCTAATGCCTACTTTCAAAGCAGAAGAATTTGCTAAATAAACAATATGGGGTTGCATGCAATATTGCTCGCCCCATTCAGGTTCACGACAAGTGCCTGCGGCATAATGACAACGCTCCGGGCTCATAATACACAAATCACAAGAAGCTAGTTTTCTAAAGCAATTATAACAATGGCCTTGAGCAAAACTTTTGTTTGTGGTTTTTTGGCAATGAATGCATTGGATTTTAGCTAAAAATCGCAAAGTGATTTTTTGGCCTACATAAGGATTTAGGTGAATGAGTTCGTTATCCAGAGGAAGATAATAATCAACCGGTGAATTCAGTTGGGTTTTTAGTTTTTGTACTTGGCCTCTACTCATGGATTCTGTACTCATCAACCACGTTCCCACCCACAATATGTTCTTGTAAAATTCTTTCTAAGACTTCAGGCGTGCAAGAGTGATACCAAATACCATCGGGATAAACCACCGCAATAGGCCCTTGAGTGCACACACGCAAGCAATTCGCTTTAGTGCGATAAATGCCCGTCACACCTTCCAGAGTCAATTCATTAGTACGTTTTTTTAAATATTCCCAAGATTTCATGCCGATTTCATAGCTACAACATTTAGCTTCGCTTTGATCGCAGCATAGGAAAATGTGATGACGGATGTGGTCAAGGCCTAGGTTTTT
>Ga0206852_1153_pt1 | contig 12884 bp, 6 predicted proteins | sample Alteio_BWOrgCont_14_FD_152849 | JGI IMG/M metagenome (GOLD analysis project Ga0206852, IMG submission 152849) | Enriched cells from forest soil in Barre Woods Harvard Forest LTER site, Petersham, Massachusetts, United States -... | ecosystem: Environmental > Terrestrial > Soil > Temperate forest > O... | reverse complement strand
GCGGAAAGCTTCGTGTTTCCGGCCATGCTGATTCTGCTGACGCGCTGGTTTACGCGGGCGGAGCGGTCGCGGGCAAATGCGCTGATGATGCTGGGGAATCCGCTGACGGTGCTGTGGATGTCGGCGGTGACGGGATTTCTGATTGCGTCGATTGGATGGCAGCGGGCGTTCATTCTCGAGGGCGTGGTTTCGGTGCTGTGGGGCGGGGTGTGGCTGGCGCTGGTGCGGGATGGTCCGCGGGAGGCGCGGTGGATGGGGCCGGAGGCGCGTGCGACGCTGGAAGCCGAGTTGGAGCGCGAGCAGACAACGGTGCCGCGGATCGCGAGCCTGGGCGCGGCATTCCGGCAGAAGAATGTGGTGCGGCTGTGCGTGAATTACTTTTTCTGGAGCCTGGGAATTTATGGGTTCGTGCTGTGGCTGCCGGTGGTGATTCGCAATGCGACGGGCGCGGCGATGGGAAGGACGGGGTTGCTGACGGCGGCTCCGTATCTGGCGGCGGTGCTGCTGATGCTGGCGGTGTCGCATTTCTCGGATAAGAGTGCGCGGCGGCGTGAATTTGTTTGGCCGTTTTTGATCATCGCCGGAGTGGCGCTGGCAGGATCGCATTTCAGTGTGGAGAAGTCGTTTCCCCTGGCGTTTGGGTGTTTGATTGTGGCGGGAAGCTGCATGTATGCACCCTACGGGCCGTTTTTCGCGATGGTACCGGAACTGCTGCCGCGCAATGTGGCGGGAGAGACGATTGCGCTGATCAATTGTTGTGGGGCGCTGGGTGGGTTTTTCGGTGTGGAGTTAGTGGGCACGCTGCAAAATTTTACGGGGAGTTCGAAGGCGGGATTTCTGCTGATGTCGTTGTCGGTGATTTTGTCGGGGGTGGTGTTGCTGGGGATGGGGAAGCCGCCAGCGGTCAGCGACCTGCGTTCAGCGGTCAGTGAACAATAGTCAGTAATCAGGATTCAGTTGTCATGAGTCAGTAGTCGGGAGTCAGGCGGAGCGATGCGGGCGATTGCGGTTGAAGAGGTGTTGGAGTCTGAGGGGCTGGATCTTAACGGTGTTGCTACGCATGCCGCGGGGCCCGAGGGTTCGCTGTTGCTGACGCCGGAGATGCTGCTGACGGAGCCTTCAGGGAATTTGTTTGGGCTGAGTCAGGATGTGGGGATGGGTTGGGAAGCGCGCCGGCTGGGCGGGCCGGAAGTGCTGATTCTGAGCACGCAGGGCGGGATGCGGGCGGAGGATGGGACACCGATTGCGCTGGGATTTCACACTGGACATTGGGAAGTTGGGCTGCTGGTGGCGGAGGCGGCGCGCGCGCTGAAGGCGATGGAGGCGTTGCCGTTTGCGGGGGCGGTGACCGATCCGTGCGACGGGCGAACGCAGGGCACGACGGGGATGTTGGATTCGCTGCCGTACAGAAATGATGCGGCGATCGTGTTGCGGCGTCTGATGCGCTCGCTGCCGACGCGGGCGGGCGTGCTGGGCGTGGCCACGTGCGACAAGGGGTTGCCGGCGATGCTGATGGCGCTGGCTTCGTCGGGCCCGCTGCCGTCGGTGCTGATTCCAGGGGGCGTGACGCTGCTGCCGGAAAACGGCGAGGATGCGGGGCGGGTGCAGACGATTGGCGCGCGCTTTGCGCAGGGGCAAATCTCGCTGGAGTATGCGGCGGAGATGGGATGCAAGGCGTGCGCGAGTCCGGGAGGCGGGTGCCAGTTCCTGGGGACGGCGGCGACTTCGCAGGTGGTGGCGGAGGCGCTGGGGCTGGCGTTGCCGCATACGGCGCTGGCTCCATCGGGCCAGCCGATTTGGCTGGATGCGGCGCGGCGATCGGCGGCGGCGCTGCTGCGGTTGCGGCAAATGAGTGTGGGGACAAGGGACATTCTGACCGATGGGGCGTTTGAGAATGCGATGGTGGTGTATGCGGCGTTTGGCGGGTCGACGAATCTGCTGCTGCATGTGCCGGCCATTGCTCATGCGGCGGGACGGAAGCGGCCGAGCGTGGCGGACTGGATGCGGGTGAACCGCGAAGTTCCGCGCATTGTGGATGCGCTGCCGAATGGGCCGCGGGGATTTGCGACGGTGCAGGTGTTTCTGGCGGGCGGCGTGCCAGAGGTGATGCTGCATTTGCGGCGCGCGGGATTGCTGGATACGACGGCGATGACGGCGGCCGGTGTGACGGTGGGCGCGTGTCTCGACTGGTGGGAGCAGAGCGAGCGGCGGCGGAAGCTCAAGGAGAATTTGCGCGAGCGCGATGGGATTGATGCGGACGAAGTGATTTTGTCGCCGGATCGCGCGCGGGAGCGTGGGCTGACGTCGACAGTGTGTTTTCCAGTGGGGAATGTGGCGCCGGAGGGATCGGTGGTGAAGAGCACGGCGATTGATCCGGAGCTGATTGGGGAGGATGGGGTGTTTTTGCATCGCGGGCCGGCGCGGGTGTTTACGGCGGAGACGGATGCGATTGCCGCGATCAATGCAGGAGCGATTAGCGCGGGCGATGTGATGGTGCTGGTGTGCTGCGGGCCGCGCGGTGCGGGGATGCAGGAGATTTATCAGATCACGGCGGCGTTAAAGGCTCTGCCGCATTGCAGGCACGTGGCGCTGCTGACGGATGGGCGATTTAGCGGGGTGTCAACGGGCGCTTGCGTGGGGCATATTTCTCCGGAGGCGCTGGCGGGCGGGCCGGTGGGCAAGATTGTGGATGGGGATGTGATTGAGATTCGCATCGATCGGAAGCAGATGAGCGCTTCTGTGCATCTGGTAGGAGAGAAGGGCAATATTTTTGGCGCTGAAGACGGGACGCGGCGGGTGGCGTTGCGGGCTTCGCGCGGGGATTTGCAGGCGCATCCCGAACTGCCCGACGATACCAAGTTATGGGCGGCACTGGTGGAGGCGAGCGGTGGAATTTGGGGCGGTTGCGTTTATGACGTGGAAAGGATTGAAGAGAAGCTAAGAGGTGGCCAGCGATGAAACGGTCAGCGATGGAGCGGTCAGCTAAGAAGCGGTCAGGGAGGGACTCGGGATGATTTTGTATCGAACAACGAGCGGTTGGGTGGTGGAGCAGGCGGGGCGGTTTAATCCGGTGGAAGAGACTTCGCTGGATGAGTTGCTGGCGCGGGAGGATTTGATTTCTTATTTGGAATCGCTGCTCACGGCAGGGGCGACGGCTGCTGGTGCACTGCGCGCGCAGGATTTGCTGGTGCCAATTGGGAGCCAGGAAGTTTGGGCGGCGGGCGTGACGTATTTGCGGAGCCGGGCGGCGCGAATGGCGGAGTCGAAAGACGCGGGGGGCGGGGATTTCTACGATCGTGTGTACGCGGCGGAGCGGCCGGAGCTGTTCTTCAAATCGCATCCGCAGAAGGTGGTGGGGCCGGGCGCGGCGGTGGGGCTGCGCAGCGATGCGACCTGGTCCGTGCCCGAGCCGGAGCTGGTGCTGGTTATCGATCCGGGCGGGCGGATTGTGGGCTACACGATTGGGAACGACATGAGCTCGCGTGATATTGAGGGACAGAACCCGCTGTATCTGCCGCAGGCGAAGATTTACAACCGGAGTTGCGCGATGGGACCGGGGATTTTGGTGACGCGGGAGGTGCTGCCGGATTCGACGCGGATATCCATCTCGATTGAACGTGGCGGGGCGGCGGCGTTCGCGGGCGAGACGACTTTGGCACAAATGAAGAGGAAGCCGCAGGAACTGGTGGACTACTTGTATCGGGATCAGACGTTTCCGGTTGGATGTTTTCTATTCACGGGGACTGGGATTGTGCCGCCGGATTCTTTTACGCTGGAGAGAGGCGATTTGATTCGGATTGGAATTGATGGGATTGGGATGCTTGTCAATCAGGTGGACTGATGGGGCGGAAAGCATCGGCGAATCCCATGTCCCCAAACCCAGGGACGTGGGGCACCAGAATGTTGCAGAGGGAGTGGTGATGGAGACGGCACAGGTTTGGATTGGCGGGACGTGGCGGGCGGCGGATGCGGCTTCAGTATTTCAGGCGGAAAATCCTTCGACGGGAGAGAAGCTGGCGCGAAAGTTTCCGGTGAGCTCATGGAAGGACTGCGATGCGGCGCTGACGGCGGCGGTGGAGGCTGCGCACGCGCTGGAGAAGGTTCCGGCGGCAAAAATCGCGGGATTTCTGGAGGCCTACGCCACGGAGATTGAGACGGCGGCCGATGCGCTGGCTGCAGCGGCGCATGAGGAGACGGGGCTGGCGGTAAAGCCGCGGCTGCGGGATGTGGAGCTGCCGCGCACGGCGGATCAACTGCGGCAGGCGGCCAAGGCGGCGCGGGATGGTTCATGGCGCCGGGTGATCGTGGACGAGGCGCGGAACTTGCGTTCGTGCCTGGGGCCGGTGGGGCCGGTGGTGATTTTTGGACCAAACAATTTTCCGTTTGCGTATAACGCGGTGAGCGGCGGCGATTTTGCGTCGGCGATTGCGGCGGGGAATCCGGTGATCGCGAAGGCGCATCCGCTGCATCCTCATACTTCGCTGCTGATGGCGGGTTGCGCGTTCCATGCGCTGAAGGTGTCGGGCTTGCCAGCGGCGACGGTGCAGATGGTGTTCAACCTGGAAAATGAAACGGGGATCCGGCTCGTGAGCGATCCGCGGGTAGGGGCTGTGGCGTTTACGGGCAGCAAGGGCGGCGGGCTGAAGTTGAAGCAGGCGGCGGATGCGGCGGGGAAGCCGGTTTATCTGGAGATGTCCAGCTTGAACCCGGTGGTGTTTTTACCGGAGGGGATGAAGCAGAACGCGAAGAAATGGGCGGCGGAACTGGCGGATAGCTGCACGGCGGGGTCGGGGCAATTTTGCACGCGGCCGAATCTGGTGTTCCTGTTTGCTGGCGATGGGGCGGAGACGTTTTTGCAGGATGTGGCTGCGACGTTCGATGGGCGGGAGCCGCACGCGCTGCTGGCGGGTGGGGTGCGGGACCGGCTGCATGAATCGATTGAGGCGTTGCGGAGCGCGGGAGCGCAAGTAGTGACGGGAGGAAAAGCGCTGCCGGGGAGCGGGTATCGCTATGCGAATACGCTGCTGCGGGTGCCGGGAGAAGTTTTTTTGTCAAAGCCAGATGAATTTTTGCGCGAGGCGTTTGGGAACGAGGTGCTGGCGGTGACGGTGGGGAGCGACCGGCAGCTCCAGGATGCGATTGGGCATCTGGAGGGGAATTTGACGGCCAGCGTGTATTCAGCGGCGGCTGGATCGTCGGCAAGCTGGGGTTCTGATGAAGAGCTTTACGGGAAGGTGGCGCCGGTGCTGCGGCGCAAAGCGGGCCGGTTGTTGAACGACAAGATGCCTACTGGAGTGGCGGTGAGCCCAGCGATGAACCATGGCGGGCCGTATCCGGCGACGGGGCACCCGGGATTTACTGCGGTGGGGATGCCGGCATCCATTACACGGTTTACGGCGCTCTATTGTTACGATGCGGTGCGCGAAGACCGGCTGCCGGAGTGGGTGAAGGGCGAGGCTTCAGCGGATAGGGTGTAGGGTGAAGGCGACAGCGTGTAGCGTGTAGCGTATAGCGTGTAGGGGCGGCGGGTGCATCCTAAAGGGAATACTGCTGCGTAAAAAGTCCCGAAATGTTTGGGCAGCTCGCCGAAAGGCAGAGACGGCTGCCAGTAAGCGGGGAAAATTCCGCGTCTAAGAAAGTCAATGATGATGGAATTCCACATTTCGCGCGAGGCCCGCGACCGGTACCAGGTCAGCGACGTCCTTTTTAATTTTGTCGGCAATGTAATTTTTGGCAATCTGGCGGAGTGCCGCGAGTTGGCCTACCGGATGAGCGAGGCGCGGGACAAGAACGAGCCGGTGCCGCCGGGCGCGCTGTTTGCGATGGGGCTGATCGACGAGGTGAGCCACGCGCTGGTGGCGCAGTATCGCAAGAGCCGCGACCCTGAGGTTTCAGGAGCGGCACTGAAATGGTTTTCGGCGCGGATGGGCGAGGAGAATGTCGAGCGGCTGCTGAAGGGATTTGTTGCGGAGTTTCCGAACGTTGCGATTTACCGAGGCGAGGCGAAGCTGGACGAATGGCTGAACGGGTCGATGGACGGATTGACGCATCGCGAGGCAGTGCTGGAAGAGCTGATTCTGTTATGGCTGGCGAATCAGAATCCGGCGTTCAAACCGTTCAAAGAGCTGTATGACGACAGGAAGCTGGCGGCGAGCACTCCTTATAAGGAGGTGACGTCGGAGCTGAAGAGCTATTTTGCGACGCGACCGGACACGGGGATGGGCCGCGGCAACTTGCTGGACTTGCTGCGCGCGCCGATTGAGGCGTCTCCGGATTCGCTAAGCGGACAGCTGGCGTGGATCCGGGAAAACTGGACGCACTACATCGGCGAGAGCCTGAGCAAAGTTCTGCTGGCGACGGATGTGCTGAAGGAAGAAGAGATCGCGGTGTGGATGCGGTTTCATCCGCCGTCGGAGCATCGGCACCACGACCCAATCGAATTCGGCAAAGCCTATTACCCGGTGCCGGAGTATTCGCGCGATGGCGCACAGCATGCGGGCGATGTGGAGTACGAGCGGTTCAGTCCCGATCTGGACTGGATGCCGAATGTAGTGATGATTGCGAAGAGCACCTATGTGTGGCTGGCGCAATTGTCGAGGCAGTATGGGCGGGCGATTGAGCGGCTCGATCAGATTCCGGACGAGGAACTGGAGGCGCTGGCGCGGCGCGGGATGAACGCGTTGTGGCTGATTGGGGTTTGGGAGCGCAGCCAGGCTTCGCAAACGATCAAGCGGATGCGCGGGCAGGCGGATGCGGTGGCGTCGGCGTACTCGCTGGACAGCTATCGACTTGCGGACGATTTGGGCGGAGATTACGCGTACCGGAATTTGCGGGAGCGGGCGGCGCGGTATGGGATCAGGCTGGCGAGCGACATGGTGCCGAATCATATGGGCATCGATTCGCCGTGGGTGGTGGAGCATCCGGATTGGTTTTTGTCGCGGCAGGATTCGCCGTATCCCGCATATCGATTTGAGGGACCAGATTTGTCGCATGACGGGCGGGTAGAGATCAAGATTGAAGATCACTATTACGACCAGACGGATGCGGCGGTGGTGTTCCGGCGGAGGGATAACGCGAGCGGGCACGTGGAGTACGTGTACCACGGCAACGATGGGACGAGCTTTCCGTGGAACGACACGGCGCAGCTGAACTACCTGCGCGCGGATGTGCGGGAGCAGGTAATTCAGGTGATCCTGCACGTGGCACGGCTGTTTCCGATTATTCGCTTCGACGCAGCGATGACGCTGGCGCGGCGGCATGTGCAGCGGCTTTGGTTTCCACTGCCTGGGAGCGGGGGATCGATTCCGTCGCGGGCCGAGTCGGCGATGACGCAGGAGCAGTTCGATGCGGCGATGCCGCATGAGTTCTGGCGCGAGGTAGTGGATCGCGTGGCTGCGGAAGTTCCGGGAACGCTGCTACTGGCGGAAGCGTTCTGGCTGATGGAAGGGTATTTCGTACGCACGCTGGGCATGCATCGCGTGTACAACAGCGCGTTTATGAACATGATGCGGGACGAGGAGAACGCGAAGTATCGCTCAGTGATCAAAAACACGATCGAATTCGATCCGGACATTTTGAAGCGGTATGTGAACTTCATGAGCAATCCGGACGAGCGGACGGCGATCGATCAGTTTGGGAGTGGGGATAAATATTTCGGCGTGTGCACCATGATGGCGACGCTGCCGGGGCTGCCGATGTTCGGGCATGGGCAGATTGAGGCGTTCACGGAAAAGTACGGGATGGAGTACAAGCGTCCGCGGTACGAGGAGACGCCTAATCATCATTTGGTGGAGCGGCACCAGCGGGAGATTGCGCCGCTGCTGAAGAACCGGAAAGTATTTGCGGAGAGCGAGCATTTCGCACTGTTCGATTTCTGGCGCGAGGACGGCGCGGTGGATGAGAACGTGTTCGCGTGGTCGAACCGGCTGGGCGATCAGAGGGTGCTGGTGATTTATCACAACAAGTACGCGAGCACGGCGGGGACGCTGCATGGGTCCGCGGCGAAGGCGGATAAGCAGACGGGCGGATTGTCGCGGGTGCGGCTGCATGAGGCGCTGGATTTGCCGGGCGACGGCGAGGCGCTGCTGGCCTTCCAGGACAATGCGTCGGGGCTGCATTATTTGCGGCGGGCGCATGAGGTGCGGGAGCGCGGGCTATTTCTGCGGCTGGGCGCGTATCAGTACCACGCGTTCCAGAACTGGCGGGAGTTAAGGGCGAGCGAGGAAGCTCCATGGGACGCGCTGTGCACCGATTTGAATGGCAGCGGCGTGTGGAGTTTGGACGAGGCGCTGGCGAAGTTCAAGCTGCGGCCGGTGCATGCGGCGCTGCGGCGGGCGCTGGACGCGGATCTGCTGCGGTGCTATTCGGATCTGGCGGGAGAGGGAGCCGGCGGCGAGGACGCGCAGTTGGTGTCGCGCGCGAGCCATGCGCCGTGCGGACGCGAGGAGACGCTGGCGGGGCTGACGAAGCGGGGGGAGCGGTTCTTCCGCGAGGCGCTGGCGTCGATTGAGGATGTGCAGACGGAGCCTGTGGCGACGGAAGTGGTGCTCGGCGCGGCTGTTGAAGAGAAGGCAGGGACTGCTGCGGCTCCAGTCGATGTTACGGTTGATCGATTGAAGGCGGCGCAGAAGACGTATCGGTCGCTGCTGGAAGCGGCGGCACGGGTTCCTGAACTGGAGAGAGTGTGTGCGCACACGTGGCCACCGGAGGCGCGCGCCGTGCTGCCGAGTCACAGTCCGACGGTGAGCGCTGCGTCGGTATGGTCGCCGGTGGCCGCGTGGTGCCTGCTGCGCGCATTCGAGGATTTACTGCCTGCGGATCGGAATCGCGGCGAGGTTTTCGACACGCTGTATCTGCGGTCGGTGCTGGCGGAAGTGTTTCATCCGGTGGGGCTGGAAGGCGACGCGGCGCATCGTGCGGCGGTGCGGGTTCGCGTGCTGATTGCGCAGACGAAGGATGCCGGCACCGAAAATGCGGGGGGGATTGCCTGGAAGGATCCGGATGTGGCGTGGCTGACGGGATTGCATGAGTCCGACGGGCATCGGTACTTCAACAAAGAGTCGCACGAGCAGATGCTGTGGTGGTTGGCGTTGCCGCGGTTGGTGGCGCTGGCGGGTAAAGATGCTGCGGGAAGATCTGCGAGGACGCGCACGGCGCTGGGTGAGTTGGAAGTGGAGAACGATGGGGCGACGAAGGCTGCGAAGGCGGCGGGTTACAGGCTGGATGCGCTGCTGAAGGGGAGCGTGGATGCGAAGGCGGATGAGGCTGAGGATTTAGTCGTCACGGCGGATGTGGCGAAGGCTTCAGAAGGGCTGGAAGATGCGGATGGGCAGGAGGCTGAACCGCTTGCGGAAAAAGCCGGGCCCGGCCCGAAATGATGTTCCTCAGGGGCTAAAGCCCCTATCATTTGCGGTCTTAACGCCACGACTGAAGTCGTGCCCCTTCAAAGCGGTGCATTTTTCCGCAAGCTGTGACTTCGTCCCCTGACAGAAGATGTGAAGCTATTCGGAGCGGAGAGCTTCCATGGGATTGACGCGAGAGGCGCGGCGGGCGGGCAGATACGCGGCGAGCATCCCGCTCGAAAAGAGCAGGACGGCAGCGAGGGCGAGAGTCCAGCCATCGTGGGCTTTCACTCCATAGAGGAAGCCGTTGATCAGGCGAGCTGAGGCGAAGGCGAGCGCGGAGCCGGCGGCGACGCCGATAAGCAGCATGACGCCGGCCTGACGCAGGACCAGCCACAGGAGATTGGCGCGGCCCGCGCCGAGCGCGATGCGCACGCCCATTTCGCGGGTGCGCTGGGTGACTACGTAGGCGAGTAATCCATAGAGACCGGCGACGCAGAGCAGCAGAGCGGAGAAGCCAAAGATTTCGAGCAGATGGGCAGCGAGGCGCTGGCTGCCGTAGGAATCCTCGACGATTTGGTCCATGGTGGTGATGGGGGCGTGTGCGAGCTCGGGACTGGCCTGGCGGAGGATTTCGCGCAGCTCGGGGAGGATTTCGGAAGTGGGGCGATCGGTGCGGACGGCGAGGTCCATGGCGATGCCTTCGAGAACGGGATAGAAAGTGGCTTCCGGCGTGATTTGGGGAATGGCGATCTCGACTTCGGGCATGGACGGATTGGCGACGCCGGCCTGATGCGTGTCTTCAAGGAGGCCAATGATGTGGGTTGGCGCTTTGGGACGCAGGTTGACGAGCTGCGTTCCGATGATGGCGCTGGGGTTGTGTTTGTCGGGCGAATAGAGCCGGGCAAAGGCCTGATTGACGACGACGACGGGCTGTGAGGTGGCTACGTCCCGGTCGTTGAAGTAGCGGCCAGCTGCCATTTTGAATCCGAAGACATGCTGCACTTCGGGGCTGACGGCTTTGAGGAACGCGACGATGGCGTAGCCGTTCATCTGCATTTGGAAATGGATGGTGAAGGTGCCGCCGAGGGGCACAACGCTCATGAGGCCGGCGCTCTGCACACCGGGCAAGTGTTGCGCACGATCGAGCAGTGGCGCATAGAGCTGCTGGGTCATGTTACGGCCCGCGAACCGGAACGAGGGGATATCGAGGTTGGCGACGACGATGTGGTCGGTGCGGTATCCGAGCGGCACATGGCTCAGCGAGTAGATGGTGCGCAGGAGAAGACCGCAGGCAACGAGCAGCGTGAGCGACATGGCGACTTCGATGGATACGAGGGCGCCGCGCATGCGGTGGTGGCTGCGGCCGGTGCCGGACTGCAGTCCACCTTGTTTGAGGGCGGCTTCGATGGGAGCGCGCACGGCGATCAGTGCGGGCCACGCGGTGGACATGAGCGCAGAAACGACGGTGAGGCCGAGCAGGGCGAGGAGAATCCACGTGTCGGGAGTGGCGGGGGCAGGGAGCGGGAGGTGCCGATTTATTTCGCGAGCGAGCAGTCGGACCGAACCGAAGGCGAGGCCGGCGCCGAGGACTGCGGCAGCAGCGCTGAGGACGAGGCCCTCGACCATCATTTGCTGGACGACGCGCCAGCGGCTGGCGCCGAGTGCGCCGCGCATGGCGATTTCACGTTGGCGGGCGGTGCCGCGGGCCAGCAACAGATTGGTGACATTGACCGCGGCGATGAGCCAGAGGACGCCGGCGGCAGCGAGCAGAGCGAGGAGCGCCTTGCGGATGTCGTCTTTGACGAGTGTATCGCCGTAGCGCTCCACGAGGGTGTGGCTGTTCAACTGGCGCTCGTCCGGGTCGGTGTACTGAGTGGAGACGCGTTTCTGAATGGTGGACATTTCAGCAGTAGCCGATGAGAGGCGGACGCCGGGGCGCAGGCGCGCGATAACGCTGTAGTGTTCGGAATTCCAGTCGCGGCCCTTGTCGCGGTCACCGAGCTGGTTGGCGACCCAAACCTGCGGGCTGAGGTTGGTGGCATTGGCGGGAAAACGGAATCCCGGCGGCATGATACCGGCGACGGTATACGACTGGTTGTTGATTTTGACGGTGTGACCGAGGATATTTTTGTCTGCGCCGAAGGCTTCGTGCCACACGGCATCGCTCAGCACGATCAGGCCCGTGTTCCTGCCGGTGGCGTAGGTGGGCGTATCGGGGATGAAGCCGCGACCGATGTGCGGCTGGACGCCGAGGGTTTCAAAAAGGTTGGAGCTCACGCTCTCGCCGTTGATCTCCATGGAGGCGGTCTGGCCTTCGAGATAATTGCGGCCGCCCAATCCGGAGGAAAAGGCGATTTCCTGAAAGGACTGGCTTTGCTGGATCCACTGCTGGAGATCGAGCCACGGGACTTGCGAGCCTTCAGTGGATTTGCCGTCGTTCTCCTCGATGAGGACGAGACGCGATGGGTCGCGCCAGCGCACGGGCTGGAGGAGGACGTGATCGACGACGGTGAACATGGCCGCGGCTGCGCCTATGCCTAAAGCGAGAGTCCCGATGACGGTGGCGGCAAAGCCGGGCGAGCGGCGCATCTGGCGCAGGGCGTAGCGGAGGTCCTGGCCGAGGCGTTCGAGAAAGAGCCAGCCCCAGGCCTCGCGCGTGACATCTTTGGAGAGCGGGACGTTGCCGAGCTCGCGCTGGGCGGCGGCGCGGGCCTCGGTTTCAGATTCGCCGCGGGCGACGCGATCGGCGATGGCCATGCGCAGGTGGGAGTCGAGCTCGGCATCCAGCTCGGCCTTGCGTTTGTCGAATGCGAACCATCGGCGAGCGAATTTCATCGTGGCTCTCCTTGTTGCGGGCGGCTAGGTTTCGAGGATGGAGGAGATGGCGGCAGCCATGGCGACCCATTTGGAGCGGTCGCGGGCGAGTTGTTTGCGGCCCTCGGGAGTGATTCTGTAGAAGCGGGCGCGCTGGTTTTGCTCGGTCATGCGCCACTCGGCGGCGATCCACTTATGGCGCTCCATGCGGTGGAGGGCGGGGTAGAGCGAGCCGGTTTCGACCTGGAGGACATCGCCGGAGCGCAGGCGCAGGGCCTGGCTGATGGCATAGCCGTGCTGCTGTCCCCACTGAAGGGTTTGCAGGATGAGCATGTCGAGCGTGCCCTGAAGCAGCTCAATACGGTTTTGGTAGTCGGCGTCTTTCCGGGTTTTCATGGATGAAGACACTCTACATCCATGGGAGTAGTTCGTCTACCCCCATGATGCCAGAGAATATCTGTTTTGATCGGATAACTTCGTTCCAACATGCTGAGACGGCGGATGTTGCGGTGGAAGAGGGGCGTGAATGCAGCGCGCAGGGCGTGGGGCCGCGCCGGGCAACCTCTCGGCATCTGTTAGCATCATAAATAGCAAATCTGGCGAAGCTTGACGCGATTCGAGTCTGGCAGCTTTTAGTCTGCGACTACCACTCTCCGTCTCCTGGCGACCTTCCGCAAGAAATCCGCTACAAGGAAAATACCGTGGAACAGGGAAGCGTGAAGTGGT
>Ga0206852_1152_pt1 | contig 12899 bp, 14 predicted proteins | sample Alteio_BWOrgCont_14_FD_152849 | JGI IMG/M metagenome (GOLD analysis project Ga0206852, IMG submission 152849) | Enriched cells from forest soil in Barre Woods Harvard Forest LTER site, Petersham, Massachusetts, United States -... | ecosystem: Environmental > Terrestrial > Soil > Temperate forest >... | reverse complement strand
AATAATCTTGCTATATGATGCTTTCTTTTATAGTGAGGATGGTTTTATGAAAATTTGGGTTATTAGTAATTTCGCTCGTGAAAGTTCTCATTTTTTTGCTCATAGTTGCGCTTTGGTCAATCCTAAGCCTGCGCCTTCGAGCCCGACCCCAGGGTTGAAGCTTTTTCAGCCTCCGCCTTCTCATAAGATCACACTGGACCTTGATCAACTGCATAAGCTTGCTGCAGCCAATAAAGCAGAGTATTGCGCAGCGCTACTTCAAGTTCTATTGGCCGAAAAGATGGAAGTTCAGGTTTTAGAATTTGAGTTAAAGGGGCTTATATCCCTGACGGAAAAACTGAGGCAGTGCCTTTAGATAGGCAATGCTTGCCTATAATAGAAGCGGCCTTGGCAGAGAAATATCCCTATGCGAAACCCACTTTAGAGGAGCTTGTACAGTTGGCTTATGATTCTTTGCAGGCTCACAAAGGCTATGCATTGGAGCTTCCTGCACTGCTAAAAAATGCCGATGGGCCTGATTCAAGAGAAGCTACGGCGAGTGCTGGGGAAGCTTCATCGGCAACACCAAGCCCATAGGGGACGTACCTACGTTGTCAACTTACTCAAATCATTTTTCGTGTTTGAGTGAGTGAGTTGACAACGTAGGTACGTCCCCCATCACCTTTTCACTATAATTTAGGAGATAATAAAAATGACTATTAGCAGCGATGTTTTTATTGGATACTGCTTCCTAGCCGCTCTTGTTGGTTTTTTTGTAGGTATCCCACTTGCATTCAGCTTGATGTTAGCGGGAGGAGGTGTTGGTGTTTTAGCGAGTCTTAGTGGTGGGGCGGCCTATGGAGTGGGTTTTGCTATTTGGTTCGCGACACCTATGATTGCAACTTTGCTTACTGGATCGGTTCTCGGAATTGCTTATCTTTTCAATCGTACAGACACAAATTCTCAACAGCCTCTTTTTCCGCTGACTTCAGCTCAGCCACATGCCTTAACCCCCACTGCAGCTCAACCACCCATAGCACCGACTAGAACTGTCTCTGTAGCTCCCGCTCGGTTTCAGTCAAGGCAGCTCACTGCCGCTGAAGAGGAGGAAGCACGCAATGCATTGATAGAAGAAGTCTTTGCTGCCGCCACTTCCCATCAGGGCTCTTACCCAGCCCAGCCTAGGGGACGTACGTAAGTTGTCAACTTACTCAAATCATTTGTTCTTGAGTGAGTAAGTTGACAACTTACGTACGTCCCCTAGGTGTAAAATTTTTGTTCCTACAAAAATTTTGCTACAAAAATTAAAATGCTATAGAATGCCTTTTTTTTGCGAGAGTGGCGGAATTGGTAGACGCACTGGATTTAGGTTCCAGCGGGGCGACCCGTGAGAGTTCGAGTCTCTCCTCTCGTACCATATTAGTTTTTATCCCCCAAAATCCCCCGGAGCTATCATGTCGATTAGAATAGAGAATCTCGAAGGTTTAGAGCGTCGTATGCACGTCAGTATTCCCGCTGAACAACTTCAACACAAGTATCAAGAGCGTCTTCAAAAACTGGCTAAGACCATTAAATTGGATGGCTTTAGGCCGGGCAAAGTGCCTGCGGCTGTTTTAGAGCAACGCTTTAAGGCTGACCTTCTCAATGAAGCCGGCTGGGAGTTGATCGAGAAGAGCTTTGAAAAAGCCGTGGATGAGCAAAAAGTCCGCTTGGCCGGCCGTCCTCGCATTGAGCCGCCTCCCTTTGATAAGAATCAAGCTATAGAATATCAAGCGACTTTTGAGGTTTTCCCCGAAGTACAATTGAAAGGCTTGGATGGGCTGACGATTGAACGCGTAACGGCTACGATTAACGATGTCGATTTGAATAAAACCCTGGATAAGATACTAGCTCAGCACGCTGAATGGCATGCGGTGGATCGTGCCTCTAAAGAGGGCGATCGCCTCGTGGTTGATTTCGAAGGTTTTATGGATGGGCTGCCTTTTGAAGGCGGTAAGGCTGAAGCTTTAACTCTAGAATTGGGCGCTAAGCGTATGATTCCAGGTTTCGAAGAGGCTTTGGTCGGTGTTAAAGCCAATGATGAAACGACCATTAAAGTGACTTTCCCCGCTGATTATCCTTCGGCTAATTTAGCTGGAAAACCGGCTGAGTTTAAGGCTAAAGTGCATAAGGTAGAAGAGTCTAGATTGCCAGAGCTTAATGAGGCCTTAGTTGAAAAAATGGGCTTAAAAGAAGGTGGCGTCGAAAAGTTAAAGGAACAGGTTAGAAAGGGGATGGATTCTGAGCTTAAACAGGCTCTTAAGAATCGCTTGAAAACCTCTGTCTTAGAAAAATTATTGGAATTAAATCCCATTACTTTACCCACTTCTGCGGTTGACGAAGAAATTAAGCATCTGCAAAGCGCGGCCATGCATCGCATTATGCGTGAAAGTGGCATGCCGCATGCGGATGATCATGGTCATCCTAATCACAAGCATCCCGATATCGAATTGCCTCGTGAACCCTTTGTGGAACAGGCTGAGCGTCGTGTGCGCCTAGGTTTATTGCTGAATGAGGCCATTAAACAGGGCTCCATTAAGTCGGAGCCTGAAAGAGTGCGCGCTAGGATCACAGAAATAGCAGAGGTTTACCAACATCCCCAACAGGTTATTGATTGGTATTATCAGAATCCTCAGTTATTATCGGAAGTCGAGTCGATGGTCTTAGAAGAGGCCGCCATTCAGCACCTTCTGGAGAAGGCCAAGCTGAGTGACAAGACGATGAGCTTTGAGGAAGTCGTTAACACTAAGGAAGGAGAGGGATAATGAGCAGCTTAGACAGGGAACGTGACGAGTTAGTGGCCAGTTTAGTGCCTATGGTTGTTGAGCAATCTGCACGCGGAGAGCGTGCTTATGATATTTTTTCGCGGATGCTCAAGGATCGCATTGTGTTTATGGTAGGCCAAGTGGAAGACCACATGGCCAATCTTATCGTGGCTCAGCTTCTTTTTTTAGAATCTGAAAATCCCACTAAAGAAATCTCTCTTTATATCAATTCCCCGGGTGGATCGGTGGTGGCAGCACTCTCTATCTATGACACCATGCAGTTCATTAAGCCCGATGTGAGCACCTTGTGTTTAGGTCAGGCCGCGAGTGCGGGTGCCTTAATTCTAGCCTCAGGCGCTCATGGCAAACGTTATTCTTTACCTAATTCAACCGTGATGATTCACCAGGTTTTGGGCGGTTATCAAGGTCAGGGTACGGATATCCAAATTCATGCCCGTGAGACTCAACGTATCAGTGATGTGTTGAATGCAATTTTGTCTCGCCATACAGGGCAGCCTCTGGAGCAAGTTGAAAAAGACACCAATCGCGATAACTTCATGACCCCCGAGATGGCTAAGCAGTATGGTTTAATTGATAAGATCTTTGACCGGAGGGAGTAAAGCCCGAAGCTCACAAAACCCCGCCTACCGCGGGGTTTTGATTTTTAGGTGGCTTGCAATAGGCTGGTATGACCCCATATAGTAGGGACACCTCTTGTGGGTGCCCGGCAGAATTTAATAGGTTAAATGAATGAAAAACGACAAGACTGAAACTCTTTATTGTTCCTTTTGTGGAAAGAGTCAGCATGAAGTACGTAAATTAATCGCGGGGCCTTCCGTTTATGTGTGTAACGAATGTGTGGATCTTTGTAACGATATAATTCGCGAAGAAGATCAGGCTATGCTGATTGAGCAAAGCTCTCGCCTGCCTTCTCCTCAAGAGCTTCACCGATTGCTTGATCAATACGTCATCGGCCAGGAGCTTGCTAAAAAAATCTTATCCGTGGCTGTTTACAATCATTACAAACGTTTACGCAGTAATGTGAACACACGCAATGAAGTTGAATTAGCTAAAAGCAATATACTGCTGATTGGCCCAACCGGTTCAGGTAAAACGCTGCTGGCGCAAACCTTAGCGCGTATTTTGGATGTTCCTTTCGCTATTGCCGATGCAACCACCTTAACGGAAGCGGGTTATGTGGGTGAAGATGTTGAAAACGTTGTTCAAAAATTATTGCAAAAATGCGATTACGATGTCAAAAAAGCGCAGACAGGTATTATTTATATCGATGAAATCGATAAAATCGCCCGTAAAAACGACAGTCCCTCTGTAACGCGTGATGTCTCTGGAGAGGGTGTTCAACAGGCTTTATTAAAGCTGATTGAAGGTACTGTAGCCTCCGTTCCTCCTCAAGGAGGGCGTAAACATCCCCAACAAGAATATTTACAAGTCGACACCAGCAATATTTTATTCATCTGCGGTGGCGCCTTTTCTGATTTGGATAAAATCGTGCGCAATCGCTCTGAAAAAGGCGGCATGGGCTTCTCAGCAGAAGTTAAAAATAAAAATGATAGCGCTTCCATTAATGCTTGGATTAAACAAGTAGAGCCGCAGGATTTGATTAAATTTGGTTTAATCCCTGAGTTTATTGGTCGCTTGCCCGTCATTGCTATCTTGGAAGAACTGGATGAGCAAATGCTCATGAATATCTTGATAGAGCCTAAAAATGCGCTCACCAAGCAATATCAAAAACTATTCCAAATTGAAGGGGTGGATATTGAATTCAGACCCAATGCGTTAACGGAAATTGCTAAAAAAGCCATTGCGCGCAAATCCGGTGCTCGAGGTTTACGTTCTATTTTAGAGCACACTTTATTAGATTTAATGTACGAAATCCCCTCTAAAAAAGGTCTTAAGAAAATTGTGATCGATGAAAATTTTATTAAAAATGGAGCAAAACCTATTTTAGTATTTGAAAATGATGAGCCTGAACAGAAAAAAAGTCAGGGAGCTTAATAGATGGCCAGAGCTAAAGCTAAAACCAAAACGAAGGCCTTCTTAAATTTACCTTTAATCGCTTTGCGTGATGTGGTCGTTTATCCCTACATGGTGATTCCCTTATTTGTAGGTCGCAAAGATTCTATTCGCGCTTTAGAAGTCGCGATGGAAGGTGATAAACATGTTTATTTGGTCGCTCAAAAAGATCCTAAATTGGAAGCTCCTCAGCAAAAAGATTTATACCTCACAGGCGCTGTGGCCACCGTTTTACAATTACTGAAAATGCCGGATGGTACGGTTAAGGTTTTGGTAGAAGGTTTAGAGCGTGCAGAACTTAAGAGTTTGGTGGAAGAAGCGGGTTATTCCAGCGCCGATGTGGCTATAGTGAAGCAATGGGATGGTGAAATCACCGCAGAAATTAAATCACTGATGCGGAATGCCTTGCTGCAATTTGATCAACTGATTAAAACCACTAAACGTATTCCTCCAGAAGTATTAGCCGCGCTTTCAACGATTGATGATCCGAGTCGTTTGGCGGACAGTATTGCGGCGCATCTCACTTTGAAAGTGGCCGCACGTCAAAAGATTTTAGAAACTTTAGAAGTGAAAGAGCGCCTCAACACTTTATTGCTGCTTTTGGCGGAAGAACTTAATTTAATGGAGCTGGATAAACGCGTACAAGATCGCGTTAAAGAGCAAGTGGATAAAAATCAGCGTCAATATTATCTGGGTGAAAAGATGAAGGCCATCCAGAAAGAATTGGGTGAAATTGATGAAAAATCAGGCCTAGACGAAACTCAACAATTACAAAAGAAAATCGAAACAGCGGGCATGTCGGTGGAAGCTAAAGAAAGAGCTTTAGCTGAATTGGCCAAATTAAAATTGATGTCACCTATGTCGGCGGAAGCGACGGTGTGTCGTAATTATTTGGATTGGTTGATCTCTGTTCCTTGGAAGGCTCAATCTAAAGTTAGTACTGATCTTGCTAAAGCACAAAGTATTTTAGATGCGGATCATTATGGTTTGGAAAAAGTTAAGGAAAGAATATTAGAGTATTTGGCCGTGGGTCAACGTGTTAAAAAATCCAAAGGACCTATCTTATGTTTAGTGGGCCCACCGGGGGTGGGTAAAACGTCTTTAGGTCAATCCATTGCGAATGCGACAGGACGTACTTTTACACGTGTTTCCTTGGGTGGCGTGCGTGATGAAGCTGAAATCCGAGGTCATCGACGTACCTATGTGGGTGCGATGCCGGGTAAAATTATTCAAAAACTCGCCAAAGTGAAAGTACGTAATCCGCTCTTTATGTTGGATGAAGTGGATAAAATGGCCATGGATTTTCGGGGTGATCCTGCTTCTGCATTGCTAGAAGTCTTAGATCCTGAACAAAATTCAAACTTTAACGATCATTATTTAGAAGTGGATTATGATTTGTCGGATGTAATGTATATTGCGACGGCCAATTCCTTGGATATTCCTCCGGCCTTATTGGATCGTATGGAAGTCATTCGTATTGCAGGTTACACCGAGACAGAGAAATTAAATATTGCCACGCATTATTTAATGCCTCGTCAAATTGAACAGGCAGGGCTTAAGCCCAAAGAAATCAGTATTTCAGAAGACGTGATTTTAATGATTATTCGTTCTTACACGCGTGAAGCGGGTGTGCGCTCTTTGGAGCGTGAAATTTCTAAATTGTGTCGAAAGGCCGTGAAGGAAATTTTACTCAACAAGAAAATTAAATCGATTAAAATTACCACTGAAAACTTAGAAAGTTATTTAGGTGTTAAACGCTATCGTTTTGGTCTATCTGAATCACACGATCAAATTGGCCAAGTGACGGGTTTAGCTTGGACTGAGGTGGGTGGAGAGTTGCTCACCATCGAAGTTCAGGTGGTGCCGGGTAAAGGTGAATATCAACGCACCGGTAATTTGGGTGATGTGATGAAAGAATCGATACAAGCGGCTTTAACCGTGGCGCGCAGTCGTCATCAGATGTTAGGCCTACCCGATAATTTTTATCAAAAATCGGATTATCATTTCCATGTGCCTGAAGGTGCGACACCTAAAGATGGTCCTAGTGCCGGTATTGGTATGTGCACCGCCTTGGTTTCAGCCTTAACAAAAATACCGGTTAAAGCCGATGTGGCTATGACAGGCGAAATTACCTTACGCGGTGAAGTATTGCCTATCGGCGGTTTAAAAGAAAAATTATTAGCGGCTGTTCGTGGCGGTATTAAAACCGTCATTATTCCTGAAGACAACATGCGTGATCTTAAAGAAGTGCCCAAAGAAATTTTGGATACTGTAACGATTTGTCCGGTTAAGTGGATTGATCAGGTATTGGAATTAGCGCTGTTAAAGATGCCGGATCCTTTCATAGAAGATTTGAGTCCAAAGCATTTGCCGGGAACAAAGAATGTTAAATCCAAGGAAATACGGGCTCATTGATTTAAAATGCCTGCCTTGATTGAACCGAAATCTCGCTATCGGGTAGAGACAATTCATGAATTGTCTCTCTTCTCTGTAACGAGATATTGAAAAAAGAGACAATTCATGAATTGTCTCTACGGAATCCAAATGCTCCTTGAAACCCACCACCAAAACACAGCAGCCGAAGCTCTCAAATTAGCGAGAGACCTAGGTGCAACCCAAGCTGAAGTTCATTTAAATATTGAAGAAGGCTTCAATATTAATGCACGCAATCAAGACGTGGAAACTTTAGAGCATAGCTTTGAAAAAAACCTAGGTATTACGGTTTATTTTGACAAAAAAACGGGAAGTGCCGTGAGCTCGGATCTTTCGCCGGCGGCTTTAAAAGCCGCAGTTGAAAAGGCCTGCAGTATTGCGCGCTTTACCGGAAATGATCCTTATGCCGGTTTAGCAGATCCCAGCTTATTCGCCACACAATTTTCGGATTTAGATTTATATCATCCTTGGAATATCACTCCCACTGAGGCCATTGATTTAGCCTTGGAGTGTGAGGCCAAAGCCTACGCACTGGATAAGCGGGTTAAGCAAGTGGATGAGGTGGGTGTTAGCACGCGTAATTATTCGACGATTTATGGTAATTCATTAGGCTTTTTGCAGGGATATAAAGCCAGCCAATCTTTCATGTCCTGCAGTATTATTGCTGAAGAAAATAATCAAATGCATCGTGGACACGATTACACCATTGCACGGGATGGCACCCAATTAGATTCACCGACTGTATTGGCAGAGCGCAGTGTTGAAAAGGCTGTGCGACGAATAGGCGCTTATCAAATCAAAACTACGCGTGCTCCCATTATTTTTGAGGCGCCTTTAGCGCGCGGATTAATCGCGAATTTTATAAAGGCTATTAGCGGTGGTAGTCTTTATCGTAAATCTTCTTTTTTAGTGGATCATTTAGGTCGAGCGGTGTTTCCTGATTTTGTTCAAATTCATCAAAGACCCCATCTCATCGGTGGCTTGGGCAGCGCTAATTATGACAGTGAAGGCGTGGCTACGCAGGATCTGGATTATATTAAAGATGGCATTTTACAGCATTATGTTTTAGGCAGTTATTCTGCCCGTAAATTAGGCATGCAATCCACCGGCAATGCGAATGGCGTGCATAATCTTTTTATGAATCACTCGGATCTAGATTTAAAGCAGTTATTGAAAAAAATGGATCGAGGATTGTTGGTCACTGAATTAATGGGGCAGGGCGTTAATTTAATGACGGGAGATTATTCAAGAGGTGCCTTTGGTTTTTGGGTGGAGAATGGCGAAATTCAACATCCCGTAGAAGAAATCAGTATTGCAGGTAATTTAAAAGATATGCTGCTTAATTTAGTGGCTGTCGCCAATGATGTGGATAAGCGCTCGAATATTCAAACAGGTTCTATATTGTTAAATGAAATGATGATTGCGGGTTCATAATTCAAGGTGATCTTAGACAGCTGTCTAAGCATTATTCTGTATTACGCCCCCTAATCCTCACCAAACTTATCTAAAAACAATTGCTCAATAGCATTAAAGGCCTCTAATTCATCACTGCCTTCAAAATGAAATTCAAGCAAGCTTCCATGCGATGCGCCCAGCGACATCACAATCATAATGTCTTTAGCATCCAGCCTTCGTCCTTGATGAAGGACATGAATTTTACTTTGATAACGTGTCGCCAAATCACTGAGCTTCATGGCGGCACGCGCATGAAGCCCTAATTGATTGGAAACTTTCAGATGTTGTTTGTGCACGGATTTAGTCCTGATGACCGAGTTTTTCTTCTTTATATTTGGTTAATTGACGACGCAATTTATCCAGCATTTTATCAATGGCGGTATACATATCCGCATCGCTATCTTCCGCAAATATAACTTTTCCAGGAACATGGAGCTCCACTTTGGCCATTTGAACATTCTTTTCCACAACAAGCATGACATGCGCATTCGTAATCTTATCCGCGCAAGTTTTTATATGCCCTATTTTTTCTTCCACAAAATCATGCAAAGCTTGAGTGACTTCAACATTTTGACCTGAAATTTGTAATTGCATAAGGGACTCCTTTTAGTTTAATAAATTGGTTACCGGGCTTGAAAATGCCTGTTATAGATCAAATTGATCACCCAAGTATACCTCGCGCACCACAGTATGCTTCAAAATTTCTTGCGGGGTGCCTTCCGCAATAATACCGCCTTGATTGACTATATAGGCCCTCTCGCAAATGTCCAGGGTTTCGCGAACATTATGATCCGTAATTAATACCCCAATTTTTTTTGCGGATAAATGTTTAATAATTCTTTTAATGTCAACAATTGAAATGGGGTCAATACCGGCAAAGGGTTCATCCAGTAAAATGAATTTGGGGTCCATGGCCAGTGCGCGTGCAATTTCAACGCGACGCCTTTCGCCACCCGATAAACTGATGCCTTGAATTTTGGCTAAATGTTCAATATTGAGCTCCTGCATTAAATTTTGGAGCCGCGCAGGCCTCTCTGATTTTTTTAGGTCTTTATTTAATTGCAGTATGGCTAAAATATTGTCTTCTACCGAAAGCTTTCTAAAGATAGAAGCTTCTTGTGGCAAATAACCTATGCCTAGACGCGCCCGTTTGTGAATGGGTAGGTGGGTTATATCTTGATCATTGAGAAAAATCTTTCCCTGTTCGGCGCGGATAAGACCTAAGGTGATATAAAAACTGGTGGTTTTTCCAGCACCATTAGGCCCTAATAAACCCACAATTTCCCCTTCATTGAGATGAAAGGAAACATCTTTAACGACTTTACGTGATTTATAGGATTTTTCTAAATGTTCGGTTCTTAGGCTGTTCATTGTTTTCTCGGGTTTGTTTCTGCAGTATTACTGACCATCGTAAACGACTCTGGCATTAGTGGATAGCTGACTAACGCCGGTTTTAAAATTAGTTCTTAATCCAACCGACTGTACTATAGAGTGAGGTCGAGTAATGGTAACGGCTTGGTTGGTTTCTGCTTCCTGCTTATTGGGGTTGAAGGTTATGGCCGTTGTTCGAATGGTGGTTTCTTCATTGTCATCTAAGGCATCTTGGTGCAGTACTACATTTTTCCATAATTGGATATGCTGATTGCCTTTCAGACTTTTACCGTAATCCGCTGATATTTTCCAGGGGGCTTGGTTATCATGATAAAGAAAGATCACTGGATTTTCAAAATACGAGGTGTCGCTTAAATTATAATGATCAATTTTTGTGGCCGTTACGTGTGTGATTTTTTCACCTTCTGGGTTGTATTGATCATAGACCGCATCCAGCACATATTGGTCGATGTGATCTTGCGTGTTGGGCTGATTCAGCTTCGTTTGGAAAATAAGAAAAATACAGCCCACAGCGATGCCTATCAAGACTAAAAAAGATAGGGATGTTTTATATTTAATTTCCATGAAGAATTAAATCACACACTTCTCGTACAGCTCCTAGACCGCCACTTCGTGTGGTTTGGTAGTCAGCTTCTTGTTTGATGATAGCCACCGCATTCGGCACAGTAATACGCAGGCCTACTTGTTTCATGATGGGTAGATCGGCTAAATCGTCTCCCATATAAGCGACTTCTTTTGGATTTAAGCCTAATTTTTCGCACAACTCAATAAAGGCCGGCATCTTATCACTTTGGCCTTGATAAAGGTATTCAACACCAAGTTCAGTCAATCGTGTTTCAGCGGCTTTTGAGTTTCGTGCAGAAATAACAGCCACAGGGATATTATTTTTTTGCAGTAACTTTATACCGGCGCCATCCAATACATGAAACACTTTTAAGCTTTCACCTTCGGCTGAATAATAAAGCTTGCCATCGGTTAAAACGCCGTCGATAACGAGCACTAATAATTTAACGGAACGAAATTTTTTGAGTAATTCAGGATTCATTGAGAAAGCCCTAATTGAACTAAATCGTGCAGATGAATTATTCCGATGGGTTTTTGTTCAAAATCCACCACCACTAGTACGGTAATTTTATGCTCTTCCATTAATTCTAAAGCGAAAGCGGCTAAAACATTCGCTTCTATCGTTTTAGAGTGTGTGGTCATGAGATCTTTAATCAATACTTGATGAATATCAATTTTTTTCTGAAAGCTACGACGAAGATCACCATCCGTGAAAATACCCTGCAAAACACCGCTTTGATCAACAACCGTGGTCATGCCTAAACGTTTGCTGGTGATTTCAACGAGTGCTTGATCCAGGCTTGTATCCACACTTACTTTAGGAAGTTGAGTGCCTTGATGCATGATATCTTTGACTTGCAGTAATAATCGCTTGCCCAGTAAACCACCAGGATGAAAGACAGAGAAATTTTCTTTGGTCAATCCGCGTCGGCTAGAGACACTGATAGCCAAGGCATCACCCAAGACCAAGGATAGGGTGGTGCTAGTCGTGGGCGCTAAGTCTAAGGGACAGGCCTCTGGGGCAAAACTAATATCCAAATTAACCAGAGAAGCTTGAGCTAGTGTCGAATTGGCGCGGCTGAGGCTGATTAAGGAGACACCCATGGCCTGGATAGGCGCTAAAAGACTGATAATTTCAGCGGTTTCTCCGGAGTAGGAAATGGCTATTAATAGATCACGGGGGGTGATCATTCCCAAATCCCCATGACTCGCTTCTCCGGGGTGTACGAAAAAGGCGGGGCTTCCAGTGCTCGCCAATGTGGCCGCAATTTTACGACCCACATGCCCAGATTTACCCATTCCAAGCACAATGACATGCCCTTGGCAGTTTAAAATAAGCTCACAGGCCCTTTCAAAGTCTTGGTCCAAGCGCTTAGCAAGCTCCATGACGGCCTCGCCTTCAGTCTGGATGAGCTTTTGACCGTAGTCTATGAAACTGTGTTTTGCTTGCATGTTTTGTTTGTCTCTATTAACTAAGTTCGGTATTATAATCCGCTTTGAAGATAAGCCAAGCTCAATTTACAAACTCAAGTCTTTAGACTGAAGAAACAGGGATGTTCTGCCTTGACAAGAAATACTGACACGCAAACCATGGTCTCTGTGCGAGATCTTAGCTTTAAACGTGGCACCAAAATCATTTTTGACCAGTTGAACCTCGATATCCCTCACGGCAAAGTCACCGCCATCATGGGCCCGAGTGGCACCGGTAAAACAACCCTTCTTAATTTTATTGGCGGCCAATTACTCGCTAAAAAAGGCAGTGTAGAGGTGGATGGCATTGATGTGTCTCAATTAGGGCGCAAAGAACTCTATCGTTTACGTCGCCGCATGGGTATGGTTTTCCAAGAGGGTGCTTTATTTACGGATTTAAATGTCTTTGAAAATGTCGCTTTTGCTCTGCGTGCTCACACCAATCTGCCTGAAGACATGTTACGCGATTTGGTTTTGATGAAATTGCAAGCAGTCGGTCTGCGTGGTGCTGCAAAACTCGCCACTGATGAGCTCTCAGGTGGTATGGCCCGTCGTGTCGCTTTGGCTCGAGCCATTGCCTTAGATCCTGAATTAATTATGTACGATGAGCCCTTTACCGGCCAAGATCCGATTACCCGCGGTGTCCTCATTAAGCTTGTGCGGCAAATCAATGACAGCATGGGTTTGACTTCCATATTAGTGACGCATGATGTGAAAGAAGCAATTAAAATTGCAGATTATGTTTATGTTTTATCTCAAGGAAAAGTG
>Ga0206852_1150_pt1 | contig 13116 bp, 11 predicted proteins | sample Alteio_BWOrgCont_14_FD_152849 | JGI IMG/M metagenome (GOLD analysis project Ga0206852, IMG submission 152849) | Enriched cells from forest soil in Barre Woods Harvard Forest LTER site, Petersham, Massachusetts, United States -... | ecosystem: Environmental > Terrestrial > Soil > Temperate forest >... | reverse complement strand
TATCGGTAGTGAAGACGGCATTGAAAGGGCCGCCGACCGGTACGCCAAAGAGATAATCGTCGATCAGTACATCGCCGCCAGGGAAAACAAACGTCGGCGAAATAACGCCGCCAGGGCTGGCTTTAACGGTTGCCGGCGACCATATGGGGTTGTTGTTTGTCTTCTGCTGGACGCCGACTTCGACTGAGTAAGTTGTTGCTTGCGAAATGCCGGAAAGCATTGCCGCGGCGCCGGTCCAGGAAGTAAGCGCCTGATAAACAGGTGAAGCAACCAGGCCGCCGCTGCCGTTCAGATATTGAACCGTACCGCTGCTGGCCTGCACCTGGATGGCGTAGAGGCTGTCCGTCGCGTTATTGTCCGGCTGCGGGGTGACCGTGAGGATGATATTGCCCGCACTTCCCGAGAAACCAACATCCGGCGCCGTCGGCTGCGCGGCCAACGTCGTGACCGTCGCGGAGCTGCCGGTATAGTTGTTCCAGTTGACGCCGTCGGCCGTGTTCTGAAGGAAAATCGTGTAAGTTGTATTCGATGTCAGCGACGTCACAGACAGCGTGGGGTTGGTGATCGGAGTGACGGGAGTGGGAACCCCGTCGCTGCCGCCGGAAATATTCTGAACGGTTGCCTGGATCTCTTGGATCCCACTAATGGCCTGCTGCGAAAGATTCCATGTCGCCGTGACCGTCGTGGAAGTGGCCTGTACATTGGTCCCCGGCGGAATGGGTGCCGTTAATACAAGAGTTGATGAAGAATTGAACAGCGAATTGCCTGAAAGGCTCTGGGCGATAACGGCGATCACATAGTTTTCACCCGAGGTCAACCCGCTGAAAGTTACGTCGTTGGAAGTGGTATTCGGAGTTAATTGGGAGATGGAAGCCGGCAAAGGGGTGAAAATGGTTCCATCGCCGGCTGTCGCCTGCAAGTCGTATTGCGTCGCGGCAGGATTCTCCGGAAAGGTAAAGTGGACTTTGATTGTAGAGGCATTCACCACTGTAGCCACGGGTACGCCGGGGGTTGCCGCTTGAGTCCAGGCTATTTGACTTTGATCCGGTTGACTGAAATGATCCGGATCGCTCGGGTTTAAGAACGCCGACTGAGTAAAGCGGGCTATTAGTTTGGTAAAGGAACTGTTGGCATAAGGTTGCGGAACATTGGGAGAAGCCGCCCCCAACGGTATTGGACAATCAAAGCTGCCGCTAGGCGCCACGGCGCAGTTCGCGAGAGTAAGAGGGACGGCATATACGGTGGTTCCAGATCCTTCGGTAAAATCAAGCTCGGCAAATTGCGGGGATTGGCCACCCGGAGGGATAAGAACCGTAAAAGCCTGGGAATTTGGCGCGGCGTTTGGATCAACAGTTACGTTGCCAGGCGGATTAAAGATGGTACTGGCCGTTACGCTTTGCGACTGCGCGTCAAACGTCTGATCCTGAACACTCGGAATATTGTATTGCGCCAATATATAGGTACGGAGTTGATAGCTGGTGCCGATTTGCAAGCTATTAAAGACCGCTTGTCCGCCGGAACAAAGAATATTACCGTTTGCGTTCTCCGTTGTGCTGGTTGGATTCGGCGGCCAGGTGACCGTCTGGCCGTTGAGCGATGCGATTTGAATGACAACGGCAGAGCTCTGTGAATTCCCGCCCCCGGTCGCTGAAGGGCATTGAATCGTCATGGAATTAGCGGTGGCCGTAGTCGGAGGTGTTACAGGTGTAGGAGGTGTCGCCGCTTTGGTATAAGCTGACGTAGAGTTGCTCCAAGGTGGATTATTGGTAGCATCCGAGCAGTCCTGTGTGCCGCCCACCTTCACTTGCGATACGGTGTAATGGCCGTTCGCCAAAGAGGCGCTGACGGTGACCTGCAAAGGAGTTCCCTGGCCAGTCACTGGGACTGCAGTGGCCGAGGCATCTCCGCCGTAGCTCACCAGAGCGCAGGTCGGTTGCTCGCCCGCCGCTGCCGTTATGTTGAGAACGAAAGCGGAACTCGTGGTTTGGGACGGAACGAAGGAGACATTTGTCGGAGCCGAGAATGATGTCGTCAGGGTCACACGCTGACTGGAAATATAATCAGACTGTTTTTGACCGCCTGTACAATTGATAGCCGCAATGCGTTCTTGCGCAAAATAAGTGTGGCCTCCCGAGAGGTTGCTGAAAGTTGCCGTTCCGCCGCTCGTGACCGTTTGAGTTTGGATGGGCGCACCGCCTTGCGCGGCGCTATAAAGTTCCACGGTTCGGACACTCGACACAGGATTAGGATCTGAAGCCACTTTGACGGTAATGCTGGCTGACGCAAAGGTCGTTTGCGTAATGTCCGGCTGGTTTTGTGAAGCCGAAGCGGGAGGACTCACGATCGTGCAGAACGGTGTTGACCATTGCGGTCCATATAGGGTTCCGTCTCCGCCTACCGTGGCAATAGCTGCCGTGTACAAGGTATTTGGCTTAAGAATATCTCCGATATCGCTGGCTGCCAGCGTATCCGTTCCATTTCCGCTGGGCTGAGGCGTTACCGTTAGACACGTGGTGGGACCTGAGCAGGTTAAATTCCCGCTTTGATCCTGGAAGTTATATTTAAAGCCGGTTCCCGAAGAATTTCCATTCACGTTCCATTGAAGACTGGCGGATTCGGCGTCGGTTGGTGATGCCGTGCCGACAACAGCCGTCGCTAAAGCCGCTTGTGTCCAGAACGTCGCCGGCGTGCTGGCCAGAGGAGTGCTGGGCTGGCCTCCCACGCAGGTTAAAGAAGTTCCATTTCCGGTGATGGAACTGCATCCTTGAATAGTCACTTGAGCTTTGTGATTGGCTTCTCCAAAATTGATGACGGTCGAGTTGGCAGAAGCCGGCGCTTGATAACTGAAATTCGATGTCAGATCCTGTAAAACAAATCCCGCCGGCGGCGGAGTGCTGTTAGTCGCCATCGTCCAGGCGTAATTCAAAGCAGTCGTTTTATTTGTGGACGGCGTTGAAGGAGTTAAAGACGCCGGTCCATAGCTCGGCATGATCAAGGTAAAGGAAATGGATTTCGAGGCTTGGTTTGTCGCGTTGTCCGCGGCGGTGCCGCTGAAACTGAAATTATTCGTCCCAGGCGCACTCACGCCTTCGTACGTATAAAAGAGGGCCTGCAACCCGGTTTCAGGGTCAAGACCCGGTTCTACATGGGTTGCGCATACAGGGACGGATCCGCCATGCGTCACGGTAAAAGATTGAAATGAAAGACCTTCATCTGTTCCCGGGCCGCAGCTACCTGCCGAACCCGTTATCGTAGGATTTAGTCCTGAACCATTCGCGTTGTCATAAGCGACAACATGAACGGTAATGGGTTGGTTATTGTTCGGAACGACACCAAAATTTAAGGTCGCATCCGTGGAACACCCTTCCTCTATTTTATTCCCGGTCGAATCGTATATGCGGACACAGACTGTCGGTTTGGTCGTGTCATAAAGGTAATAGCTCGGGCTGATACGAAATGCCTGCTGGCCGGCCTGGTCTTGGATACAAACAGCAAGCCAGTTCTGTCCTTGGACGTTTGGCGGAGTCGGAATAGGCGAACCGGGCGTAACTGGTAATCCTCCGGTCAAGGTATTGCAACTCGTGGGCCTGGTATCCGTTTGTGAATACCAGTGGTAAACTTCCGATGTGATTGGAGATGACTGCGTCGTTTGAATCGTCACTATGTTTGTGAGATTGTTGAACGGCGATCCGTCTCCATCCGGCGAAAATCCGATAATCTGGGGACCCTGTGTTTCGCTCTGATAATTTAAAAATGAAGGAGACGCCAGGTTATTACCTGTCAGATTGTCCACGATGCAGGGCCAGAGAAACTCGTCACCGACCGGTATAGTCACTGGTGAACCGTTCCCGGTTGGTGTTCCGGAACCGCAGGGCGCGGGAGCCGACGTAGGAGCGGTATTCGAAGCCAAGGTATATATGAAGGATACACTCATGCCGCTGGTTTGGCCGCTTAAGGTTACGGGCGGATATGCTGTGGGTTGATAGCCGATTTGTGGTGTCGGATTTTCGTTCAAGGCCAGTGGAACGACGCTGAAAAGAGGAGATGTAGCCGAATCCCCATTAGCACAGTTACTGACCACAATGGAATCACCTGAATCCGCCACGCTAATGGCCGCTGAGTAAGGTAAGTTAACAGAAGGAGAACTGAATGTTTTTGAATTAACGTCACATTTTATGCTGCCGGCAGTATCGCTTACAAGAATCGTAACCTGGCTGGGAGAACCGTTTACGTTGCCGAGCCCCAGGACATAGCTGCCGGGCGACATCGGTGTACTATTATTAGTGGCACTATTTACAATGGCAAAACTTATCGTGCCGCCGGCGGCTGTTACCGTGAAGGTAAATGGACTTGATGTGGAATTATCAGGATTAACAACTGTAACTTGAATGTTAGGCGGGTTCATTAAATTAGCGGGCACATTGACATTGATTTGGCCCGTACCTACAAACGTATTCGCAGAAGTACCAAGATTAATGCCGTTGATTAAAACCCACGAAGATTGTTGGCCTGTGCCAGTTTGCAGATTGCCCGGATCAGCAACAAACCCACTGCCAAAGATTTGCAGAACATTGGGCTGACCGGCAGGAGCTGAAGGACTATTATGTTGGTCTAAAATGCCTGAAATGGAAGGAGCTGCAAAAGCGACAACGGACCCCGTCAGGAGAAGCCCTCCTGCGATCAGAAGTAACCGGGTCGTTTGTTTTGTCAACGTCATTATGCCGCCTCCCGCGTTTTTCATCTCGCGGTAAGTATGCCCTGCGAATGTTACGGGGAAATGACGGGAATGTTAAATCCATGTTAACTTTCGTCGGACAAAACTCATCGGATTTTGAAGGTTTTTGGCGGTTTTTTACAAGGATGGTTTGTGGAGGGCTCTTAAAAATTTGGTAAACTGACCAAAACAACAAACAGGTGGAGGTTTGCTATGAATTTAAGAGTTATCCAATTAAGCGCCATCGGAATACTGGCTTTTTCTTTGACGGGATGCCCGCCGAAGAAGCAGGTCAAAACGGAAGAGCCAAAAGCTGAGGAGCAACAGCCGCCCAAGCCGGCCGAAGAACCGTCTCTCCGGGGGAAAGACTATAAAGAAGTCCCCGAAATTTCGACCATTTTATTCGATTTGGATCAGGCCACCTTGCGCGCGGATGCCCGGGACACTTTGGAAAAGAATGCCCAGATTCTGAAGCAGCATGACGATTGGGAAGTCTTGGTAGAAGGCCATTGCGATGAGCGCGGAACGACCGAATACAACCTTGGCCTGGGTCAAAAGCGTGCCGCGGCAGTCCGGCAGTATTATATGACCCTGGGATTGAGCGGCACGAAGATCGCCACCATCTCCTACGGCAAAGAAAGCCCTGCCTGCACGGAGCACACCGAAGACTGCTGGTCCAAGAACCGCCGCGGAGTGACGAAAGTCCGGGTTCCGGAGGCGAAGTGAGCTTGCGAGCACCGAGCAGCGAGCGATTGACTGCTCGGATTTTTCCATCCCTGCTTACTGCTTGCTGCTTACTGCTCGCTACTTTAAATGGCTGCATGCTCGCCACCCAAAAGGACATGATGCAGCTGGATGAAAACCAGCGCAAAAGCCAGGCGGACCTGATCACCAAAATGAACGAGCTGAGCGGCAATCTGGAAACCCTCAACAGCCAGCTGGAATCGAGCCAGCAGCGCATGACCACGTTGTCTCAAAAGCTGGATGATCTTCAGGCCGACCTGCAGCGCCGCTTTAATATTCTGAGCGGACAAGTCACGGGGACTTCCGGCCAGGGACCGTCGACGCCGGGGGATCTGTACAAGCTCTCCTACAATGACTATCAGGCGGGCAAATATGATTTGGCGCTGGTGGGCTTCCGCAATTTCTTGAGTCAATTTCCGCGCGCGGAGCTGGCGGCTCAGGTCCAATACAACATTGGCGAATGCGAATTCGCGCGCAAGAATTTCGTGGATGCGGCGCGTGAATTTGACCGGGTCGTCCAGGTGTACGGCAAGAGCGAGTTCGCTCCCAAGGCGCTCTACAAAAAGGGCGTCGCGCTCCAGCAGGCGGGAAGAAAAGCGGACGCGAAAGAGGCATTCAAACGCCTTATTAAGGAATATCCTCGCCACGAGCTGGCCAATTCCGCCCGCGACGCTCTCTCGGAATAAGAAAACTCAAAAACTCAAAATGCAAAAATCAAAACTCAAAAGTTTGGTGGATTCCTTTATTAAGAAAACCTCTAAGTTTTGCGTTTTAGGTTTTGCGCTTTGCGCTTTGAGTTTCCGCTCTTCCCATGCGGCCGAGGTCTACCTGGGGCTGCAAGCCTATGGCGGGACCGGTAAAGCCCTCGGCGTCGGCATTGCGCCGTTTGCGAGCCCTTCTTCTGATTCAGAATCCGCGTCCATGGCCGGCACCATCCGTTCGGTAATGCGCGAGGACATTCTCTTCACACGGCTTTTTTCGGTCACCGAGGGTGGCCCTCTCGTCGGCGATAAACTGGATTCTATGGCCTGGAGCGGGCTCGGCGCTCAAGTGGTCGTGACCGGCACCGTGAAAGCCGATGGTCCGGATGTCCATCTGGAATGCCGCATTTACGATGTCTCGTCCGGAAAAATTCTGTGGGGAAAAGAAGGCACCGGTCCCAAGTTGAATGCGCGGCGCCTGGCGCACCTCATGTCGGACCAAATCACCTTTCAACTGTCCGGGCAGCCCGGCATCGCGCACACGCGCATCGCCTTCGTGAACAATCATACGGGGAAAAAGGAAATTTATGTGATGGACTATGACGGTGCCAATGTCCGGCAGCTGACACGTCTTCATTCCATTACCCTGTTGCCCAAATGGTCGCCGGACGGCAAATGGATCGCCTTCAACAGCTACAAGGCCGGTAATCCGGACGCTTATCTCATGGACTCCGACGGCGGAAATATTCAGGATCTTTCCAACCGCCAGGGATTAAATACGTCGCCCAATTGGTCGCCGGACGGAAAGACACTTGCTCTGACGATGTCCCGCGGCGGCGATCCGGAACTTTACCTCATCGAACGTTCCGGCCGTATTGTGCGCCGACTCACCTATTCGCCGGGTGTCGACACGAGCCCCAGCTTTTCGCCCAACGGACAACAGATCGTTTTCATCTCCGACCGCGCGGGAACTCCCGAGCTCTATGTCATGGATATCACAGGGGCCAACATTCAACGCCTGACCTATGGCCAGTGGGTGGACGCGCCCGCCTGGTCGCCGCGCGGCGACGGGATCGCTTATGAACGGCAGCGCAGCCAGGGACGCTATGATGTCTACATGATCGATTCCGCCGGTAAAAATAATCACGTCATTTCGGAAGCCGGAGCACGCAATGAAAATCCGACATGGTCGCCCGACGGACGTTTTCTGGCCTATGCCTCGGACCGCGACGGCACCGGAAAAATATGCACGATGGGAGCCGACGGGGATTCCCCGCATTGCGTCAGTGCATTGGGTGGAGAATCTTTTACACCCTCTTGGGGACCCTAGTATGTCATTCCCGCGAAAGCGGGAATCCATGGATCTCCGCTTTCGCGGAGATGACAACAAAATATGACGAAACGCGATCTTCTATCCATTACGGATCTCTCCCCGAAAGAAGTTGAGCAGCTTCTGTATGACGCCGCGCGGTTGAAAAAATCCCCGTTCAAGCCGAACGCTTTAAGGGGAAAAACAGTCGCTCTCGTCTTCGAAAAACCTTCCACCAGAACACTCGTCTCTTTTGCCGCGGGGATCCAGGCCCTGGGAGGCTGTCCACTCGTGCTGCATTCCGACGCTCTCCAATGGAAGCGCGGCGAGACCATTCCGGACATGGCGCGCGTCATCACCCGTTATGTTCATGCCCTGATGATTCGCGCGCGGCAGCACAAAGATGTGCAGGAGTTTGCGCGCTACACCACCGTTCCCGTGATCAATGGTCTCACGGAGAGCGAGCATCCCTGCCAAGTGCTGGCGGACGTCATGACGCTCTGGGAACGCTACGGACGTAAAATATCCGCGCTGCGGAAACTCAAAATCGTGTTTTTAGGGGATTCCAACAACATGTCGCATTCCTGGCTTCTCCTGTCCGGGATGATGGGATTCCACTTCGTTCTGGCCTGCCCGAACGGCTATGATCCGGATGCCGACGTGCTGCGCCGGGCCAACCAGCTGGCAATGCAGTCCGGCGGCCGCCTGGAGGTGGTCCACGATCCCCAAGTCGCCGCGACAAATGCGGACGTGTTATACACGGATGTCTGGACCTCGATGGGCCAGGAAGCGGAAGAAGCCCGGCGTCGCGAAATATTTAAGCCCTTTCAGGTGAACGGTGCGCTTCTGACCAAGGCCAAACCGGAGGCCGTCGTCCTCCATTGCTTGCCCGCGCGACGGGGCGAAGAGATCACCGACGAGGTGATCGAAGGCCTTCACTCCATTGTCTTTGATCAGGCGGAAAATCGCCTGCACGTCCAAAAAGCCATTCTCCTGAAGTTAATGGCAAAAACAAAATAGAGGAAACACCGTGCGTTATTCGTTTCAGGATGATGTTCCCCGCATTGATCCGACGGCGTTTGTTCACCATTCGGCGGAGATTATCGGCCGGGTGATCATCCGCAAGCGCGCGTCGATTTGGCCGCTTGTCGTTCTGCGGGGCGATATCGAACGCATCACGATCGGTGAGGAGACGAACGTCCAGGACAGCACCGTCATGCATACCTCCCGAGGCATCCCGGCGGTTCTGGGAAAAGGGGTGACGGTTGGTCATGGCGCCATCATTCATGGCGCCCGCGTCGGAGATTATTGTTTGATCGGCATGGGGGCGATTCTCCTCGATGGGTGCGTCATCGGCAAGGAATGCCTGATCGGCGCCGGAGCGCTTATTTCCGAAGGGATGAAGATCCCGCCGCGATCCCTCGTCTTGGGCCTCCCCGGCCGCATCAAACGTCCGCTTTCATCTAAAGAACTTCATCTTTTGCACAAACGGCCGAAAGATTATGTTCGCTATGCGAGTCAGCACCGACTTCATTCTGTAGTCATCCCCGAATGACCTTGTCGGGGATCCATGGATTCCCCGCCAGTGGCCGCGGGGAATGACGGAAAGAAACTCATGACGAAGGCTATGGTTGTTTTCGTCACGGCGTCCTCTCGCAAAGAGGCGGACAAAATCGCGCAGGCGCTCGTGAAAGAAAAATTGGCGGCCTGTGTCAGCATTGTCCCCGAGATCTATTCGCGTTACTGGTGGAAGGGGCATATCGAATTTGAAAAAGAACTGCTCCTGGTGATCAAGACGCTGCCCCGTCGATACGCTGCGCTGGAAAAACGAGTTCGCGAGCTTCATTCTTATTCCGTGCCGGAGATTCTCGCCCTGCCCATCCTCAAAGGAAATCCCGCCTACCTGAGATGGATAAAAAAATCCATTTAGTTCTGGCCTCCGCGTCTCCCCGCCGGCGGCACTTGTTGCGCAAGCTCAACATCCCTTTTACCGTCATTCCCAGCCATGTCTCTGAAACTTCACGGGAGCGCAATCCCATCCGGCTCGTTCGCAATTTAGCTCTGCGCAAGGCCAAAGCCACAGCCCGGACGCTCGAACATGGCATCGTCCTCGGAGCCGATACGGTTGTGGTCCTTCGTCGCCGCATTCTGGGGAAACCGCGCGACGCCCGGGACGCTTCGCGGATGCTCGGTCAATTGTCCGGGACCACCCATGCGGTTTATACCGGCGTGGCGCTCGTCGAAGCCGGGACGAAAAGAGCGTTGGTCGCTTATGCCAAGTCCGAGGTGCGGATGAAAAAAATCCCTCCTGAGGACCTGAGGAAACTTTCGCGTAAGCATTTGGACAAAGCGGGTTCCTACGCCATTCAGGAAAAACGCGACCCGATCGCGCGCGTGGTGAAGGGGTCCTATGACAATGTGGTAGGGCTTCCGGTGGACTTGGTTAAAGCGCTTCTGAAAAAACTTTCCCGAGCCTTTTAATCCCTTCCTCAATCTGGTCCGGAGTCGAATTCGTAAAATTCAGCCGCAGCGTCTGGTCGCCGCCGCCGTTGGCGTGAAAGACGCGTCCCGTGACATAGGCCACATTCTGCGCGAGAGCTTTTTTGAAAAGCTTTGCGGCGGATATTTTATTCGGCAGCATGCACCAGATGAACATGCCTCCTTCCGGCGGAATCCAGCGCACCGACGAGGGAAAATAGCGGTCCATTGCGGCCAGCATTGTTCCGGCTCGCTGACGGTAAGACTCGATGATGAAGGGAATATGGCGGTCCAAATGTCCGTTTTTCCCGTAGCAATAGACGGCGCGTTGTAAAAGAGAATTGGGCTGCAAATCCGCCGCTTGTTTGGCCAGGACCAGAGCGCGAATAATTTCCGGCGGCGCGATCACAAAGCCCAGCCGGATTCCGGGCGACAGGATTTTCGAGAAAGTCGACAAATAGACGACACCCCGGCCTTTGGCCACGCTGTAGAGCGACGGCTGGATATCTCCCGAGAAACGCAGGTAACCGTAAGGATCGTCTTCCACGATAGGAAGTTTGTATTTTTGTGCGAGCTTGATAAAGGCTTTGCGCCTTTCCAGCGTCATCGTGATGCCGGAAGGATTCTGAAACGTCGGGACCACGTAGGCGAATTTTGGGTGATCCTTGCGGATTTTTTGTTCCGTCTCGGCCATAAGGAGGCCTGATGCGTCCATCAGGACCGAGGTGTAGCGCGCTTCGTACGCGTTGAAGGCTTGAATGGCGCCGAGGTAGGTGGGGTTTTCGACCAGCACGCGGTCATTCGGATTAAGAAATGCCTTCCCGATCAAGTCGAGTGCTTGCTGGGAACCGTTTGTGAGCATCATTTCCTCAGGTTTGCAGGAAAGGCCATGCCGGGAGAGCCAGGCGCATAAAAATTCTTTGAGCGGGGGATAGCCTTCGGTCACGTCATATTGCAAACATCCCGTGCTGTCTTCCGAGAGAGCCTGATTCAGCGATTCTCGAAACGCTTCCAGGGGAAAAAGCTCGGGCGCCGGCAAGCCGCCGGCAAAAGAAATGATTTCCGGTCGTTTGGTGATCTTGAGAATTTCACGAATGGTGGAATGCTGCATGCGCGCCATGCGCTTGGCGAAGGAAAATTTACTCACCGCTTTGGATGTGCTGAAGGATCGCGTCCCGCTCCGGCGAAGAAAGCGTTTCCCGTCCGATGGGAAACAGTTGCTTGTCCTCCTGGTCGAGGTGGGGGAGAAACACGTTCATCAGATTATCGAACCGCGTGCGCCAGTCCGGGTTGATCCCGTTTTTGCGCAGCCGGATGACGAGGCTTTCCAGCGTAAAAATTACCGCGGCGTGATCGTTGCGCAACTGGTGGACGAGGCCCCGATCTTTCACGCGCTTGCCGTCATCCAGGATACGGTAGTAGGGTTCCTCGCGCTTAAAATGCTGCTGCACGGCCTTTTGAAACGTGGCGAGGGATTCCGCCAATTTTTGGGGAGCGCGGTCGATCGCGTCCTTCAGAGCGCCCGCTTGTTTCCGGAGGGCCTGATGGTCCGCGAGTAAAAGGTCATGGGGATCCCTCATCATGCTTCTCCAGTGGGTTCGGTGGGTTTCGAACCCACGACCCCCGACTTAAAAGGTCGGTGCTCTACCCCTGAGCTACGAACCCACTCGAGAAGTTCCTGACGAGGGTTCCAATTATATAAGATATCCCTCGACACTCGGGTGCCCCCATAGACTAGTGGTTAGGTCACAGCCCTTTCAAGGCTGTAGGACGGGTTCGAATCCCGTTGGGGGCACCAGATTGTTCTATGGATATTAATGGAAAAGTCGCTTGGATCTCGGGCGGCACCCGCATGGGAGTAGCTGTGGCCAGAGCTCTTTCTCAGAAGGGGTGCCGGATTGCGCTGTCCTACAGAAATTCCCGGCAAGCGGCGGATGAGACCGCACAACAACTCATTTTGGAAGGCGGCGAGGCGTCCACCTTTCGCTGTGATCTGTCGCAAAGAGGACAAATCGAAAAGACGGCCCGCGCCATTGTCCGTCATTATAAGCGGCTGGATGTTTTGATCAATCTTTCATCGATTTACGAAAAGGCGCCGGTATCGAACGCTCTTTTGGCCGAGAAATCTTGGCAAGCGCATCTGACGGCCAACGCCGAGAGCGCGTATCATCTCTCTGTGGCGGTCGCTCCTTGGATGAGTAAGGGCGGCGCCGGGCGGATTGTGCATATTTCCGACTGGACGAGCGCCAGCGGCCGACCGCGTTATAAAGATTACTCGGCTTACTATGTTTCCAAAGTGGCGATCAAAGGCATTGTGGAAGTGATGGCCTTGGAGCTGGCGCCGAAGATTTTGGTGAACGCCATTGCCCCCGGACCGATTCTTCCGCCGAAAGGGATGGAGAAAAAGGAAATTCAGGCGGTGATGAAAGCAACCCCGCTGGCCCGTTGGGGCGGCGCCGAAGAAATTGCGAAAGCCGCGCTCTTTTTAGTGGAAACCGATTTTGTCACCGGCGAGACGCTCCGCGTCGACGGCGGACGACATCTTTCTTAGGAGGCCGTATGAAGCGTACCCGTGCATCATGGTCTAATTTTACCGATGTCATCGAAGGGCCCTGCGTCGTTTGCGGCGTCCAAGTGCAGTATGTCATTCCCAATGACCGGCCCGATCCCGCGCTTCTCTATCATCCCACCTGCGACGTCATGCCGATCTTGCGGGAAAGACTCAAGAGCGCCACGCCCCCGGCCATGGCGGCCGATCAAACCATTCGCTTCCGATAAAATAAAAAAGACGACCATTGAAGTCGTCTCTCTTATAAACAGTAAATTATTTGAGGCTTAGCTTTTTAGCAGCCGCAGGGTTTCTGGGGTCACAAATCGAGCCTCCCTCGTTAACTCGTCCCAAATACCAATCCTAGCTGGAAAGGTGATTAAAATGCGCAAAAAAGATAAATCGTTAATTGCTGCTGTTACGGATGCCACATTTTCACAGGTGGTGCTGAAGTCCGACTTGCCGGTTTTGGTCGGCTTTTGGGCCCCTTGGTGCGCGCCCTGCCAGACGCTGCCCCCCATGCTTCAGGAGATCATTGATGACTACTTCGGCAAAGTAAAAGTCGTCCAAGCCAAAGTGGATGAAACGCCGGATCTCGCGGAAGAATACCGTATCAGCTCCA
>Ga0206852_1039_pt1 | contig 13343 bp, 13 predicted proteins | sample Alteio_BWOrgCont_14_FD_152849 | JGI IMG/M metagenome (GOLD analysis project Ga0206852, IMG submission 152849) | Enriched cells from forest soil in Barre Woods Harvard Forest LTER site, Petersham, Massachusetts, United States -... | ecosystem: Environmental > Terrestrial > Soil > Temperate forest >... | reverse complement strand
AATTACTGCTGGTGATGAAGCGTATGATGAAAAGGATTATGCGGGAGCCTTACAAAAATATGATCAGGCTTTCAAGTTGAATCCCAGAAGTTCAGCGGCTAAAAAGGCCCTTAAAAAGTTGAAATCCACTCAAGGTGGTGTGTTTGATAAGTATTATGATGCAGGTGTTTCCAATGAAACTGATGGGAAGTTGAAAGAAGCTTTGATGAATTATGAATCGGCTTACAGCGTGGATCCTTCCAGTTTGAAAGTAAAACAAAAATTATTTGAAGTTAGAAAAAATCTAAGCAATCAAATTAACGAATTGCTCGAGGAAGGTTCTTCACTGGTGGATAGCGGGAACAATGACGAAGCCAATCAAAAATTTCAAAAAGTTTTAAGCTTGGATCCGGAAAATGTTAAAGCGAACGACTTTATTACGAAAATGACTGGGCAGACATCGGAACAAAAAACGAATTCGGAAAATGTTAAAAACTTATATTACGAGGGCGTTAATTTATATTTGGATAATAAGATTACGGATGCTATTGATAAATGGAATGAATGCTTAAAGTTGGATCCGGGAAATGTCAATGCGCAGCAAAATATCGCAAAGGCGACAGCTAAGCTGGAATCGATAAAAAAACTTACCGGCAATTGATTTTTTGGTTTTAATTTTATTTAATTTGCGGGCGTAATTCAGCGGTAGAATGCCAGCTTCCCAAGCTGGACGTCGTGGGTTCGAGTCCCATCGCCCGCTCCAATTTTTCATTGACGAATCGGGGTCATGTACTACGAGTCCCCTCTCTTTTTCTTCTGAAAAAAACTTTCGTGTCAAATTTTTATTTGGCTTGATATTATTTTTTATTTATCTTGGCTGGCCAATCCATGGAAGATCACAAGTAACTCTAGATAACACCAGACCTTTTAATGAAGGTGAGGTTGTTTTGTTACCTGGAACCACGGATTATTTGGCGGATATTTCCCACCCGATTAAGATCGATGACGATTCTTTTGGAATAAATACAGTCTCAGGAATACTTTCAACACAAGTGGGATGGGTTAATGATTTGTCTCAAGATGTTGCTGGGTATCTTAGTGGATCGCCGGGTGTTTTATTTGAAGGCGAGGCTTATCCCTTAGCTCCAAGCAGTGTTATTAATTGGCTTCCGGAAATAGGGGAAACTGAACTTTTGAATTTTCCAGCTCAAGCATGGTGGGGACCTTCGGCATCTTCCGGAGCAATTCAATTACGCGAACCGGAAATCTCAGGTGATTCAAAGGGTGATATCCAATCTTGGGTTGGAACAAATACTCTGAACGGAGCATTTGGACAATATTCGGGGCCGAATTTAGCTTTGAACGCCTCTTATCGGCATTCAATTATTACAAATTTGAACGATGCCTCGGACAGTTTTTCAGCACTGGGAAAAATCCAGATTGCTAACTCGGAAAATTTGGATATCCACGCCGGATTTTTAACCGCACAAAATTCACTGAATAATAATTGGTATTCTTTTGTTGGGGATTTGCAATGGAGTCCGCAGGATTTTCAAACAATTCAATTGCGACCTTTTATTCAAACCGCCAAAACGGGCGATCAAAACACGACCGAGTTTGGGAGTGATTTGAATTATCATATTAGTTTTGCCGGGTTAGCGGAAAGTAATTTCGGGTTTGGTATTAGCCAAAAGAATTTGGCCGAAGTGGGTGAGACGACAAAATATCTTAGCGGTTTTATTGAGAACTCCGAGTTAATTGATATTCTGGGATCCTTTTCAGCCGATGGTGCTTTTCGATTTGATTTCGCAGGGAATCGACCAACTCTTTTTTCATCACTTATTGGACTTCAATATACTGAAGAGGGTTTTACTGTTTTGGGAGATTATGGCGACGGTTTTATTGCGCCGAACTCAATTCCTGTTCAAAAAGAAGATTTAGGTTTACGCATTCATTTTGAAGATAACTGGAGAGTAACTTTTACATATATCCATGAATATAATGCTATGAATGTATTGAACGGCGTAAACGGACAAATTATGTGGGATGGGCGTTCTTTATCCGGCCGCACATTTGATAATCTCCACATGTCAATGGAAGGACAAATTTTAAAAAATTTATATGACCAAGACTTCGTGGACTTTGGTTTTTCGATTTCTTGGCGGTTGTTTCAATCGTTGGAATTTCGTTTTGTTGGAAGAGCTTTAGGGGCACAGTCTTTTTATAGTTTAGCCGGTATTTCGTATCTGATTTTTCCGAAGTTTAAAGTGTTTGCGGTCGGTGAAAACCTTGGAAACGATCCCATTTCATGGCCTGATTCAGATTTATCTTCCGGGTTCAATTTTATTGGTGGCGCCAATTTGGAATTCTAAAGGAAGCCCGCCTTGACCACTTTAATACGCCATGTTAGGTTTGACACATGAGGATCATAAAATTTTATTTAGGATTAATCCTTTGTTTTTATGTTACCCAGATGGTCTTTGCTCAAGACCCGGGAACCAGCGGAGCCGATATTTTGAAAACACCAATTGGAGTCCGACCTGCGGCGATGGGAGGAACTTATTCCGCATTCGGGGATGATGTTTATGTTATTGGTTATAATCCGGCTGGATTGGCAAGAATTTCTAAATACAGTTTAGGTTTAGATCATATTGATGGCATTGCCGGAGTTGAAACAGAAGCGCTCAGTGTGGCCATACCAACGCATGATTATGGTAATTTTGGTGGGCAGATTATTTATCAACATATGCCCGATATACAAAATACTTTAGCGACCGATCCTTCCATTCATGTTTCTGATTTTGTTTTAACTATTGCTGACGCTCAGCAATTTGGTGCGGTGGCGGTGGGGGGGGCGTTAAAAACTGTTTTTTCTACGTTAGGTGAAAAACAAGCTCTTATTGAAGCGATTGATATTGGTATTAAGTTTCAATTGTTGCAAACTGATATGGCATTTGTTATTCAAAACGTTGGTCCGGCGGTTCAATATCAACCCAATACCAGCGGAGAATCCGATCCGCTTCCTTTTACTTTGCGTTATGGCATTGCGAGACCTTTGATTGTTTCCCCTGTTTCCACGCTTCTGGCGGGTGCCGAAACCTTTTATGTCAATGATGAAGGATTGCAAGCTTCCATGGCTCTTGAATACTGGTATCGAAGCATCTTAGCATTTCGAGCTGGATATCGTTTTAGCGATGCAAATAATTTGTCGGGTGGGTTTTCAGCGGGCGCTGGATTTCGATTCACCATTGGAAAATTGGATGGGGAAGTAGGTTATGCTTGGCATCCTTCAAGTGTTGATTCTAATTTTCTCCTAAATTCGAATCTTTTTGGACTCCTGCTCTGGTACTAATTTTTTTAGAGAAGGTAAAGCTTGACATCATGAGTTTAAATCAATAAAATCCTGAGTTCGTCTGCCTTACTGTTCGTAAGTTGTTCTATTTTAGGAGGGTTTTTCATGTACGCCGTTATTCAAACGGGTGGGAAGCAGTACCGCGTTTCTGAAGGTGATGTGATTACAGTTGATCGGGTTCAGGGTGAACCAGGCGATTCAATTGTTTTTAGCAAAGTGATACTATTGGAAAATGCCGGTAAACTTCAAGTAATCTCGACTGAAATAAAAGATGCAAAAGTAACTGGGAAAATTATTGGAAATAAACAAGGTAAAAAAATACGGGTTTTCCGATATCGTCGTCGTAAAAATACGATGAAGACCAAGGGTTCCCGTCCAAAATATACTTCGATTTCCATTGAGAAAATTACGACGGCATAACTTTAACGAGGAGTGAAGTCATGGGTCAACATAAAGCGGGTGGTTCCACTCGAAACGGTCGAGACAGCAATAGTCAGCGTTTAGGCTTGAAAGCCTTCGGCGGAAATTATGTTACAGCGGGAAGTATATTAGTTCGCCAAAGAGGTTTGCGTTATAAACCGGGACATAATGTCGGTGTGGGCAAAGATGATACACTTTTTGCGACTATATCGGGCTTGGTAACATTCCGTGAGTTTAAAAAGGGTGGAAAAATGATTAGTGTGGATCCGGTACCAGTCTAAGGTAGAAACTTAAATTAATTTTAAAAACCTCGCCTTTGGCGGGGTTTTTTTGTTTATAGACATCATTGTTTTGACGTGCGGAAGGTTTGAACCATGATAATTGATGAAGTTGCGATTACGGTGGAAGCGGGGGCGGGCGGCAACGGTTGCCTAAGCTTTCGCCGTGAAAAATTTATACCTCGGGGCGGGCCCGATGGTGGAAACGGCGGGCGTGGAGGGGATATTTTTCTTGAGGCGCGGTTGGACGTTCATACCTTAATTGACTTTACCTATCACCCTTTATTTGAGGCTAAGCACGGAGAACATGGTAAGGGTAAGAATATGCACGGCAAAGACTCTTCCGAAATCGTGATAGGTGTTCCTGTAGGAACGATGGTTTATGACGATCAGAAGCAGCTTATCGTTGATATGAATCAGCAGGGACAGCGGCATCTGATTGCCAAAGGAGGCCGGGGGGGGAGAGGAAATACAACTTTTACTAGTTCTATACGTCAGACGCCCCGATTGGCTGAAAAGGGAGAACCGGGCGAGAAGAAGAATATCCGATTGGAGCTTAAGCTTTTAGCTGACGTGGGATTGGTGGGATTTCCTAATGCGGGAAAATCCACGCTGATTTCAAGGGTAACCCACGCGAAACCCAAGATTGCGGATTACCCTTTTACTACTTTGGAGCCACACTTGGGCGTTGTTCAACTGTCCGAGAATCGGAGCTTTGTCATGGCCGATGTACCGGGTTTGATTGAAGGTGCCAGCAAGGGGAAGGGTTTGGGCACGCGTTTCTTGAAGCACTTGGAGCGGACAAAAGTGCTTTTGCAATTGGTCGAATTAACGGGTTCCGACAATATTTCCGATTTGGAAAGCCGTATCCAGGTTATTCAAAAGGAAATAAAACAATATGGATCCCGGTTGTCTCAGACCCCCCAACTCCTGGTTTTGACCAAGGCTGATATTCTCGGTGACCGGGCTTCATTGGAGAAATGGATCAAAAAGATCGAAAAGAAATGGAAGAAGGTATTTGTTATCTCTGCGGTTTCAGGGGAGGGTTTGAAAGGCCTCATGGAAGAGACATGGAAACACCTCTCGGCGATTTGGAAGACAGAACAACAAACGATTGTGCCTGCAGTCCCTACCCTTTACCAGACAAAACCAAGGTTTCAAATAACAAAAGAAGGTGATGTGTTTTTTGTTTCTGGTTCGGAGGTTGAAAAATGGGTGGCCATGACAAATTTTAATACTCGTGATGCTTTCGAACGGTTCCAAAAAATTATGAAACGAATGGGTGTGGTAAGGGAGCTCAAAAAACTTGGTGCCAAAGAGGGGGATATGCTCTATTTCGGGGACCGGGCATTGGTTTATTCATCCGATGGTTTGGAGGCTGATGATGAGAACTGACCGTCGAGAATCCCTCACAAGGGTCAAAAAAATAGTTATTAAAATTGGGAGCAGTCTCTTAACCGGGGACACTTTGAATGGCATTCGGTCAAGGTTCCTATCGCAAATTGCCGGCCAAGTGAAACGACTCCAAGCCGGAGGGATCGAGGTTTCTATCGTGACTTCTGGGGCGATTGCGGCTGGTCTTTTTGAATTGAAGCTGAAGACTCGTCCTAAGGACATCCCCCGGCTGCAGGCGCTTGCAGCGATTGGTCAAAGTAACCTCATGCATGCCTATGAAAACATGTTTAAAAAACATCAATTAAAAGTGGCCCAGGTTTTGTTAACCCGGGAGGATTTATCTAACCGACATCGGTATTCCAATGCTCGCAATACCTTAGTTGAGTTATTTAGAAATAGGATTGTTCCGGTTGTCAATGAAAACGACACAGTAGCAGTTGAGGAAATCAAGTTCGGAGACAATGATACTTTGGCTGTGCTAGTGACGCATTTAGCTGAGGCAGATTTTTTGGTATTACTGACTGATACGGATGGGTTTTATGAGATAGATCCTCGGTTAAACCCCAAAGCAAAAATTATTTCAGATATCGAAAAATGGGATGAAGAATATTTTCGAAGAGCCACTTCCTCAAAAACCCTGGTGGGAACTGGCGGAATGATAACCAAAATACAAGCTGCCAAAAACATGATGCGATCTGGAATTCCAATGGCGATCGTAAATGGGAACACGAAGGATATTTTGACCCGATTACTAGCGGGGGAGAAAGTTGGATCTTATTTTTATCCCACAGCTAAGAGGATGAGCAGTCGGGACAGGTGGTTGACTTGGAGTGTCAAACCTAAGGGTGAGGTGACAATTGATGAGGGCGCGCAAAGGGCTATCTTGGGAAAAAATAAAAGTCTTCTTCCCAGTGGCATCCTGGCGATTTTCGGAAGCTGGCTTTCAGGTGATGTGGTGAAAATAGTGGATGGTTCTAAAAAAGAGCTGGCCAGGGGTATTTCTAATTACTCGTCGCAGGAATTAGAACGCATAAAAGGTTTCCGTACGGAGGAAGTTTTTAAAACACTCGGTTATCAGGTTCGGGATGAAGTAGTTCATCGTGACAATATGGTTAAAATGGGTGAACAGTAAACATGAGCGAGCAAGTCCTCTTTCAATTACAATCTGCCAAGCTTGCTTGGCGCGCTTTGATGGCTAAATCCACTGTTGAGAAAAACAAGGCTCTACAACTGATGGCCGATCTTTTACTAAAAAACCAGGACAAAATTCTGGCGGCTAACGCTCAGGATGTCGTAATAGCAAAAGTGGAAGGTCTTTCTGGACCAATGTTGGCTCGGTTAGAATTAAATGAGAAAAAAATAATATCGATGGTGGATGGAATTAAGAATATTGAAGGATTAGAGGATCCGATAGGTCGTATGGTTTCGATGGTCACTCGACCGAATGGACTACAGGTTGGAAAAATAACTGTGCCTATCGGCGTTATCGCCGTTATTTTTGAATCTCGTCCAAATGTGACCTCGGATGTAGTAGCCTTGGCTGTGAAGTCCGGCAACTCGATAGTTTTGAGAGGTGGAAAAGAATCTATCCGAACGAACCAGGTGATAGTCGACTTATTGCGCCAGGCTTTGAAAAATGCTGAATTACCGATGGAGGCAATTCAATTCATCAACAGTCCCGATCGGAAGGTAGTGGGATTTTTATTAAACGCTACGGAATTCATCGATGTTGTCATTCCGCGTGGCGGTGAATCCCTGATTCGGGCTGTAGTGGAGCAATCGCATATTCCAGTAATTTTTCAATACAAAGGGGTTTGTCATACCTTTGTTGATGCCAGCGCGGATATTGACATGGCGGTTCAAATCGCGCTAAATGCGAAGGTTTCAAATCCATCTGTTTGTAATGCGATGGAATGTTTGCTTGTTCACCGTGATATCGCTAACTTTTTTTTGCCAAAGGTCGCTTCGAAATTATTTCAGGAAAAAGTTGAAATCCGAGGAGACCAAGAAACCGTTCATTTAATTCCGGGATCAAAATTGGCTGAAGCTTTGGATTACGGACGTGAATTTTTGGATTTAATATTAGCTGTTAAAATTGTCGGATCTTTGGATGAGGCGCTTGAACACATTCAAAAATATGGGTCAATGCATTCGGAAGCGATTGTTACCAATGATTATGAAAACTCACAAAAATTTTTAAAAACTGTAGATGCGGCTTGTGTTTATGTCAACGCTTCCACACGGTTTACGGATGGCGGAGAATTTGGTTTGGGAGCAGAAGTGGGAATCAGCACCCAAAAACTCCATGCGAGGGGACCAATGGGACTGGCGGAACTGACCAGTACGAAGTACATAATTTTGGGTTCCGGGCAGATTCGTTAGAACACCTGTGAAATTGTAATATTTTTTTACACTTATATACTTGTCAAAAGCTCGGTTCGTCAGTTTAATTAGTGACAAACTACATTGGCGTTGAAATGCCCGATTGGTTCAAATAATGCCCCCAAAAAACTACTATGAAATATTTAAGCTATATCCACCCATTGATCTAAGTCAATTACAAGATTCTTATAAACAGCTTATTTTTGAATATCATCCTGATAGAAATCCAGGAAAGCAGGATTGGGCTATTGAGAAAACAATGGAAATAGTTGAGGGATATAACATATTAAGCGACCCAAATAAACGTGATATTTACAACTTTCAAGTGAAAAACGATATTCGCAAAGAGACTGGAGAGATGTTTGGAGTAAAACGGGGTCTTTTAAAAATGATGAAATCAAAGGAAGAAGTCGAAGCGGTAGAACATTTTTTAAAGGGAAATCAATTTTTTGAAAATAAAGATAATTGGAACCAAGCGCAACATGAATGGAATCAGGCCGTTAAAATAATCGCCGGTTTTGCGAATTGTCATTTTAACTTGGGCATTTTAATGGGTTCCCAAGGTAATTTTAAAGATGCGGTAGTTTGTTTTGAAAGAGTTGTAAAATACAACCCCGCCGATTATGAAGCTAAAAAAGTTTTAAGTATGGCCATGAGTTATGTTTATGGGAAAAAAGTTTGAGGAAAGTGTGTCGATATGGCCGATAATCAAATGGCTGTTGGTATTGATTTAGGCACTACCAACTCTTGTGTGGCTTATTTAAATGGTGATATTCCCCAAGTCATTCCCAACTCGGATGGTTATAGAACCACACCTTCCGTTGTTGCTTTTACCTCGCAAAAAAATTGGCTTGTTGGTCAAGATGCTAAGCATCAGGCGGTTATTAATCCTCAAGGAACCGTCTCCTCTATAAAGCGATTTATTGGTAGAAAAATAACAGACGAGGATGTTCAAAGAGATAAATCTTTTGTTTCCTATGAATTACAAGCATCTGAAAACAGTGATATCCGCGTTCAATTGGATGATCAATTAAAATCGCCGGAGGAGATTTCTGCGATTATTTTACAAAAAATTCGTCAAGATGTTGAAGCGCGACTTGGCGAGAAGGTCACCCAGGCTGTCATTACCGTACCCGCTTATTTTAATGATTCTGAACGACAGGCCACCAAAGATGCCGGGAAAATCGCTGGTTTTGACGTTTTGCGAATTGTAAATGAGCCCACTGCTGCAGCCTTAGCTTACGATTTTGATAGTAAAAAAAATCAAAAGATTGCGGTTTACGATTTAGGTGGTGGGACATTAGATGTCACAATTCTTGAACTTTTAAACGGTTTGTATCGTGTTTTATCGACTTGCGGCGACACGCACTTAGGCGGGGATGACTTTGATCAATCTGTTATGGAATGGATATTAAGTAAATTTCAATCCGAAACTGGAGCTGATCTAAGACAAGATCCGGTGGCGCTTCAACGTTTAAGAGAGGCAGCGGAAAAGGCCAAATGTGAACTTTCGACCGCAACGACAACTGACATTAATCTTCCATTCATTATCAAAAAAGACGATATTCCATTAAATTTATCCTATACGCTTAGCCGTGAGGACTTTGAAGGTATGGTGAATACCCTTGTGGAAAGATCTTTGGAGCCATGTAAAAAAGCGATTCGGGACGCAAACTTAAATATCAACGATTTAAATGAAGTGATATTAGTTGGTGGCATGACGCGGATGCCACGGGTAAGGGAGGTCGTCAAAAAGTTTTTTAACCGGGAACCCAACACTAAAATTAACCCGGACGAAGCAGTCGCCATGGGAGCCGCTATTCAAGCTGGCATTATAAATGGAAAAGTAAAAAACGCACTTTTACTTGATGTGACCCCGCTTTCTCTAGGAGTTGAAACCCTTGGAGGGAGTTTCAGCCCCATTATTCCAAGAAATACGACGGTTCCGACCAAAATGAGCAAGCTTTATTCCACTGTCAAAGATATGCAAACCTCGGTCAATGTCAAAGTCCTTCAAGGCGAATCGAAAATCGCTAATCAAAATAAAACTTTGGGATTTTTTTCATTCTTGGGTCTTCCGGCCGCTCCGGCCGGTAGTATTCAAATAGAGGTAACTTTTGCGATTGATTCAAATGGAATTGTCAGCGTAACTGCTAAAAATGTCGCGACCGGTCAAATACAACAAATGAAAGTTTCAGCTACGAGTGGCCTTAATAAAGATGAATTGGAAAAACTGGTACAGGGAGCAAAGGGACGCGTTATTAGCAGTTCTACACCAGAAGAAAAAACGGAAGATGAAAACAAAGATAAAACAAAACCCGATGCTTCCCTATTTTCCTTTTTTTCTTCATCAAAACAAAGTTCATCAGAACCGAAAACAACCGATGAGGAATTTTTGACTGGTGATATGATCAATGATTTATTAAAGGACAGTAATGAAGAGGGAAGGGATTAAAAGGATCTATGAACGCGGTTGCCCTTTTCGGAGGAACTTTTAATCCAATTCACTATGGGCATTTGGCGATTGCCGAGGAAGTCAGATCAAAATTTAGTCTTGATAAGATCATTTTTATTCCAACTTTTTTGCCACCACATAAAAGCACTGACAATTTGGTTAACCCGAGTTATCGTTTTGTTATGGCTCACTTGGCAACCGTCAGCAATCCTTGTTTCGAGGTCTCGTCTTTTGAGATTGATCGCGGGGGAAAATCCTATTCAATTGACACGGTAAATCATTTTCACCGTTTGTATGGGGAAAAGATAAAACTTTATTTTATTGTGGGCGCTGATATGTTGTTGGAGATAGCTTCATGGAAAAACGTTGAGGAGCTTGTTAAGAAGTGTCAATTCATCGCCGTTCCTCGTCCGGGGTATGATTTAACAAAAATATTAAATTACCATTTTTTGGGTTCTGAGACCTTTTCCCTTGCCTCCGAATTATTGGAAAATGTTTTGGTTGGAGAAACGGCCATGCTAGATATCAGCGCGACCGACATTCGTAAACGGGTCAACGAATGGAAAAGCATTAAATATTTGGTTCCGGAACCAGTCGAACAATTTATTCATCATCAGCAACTTTATTTGTGAACAGGGGATGGATATGAATTTGATTAACTACATGGAAGAGGCGGCTCAAAGAACTTTAGCCGAGATATTGGCGGAAGAGCCTTATCGGGAGTTGGATTTAAACGATAAGTCGAAATTAGACATTCTGGCGTATGCCTTGAATCGTCTTCCTCCCCGTTATGTGGTGACGGATAAGGGTCATCTTTATACTCGAGTAGACGAATTGAAACAGCAGTTCACAACCGATTTAATTGTTGAATTGACGAAAGCGATTAAATTTGTTCAATCAAATCCGCGTTAAGAGGTCTATGAAATTTGAATAAAACAAAAATTTTTGAAATTACAAATGCCCTTATTGATATTAAAGGTGTTAATCCTTTGGTATTAGATGTTAGGGATTTAGTGTCATACACGGATTATTTAATCTTATGTAGCGGTAGTTCAGATACACACGTGCGCGCCTTGGTCTCAGTAGTTGAAGACATTAAAGGGCTCGGAAAAATGTACATCAATTCTTCGATTGACGATAGTTGGTGGATTGTTGATTACGTTGATGTTGTGGTTCATGTCTTTCGAGAAGATGTTCGTTTGTTTTATGATTTAGAAAGTTTATGGTGTGATGCTAAACCTGTAACTTTGTCCCTTCACGTCTAATATAAAATTGCTAGATATCTTCATTTTTCCCCCAAAATTGTTTATTTTTTATCCCTTTTGAAGATAAGCAACCCTTAAAATTTATCAAAAATAGTCAAAAATCAATAATTGTCACAGGTTTAACCATAAAATCGATTTGAATTTTCAACCGGTATAGGGTAAAATTATATCTTCGAGTTAATTGTTTAACCTAGAGCATTGTGGACAAAATGAAGATAAATTCTATGAGATTAAATTTCATCGTCAACCAACAAAGGAAAAATTTTTCTTTTGCTCTTCTATTTTATTTTTGCTGGAAAATAACTGATGTTATCAATTTGGTAAAAGCCAGGAACTTCAATTTTTTAAACTTACAATTTTTCGTCGGTTTTCTTTCCGCTGTTTTTTTATGCTATCAAGCAAATGCTCAGGTTTGTCCTTCTTGGGCACTTGTAGGAAATGCTGTCGCTGGCCCTGGATCGGCGGTTACTTTAACCCAAGCTGTCAATGGGGAAGCTGGCGCTTGTTGGAATACCACCCAAATTGATTTGACCCAAAACTTCACACTGAATTTTTCGGCGAATTTTGGTTCCAAGAACGGGGCAACTGGCGCGGGAGCCGACGGTATTTGTTTTGTCCTGCAGAATGATCCGAGGGGACTATCGGCGTTAAGCGGGGATCAGGGAGGCACCGTAGATGGTTTTGATAAAGGTTATTTAGGGACTAGCGTTACGGAGGATGGCCCCGCACCCTCAATGGCTTTTGCTCTTGAGACTTATCAAACCAATGGATTCCTTGAACCCTATGAAAACGCCGTTAAGACAAACACTTGTGCTTTTGCAAATACGACATTAGTGTCGACTGCGAATTCGTGTCCCTATACCTTCTCAACTACTGTTAGTGGCTATGCGGTTACCACGTCTATCCCTTACCAAGTAACTTGGAGTGCGGCAACAACCACATTGAGTCTATCGATGGGCGCTACTACGATTATGGTTTACCAAAGGGATTTGGTGAACTCGGTCTTTGGAGGCGCAACCAGTGTTTATTACGGTTTTACCGCCGCGACCGGCGGATCCAATAACTTGCAATGGATTTCTGGCGCTTCTTGTTCGACCCCAACCCCGACTCCCGCTTGTTCGAGTGGGGTTACCTTTGGAAATACAACACAAGGAACTTCAAATACTACCGAAAATACACCTTTTCAAGACAGTTCCGAATTTTCATCTTCTCAAGCCTTGACCATGACGTCGATGGCATTAGATATTAAAACGGTGACTGGTGCGGTCAATGGTATTGTCGGTGTTTATTCCAATAACGCCGGCGCTCCTCAAAGCCTGATCGCCCAAAGTTCATTGCAGGCTTTAACTGCCAATGCCGTAAATATTTTCACTTTGCCCCCCACAGTTCTTTCGGCTGGTGTTTCTTATTGGTTGGCTTTTTACGCCACCGGTGGAACCTCATTTCAACCCTATTACACAACTCCCGGGGGAACGAATTACTCATTGACGACCAATGCGTCGGGTTTTAATGTTTTGCCGCAGGCATATGGTGCCGGGGCAGCGGGAACCAAAAACTACACAATATACGCTTTTGGATGTTTGTATCCTCCAACTTACACACCGACCGCCACTCCGACGCGGACTTTTAGTCCAACTTTTACGCCAACAATTACTCCCACGTTTTCGCCCACAAATACTCCAACCATAACCCCTACAAGCACGCCAACTATTACACCAACATTTACTCTGACTATTACTCCTACCAACACGCCAACGACCACACCTACAAATACCCCGACTAACACACCCACAAAAACGCCGACGGTGACGAACACC
>Ga0206852_1147_pt1 | contig 13450 bp, 9 predicted proteins | sample Alteio_BWOrgCont_14_FD_152849 | JGI IMG/M metagenome (GOLD analysis project Ga0206852, IMG submission 152849) | Enriched cells from forest soil in Barre Woods Harvard Forest LTER site, Petersham, Massachusetts, United States -... | ecosystem: Environmental > Terrestrial > Soil > Temperate forest > O... | reverse complement strand
ACCGCCGACGGCAACGACGCGCTCGCTTGGACGGACGAAGAAGGCCGCACCGTCACCGAGAGCCAGCTCGAAATCTTGCGTGCCGCCGCGTGCGAACCGGCCACCCCCGCGCTCCAGCGTCTGGCCAATCACCATCCGCTCGTCCAAAAAGCCGTTGGCAGCATCCAGACTGAGCCAATCACTTCCGGCGGCCAGCTTGGCAAACCTTCCAGCGCCCGCCGCCGCGTCTATGACCGGCTCAAGGATTACGCCGCCCAGGTCAAGGACAGCCTGTTTGACATCAAACCGCTCCACCAGGCCATTGACGAAATTTACGAAGCCCCGCTCACCGAGTCTGCCCGCGATCTTCTTAACCGTGAACTCCGCACCGGCGTGAGCGATGAAAAACTTTTTGAGCTGGTCCTTTCGCTCCATGAGGAAGACCGGCTTTGCATCCCGAAAGACGATGCCGAAGCCCGCGAGCCTAAAATCATTTGCTCCCTTGGCATCCGTAAAGATTGACCTATGCCATTGAACATTGCCTCCACTCGCGAACGCCTCCAATCCTTCGACTTCAGCCCGCTTTTCATCGAAGAACTCGGCTGGGAACCGCCCGCCAGCCGGAGGGCGGAGAACGGGAAGGCCAAAGAATACGCCTACTCCCGAAAACCCGTTGCCCGCCTCGCTGGCATCGGCGTTTTTGAAATCACCGCCGATGGCGGAATCATCCCGGACGCCAAGGCCCGCGCCGCCATTCACAAACAAATTTCCGAACTCTGCTACGAAAATCTCCTCATCTTTACCGACGCCGCCCGCACCCAAAGTCTTTGGTACTGGGTCAAGCGTGAGGGCGGCAAAACCCATGCTCGTGATCACCTTTACGTCAAGGGCCAACCCGGCGATCTCTTTTTAAGCAAGCTCGCCGCCATGGTCGTGGACATCAGCGAATTGGACGCCGAGGGCAATATCCCCGTCGCTGAAGTCGCTGGTCGCCTCAAAACTGCCCTTGATATTGAGCGCGTCACCAAAAAATTCTTCGGCGAGTTTGATGTTCAACGTCTCGTTTTCGTTGAGCACATCCAGGGTATCAGCGACGACCACCAGCGCCGTTGGTACGCCTCCGTCCTGATGAACCGCCTCATGTTCATCTGGTTTCTCCAGAAAAAATTCTTTCTCGATTCCAAAATACCCGGCGCAAAAGGCAATCAGCATTACTTGCAGGACAAGCTTGCCGCTTCCAAGAAACGCGGCGCGGATAAATTCTATTCTGTTTTCCTTCAATCGCTGTTCTTTGAAGGCTTTGCCAAGCCCGAACCCGCCCGCAGTCCTGAAACCCGCGCTTTGCTTGGCAATATCCGCTACCTCAATGGTGGTTTATTTTTGCCGCACCGCGTCGAACTTAATCACGGCTTTCCTGACAAGTTGCGCATCAAAATCCCCGATGTTGCGTTTGACAACATCTTCGCGCTATTTAACGGCTACTCTTGGAATCTCAATGACACCCCCGGCGGCGATGACCGGGAAATCAACCCTGACGTGCTTGGCTACATCTTCGAGAAATATATCAATCAAAAGGAATTTGGTGCCTACTACACTCGCCCGGAAATGACCGGCTACCTGTGCGAGCGCACCATTTATAAACTCGTTTTTGACAGGGTGAATCAGGTGCTTGACCGCCGCTACGCCTCGATTTCCGACTTGCTCCTAAATCTCGATGCCAATCTCTGCCGCGCGCTTCTGTTCCAGATTTTGCCATCGTTGCGCTTGCTTGATCCCGCTTGCGGTTCTGCCGCATTCCTTGTCGCGGCCATGAAGGTGCTCATCTCCGTCTATTCCGCTGTCATCGGCAAAATTCAATTCTTGAATGACGTGGAACTCGCCAAATGGCACCAGCAAACCCAGGCCGAGCATCCTTCCATCCTCTATTTCATCAAGAAGCAGATCATCACCAGCAATCTTTTTGGCGTGGACATCATGGAGGAAGCCACGGAAATTGCCCGCTTACGCCTTTTCCTCGCCCTCGTTGCGTCCGCGCAGACCGAAGATCAGCTTGAGCCGCTGCCCAACATTGATTTCAACATCCTCGCGGGCAATTCCCTCATCGGCTTGCTCCGCGTTGACCCGGCAAAGTTCGACGCCGGGCAAAGCAAAAACGGCGGCAGTCAGGAACGGATGACCATGCAACATGGCAGCGACCTTGGTTTCACCGTCGAAACCAAGACCGCACCGACACGGTGGGAGAAAACCGCCGCCTTTGTCGCCCAGCAAAATGCCGCTCTCTTTGCAGCGATCTTGGAGGACAAAAACAAGTCCATTGAACTCTACCGCAAGCACGCGTTCCAGCCCGGGGAGAAGGACGGCCTCACCCAGGATGAGCGGCTCATCGCGCTCCGCAGCCACATCGAAAATATCCGCGAACAATCCTACATTCGTTTGAACCAAATGCTTCTCGACGAGTTCAAGGCGCTGGGCATTGAGTTTCATGAAGCGACCTGGAATGACGAAAACAACGACGACGGGAAACCATTCAAAAGAACGCTGAACACAACAGAAATCGAAGCGTTGCAGCCCTTTCATTGGGGCTATGAATTTGACAAAGTGATTGCCGAGGGCGGCTTCCATGGAATCATTACAAATCCGCCATGGGAAGTGTTTCAGACCAACGAAAAAGAGTTCTTTCAAAACTACGCCCCCGCCATCCAGCGGAAAAAGCTGCGTATCGAAGACTGGCAGAAACAGCGGGACAAGCTCATGGGTGACCCGGAAATTCGATCTGATTGGCTGACCTACGCCAGCCGTTTTCCCCACCAGTGGGGCTATTTCAAAAAATCACGGCAGTATGCAAATCAGATTTCAACCGTTGATGGCAAAGCCGTCGGAAACAAACCAAACCTTTATAACCTTTTCATCGAGCAATGCTATAACCTCCTTCGCCCCGGCGGCCAGTGCGGCATCGTCATTCCAAGCGGTATCTATACCGATTTGGGCGCGAAACAACTCCGTGAGATGCTATTCACTCAAGCTCAGGTTGAAGGTCTCTTCTGTTTTGAAAACCGGGAGGAAATCTTTGAAAATGTACATCGCAGTTTCAAATTCGTCGTCCTGACTTTCGAGAAGGGCGGGAGCACACAACACTTTCCCGCCGCGTTTATGCGCCACGAAGTTGCCGAACTCGCGTGCTTTCCAGCAGAAGGAGCGGTCAGCGTTTCGGTGAACCTGATTCGGCGGCTGTCGCCGGATTCGCTCTCCGTCGTGGAGTTCAAAAGCGATCAAGATGTCAATATCGCTGAGAAAATATCCGTTCATCCGCTGCTATTTGGCGACGATAAAGGTTGGAATTTGGAACTCTACGGCGAGGAACTGAACATGACGAGGTCAGCCGAAAGCTTCCTCACTCGGCATACGAAATCTCCCGTGTACGAGGGCGGGATGATATGGCAGTTTGATCACCAGTATTCCGAACCACGCTACTGGGTGAAGGAATCGGATTTGCGCCAGGCATTTTTTGGCAAACGGGTCAAGCGTATCGAAGGACTTAATTGTCTGCCGAAAGATTTGCGGAATGACTATGAAGTTGACCGCATTGCCATCAGGAAAATCGCATCGAACACAAACGAGCGGACCCTAATCGTGACGCTTGTTCCGCCTTACTCGTTCGCCGGCAATTCGCTCTCGGTCCACTTCCCGTTCCGCCACACCAAGGACGAATACAACGCGCTGAGATTCTCTGGCTCTGAAACACTCGCGATTATCGCGGCATTGAACAGCTTCGTTGTTGACTACGTTCTCCGGGCAAGGATGACGACAAACCTCAATCTGTTCTATCTCTACCAACTTCCCGTTCCGCGTCTGACGGCGGCAGACGCGGCGTGTGGGCCAATCGTGAAACGGGCGGCGCAATTGATCTGCACCACTCCCGAGTTTGACGCCCTCGCCAAAGAAGTCGGCTTGGGAAGCCACAAGTCCGGCGTCACTACACCCACCGCCCGCGCGAAGTTGCGCGCCGAATTGGATGGCCTGATCGCTCATCTTTACAACCTGACTGAGTCCGAATTCGCCCATATTCTGACCGCATTCCCCCTCGTCGCCCAACCCGTCAAAGACGCCGCGCTGGAAGCGTATCGCGCCGTCGCGAAGGGCGGATTGAAGTGAGGTCGCTCGTGCGGCACCGCGGATTCACGGCGGAGGAGTTGGATGTCATCCTGAACTGCGGCACCAAATGCCGCCTCAGTCGCGAACCCAAGAACGAGGAGGAATGAGACCCGTCGCGCTCAATGCCGCTGCTCTGGCGGATGAATTCTGGCTCGCCCACATCGCGCCCGACCGTGAAATGCAACGCCTGGCTCACAAAATCGCTGCGCGAGATTGATTTGACTGTCATGCAAATCATTCGCGCAGTGCCGGTGAGCGCCGATGATTACGTGGGCACAAGCTTCCATCAGGGTGTCGAGCCGCCATGTAAGTGCCCTCACTGTGACGCGACGAATGCCCTCAAGGCGTTGGGGTATTATTCCCGAAATGTCACCAGTCCAAAACGTGGCTTTCTGCGCATTTTCGTGCGGAGATTTCGATGTTGTGAATGCGGTAAAACGGTCAGCATCCTTCCCTCATTCGTCCAACCCTATCGGTTGGTTTTAAATCTCACTATAAACGAGTATTTTGGCGGAACCCTCAACACCAACGCACTTTCATGGCTCCCGCTTCTAAAACAGTACTGGAACCGCTTTTCACACTGGATTCCGCAGATTGATCGCGTCATCAGGTCTGTGGTTTCGCGTTCACCGCCTCACTCAGATGCCACTGGATGGTGGCAGGTCATGGCCGCAACTTTCGGTGATCTTGAAAAAATTACAGCCACACTGGTGGGCCAATTCGGCGTCACCCTGTTTGGTCGTTATCGCTGCCATTTTCCGTACTCCAACAGGCCGCCGACCCACTGACGCGGCTCCACACAACTTATGTATTTCCCTGAAAGCCGACGCGTGGAAATCTGTCCGCGTCAATGAAAACGACTCTTGAATCAGCTTTGAGCGATAAACGACGGGCCATTGAGGGCGTCGGAGTTAAAATCAGGGAGCAAAGAAGTCGCGATTTTGCCGTCGGCGCTCGTGGCAATGAGCTTTATTTCGTATGAGGAAAAAACAAAAGAACTTGCCGTCCACCCGTGCCGTAAGTTACGTGAGAACAGCAACGAAGCCGCAGCAGGACTCAATCAGCAACCACGTGGATGCAATTCGGAAGTATGCCAAACGCTATGGATTGCAGATCGTCAAAGAATATGTTGACGAAGGCAAGAGCGGGCTGAATGTCCAAAACCGCGAATCTTTGACTCAGTTGATTCGGGATGTTCAGAACGGGCAAATCAATTTCTCATTTGTTCTCCTGTACGGTGTCAGCCGATGGGGACGATTCCAGGACGCCGACGAAAGCGCCTATTACGAACACATCTGTCGCCTGGCCGGGGTTTCGGTGCATTATTGCGCCCCGCATCTTAAACGGGATAAGAGGCTGGATTCCCCGACAACCGAAGGCGGAAAGGGGCCTTATTTGCCATGAGCGCGGCCAATGCAAAACTTCCTCCCGGAAACGCGGTGGCATACGTGAGAATGTCCACTGAGCATCAACAATACTCCACCAGCAACCAGATGGATGTAGTTCGGGAATATGCCAAGCGCCGTGGCTTTGAGATTGTAAAAATTTACTCGGATGAGGGAAAAAGCGGTTTGAATATACAGGGGCGCGATTCGTTGGCCCAAATGATCAAGGATGTCCAATTCGGGGGAATCAATTTTTCGGCCATTTTGGTCTATGATGTCAGCCGATGGGGACGGTTCCAGGACGCGGACGAAAGCGCGTATTACGAATACATCTGCCGCCGGGCCGGTGTTTCGGTCCATTATTGCGCGGAGCAATTTGAAAATGACGGCAGCCCGATGTCCTCGGTCATGAAAACCATGAAGCGGACGATGGCTGGTGAATACAGCCGTGAGCTTTCATCCAAAGTATTCCAAGGTGCCTGCCGCCTGATTCAAATGGGTTACAAACAGGGCGGCACAGCCGGGTTTGGACTGCGACGGATGTTGATCGACCAGAATGGCCAACACAAAGCCGCGCTCAAGATGGGTGAACACAAAAGCCTGCAAACCGACCGCGTGGTTTTAATTCCGGGGCCGGATGAGGAAGTCAAAACAGTGCTCTGGATTTATCAGACTTTCATCGGCGAGGGAAAAAGCGAATCGGAAATCGCCAAGGCGCTGAATGCGCAGGGATTGCTCACTGACTTTGGGCGCGCGTGGAACCGTGCCACTGTTCATCAGGTGCTCACCAACGAAAAATACATCGGCAACAACGTTTATCATCGCACTTCATTCAAATTGAAACTCAAGCATGTGGTGAACCCTCAAGAAAAGTGGATTCGTGGCGATGGCAAGTTTGAAGGCATTGTCGAAGCCAGCCTTTTTCACACGGCCCAAGGCATCATTTTGGCTCGGAGTCGGAAACTTTCGAATGATGAAATGCTGGAAAAACTGCGCGGCGTGCTCAACAAACACGGGCGCATCTGCGGCATGTTGATTGACGAAACTGATGGCCTTCCCTCCAGTGCGGCTTTCAGTCACCGTTTCGGGAGTTTAGTATCGGCATACCGGTTAATCGGCTATGAACCGGATATTGATTACAGTTTCATTGAAATCAATCGGAAGCTCCGCATGGAACATCCAAAAATCGTCGCCTCCGTCATTCAACAAATCGGGAACCTGGGCGCTGTCGCCGCATGGGACGACCAAACGCACTTGCTCCACCTAACAGCCTGTTGAAATAAGTCGATAATTGAAAAAGGCGCGGCGCGGGCGCCAAAGAGGCGTTGCCATATCTTGTACCCACGACGTCAATATCTGCCGGGATGGGTGCCACGAAGGTTTCCGATTCCCGGCCGGCCGGCATTTTTTCCCGGACATCCGGGACCATCCGGCGACAAAATAGCTGCACAAAAACCAAAAAAGGCCTTTCGTCCCGGCCGCCCATTGTTTTGGCGTCCCGATTCCCAGCAATTCACGCATCAGTTGCGAGAGGTTGTAAATGGCCGCCGCGAACTTGAAGCGTTTGTTGAGATTGGCCAGCCCGCGGAGGGTCGTTCGCCGCGCTCCGCCAGCGTCTAATATATGCGCAAAGGTTCGTTCAATGTGCCTCCCCCTTCGCCGCAGCAAGGCTTTGCCCGACTTGCTCCGCGCACTCCGCTTGGCCCGGCGCACCACCTTGGTTTCGGCCGGGGAAAGATTCTCCAGTTTCCGGTTGCGCACCGGATCGGAAATCACCGTCCGAATCCCCTCGGCCTGCAAATCAGCCATTTCGGGGACCGCATGGTAGCCTTTGTCCGCCGTCGCACTCTTAATGGTCAGACTGTCGGGGGGAAGCGCTTGAACTTCGTTGATGTTCGCCTGCGCTTCCAATACATGCGCCGCCAAATCCTTTTGGTCGGCCTCATCCCCCGGACGCACTTCCGCCCGCAAAATCGCGCCGGTGTCCAGATCCACCGTGTTCTCCGGCTTGTAGATCATGTCCGTGGCGCCGACCTTGGTCGGGCCGATCTTGGCGTCCGGGTCATTGGGGTTTTCCCACTCCTGGTTGCTCATCTTCTTGGGCCGCTTGCGGTCAAACCGGCGGACGGCGTCGCTGTCTTTGGGATCCACCCCGTTCTCACTGGCCAGCCGGCGGACATATTCCCAATAGACCTCCTCGGTCTGGCGGTTGACCAACCCCTTGAGGGAAGCATTGGCTTCGATCACGGAGGCGTCGATCCCGACATTGCGGCCTTTGACCAGCCCGTGTGCTTGCAGGGCCCCCAGGATCAAAACAAAAACCTGTTCGTAAACCTCCACGCCCAGACGGGAGCGGATGACCGACAGGGTGGAATGATCCGGCGTATTCTGCGTCAGGTCATAGCCCAGAAAGCACCGGATCGAAAGGGAATCCTGGCAACGTTCGGCAATGCCCCGTTCGCTGCCCAGGTTCTCGAAGAAACCAACCATCAGCATCTTGAAATAAACCGCCGGGTCAACGCCCGGACGGCCCCGGCCATTGTCCGAATAGGCGGCCGCGCAAAGCCGCCGGACCTCGGTCGCGAACGCAAAAGACTGGAGCGTCTCCTCAAGCTTGGCATAAAATACGGACGTCGCCGGCTGAACCAATTGATTGGCGGGAACGAAAAACTCCGGCTGCGGCAAGGTTTGTGGTTTGAACACGCGCAAGACTAACTTATACATTCAATAACACAATATCATTATCATCGAATGCGGCGATTATTTCAACAGGCTGCTAAATAACGAATTGCGTGTTTCTATTGTTCTGTGCCGCCATCTGGTAACAGACGGCGGTTCATCAAGGTGGATCATTAGATTGGATGAAGGGTTGAAGCCCGATATTACGGTCGCCATTCGGATGGACGCGACCAATGAAGGTGTGCGCGATTATTATCTTCTGCCGGCGATAGACATGACGTGGGAAAATCTGCGCGTCGCGGAGGAGAACGGCGTTTACCTGGATGCTTATCGATTCGAGACGCTGGACTATTTTATTGGCATGGCTGAACGCATCAAACTTGAGGAGGCTGCATGAATGATGAAATCAAAATGATCCCAATTGACCGGATTCGCGTCCTGAATCCCAGGTACCGAGACCGAAAAAAATTCGAGGCAATTATCCAGAGCATCAAGAATCTCGGATTGAAAAAGCCGATTCAGGTCAGTCTTCGTTCCGCACAGGAGGCAGAGGAGCCGGGTTATGATCTGGTTTGCGGGCAGGGGCGGATTGAGGCGTGCATGGCGCTGGGGTACAAAGAGATTCCTGCGTTGGTAGTGGAGATTTCCAAGGAGGATCGCTTGTTGCGGAGTCTTGTCGAAAATATGGCCCGACGGTTTCCCAAGCCATTGGATTTGATTCGAGAAATTGAGCGTCTCAAAACCCAGGGCTACAGCAATGTGGAAATTGGCACGAAACTTGACATCGCTGACGGCTTGGTAGGCGGATTGATCGCGTTGAATAAGGCGGGCGAAGAACGGTTGCTTGAAGTAGCGATTAACGGAAAAATTCCGCTTGGTGTGGCGATGGACATCGCTAAAGCCGACACGGTGGAGGTGCAGAGGGAACTGCTGAAGGCTTACGAAAGCAAGCAGTTGAATCAAGTTTCGATTCGTACGGTGAAGCGTTTAATTGAGCAGCGGCGATTTTTGGGAAAGGACCGAAGCACCAACCACCCTTCGAAAAGGGCGCGAACCACAAGTGCCGATAGCCTGGTGAATGCGTACAGACGCGAGAGTCAGCGACAGCGGCAAATAATAAAAAAAGCCAGAATCTGCGATGCAAGGCTCGTTTTTATTGTGACCGCATTTGGGAAACTGTTGTCGGATGAGAATTTCGTGACCCTATTGCGAGCGGAATCGTTGTCCACAATGCCGAAGTATCTGTATACCAAATTGGGCAAAAAATACAAGGAGGCTGCATGAGTGAACTGAAGCTTGGTTTTGAAATGAAGAAAATTCGGCTGCCGCTGGGAGATATACTGCCGGTGCGGCAAATCGGTGGCCAGCAAAGGATTGACCGATATTCAACGATTGTGAAGTCCATTAAGCAAGTTGGGATGGTTGAACCACTGATGGTGCATCCGCAGAAGGGCGCATCGGGAAAGTATCTGCTGGTTGACGGACATCTCCGTCTTCATGCACTACGAGAGCTTGGGGAAACGGAAGCGGACTGCATCATTGCAAATGATGACGAGAGTTACACCTATAATGCGCGTATCAGCCGAATGGCACCGATTCAGGAACACAAAATGATTCTGAGAGCCGTGCAACAAGGGAAGGTGAAGCCGGAGCGGATTGCGGCTGCGTTGAACATTCCCCTCAGCCATGTGCAAAGCTCCCTGACGCTGCTGGATGGAATCAACCCAGAGGCAGTTGATTTGCTAAAGGACAAGTTGATTGCTCCGAAAGCCATCCGTTGTTTGAAAAAGGTGTCGGGTGTCCGCCAGATCGAGATCGCGGAATTGATGGTCAGCGTCAATAATTATACGGCAGGTTATGCTGAGGCGCTGGTTTTCGGGACGCCGAAGGATCAACTGGCCGACCCAGCCGAGCCGAAAAAGAAGGATGGACTTTCGCCGGAGGAAATTGGCCGGATGGAACAGGAGATGGAAACACTCGAACATGACCTCAAAGCGGTCGAGGAGTCGTACGGGGAAAATGTGCTGAATTTGACGTGTGCTCGCGGTTACATTAGAAAGCTTCTCGATAACGCCAAAGTGGTCAGGTTTTTGAACGCCAATTATTCTGACGTTTGCTCCGAATTTGAGGCAATTGCGGCGGCTGAGACTTTATGATGGAATCCACCAAGCGGTCAGGAATGAGCCTTTTGATGTGCATTTCCGCGACTGGAACCCGCCGGCACCAGCGCACGCGTCGCGCCGTGATTGCACCCTGATGCCCTGCGACCACTTTGCTCCGCGCACGTTCGTTCCGGCTTGAGGACGGCGCAGTCGCGCGACGCTTCCGTTGAGAGGCTGGCTCCTGTCGCTCCGCTCCTTCCGCCGTTCCGCTAAACGCTTCACTTTTGAAACGCTCCGTTCCCCCGGCAGCCAACCTCTCAACCTAAGCACGCGCCACGATCCAGGGGAAACATGCGGCAAATCTGTGTCGGGTGAACGGAAGCTGGCGGGGGGCACACTTTTCGTGCTCGCACTCCGCAAGTCGTTCTGGTAGAAGAATAAAACCGCCGGGAAACGACGCAGGGACGGGTTCTTCTTTGGCGCGATTGAACGTGATCTCATGCAATTCAGTATCGAAAATCTTGAGACTGGACTTGTGGAAGGCGGCGAGTTGTGAACTCGCCGGGCCTCGACCGTTCTTTCAGTGCCCCAATCTCGCAAGAGCAGGCACGCGAATTGTTCGCGGCTGACGACACGCAACTGCGCACAGGGCATGGCAATTGCAACAGGCTTGGGAAACGCTGCTGTCTCAGCCAGCTTTTATGAAAATCACCTTCGGAAATGCTTTGGATGGGACAGAATTGCGACCGGCAAATGATTCTTTAGGCGGTATAGTTTGCGGGCCGCTTCGCCTTGTGGAGATTTTAGAAACACAATTGGGGTTAAAGAGAAAACCAGTCAGCGATGTAACAAGGATTTTCCAATTCGTCAAAGTCTTAGAAACGGTTGCTGGGAACAAGCCGCGCTTTTATTCAGCTTCGTTTGATAAAGACCAATTGTCGGTTTCGGAAACGTTGCTGAATTGGCGAGATTCATTGGTATTGGCCGGATGGAATGGCAACGCAAATGGCAGTTCAAAGCGACTCCACGATTTAGCAGATATAAATGCAGCGTTGACGAATGCAGCCCTGCCCGGACAACCGGACAGGCTGGTTGCGATTAGCGATTCGCTGGCCCAACGCCATCATGGCGTTGAAGAGATTGTTGTAGTCGATCCACCAGCCGCCTTTTCACGGCTATGGGGTGAGATTCTGACAAAACTAAGCGCAAAATTCAGAATCCCGGAGAAAGGTTTCGGCGCGATACATAACGAACGGCCAACGGATCTGCAACAATTGGCACACGCTCTCGGCTCAACCTCTCTCGAAAAAATCAAGTGGCAGAATGATGGTACTGTCATCCAATTCAGCGCCTATTCAGAATTCACACTGGCGCACATGGCAACGGAAATCTTGCGGGAAAATCCAGAAGGAACCTGCACCTTAGTCGCCGAAAATGACTGTGGCCCGTTGGACGACGTTTTGATTGCGGCGGATCAGGCGTCTCTTGGCGCTCATTCAACGTCGCTGGCGCGGCCAATTCCTCAACTGTTGTTGTTGGCCCTTCGGTTGTGTTGGAAGCCGCTTAATCCTTTGCATTTGCTAGAGTTTTTGACTCATCCCGACACTCCGGTCGAATTTCATCTTCGCAACGAGCTATCGCGGGCATTGGTCGAATGTCCCGGTATTGGTGGACCAAAATGGCTCGCGGCAATTGAAGGCGTGAAGGAAATTTACAAGACAAAGCCTGCCGAGGAAGCGAAGCGCCTCCTCCCACGTCTGGAGAACGATTTGGCGGAATGGATGGACGTTGCCAAATACGAAGCGCGTTTAGGGTCGCAGGGATCAGAGCTGGCAAACCGCTGTCAACGCATCGCGAAATGGGCACGGAAGCAGTACATCAGAGAACAGGAGCAAGACGATTTCGCCAAGGCTTCTCTTTTCCAATGCCTGGCTGCACAGGCCGCCGAATTGTGCGCGGCTTTAAAGGAAACTGACAAAGTGACCCAGTGCCAGTTGGAACGATTAATAAAAAGAGTTTCTGGTAGCGGATGGAGTTCCCCAAAAATTCGGGAACTGGGGCACTGCCATCGCATTAGTTCGCCCGCCGCCTGCGTCGAATGTGCCGATATGGTGTTTTGGTGGAATTTCTCAGAACCACAAACTCCGGCGCTTCCTCATTGGACCATTTCTGAACTCGAAGAGTTGCAGAGGCACGGTGCGGAAATTCCCTCTGCAGCCTCAATCCTGGCTGTAGAGAGCGCACAATGGTTACGACCAATTTGGGCTGCTCGTAAAAAATTGATGTTTTTCACCCCACGACAGCGCAACGGTGAACCAGTCGTAAGCCATCCGCTGCTCAGTCGAATTCAAGCGGTGGTGGAAGGCAAGTTCCCTAGGACTGATCTTGATATGGCTTTGCAACGGAAGCGAATCGCTTGCGCTGATAAGATTGGACATGCCGCCCTTCCGACTGCTCGTCGGTGGTGGAAATTGAAAGATGGAAAGCACTTTGGCATCCGTGCAGCCGAATCTTATTCAAGTGCGGAGAAATTTATTTATAGCCCCTATGCCTGGGTTTTGGATTACAAAGCCGTTCTGCGTCCGGGAGTGTTGAGCCAATTCCGCATGCGAAGTGAAAACGTGCTGCGCGGCAACTTGCTTCATCGCCTGCTTGATTTACTTGGGGACGGGCCAATCAAAAAAAGCAATTGGGCCACTATCGCTGAAGGGGAGTTGAAAGAATACCTCGAAAAGCAATGGCCTGCCCTCCTCGAACAAGAAGGAGCAACGCTACTCCTATTAGGCAAACAATCGGAAGCCACTGCATTGCTCGACACCGGCAAGCAAGCCCTATGGACCTTGGCTCAACAATTGAGAGCCGCTCAAATCAAAGAGACCGCAACCAACGTCAATTTTAAAGCGGACTTCATCGGGGGCCAACTTGAGGGATTTGTAGATCTCCTTGTAAAAAATGAAACATCGCACGCGTCTGTCATTGATTTGAAATCCGGCCGGATGGAGGAAAAGAAAAAGGAGTTGCAGTCAAACGTGCATCTACAGCTTGCGATTTATGGGTTTTTACACCGGCAAAACCGAGCAGAATGGCCTTCCGCCGCGTATTTCATATTAAATAATGGCCGAATGTTGGCCCAAACGAAAGACTACTTTCCGC